>WBZP01004813.1_pt1 | contig 13913 bp, 10 predicted proteins | sample 5204301 | NCBI WGS metagenome assembly WBZP01 (sample SAMN12412401, study PRJNA552823) | activated sludge metagenome | isolation source: activated sludge from nitrification reactor of wastewater treatment plant... | place: USA: Pennsylvania | collected 2017 | reverse complement strand
GCTTGAGCTGGTCATCGATATCGGCGATCTCCCTCCCGTCCTGCACGGCGATGTCACGCGACTGGGACAGGCCCTGCTCAACTTTCTCACCAATGCCGTCAAGTACACCGACAAGGGCTCGATCGTGGTGGCGCTGTACCCCGAGATCGCCCCCAAGCACTGCGAGAACTTCCTCAAGCTCTGCCGCGAGGGCTACTACACCTCGACGAAGTTCCACCGGGTGATCGAGGCGCATCTGGCGCTGCCGCCCGAGGAGCAGGTGGTGTGCGGCATGTCGCTCGGCCACGCCGACCCGGCCGCACCGGAAAACAGGCTCGTCACCGAGCGTGAGCCGGTGGCTGGTCTTGCACGATTCCACGGTTAGGACAACTCCCGGTCGGTTGCTAGGGCGCATTCCCTAGAATGGCCCGGAGGAGACCGGACCAATGGAGCAGAGGCTGATCGGGGCGGCGTGCGCGCTGGCCGCATTGCTGCCAGGCTCGGTCCTGGCAGCCGGGGACGGGAGCCTGACGGGGCCGAGCGTCGGCCCGGTGCCGGTGGAGTTCATCCTGTTCGGGTGCGTGCTGGCCGGGGTGGCGCTGTTCCACCACCACACCCTGCGCATCGCGCTCGCGGGCGCAGTCGTCATCGCGCTTTACAAGATCGCGCTGTCGCCGTTCAAGACCGGCGCGGGCGTCGCCGGCTTCGTCGTCCACCTCGGGCACGAATGGGTGATCCTCGTGAACCTCCTGCTGCTGCTGCTGGGGTTCGCGCTGCTCGCCGACTTGTTCGAGAAGAGCGAGGTCCCGGCCGTCCTCCCAAAGTTCCTGCCCGATGACTGGAAGGGCTGCTTCGTGCTGCTCGCGCTCGTCTTCGTGCTGTCGAGCTTCCTCGACAACATTGCGGCGGCGTTGATCGGCGGCGCGATCGCGCACACGGTGTTCCGCGGGAAGGTCCACATCGGCTACCTTGCGGCCATCGTGGCCGCGTCGAACGGCGGTGGTGCGGGCAGCGTGGTCGGCGACACCACGACGACGATGATGTGGATCGCAGGGATCCATCCGCTCGAGGTGCTCGAAGCGTTCATCGCGTCGGCCGTGGCGCTGGTCGTCTTCGGGATTCCGGCGGCGATGAGGCAGCAGGCCTACTCGCCGATTCAGAAGGACGCCGACAGCCGCGCCCATGTCGACTGGACGCGCGTGGCCATCGTGGCCTTCATCCTGGTGGTGGCGATCGTCGCCAACGTGCTCGTCAACACACAGTACGGCGCGGTCTCGGACCTGTTTCCGTTCCTGGGCGCGGCGGTTTGGGCGACGATCCTTGTGAGCGCACCGCTGCGTCGCCCGAATTGGGACCTGCTGCCGGGAGCGTTCAAGGGCTCGATCTTTCTGCTGAGCCTGGTGCTTTGCGCGTCGATGATGCCCGTCGAGCACTTGCCGGCGGCGTCGTGGGAAACCGCACTCGGACTCGGCTTCCTTTCGGCGGTGTTCGACAACATTCCGCTCACCGCGCTCGCGATCAAACAGGGCGGCTACGACTGGGGCTTTGTCGCCTACGCGGTCGGTTTCGGCGGGTCCATGATCTGGTTCGGCTCGTCCGCGGGGGTTGCCTTGTCGAACATGTACCCGCAGGCGCGCTCCGTGGTCGAATGGGTTCGCCATGGGTGGTTCATTGCGGTCGCGTACGTCGTCGGGTACTTCGTGATGTTGCTCGTGATCGGCTTTCACCCCGGTTCGGTGCCGAAAGGAAGCACCATGCCGCCGCCGGCAGCAAACGCCGCGCCGCTGCGTTGAAGCCGGCAAGCACCCACACGGACCGGAGGTCCACAGCCGACCCATAGAATCGCGCGCTTTTTCCCGGTCCCGTGGCGATGATGGGGCCGCTTCTTCATGAGCCCGCTCGCCGTCGTCGTCCTCCTGCCGCTGGTGCTGGGCACGTTGCTGTGCGCCTGGGCCGGTGCGGCACAGACGCCGGCGCGGCGCCGACTCACGGCCGCGCTCGCCGGCGCCGTGGCCGCCGCCTCGCTCGCGATCCTTCTCGCCCACGCCCCGGGCGTGTTCGCCGGCGAGGTCTACTTGACCCGTTCCGACTGGATGCCGGCCATCGGCCTGAACGCCAACTTCCGGCTCGACGCACTGGCCTGGATGTTCGCCGCGCTGATCACCGGGATCGGGCTGCTGATCATCCTGTACGCCGCGTACTACCTGCATGCCGAGGACCCGGCGGGCAAGTTCTTCTCCACTCTGATGCTGTTCATGGCGGCGATGCTCGGCATCGTGCTCTCGGACAACCTGCTGCTGCTGCTCGTGTTCTGGGAGCTGACCAGCCTGTCGTCGTTCCTGCTCATCGGCTACTGGGGCACGCGAGTGGAGTCGCGCCAGGGGGCGCGGATGGCGCTCGCGATCACCGGCGGCGGTGGGCTGGTGATGCTCGCCGGCTTCGTCGTGCTCGGGCAGATCGGCGGCAGCTTCGACTTGTCGGTGCTGCTCACGCGTGGCGATCAGATCCGGGCCCATCCGCTGTACCCGGTCGCGCTCGGGCTGATCCTGGTCGGCTGCTTCACCAAGAGCGCGCAGCTGCCGTTCCACTTCTGGCTGCCCGAGGCGATGGCGGCGCCGACGCCGGTCTCGGCCTACCTGCACTCGGCCACGATGGTCAAGGCGGGCCTGTTCCTGATGATGCGCCTGTACCCCATCCTCGGTGGCACGGCGCTGTTCGAGGGCGTCGTGGCGAGCGTCGGCCTGGCGACGATGGTCTTCGCCGCCTTCGTCGCGATCTTCAAGCACGATCTGAAGGGGCTGCTGGCCTATTCCACGGTGAGCCACCTCGGCCTCGTCACCTTCCTGATCGGCCTGGGCTCGCCGCTCGCGATCGTGGGGGCGGTGTTCCATGTCCTGAACCATGCCGCGTTCAAGGCGGCCCTCTTCATGAGCGCCGGCATCGTCGACCACGAAACGCACACGCGCGACCTGCGGCGGCTCGGCGGCCTGATGGCCCTGCTGCCGGTAATGGGCACGCTGGTGGCGATCGCGTCGGCGGCAATGGCCGGCATCGCGCCGCTCAACGGCTTCATCAGCAAGGAGATGATGCTCGAGCAGGCGGTGCATGCTTCGTCGCGCCTGTGGGGCGGGGCAGGGGGCTACGGCGCCCTCGTGCCGGCGCTCGCGACGCTGGGCGGGCTGTTCTCGGTGGCCTATTCGCTGCGGCTTGTTTACGAGACCTTCTTCGGCGGCACGCCGCGCGACTTGCCGAATCCGCACCCGCACGAGCCGCCCTGGGGAATGAAGGCGCCGGTGATCCTGCTGGTGGGGGTGTGCATCGTCGTGGGGCTCGCGCCCTTCCTCGCCGAGCGGCTGGTGCGCGCCGTGGCTTCGGCGGTGCTCGGCGTGCCGGCGCCGCCGTTCCAGCTCGCGCTCTGGCATGGCCTGAACATGCCGCTGGTGCTGAGCGCGGTGGCGCTGGCCGGCGGGCTGGCCCTGTACGCGCTGCTCTCGCGCCGGAGGTGGCTGCAGCGCTACGCGCCGAGCGGCCGCGGCGGCAAGGCGGTCTTCGGCACCGTGGTCGACGGGCTGTTCGCCCTGGCCGGGCGCTTCACCGCCGTGGTCGAGAACGGGTCGTTGCAGCGCTACGCCGCCTGGATGATCGGCTCGGCGGTGGTCGTTGCGGCGGCTCCGTTCCTGGTCACCCCCGGGCCGCTGCCTTCCACCGGCGCGCGCGCGCTGCTGCCGGCCACGCCGTTGGCGGTGGCCGTCTGGATCACGCTTCTCGCCGCCGCCGCGGCCACCGTCGTGCTGCACCGCCAGCGCTTCGTGGCCACCGTGCTCACCGGGGCGGTCGGGCTCGTTGCCTCACTCGCGTTCGTGGCCCTGTCGGCGCCGGATCTGGCGATGACGCAGCTGTCGGTCGACGTGGTCTCCACCGCGCTGCTGCTGATGGGACTCGCGCTGCTGCCGCAGTTCAGCCCGCGCGAGTCGGGCCTGCGCCGGCGCGCGCGCGACTTCATGCTCGCGGGTGCTGGCGGCGGTGGCGTGGCCTGGCTCACCTGGCTGATGCTGACGCGCGACCATGACTCGGTTTCCTGGTACTTCCTCGAGCAGAGCGTGCCTGCCGGTGGCGGCAGCAACGCCGTCAACGTGATCCTGGTCGACTTCCGCGGTTACGACACCTTCGGCGAGATCGCCGTGCTCGGCATCGCCGGCGTGGGCGTGCTCGCGCTGCTCGACGGGCTGCGCGTGCGCCGGCCCGACACCGACCCTCTGGGCCGGCCGTGGAGCTTCGCACGCCAGCCGCTGATGTTGCGCGTCGTGGCGCAGCTGGTGCTGCCGATCGCGCTCGTCGTCACCGCCTACGTCTTCTGGCGCGGCCATGCCCTGCCCGGCGGTGGCTTCATCGCCGGCCTGATCACCGCGGTGGCGCTCGCGCTGCAGTACATGGCGCTCGGCCAGCAACGTGCCGAGGCGCTGCTGCACGACGCCGGCGGCAGCCGCTTCACGCGCTGGGTCGGCATCGGGCTCGCGATCGCGGGCCTCACGGGTGTCGGGGCGTTCGCCTTCGGCCACCCGTTCCTGACGAGCACCCATGGCCATCCGTCCGTGCCGGTGCTCGGCGAGCTGCCGCTGGCCACGGCGGCGATTTTCGACCTCGGGGTCTACGTCACGGTGGTCGGGGCGACGATGCTGATGCTGTCGGTGCTCGGCGCGGCAAGCAAGGAGCGGCAGCGCGCGCCGGTGTCGCCGCTGCCTGCCTCACGGGTGGGACCGGGATGATCTCGATCGAGTTCCTGCTCGCAACCGGCGTGGGCTGGACGGTGGCCTGTGGCCTGTACCTGCTGCTGCGCGGACGCAGCTTCAGCATCGTGCTCGGCCTGTCGCTGCTCGGCTACGCGGTGAACGTCTTCATCTTCGCGACGGGCCGGCTCTGGAGCGCCGCGCCGCCGATCATCGGCGGCGGCCCGGCGGGTGCTGGCCCGTATGCAGACCCTTTGCCCCAGGCACTGGTGCTGACAGCGATCATCAGCCGCATCAGACCGATCGAGTGGGGCCGGAAGGTGACCTCCATGGTGTAACGCGCGGCGCGCATCAGCGCCTCGAACAGGGTATCTCCGTCCTCGACCACCGGCTTCGTGATCGAGCTCGCGCTGCGCGGCCGGCACGACATCGGCACCGACCATGTTGACGGCCGCCCCGGTCGCGACCTGCCCGAACGCGACATGCCTGATGCCGGCATGCCCGATGCCGGCAAGCCCGGTGGCGCGCGCGGCGGGCAGGGGTCGGGTGGAGGCCGGCAATGAGCGCGGGCGTCGGCTTCCTCGCCGGCCCGGTGGTCGAGCACCTGGCGGTGCTGCCGGTGCTGCTGCCTGCCGCCACGGCGATCGTGCTGCTGCTGCTCTGCGACCATGGCGGCGACGCGCAAGGCGGGCATGGCCACCCCAAGCTGGCATGGGCGCGGCGGATCGCGCTCGTTTCGGCGGCATTGGGGCTCGCGCTCGCCGTGCTGCTGGCACTGCGTGCAGCCACCGGTGAGCTCACGGTCTACCGCGTCGGTGACTGGCCCGCGCCCTACGGCATCGTGCTCGTTATCGACCGGCTGGGCGCGCTGATGCTGGTGCTGACCGCACTCGTCGCCTGGCCGGTGCTCTGGTATGCCAGCGGCGGCTGGGATGCGCGCGGCCGCCACTTCCACGCGATCTTCCAGTTCCAGCTCATGGGGCTCAACGGCGCCTTCGTCACTGGCGACCTGTTCAACCTCTTCGTCTACTTCGAGGTGCTGCTGATCGCATCGTACGTGCTGATGCTGCACGGCCTGGGGCCGGCGCGCCTGCGGGCCGGCCTGCACTACGTGGTGCTGAACCTGGCGGCATCGTCGCTGTTCCTGATCGGCGTGGCGCTGCTCTACGCGAAGACCGGCACGCTCAATCTCGCCGACCTCGCGCTGCGCGTGCCGCGCGTCGAGGGTGAAGACGCCACCGTCGTGCAGGCCGCAGGCCTGCTGCTGCTGGTCGTGTTCGGCTTCAAGGCCGCGCTCGTGCCGCTCGCGATGTGGCTGCCGGCCACCTACGCCGCAGCGTCAGCGCCGGTAGCGGCGCTGTTCGCGATCATGACGAAGGTCGGCGTGTACGCGATCGTGCGCGTGCACGGCGTCGTCTTCGGCATCGATGCCGGGCCTTCGGCGCTCGTTGCCGCGCCGTTCCTGCTGCCGCTGGCGCTTGCCACGAGCGTCGTCGGCGTGCTCGGCGCGCTGGCCGCGCAGACGCTCGAGCGGCTCGTCGCCTGGCTGACGGTGGCCTCGGTAGGCACCGTGCTCGTCGCAATCGGGCTCTACAGCGGCGCCGCCTGGTCGGCCGCGTTCTTCTACCTGGCCAACAGCACGCTCGTCGCGGCCGGGCTCTTTCTGCTCGCCGAACTGGTGGGCGCGCAGCGCGGCGACGCGGCCGACCGGCTGGAGCCGGCTTCGCCTGTCGCGCAGCCGGCTCTGCTCGGGCTGATGATGATCCTGGCGGCCGGCTCGGCCGCCGGCTTGCCGCCGCTGCCGGGCTTCGTCGGCAAGCTGATGTTGCTCGAGGCGGCAGCCGTCCACCCCTGGCAGTCCGTGGTGTGGGCGAACATCCTCGGTGTGGGCTTCCTCACGCTCGTCGGGCTGGCACGGGCCGGCAGCATCCTGTTCTGGCATGTCCGCGACGATCTGCCCGGGGCTCGCAGCGGCGGCAGCCCCAAGCTCGTCGGCGCGACGGCGATCCTGCTGGCAGCGACGGTGGCGATGAGCGTCGCTGCCGCACCGCTGCAGCGCTACACCGACGCGGCGGCGCTGCAGCTGCACGATCGCGCCGCCTATGCGCGCGCCGTGCTCGGCCCGGACGGGCTGGCGACCGAGACCACGCGGCCGTACCGCTTCGACGCCGCAGGCCGCCACGAGGGTGCGCAATGACGCGTCCTGCCGACCTCGCAGCCGCGGCAAGTCCGCCCGCGCCCGCCAGCCCGGGCGTCGCGGCACGGTCGAACCCGCCCGCCGGCCCGGGGGGCGCGGCACGATCGGACGTGCCCGCCGCGGCCGCCGCCCGCAGGCGCCGCTGGTTCACGCACCCGGTGCTGTCGCTGCTGCTGGCCGTCGTCTGGCTGCTGCTGCAGCAGAGCGTCGCGCCGGCGCACCTGCTAAGCGCGGTCGTGCTCGGGATCGTCGTGCCGCGGCTCGTGCTCGCCTTCCTCGGGCCGCCAACGCGGCCGCGGGCGATGCTGGTCATGCTGCCCTTCGTCGCCATCGTGCTGTGGGACATCGTGGTATCGAACCTGGCGGTGGCGCGCATCGTGCTCGATCCACGCTCGGATCCGCAGCCGGCCTGGGTGCCTGTCGAGCTGGACTTGCGCCACCCGCTCGGCGTGACGCTGCTGGCGGCGATCATCACGATGACACCCGGCACGGTGTCTTGCGTCGTCGACGAGGCGCGCGGCACCATCCTCGTCCATGCGCTCGACTGCGGCGACGCCGCCGCGCTGGCCGCGCAGATCAAGGCCCGCTACGAGGAACCGCTGCGGCGCATCTTCGGCGAAGGCAACGGGGACCCGGCATGATCAAAGTCGCGCTCGACTTCGCCACCGCGGCCTGCGGGCTTGCGCTGCTGCTGTGCGTCTGGCGGCTGCTGCGCGGGCCCGAGCTGCCCGACCGCGCGCTCGCGCTCGATACGATGTACGTCAACGTCGTCGTGCTCGTGCTCCTGTTCGGCGTGCGCCTGGGCTCGTCGATCTACATCGAGGTGGCGCTGTTGATCGCGCTGCTCGGCTTCGCATCCACCGTCGCGCTCGGCCGCTACCTGAGCCGCGGCGACGTCATCGAATGAGGAGTGCAGGATGAATCCCGAGATGCCCTGGGCCGTCGAGGCGCTGATCGCCGCGACCTTGGTGATCGGTGGTCTGTTCTCGCTCGTCGGCGTGATCGGCATGCTGCGCTTCCGGGACTTCTATATGCGCCTGCATGCGCCGACGAAGTGCACCACGCTCGGGGCGGGCGGCGTGCTGATCGCGAGCCTGGCCGCAGGATGGGTGCGGGGCGAGCCCGGGTTGTACGAGCTGCTGATCGCGCTGCTGCTGTTCCTCACCGCGCCGGTGTCGGCCAACCTGCTCGGCAAGGCGGCGCTGCACCTGCGCTCGCCTTCGCTCTGCGCTGCGCCCGAGCCGGGGCAGGACGAGGAGCGGCCGGAGTGAGCCGGCCCACCGTCCTCGTCGCACGCGCGGTCTTCCCGGAAGCGATCGCGCGCCTGCGCAGGCACTTCGAGGTCGAGCCGAACGACGACGACACCGAGTACACGCATGCCGAGCTCATGCGCCGGCTGCGCGGCAAGGGCGGGCTGCTCGCGACCGCCGGCGAGCCGATCGACGCCGCGATGCTGGCCGCCCACCCGCAGCTGCGCGCGATCTGCCTGATGACGGTGGGCTACAACAACGTCGACGTCGCCGCCGCCACCCGGCAGGGCGTCGTGGTGACCAACGCCCCCGGCGTGCTCACCGAGACCACGGCCGACCTCGGCTTTGCGCTGATGATGGCGGCGGCGCGCCGGATGTCGGAAGCCGAGCGCTTCCTGCGCTCGGGGCGGTGGACGAAGTGGCGCTACGACCTGCTGGTGGGCAGCGAGGTGCATGGCGCGACGCTCGGCATCCTCGGGATGGGCCGCATCGGCCAGGCGATCGCGCGCCGCGGGGCAGCGGGCTTCGGGATGAGGGTGATCTACCACAACCGCCACCGTCTGCCGCCGGCGGTCGAGGCGCCGCTCGGCGCGCGCTGGGTCGACAAGGCCACGCTGCTCGCCGAGAGCGACCACCTCGTGCTCGTGCTGCCCTACACGCCGCAGAACCGGCATGCGATCGGCGCCGCCGAGCTCGCGGCGATGAAGCCGACGGCCACGCTCACCAACGTGGCGCGCGGCGGCATCGTCGACGACGCCGCGCTCGCCGCGGCGCTTCGCGAGCGGCGCATCGCCGCTGCCGGGCTCGACGTCTTCGAGGACGAGCCGCAGGTCCACCCGGCCCTGCTCGCGCTTCCCAACGTCGTGCTGCTGCCGCACATCGGCAGCGCCACCGAGGCGACGCGGCGGCGCATGGTGGGCGTGGCGGTCGACAACCTCGTCGCCGCGCTGACGGGCGGTGCGCCGCCGACGCCGGTGAACCCCGAGGTGCTGCCGCTGCTGCGGGCGTGAAGAGTGCACGGGGCGCATGAGTAGCCCTGGCGAGGGCCGTGAACCTCACCGAGAGCGATACCTTGGCGTCGAGCAGAAGCAGCCGTTGGGGGTCGGAGCCCTCGCACTCGCTCTCGGCGCGCGCCTCGGGGTCGACGAGCCATGGCCAGATGAACAAGGGTCTTGCCTTCGCCATCCTCGAACGCAGTGGGCTGCGCAAGCTGCGCGCCTGGAAGCTCGACGCGCGGCAGGTGGATGAGCGCTGCGATCGCTGCAACGTCGTCGCAGGCTGACGGCGACGCGGCCGAACCCGAAGGTCTGCACCTGGCCGTTATGCATAGCTGTCCATAACGTCCAGGAGCCGCCGCCGGTGACCGGCCGCTATCCTGCAAGCCCCCCGTACAAACCATGGCCCACACCTACGCCCGGGAGTTCAGTGAGCGACGAGGTAGGCTCGGTAATCGGCCCTGCACCCCCCCAACCCGCATAAATGCTCGCTTTGCGCACGGAAGCCGGAGGTCGTTTCCCCTAGGTTCGTATTCACAGGAGTTTGATTCTTGGGGATGGGTGGGCCCAGAACCACCCGCAGCGGCCCATGCGCGGTCTGCGCCGCAAGCCTCGGCTTGCGCGCTTTGTCGAGGTTTACCTCCGGGAACAGGGGCATCCCGCCCGCGTCGCGGCGGGCTGCTGCGGTGTGCACGCCCCGTAAACGAGTTCTGCAGGGCCGACACAGTACGTGGTGAGTTCCGGCCTAGGGCTATTTCGCGATAGGCAGCATGAATCGCCGGGGGCAGCGCACGACGCACAAGCCGAAGTACCGGGGGACCGGTTTGGGTCGTAAGGCGGTCTAGCGCGTCGCGCCCTGGCCGACCGCTTGCCGCCTGTTGCTGGCGCTCGATCGTTGGGCGGCGGACCCCAGCCGGTAGAGCTGCTGGCCGCTTCGCCTATCGGCGAGCATCGTTTCCGGCCATGTCGCTGTGCCCTGCGCGAACCACTCGGTCGTCACGTCGCATCGGCCGGCAATGCGCGGGACGGCGATGCAGACGGGCCCGCGCGCTCGGGGAGTCCTCGACGTTCGGCGCGCGCCGTGTCTCGGGCGCGGCGCCGCTCGAGTCCATCGTCGTTCGCGGTGCCGCTTCTCTGGGGCGCCGGGGCGCAACTCGAATGTCTTCGTGACGCTGCTGCAGTCGCCCGATGCGTGCAATCGGCTCGTGCGTCTCGACGTCGCGCGCATTGTTCGCCCGCACCGGCGCCACGTCCGCCACGCCGAGGGCGCCTGTACGCACCGCGTCGAGTATTGCCGCGCCGTTGTCGCTCAGGCTGGCAGCAGCGGACGAGGTCAGTGTTCGAGGCAGGCGTTCGGGCTGGACGACAGGCATGCTGCGCTCGATCGGCAACCTCGCGGCTCGCCTGCGCAGGCGCCATGCTGGAGTGCCTGGCCCACGCAGGCATCGGGCGCGTGCCCGGAACGAAGGTGGCGATAGAGATCACCAGCGCGGCTGCCGTGAGTGTCGAGCAACCTGGCGAGAGCAGCCTGCCCCCGCCAGCTCGGGCGCAGCTGATTCCCGCGGCAGCTGGACGCCGGGCCGCGTGCATTGTGGTGGATCGGGCTCAGCGAGCAACCTGCGGCCATTGACCGCGGGCAGCGGAGCGTGGCGGCGACGGTCGGCGCGGCCGAGGCCATCGCTGCGCGGGGCGCCAAGGGCAGGCAGGGGGTGACTGATCGGGTCGGCAGCCACAGCGCCGCCACAGCGTCGCCGCGGCGTCACGTGGGCGGTGCAAGGCGCGGGCGTCTCCAGAGTACCCGGCGCCGCGGGCTGGCGCCCGGATCCGCCCCGGCCGCGACGCGCCCTTGCCGCATCAGCGCACCAACGGCCGGGCCCTGGAAGCACGCTCCGCACGCCCACACGCATCCGCTAACATCGATCGCGGATCGATGACCATGGACGCAGTTCACGAACCTCCGCTGCTGCAACGGCACCGCCTGACTGCCGACGAGTATCAGCGCCTGGGTCGAGCGCAGGTTCTCGCACCCGACGCGCGCGTCGAGCTGATCGATGGGGAGGTCATCGACATGGCACCAATCGGCACTCGGCATTGGGCCGTCGTGAGCCGTCTCCAGCGCCTGCTTCACGACGCTGTCGGCCACCGCGCGGTGATTGCCACGCAGCTCAGCCTGCGCCTGGGCACTCACAGCGAGCCGCAGCCCGACTTGGCGTTGTTCAAGCCGCGCGACGATTTCTACATCGGCGCCTTGCCTCAGGCCGACGACGCAATCCTGCTGATCGAAGTGGCCGACACCACCGCGCGCTACGACCGGGAGATCAAGCAGCCTCTGTACGCGCGGCACGGCGTGGTCGAGTTCTGGATCGTCGATCTGGAGGCGAACCTGCTGCGCATGCACCGCCGGCCGAGTGGCGAGCGCTACGCCGAGGTCAGCGAAACGGCAACCCCCGGAATCGTGACGATCGCCGCGCTGCCCGAGGTGCGGCTCGATCTCACCGGGCTGCTGAACGGCTGAGGCCCGCTGCCCCGGCGCGATCGCCGTCACGCGGCGGCGGCGTCTCGCGCACGACGTTGCAGGCCGCCTGCGCACTGCCCAACACGCGGCTGCGCCAACATCGGGCTGGCGACGGCCTGGCCTGCAGCCACCGTCTCGATTCGCTGGAACGACGCGAGTGCCCCAAGCGGCGCTTCGACCCGCTGGTGCGCGGTGACGCGCACGGTGCCGCGCGGATTCAGGCCTGCGGCACGGCGGCCCCGCGGCGCGCGAGCGCGAGCCAGGCTGCACTGAGCGCCAGCACCGCCGTCGCGGCGGCGCACGCCCACTGGACGCCGTCCCAGCCCGCCCAGCGCTGCGGGCCGAACGCCCGCACCGCGAGCGGCCCCAGGATCTGCCCGGCGGCGAATGCGCTCGTCATGCCGGCCAGCAAGCTCGTGCCCTGCTGCGGCGCGAGCTCCCGTGCCCACTGCAGGCCGGCCATCGTGCCGACCATGAAGGTGCCGCCCACCAGCAGCGCCGAGGCAGCCAGCGCGGCGAGCGAGGGGCTCGCCAGCGGCAGCGCGGTGCCCAGCGCCATCACCGCATGGGCGCCTGCCCAGACGCGGCGCCTTGGCACCGCCGCGAAGACGCGTGCCGCCACCGCCACCGACAGCGCGGCTGCCAGGCCGAACAGCGGCCAGGTGATGCCGAACAGCAGCGGGTCGTCGACCTGGGCGCGCGCCATCGCGGGCAGGAAGGTCGCCGGCACGATGTAGCCGAAGCCCAGGCCGCCGTAGCAGAGCACCAGCGCAAGCCGGCGCGGTGGCGGCGATCCGGAGCCCGGCGCGGCGACGGCCTCGGTCTTCGGCTGCGGGCCCGGTGGCAGAGTGCCCTGCACGAACAGGGCACCGGCAAGTGCCAGCAGACCCAGTTCGAGCCACAGGCGCTCGGCCGGCTGTGCGCCGCCCAGCCAGGCCAGTGCGCCGGCGGCGGTGATGCCGATGCCGACGCCGCAGTAGACCCAGGCCCCGAGCGCCGCGGCGCCGCGACGCGCCAGCTCGGCCAGGCACCAGCTGCTCACGCCGATCAGCACCCAGGCGCTGCCGACGCCGGCCAGACCGCGCAGCAGCGCCCCCGCCAAGCGTTGCTCGGTCCAGGCCCCGAGCCATGTGCACGCGACCACGCCTGCAAGGCCGGCCTGCAGCAGGCGCAGCGGGGCGATGCCGAAGCGGCCCGACTGCCCGGCAAGCAGCGCGCCAGCGAGGTAGCCGACGTAGTTGGCCGCAGCCCACTCGGCGCCGGTGGACGCGTCGAGCACGCCGTCGCGCTGCATCAGCGGCAGCAGCGGGGTGAAGGCGAAGCGCCCGATGCCCATCGCCACGGCCAGCGCCACCACGCCGGCCAGCACGGTGCGCAGCGTCGACGGCGACGAGGGAGGGCTCGCTGGGGCAGGCGGCGGCATGCGCGTCGCATTGTGGCCGCGACGCGGCGCGTCGAGCCCAGACTGAGACAATCGCACGATGCCCGACTGGATCGTCCCGGCGCTGCTCGTGCCGGTGCTGCTGCTGCTTCTGTGGCTCGTCTTCGGGCCGCGCGACGCCGGGCCGGCGCAGGCGCTCGAACGCCTCGATCGCCTGGAGCGCGAACTGCGCGACGAACTCGGCCGCCAGGCACAGACCACGCGAGGCGACCTCGCGACCTTCCAGCAGATCCTGCTCACGCAGAGTGGCGACGTCGCGCGCACGCAGAACGAGCAGATCGACAGCTTCCGAACCCAGCTCGCATCGACGCAGCAGGCCACCGAGTCCGCGCTGCACCGCGTGAGCGAACGCCTCGCCGAACAGCTGCTGCAGCTGTCGGAGGCGAACGCGCGGCGCCTAGGCGAGGTGCGCTCGGCGGTCGACGCGCGACTCGTCGCGCTGCAGGAGGGCAACGAGAGGAAGCTCGAGCAGATGCGCGCCACCGTCGACGAGAAGCTGCAGTCGACGCTCGAGACGCGGCTGTCGGAGAGCTTCCGCCAGGTGGCCGAACGGCTCGAGCAGGTGCACAAGGGACTGGGCGACATGCAGGCGCTGGCACGCGACGTGGGCACGCTCAACCGCGTGCTCACGAACGTCAAGACGCGCGGCGTGTTCGGCGAGGTGCAGCTCGCCGCGCTGCTCGAGCAGGTGTTCACGCCCGAGCAGTACGCCACGAACGTCGCGACGGTGCCGGGCAGCGCCGAGCGCGTCGAGTTCGCGGTGCGCCTGCCCGGCCGAGACGAGCGCGCCGGTGACGCCCCGCTGTGGC
>WBZP01004812.1_pt1 | contig 13913 bp, 16 predicted proteins | sample 5204301 | NCBI WGS metagenome assembly WBZP01 (sample SAMN12412401, study PRJNA552823) | activated sludge metagenome | isolation source: activated sludge from nitrification reactor of wastewater treatment plant... | place: USA: Pennsylvania | collected 2017 | reverse complement strand
CCCGGCACGCATCATCCAGCAGGACGCCGAAGCGGCGCGCGAGGCTGCGGCAGCCAAGATGGGCTTTTCGGCCTACGGCGTGACGCAGGGCGACGACCCGGTGTCGCAGGCCATGAAGGGCCTGATCGACAGCGCTTCGGGCCAGGAACACCAGATCGCCCTGCTCTGGCAGGCGATCGAAAAGCTATCGGCACGTGCGCGCGAACTGCCGGTGGACGACTGCGTGCCGCAGGACGCCCACACCACCGAGACCTTCGACGCCGAACGACTGAATCGCCTCGTCAAGTGAGAGCGCCGGCAATCGCCCGTGACCCGGCCCAGGCCGATCACCCCGCCACCGGGCGCCGAGCCGATTTCGGCCGGAAGGCCTGGCACACCGCGGCATCGGTCTCGATATAGGGCCCACCGATCAGGTCCACGCAATAGGGCACCGCCTCGAAGATGCCGTGTACCGGCGGCGTGGCTTCGGGCAGGCCGCGCAGGGTTTCGGCGATCGCCTTGGGCTGGCCCGGCAGGTTGATGATCAGCGACTTGCCACGCACCACCGCGACCTGGCGCGACAGGATGGCCGTCGGCACGAAAGCCAGCGAGATCTGGCGCATCTGCTCGCCAAAGCCCGGCATCACCTTGTGCGCCACCGCCAGCGTGGCTTCGGGAGTCACGTCGCGCGGCGCCGGGCCGGTGCCGCCGGTGGTCAGCACCAGGTGGCACTGCACGGCGTCGACCAGATCGCAGAGAGTGCTGCTGATGCCTTGCTCTTCATCCGGTATCAGGCGTTCCTGCCATTCGATGGGGTTGCGCAGCGCGCGCGCGAGCCAATCGCGCAGCGCCGGGATGCCCTGGTCGGGGTAGACGCCGCTGGACGCGCGGTCGCTGATCGAGACCAGGCCGATGCGGATCAGGTCGAATTCACTCATGTTGGGTGCAACAGGGGTTTGATGAAGAGGAACAGTTCGCGAAAGCTGCGCGGCTGGCGGCCCTCGGGCACCAGCCCGGCGGCGTCGCGCTGGGCGGCGCGCACCAGGCTGCGCAACTGCTGGCTGTCGGTGGCGGGGTGGGCCAGCATCCAGCGCTGGACGGCTGCGTCGTCGGCGATCAGCTCGGCGCGCCAGCGTTCGGTTTCATGCAGCGCAAGCGTCTCTTGCGCACTGCCCAAGGTGGCCGCGGCGATGGCCTCGCGCAATGCCGCCTCGTCTGCACTGCGCATCAGCTTGCCCACGTATTGCATCTGACGGCGCCGGCCCTCGAAGCTCCTGGTGCGGCGGAATTCCTGGATTGCCCCGCGCAGCGTGTCGGACAGGTCGATGTCATCCAGCCGGTTCTGCGGCAACGCTGCGAGGGCTTCACCGAGGGCCTGCAGTTCCTGCGCCTGGCGCTTGGCCGCGGACTTGCTGGGGCGGACTTGGCTGCCTTCTTCGGCACTGTCGCCGTAGTGCACGTCGATGCCGCGGTGCGGGGCTGCGCGTCGGGCCATGGGGGTCGCTCGGGTGGCGCTCGAGGTTGGACCGGTATCATAAGGTCGCTCCCTGGCAGGCTTGGCTCCAGGCCTGGCTCATCTCACCGCACTCCCACCCATGACCCCATCCGTACGTGCCGCAGGCACCACCGAATCCTGCTTCGCCTACCGCAAGGAGCAGTTCCAGCAAATCGTCGAAGACGCCCTGGCGCTGGCTGGGCAAATGGGTGCCAGCGACGCCGGGGCCGAAGTCTCCGAAGGCGTGGGCCTGTCGGTCAGCGTGCGCATGGGTGCGCTCGAAAACGTCGAGCGCAACCGCGACAAGTCGCTGGGCGTGAGCGTCTATCTGGGGCAGCGGCGCGGCAACGCCAGCACGTCCGACTTTTCCACCGCTGCGCTGCGCCAGACGGTGCAGGCCGCCTACGACATCGCGCGCTTCACCGCCGAAGATCCGGCTGCCGGCCTGCCCGACGCCGAAGACCTGGCCACGCCGGCCGAGGCCGCGCGCGAGCTGGACCTGTTTCACCCCTGGGCCGTCGACGCCGCAGCGGCTGCCGAGTTGGCCCGTCGCTGCGAGGCCGCCGCGCTGGCCGTGGATCGGCGAATCGCCAATTCCGAAGGTGCAGCCGTCTCGGCCCAGCAGGCCCACTTCTGGGCTGGCAATACGCGGGGCTTTCGCGGCGGTTACGCCAGTTCTCGCCACTACCTGTCGGTGTCGCCGATCGCCGGCAAGGGCAAGGGCATGCAGCGCGACTCCTGGTACAGCTCGATGCGCGACGCGCAGGATCTGGCCAAACCCGAAGCCGTGGGCCGTTACGCGGCCGAGCGTGCGCTGGCCCGGTTGAAGTCGCGCCGCGTTCCAACCGCCCAAGTGCCGGTGCTCTTCGAGTCCACCGTCGCCGCTGGCTTGCTCGGCTCCTTCGTGCAGGCCACCTCCGGTGGGGCGCTGTACCGCAAGGCCAGCTTCCTTCTCGACAGCCTGGGCCAGCCGGTGCTGGCCGGGCATGTGGACGTCATCGAGGATCCGCACCTACCCAAGGGCAAGGGCAGTGCGCCGTTCGACGACGAAGGCGTGCGCACCAAAGCGCGCCGTGTGGTGGACGCGGGCGTGGTGCAGGGCTACTTCCTGAGCAGCTACTCGGCGCGCAAGCTGGGTTTGAAGACCACCGGCCATGCCGGCGGTTCGCAGAACCTGGTGATGAGCAGCCGCCAGACCCAGCCCGGCGACAACCTGGACCGTATGCTGGCCAGGCTGGAACGCGGCCTGTTCGTGACCGAGCTGATGGGCCAGGGCGTCAACTACGTGACAGGTGACTATTCGCGTGGTGCGGCCGGCTTCTGGGTCGAGGACGGCCGCATCGCCTATCCGGTGCACGAGGTGACCATCGCGGGTCATCTGCGCGAGATGTTCGCCGGCATCGTGGCCATCGGCGCCGACCACTACACCCAAGGCAGCAAGACCGTGGGCTCGGTGCTTATCGATCGCATGAAGCTGGCCGGTGGCAGCGACTGAGAGCTTGTGAAGATATGAATCGTGCCCGATTCATATCTTTACAAGCTCTGAGCCGTCATGCCTTCTGTCCATGCAGAACGTTGCGCAGCGTATCTGGTGCTTTCCCTGATTTCAGCTTCCTTTTAGCTGGACGGACCACACTGCTCGCGACGCTGTTTATCCGGGCATGGGCGCGGGCCTGTCTGAGCGGGAAAACCCGCGCGGATGGGCCACGGGCCGACTCCTAGAATTCCGCGCCCCTTGAACTTTAGTTCACCAGGTTCTTCCACCTTTTTGGATCTGACAGGAGAAATACATGGAACGTCGTTCCTTCGTCCAAGGCGCAGGCCTTGCGGGTGTGCTGGCGGCCGGCGCAGCACCGGCCATCGTGCACGCCCAGGCCAATGTCCGCTGGCGCCTGGCCTCCAGTTTCCCCAAGTCGCTCGACACGATCTACGGTGCCGCCGAGGTCTTCTCGAAGGCGGTCGGCGAGATGACCGGGGGCAAGTTCCAGATCAGTGTGCACGCCGCCGGTGAACTGGTGCCACCGTTTGGCGTGGTTGATGCGGTGCAGGCCGCCACGGTGGAGATCGCCCACACCGCGCCGTACTACTTCTTCGGCAAGGATCCGACCTTCGCCCTCGGCTGCGCGATTCCCTTCGGCCTGAACTCGCGCCAGATGACGGCCTGGATGCTCGAGGGCAACGGCCTGAAACTGATGCGCGAGTTTTACGCCAAGTACAACATCATCAACTTCCTGGGCGGCAACACCGGCGCGCAGATGGGCGGCTGGTGGCGCAAGGAGGTCAAGTCGCTGGCCGACATGAAGGGCGCGAAGTTCCGCGTCGGCGGTTTCGGCGGCAAGGTCGTCGAGCGCATCGGCGGCGTGCCGCAGAACATCCCGGGCGGCGAAATCTACCAATCGCTGGAAAAGGGCACGATCGACGCCGCCGAGTGGGTGGGCCCCTACGACGACGAGAAGCTCGGCTTCTCCAAAGTGGCCCCGTTCTACGCCTACCCGGGCTTCTGGGAAGGTGGCCCGGAGCTGGACTTCTACATCAACGACAAGGCCTACAACGGCTTGTCGGCCGAGTACAAGGCTGTCGTCAATGCGGCTTCGCTGCTTGCGCACTCGGACATGCAGGCCCGTTACGATGCCCGCAACCCGGCGGCGCTCAAGCGCCTGGTCGCCGGCGGCACCAAGTTGTTCCGCTTCCCGAAGGACGTGCTCGATGCTGCCTTCAAGGAGTCGATGGCGCTGTACAGCGAGCTGTCCAGCACCAATCCGGCATGGAAGAAGGTCTACGAGGATTACACCGTGTTCCGGCGTGACTCCAACCTCTGGTTCCGCTTCACCGAAGCCGGCTTCGACGACTTCATGCAAGCGCAGAAGCTGTGACCGCGGGTGCGGGTCCGCAGGGACCCGCACGCAGCCGACGAGGCACAGTGCAACAATGATGAAGGGGCCCCGCGGGGCCCCTTCCACTTGGTGGCACGCCGGCCTATTGCTTCGCCTTGTCCTGCTCATTGGCGCGGCGGATCGCCTCCATCGGGTCCTCTTGGGCGGGCTGGCTGTTCGACGCACCGGCGCCGGGCGCCGACGAAGCGTCGGACGGCGTCAAGCTAGGCTCGGCGCCACTCTTGTTGTATTCATTGCCGCCACCGGTGGCCTGGAACTGCTTGTCCAGCATTTCCATGTTGCCTTCTTCGATCGTGTGCACCTCGCGCGTGACGATGCCGGGGAAGGCGATGATCAGGCCGACCATGATCACCTGGATCAGCACGAAGGGGATCGAGCCCCAGTAGATCTGCTCGGTGGTGACCTTGGCCACCGGCTTCTTGGTGATGTGGTCGGTGTAGTCCTGCGTCGGCGCCACGCTGCGCAGGTAGAACAGCGCAAAGCCGAACGGCGGGTGCATGAACGAGGTCTGCATGTTCACCGCCAACAGCACGCCGAACCAGACCGGGTCGATGCCCAGCTTGATGGCCACCGGCCCGAGCAGCGGCACGACGATGAAGCTCAGCTCGAAGAAGTCGAGGAAAAACGCCAGCACGAAGATCAGGATGTTGACGACGATCAGGAAGCCCACCGGCCCACCGGGCAGGCCGCCCAGCAGATGCTCGACCCACTTGGCGCCGTCCACCGCCTGGAATGACAGGCTGAACACCGTGGAGCCGATCAGGATGAAGAGCACGAAGCACGACAGCTTCATCGTCGAATCCATCGCCTGGCGCATCAGCTTCAGGTCCAGCCGCCGGCGGCCGATGGCCATCATCAGCGCGCCCATCGCACCCATCGCGCCACCCTCAGTGGGCGTGGCAATGCCCAGGAAGATGGTGCCCAGCACCAGGAAGATCAGCGCCAGCGGCGGAATCAGCACGAAGGTCACACGTTCGGCCATCTTCGACAGCAGCCCGAGCTTGGCGACGCGGTTGATGACGGCCAGCAAGAAGGCGATGCCAATGCCCACGCACATCGACAAGACGATGGTCTCGTCGGTCGGTGCCTTGGCGGGGCGCAACTGCGCAAAAACCACCGCCGCGCCCGCCGAGGCCAGGGTGAGCAACCCCAGCGAACGCAGCCCGGCGCTGCCGTCGGGTTCGCGGATCGTGCGTGCCTCGGGAGGCAGGGCCGGCGCATAGCTGGGCTTGACCAGTGTGGTCAGCAGGATGTAGCCCACGTAGAACGCGGTCAGCACGAAGCCCGGCACGAAGGCACCCTTGTACATGTCACCCACGCTCTGGCCGAGCTGGTCGGCCATGATGATCAGCACCAGCGAAGGCGGGATGATCTGCGCCAGCGTGCCCGAGGCGGCGATGACGCCACCGGCCACGCGCCGGTCGTAGCCGTAACGCAGCATGATGGGTAGCGAGATCAGGCCCATGCTGATGACAGATGCCGCAACCACGCCGGTGGTGGCGGCCAGCATCGCGCCGACCAGGATCACCGCGTAGGCCAGCCCGCCGCGGATCGGCCCGAACAGCTGGCCGATGGTGTCGAGCAGGTCCTCGGCCATGCCTGAGCGCTCGAGGATCAGCCCCATGAAGGTGAAGAACGGGATCGCCAGCAGCGTGTCGTTCTGCATGATGCCGAAGATGCGCAGCGGCAGGGCATGCAGCAAGGTCTCGGGCATCAGGCCCATGGCGACCCCGACGACGCCGAAGAACAGGCCGCAGGCGGCCAGCGAGAAGGACACCGAATACCCGACCAGCAGAAAGACGATCAGGCAGGCAAACATGATGGGGGCCATGTAGGCCCCAAGGAACTCCATCATTTGGTGGCTCCCGAGGTGGCTGCGGCCTGGGCGCGCACGAATTCGGCCAGCTCTTCCTCAGCCGTCTTGGAGTGTTTCTTCTGCGTCGGGTCGTCGATCAAGCCTTGCAGGAAGGCGATGCGCTTGATGAATTCGGACAGGCCCTGGATCGCCAGCAGCACAAACCCGGCGGGCACCAGCGCGTAGACCGGCCAACGGATCAGGCCACCGGCATTGGACGACATCTCGCCTGAAACGTAGGCGTTGACCAGCAGCGGCCAGACCAGCGTGATGACCTTCCAGCAGAAAGGCATCAGGAACAGCAGGATGCACACCGCTTCGACCTTGATCTGCGTGCGCTTGGAAAAGCGGCCCAGGATCACGTCGATGCGTACATGTTCCTGGCGCAGCATGGTGTAGCCGGCCGCCAGCAAGAAGATGGCCGCGAACAAGTACCACTGGATCTCGAGGTAGGCGTTCGAGCTCATGTCGAAGGCCTTGCGTACGACGGCATTGGTGGCGCTGATGACCACGGCGAACAACACCAACCATGAAACCCATCGGCCGACAAATTCCGTCATGGCATCGATGGCTTTGGACAGACTCAACAGAGCACCCACTTTTTTTGTCTCCTGCGAACGAGCCGCACCGTTGCGGACGAACCCGGCGACTGTAGGGGAAGCTCACTGAGAAGCGGCTGAAACCACGCTCAGGAAATTATCCGTGCATACCCTAGGTGCGCGCGGCAGCGGCACGCCGGCACAGGGCTGGCGTCAGTGGACGCCGGCGGCCTGGAACAGACGCGTGGAACGTGCCCCGGAGCGGCAGAAGACCAGCAGCGGACGCGGCAGTTCACGCAGCAGTTGCGCAAAGGCGGCGATCTGTTCAGGGGTCTGGTACATGCCATTGACGGGCAGGAAGCGGTACTCGAGACCCGCCGCGCGCGCTGCGGCTTCGATGGCTGCGTTGGTCGGCTGGTCTGGACCGTGTTCGAAGTCCGGCCGGTTGTTGATGACGCTCCTGAAGCCCACGCGGGCCGCTTCGGCCATCGCCTCGGGTGTGAGCTGCGGGGCCACGCAGACATCGTCGGCCACGGGTCGCAGCGGCAGCGTCGTTTCCATGCGGGGCTCAGCGCGCCAGGGCCTGCTTGACGGCAGCGGATACCTGACCCATCTCGGCCTGCCCGGCAAGCCGGGCCTTGGCCGCGGCCATCACCTTGCCCATGTCTGCGGTGCCGGCCGGGCGGCCGAGTTCGATGCCGATCTCCGTCACCAGGGCCGCGACGCTGGCGGCGATGTGCTCGGCAGACAGACGCTGCGGCAGATAGGCCTGCAGCACGGCGATTTCGGCCGTCTCCTTGGCCACCAGGTCGGCACGGCCACCCTGTTCGAAGGCGGTGACGGAGTCTTTGCGCTGCTTGATCAGCTTGTCCACCAGCCCGACCACGGCGGCGTCGTCCAGCACGATGCGTTCGTCCACCTCGCGCTGCTTGCAGGCGGCCAGCAGCATGCGGATGGTGGACAGGCGCGGCGCGTCCTTGGCGCGCATGGCGGCCTTCATGTCGTCGGTGATGCGGTCTTTCAGGCTCATGGTCTGGACGGGGACGGGGCCAAAGAAACAAGCCCGCAGCGGCGTCCCGCGCGGGCTTGTGCGTCAGTCATCAGCGGGGCTCAATAGAGCTTCTTCGGCAGCTGCATGCTGCGCACGCGCTTGTAGTGGCGCTTGACCGCGGCCGCTTTCTTTCGCTTGCGCTCGGCGGTGGGCTTTTCGTAGAACTCGCGGGCGCGCAGCTCCGTCAGCAGGCCGATCTTCTCGATCGTGCGCTTGAAACGGCGCAACGCCACATCGAAAGGCTCGTTCTCTTTGACGCGGATGGTGGTCATGGGTGGAAAGGTTCCGAAAAGGCCGCGCGCGGTGGCGGTGTCTGCGGTGGATGCCTGGGGCAGGAGCCCGGAGATGGCTTGTCAGGCGGCGCTTGAGGCGCAATCGTCGCGCGGGTGGGTTTGCCAGCAAAGCCTGCCATTATAGCGCTACGGCGACTCTCGAAAGCAGGCAGTGGCCTTGGGAATCATCGCGATGGGCGCCGGCGGTCCGTCAATGACCCGATCCGGCGCCAAGCAGCCATCGCCGGGGACAGTTCCCCAGGTCAAACTAGGGGCGACAATGCGTGCAGGCTTGCCCTGACTTGAAGGGTCCACCAAGATCGGGCGTGGGCCCATCATTGGTGCAGTCCCGTACCTGGCGCCCGCGGCGGCTGCGCTAACCTTCCTGCCATGACCCTCGATACGCTCGCTCCGACATCACTTGCGGTGCATGACCTGCCGGCCCTTCTGGGTGGTGTTGTGCCGCCCTTGTTGCTGCGCCGAGGCGACCTGCTCGCGGTGAAAGACCTGTCCGACGGCCGCTACGCGCATGTCAACGATGCGATGGCAGCGTTCCTGGGCCGGCCGGCGGCGCAAGTGCTGGGCCGCACCGATGCCGAACTGCTCGATGGCGGCCTGGCCACCACGCTGCGCGCTGCGGAGCAGACCGCTGTCGCGCAGGGTGCGCCGCTGGTCAGCGAGCACCACTTCGAATGGGCAGGCCGGCGGCACGAGTTTTCGGTGCTGCGCATCGTGGGTGCACCCGAACCGCAAGGCAGACGCTGGCTGGTCAGCGTCTGGTCCGATCTGGGCCCGGAGCGGCGGCGCGAAGCGCAGTTGCGCGCCGCGCTGGACCAGATCGAACAGCAGCAGCGCGCCAACGATCTGTTGCGGCGCGAACTCACCGACCAGGCTTTGCGCGATCCGACCTCGGGCCTCTTCCGGCGTGCCCACTTCGAAGACCAGTTGCGCCGCGAGGTGGATCTGTCCACCCGCGAACACCGTGAGTTCGCCATCGTTTTTGCCGAGATCGACCCGCCCAGCGCCAAAGTCCTGGCGCTGGGCGAGGCCGGCGCGCGCTGCCTGCAGGAAGCCATGGGCCGGCTGCTGCGCAGCGGGACGCGGGCGATGGATGCCTCGTGCCGCTACGACGAACGACGCTTCGCGGTGCTGTTGTCGGGCGTTGGCCTGGCAACCGCGCATGCCCGGATGGAAAGCCTGCGTCGCAGGTGCGCAGCGCAGATCGTGGTGCAGCAGGGCCAGGAACTGGGCTTCACGGTGTCCATCGGGGTGGCCAGCTATCCGCACACCGCGCAATCCCAAGAGGCACTGCAGGCGGCCTGCGAGTCCGCGTTGTTGGAAGCGCGTCGCCGCGGCGGCAACCACGTCACCCTGGCTGCCATCCGCTTCGAGCCTGCTTGAACCGGCTCAAGGCGCAAAGGTGCGCCACAGCATGGTGATGGCAAGGGCCAGCAGCAGCACGGCGAACAGGCGCTTGAGCGTGGCCACGGGCAGCCGCTGCGCAGCACGTGCGCCCAGCGGCGCCAGGCTCACGCTGGCCAGCGACACGAGCAGCAGTGCCGGCAGGTTCAGATAGCCAACCGTACCCGGTAGCGCCGCCGGCAGACCCCAGCCACTGACAACATAGCCCATGGTGCTGGCCAAGGCGATGGGAAAGCCCAGTGCGGAACTGGTTCCCGCGGCTTCACGAGGTGGCACGTTGCACCAGGTCATGAAGGGAACCGACAGAAATGCGCCCCCGGCACCTACCAGCGCGGACAGGAAGCCGATGCCGCCGCCCACCGCCGCCAGGCCCAGCGGGCCGGGCAGTTCCCGCTCGGGCCGGGGCTGAACGCCGCGCAGCATCTGCAGCGCCAGGTAGGTCATGAAGCCTGCAAAACCCAGGGCCAGTGCCTGGCCCTTGAGCAGGGCGAAGGCGCCGGCGCCGGCCAGCAGGCTGCCGGCCATCATCCCCGGGGCGAAGCTGCGTACAACGGTCCAGCGCACATTGCCCAGCGACTGATGGGCCCGTACGCTGGACAGCGATGTGAAGACGATGGTCGACATGCTGGTCGCGATGGCCATCTTCACCGCCAGTCCAGCAGGCACGCCGCGCTGACTGAAGAGCAGCGTCAGCACCGGCACCAGCATCATGCCGCCACCCACGCCCAGCAGGCCGGCCAGGAAACCGACCACCAGACCCAGGGTCAGCAGTTCGGCCACCAGCGTCAGATCGAGCAGCGCCAAGTCAGGTCCCCAGCCGCGCCAGCACAGCCTGCCACTCGGCGGCTGTAACAGGGGTGATGGACAAGCGGTTGCCACGCTGCAGAACCCGCAGACCGGCCAATTCCGGTGCGGCGCGCATCTCGGCCAGCGTGAGCAGCCGCGTCTTGCGCACCAGCTGCACGTCGACCTTGAGCCAACGCGGTTGCTCAGCAGGTGAGCGAGGGTCGTGGTAGGGGCTGGCCGGATCGAACTGCGTCGGGTCGCTGGCCAGGCCGCCGACCACGCGCGCCAGCCCGACCACACCTGGCTGCGCGCATGAGGAGTGATAGAACAGCACGCCATCACCGGGCCGCATGGTGTCGCGCATGAAGTTGCGCGCCTGGTAGTTGCGCACCCCGGTCCAGGCCAGCGTCCGCCCCGGTGCCGCGGCCAGGTGGTCGATCGATGCCTCGTCGGGCTCGCTTTTCATCAGCCAATAGCCGGGCATCGGGTCATCCGGTTGCGTTCTGAGCGCCCCGAGGCCGGCCGAAGCCGGCCGCCCCCCGAGGGGATCCAGCACAGCGGTGGCGCCACTCTGGTTCGGAACAACGGTGCATGGAAGGTGTCCATCGTGCAGCATGAACCGGGTGCCTGAACCAAGGGGAAAGTTCAGGTGGGCGAGGTCAGCCAGGCTTTGGGTTCATCTGACGCGAGACGATCACGCCAGCCAGGCGATGTTCCAAGCCCTTGGTCATAGACCATCGGCTCAAGGACATGAAGGTTCACGCACACACGACGGACCGGGCCATTCTAGACGTGCTTGCCTGCCGCAAACCCGGGACGGATGTCACAGCAGCTGCCCGTCGTCGCCCAATGCGGCGTCGATGCGCCGCACGATGGCGTCGATCTGTGCGTCGGACCCATCACGGACGCCGGCCGTTGCGCCGCCGCGTTCTGCCAGCTGGTAGGCCAGGTTCAATGCAGCCAGCACCGCGATGCGCTCGCGTGCCTTGACCTTGCCGGCGTCGCGGATGGCCGTCATCTCCTTGTCCACTGCGGCAACGGCCGTCGTCAGCAGGGCTTCGCCGCCTTCGGGGCAGCCCAGCATGTAGACCTGGCCCAGGATCGAGACCTCGACCTGCTTCATGGCGCCGAGCCTTTGGGCGCATCGGTAGGCAGGCGTTCCAGCAGCGCATCCACGCGCGCGCGCGCCGCGGCCAGGCGCGAACGCAGGCTGTCGCGTTCGGCGGTCACGGCCATCAGTTGCTGCTCGATCAGGGCGCTCGCGCGCTTGAGTTCCTGGTGCCGCAAAACCAGGCGGTCCACGCGTTCAGTGAGGTCGTCAAGCTTGGCCATTTCACCGTGTCTCCCCCGGCGGCATTGTAGGCAGGCCCTCGACGCGCCGGCGTCCTTCGTCGCAGCAGGAACGCACGGCACAGACCCTGCAGTTCGGTGCGCGCGCCCGGCAGATATAGCGGCCATGCAGGATCAGCCAGTGGTGGGCGTCGAAGCGGTAAGGTGCCGGAATTCGCTGCAGCAGCGCAAGTTCAACTTCCAGCGGATTGCGGCCCGGCGCCAGACCGGTGCGATTGGCGAGACGAAAGACATGCGTGTCCACCGCCACCGTGGGTTGGCCGAAGGCCACGTTCAGCACGACATTGGCCGTCTTGCGGCCGACACCCGGCAGCGCCTGCAGGGCCTCGCGCATGCGCGGCACCTCGCCGCCATGCTGATCGACCAGGATGCGGCAAGTCGCCAGCAGATGCTTGGCCTTGGTGCGGAACAGGCCGATCGTGCGGATGAGTTCGGTCACGCGGGTTTCGCCCAGCGCCAGCATCTTCAGCGGCGTCGGAGCCAGGGCAAACAACTCGCGCGTGGCCTTGTTGACGCTGGAGTCGGTGGCCTGGGCCGAGAGCAGCACCGCAGCCAGCAGCTCGAACACGCTGGTGTAGACCAGTTCCGTCCGCGGGTGCGGGTTGGCCGCGCTGAGCGTGGCGAAGAAGGTCCCGATGTCCTCAGGCTTCACGGTCGGATTCAGGCTTGGCGCGGGAACGCGCCCGCTGCAGCGCCGCTTCGACGACCGCGCGCTTGGCCTCCAGTGCCGCGGGGTCGGTGTGCCGGCTGTGCTGGGCCAGATCGGCCAGCTTGGCCTGCGCCTTGGCCGCCAGCCGTTCATCGTTTTCGGTTTGCTCACGCTCCACGCGAAAACGATGGAAGGCGTAGCGCTGGCGGGCCTCGTCGGCCTGGGCCGGGCTCCAGGCGGCCCATCCGGTCAGCGCCCCCGTGGCGGGACGCATCGCGATGCAATCCACCGGGCACACCGGAATGCACAGCTCGCAGCCCGTGCACAGCGGCTCGACCACGGTGTGCATCAGCTTGGAGGCACCAATGATGCAGTCCACCGGGCAGGCCTTGATGCAAAGCGTGCAGCCGATGCACCAGGCCTCGTCGATCACGGCCAGCGCGCGTGGTCCTTCCTGGCCGCGGGTGGGGTCCAGCGCGAGGATGGGCTGGCCGGTGATCGAGGCCAGCCTTGTGATGCCCTCGGCACCACCGGGCGGGCAGCGGTTGATGGTGGCTTCACCATCGGCGATGGCCTGGGCATAACCGCGGCAGTCGGGATAGCCGCAGCGCGTGCACTGGGTCTGCGGCAGGGCCGCGTCCAGCGCATCGGCGAGCGTCCTGCTCGAACCAGGCGGGGGTGGCGGTGCATTCACCGCCGGGATTATCGGCCTCGGGCCTTCCTGGGCAGCTGCGGTGCCGGCAGGGTGGCCTGGGCCGTCCGCTCATCCTGGAAACGGGCGATGAATCCGCGCACCTCGGGATGAACCTTCTCGCGCCAGCGACGGCCCGAGAAGGTGCCGAAGTGGCCTGCACCTTCGACGTCGTAGTGGAACCGGCGGCCGGTGGGAACACCGGTGCACAGCTCATGCGCCGCCTTGGTCTGGCCGCCTCCGGTGATGTCGTCGAGTTCGCCTTCGATGGTCAGCAAGGCCGTTGTCCTGATGTCCTGCGGCTGCACCCGTTCGCCCTCGACGAGCCAGGTGCCTTTGACCAGGGCATGGTCCTGGAACACGGTCTTGATGGTGTCCAGGTAGTACTCGGCCGGCATGTCCAGCACGGCGTTGTACTCGTCGTAGAACCGGCGATGCGACTCGGCGCTTTCGTCGTCGCCCTTGATCAGGTCCTGGAAATAGTCGTAGTGGCTGCTCGCATGGCGGTCGGGATTCATGGCCACGAATCCGGCGTATTGAAGGAAGCCGGGGTAGACACGCCGGCCGGCGCCTGGGTAGTTGGAGGGCACGCGGAAGATCACGCTGTTCTCGAACCAGCTGTGGCTCATGCTGACGGCCAGATGGTTGACCTGGGTGGGGCAGTTGAGCGTGTCGATGGGGCCGCCGATCATGGTCAAGGTGATCGGCGTGGCCTCGCCGCGGCTGGCCATCAGCGAAACCGCTGCCAGCACCGGCACCGTGGACTGGCACACCGAGATCACGTGCACCTGGGGGCCGATGTGGCGCAGGAACTCCTGCACATACCCGACATAGTCGGCCAGGTGGAACGGGCCCGCCTCGACGGGCACCATGCGCGCATCGGTCCAGTCGGTAAGAAATACCTTGTGGTCGTGCAGCAGGCTGGTCACG
>WBZP01000849.1_pt1 | contig 13918 bp, 15 predicted proteins | sample 5204301 | NCBI WGS metagenome assembly WBZP01 (sample SAMN12412401, study PRJNA552823) | activated sludge metagenome | isolation source: activated sludge from nitrification reactor of wastewater treatment plant... | place: USA: Pennsylvania | collected 2017 | reverse complement strand
CGAACGGCAGGTCGCCGCGGTGCTGGTTGCTCACGGTGTGCCGGTGCCCGGCGAGGTGCGGGCCATCCGCCGCCTGGCGATCGCCTGCCCGGCGCTGCCCACCTGCGGGCAGGCGCTCGCCGAGGCCGAGCGGGTGATGCCCGATCTGATCTCGGCAGTGGAGGCCGAGGCGGTGGCCGCCGGGGTCGGCGATCATCCGATCCGCATCAACATGACCGGGTGCCCGAACGGGTGTGCCCGCCCGTACAACGCCGAGGTCGGCATCGTCGGGCGGACCAAGCGAACCTACGACGTGCACCTTGGCGGGTCGCCGTTCGGCGACCGCCTCGGCAGCGTTGCCGCGGAGGCGGTCACCCTGGCCGAGATCCCCGGGCTGCTGGGACGTGCCCTGCGTCGATACGCCGCGCTGCGCAGCGTCGGCGAGTCGTTCGGTGATTTCTGCGACCGGTTCGGCCCGGCCGCTGCCCTCGGCGCCGAGCCGCCGAGCGCCCAGTCTGCGGTCTGTCCACGCAGCGATCGCAGCGCCGGAGTGGGGTCGTGACGGTCTGGCTGGTGGGGGCCGGACCGGGTGACCCCGATCTGCTGACCGTGCGCGCCGCCCGGCTGCTCGGCGATGCCGATGTGGTGGTGCACGACGCACTGGTCGGCGATGGTGTGCTGGCCCTGGCGAACCCGGCGGCGGAACTCATCGACGTGGGCAAGCGACCGGGCCTCCCGGTGCCGCAGGAGACCATTTCGGCGCTGCTCGTCCAACTCGGCCGAAGCGGGCGACGAGTCGTCCGGCTCAAGGGTGGCGACCCGTTCGTGTTTGGGCGCGGCGGCGAGGAACTGCTGGCACTCGCTGCCGCCGGAGTCGAGTGCGACGTGGTCCCCGGGGTCAGTTCCAGCTTCGCTGCGGCTGCGCTGGCCGGGGTGCCGGTGACCCATCGCGGCCTGTCGGCATCGGTCACCGTGGTCACCGGGCACCGCCAGCCCGGTGGCGAGGAACCGGCCTGGGCGCATCTGGCCAAGGTGGGTGGCACCATCGTCGTCATGATGGGCGTCGCCCGCCGGGGGCACATCGCCGATCGACTGATGGCAGGCGGTCTCGCCCCCGCCACACCGGTGCTCGCCGTCATCCGAGCGAGCACGCCCACCGAGGAGCGATGGGTCGGTCGCCTGGACGAACTGGCCACGTCGCCGATCACCAACCCGGCGACGCTGGTGATCGGCGCGGTGGCGAGCCTCGGCCGACCCCTGGCGCGGTCGGCGCCGCCGTCGGCCACGCTCATCCAGTAGGTGGCTCGGCGGATCGGGCAGCGTCCAGCGGGGCGCCCGCCGACCACAGCTGCTCGATCTGCGCTCGCCAGTCCACGGTCTCGGTACTGCCACCCCGGCGGTGGATCGCCTGGCGGCGGGACAGCAGCTCTGCCGCCACGGCCCCGGCGCGCTCGTCGACCGCCTCGGCGATGCGGTCCCGCAACCACGAGGCGAACGCCGGGGCAGACCCACTGGTGGACACGGACACCACGACCGGCCCGCGGCGCAGCACCGCCGGTAGCAGCGCCGAGCAGTGCTGCGGGTCGTCGGCGGCATTGACGAGGATCCCGGCGCGCTCGGCGTCGTCGGCCACGGCGGCGTTCACCGTCGGATCGCCGGTGGCCGCGACCGCGAACAGCGCACCGTCGAGATCGCCGCGCTCGTACGGACGCTCGACCACCATCGACGCGCCGGCGGCGCGCGCCGCGTCGCCAACGTCCGGAGCCACGACGGTGACGACGGCCCCTGCCTCCACCAGCGCGGCGATCTTGCGCGCGGCCACCGCTCCCGCTCCCACGACGACGACGGGCCTGCCACGCAGGTCCAGCATCACCGGGTAGAGCATCAGCCGCCGGCCGTCCGCTCGGTGACCACCTTGGACGACCCACCAGGCTGCATGCTGACGCCCAGCAGGCTGTCGCCCGCCTCCATCGTGCGCTTCTGATGGCTGACGATGAGGAGCTGGGCGTCGCGCCGGAACTCGCCGATCAGGCCGAGGAACCGGTGCAGGTTGACGTCGTCGAGCGCCGCCTCCACCTCGTCCATCACGTAGAACGGCGAGGGTCGGCTGCGGAACACGGCGAACAGGTAGGCCAGGGCGGTGAGCGACCGCTCCCCGCCGGACAGCAGCGAGAGCTTCTTGACGTTCTTGCCGCCGGGCTTGGCCTCGATCTCGATACCGGTGTTCAGCAGATCGTCGGGGTTGGTGAGCGTGAGCTTGCCCGTGCCGCCGGGGAACAGCAGGGTGAACAGGCTGGCGAAGTGGGCGCTGACATCGGCGTAGGCCGCGGCGAACACCGACTGGATCTCCTGGTCGACGGCGCGGATGACACGCAGCAGCTCGCGCCGGGTGGAGCGGACGTCGTCGAGCTGCTCCTCCAGGAAGGTGTGCCGCTGCTGCAGCTCGTTGAACTCCTCGAGGGCCAGCGGGTTGATCGGCCCCATCAGGCGCAGCTCACGCTCCAGCTCCCGAGCCCTGGCCGGGGCGGGCACGCCCTCGGGCAGCGCCGGGAGCTCGGCGGCCTCGGCGGTGGCCGGCTCGATGTCGTGGTCGCGGCGCAGCGCCTCGACCGCGCCCTCGAGGCGCATGCGCAGTTCGGCCTCGTCCACGTCCAGCCGGCGGGTCTGCTCACGCAGTTCGTCGAGCTGGCGCTCGGCTCGATGGCGGGCGCTCCTGGCCTGATCCAGGCGGGCGGAGATCTCCCGGACCTCGTCGCTCTGCTTGCGGCGCAGCTCGCTGAGGTGCTGGTGGCGGACTTCGACGGTTGCTCGGTGCCCGTCGACCAGCTCGACCAGGCGGTCGACCACGGCGAGCGATCGCTCGATGCGCTGGCGGTGCTCGGCGGCCTGCGACCTGGCCTGCTGATCGGCGACGAGCCGCCGCTCGGTCTCCTCGGCCCGGCGCTGCAGCAACTGCTGGCGCTCCACGAGCGAGGCGTTGCGGACCTCCAGGTTCTGGCGGCGGCGGCGCAGTTCGGCAGCGGCGGCCTCCACGGCGGAGCGGGTCTCGTGCTGCAGGCGCGCTGCTTCGGCCTCGGCGGCCTCGTCGGTCTCCAGCGCCGGCAGCACGCGCTCCAGGTCGGCCAGCCGGGCGTGGTCGGCTGCGGCGCGCGCCTCGCCGTCGGCCAGCGCCGCGGTGAGGGCCTCGATCTCCGCCGCGCCCTCGCGGTGCTCGGCATGGGCCCGGGCCAGGCGTTCCGACATCGCCGAGAACCGGGCGTCATGGTCGTCGAGCAGCACCGCGGCCTCGGTCACCTGGCGGACGGCAGCCTGGAGCTGCGCCGATGCCGCGGTGAGCCGCTGCTCGTAGGCGCCGAGTTCCGCCGCGGCTGCGGAGGCACGCTCGTCTGCTTCGGCGTGGGCCGCTGCCGTGGCGCCACCACCGGCGACACCGAGCCGCCATCCGGCGGCCCCGAACCGATCCCCGTGGTCGGTGACCACGATGGCCGACGGGTGGCTGAGGGCCACGTCGACGGCGACGCGCCAGTCCTGGACGCGGGTGGCCGAGCCGAGCACGGCGTCGAGCAACGCATCCATCCCGCCGCGCCGGCCGCGCACGTGCGGGCGCACCGGCGCCCCGGCGGGCGGCGGCGTGGACACCACCCGCTGCGCCCCGAGCGCCAGCACGGCCCCGCTGAGGTCGGCCCGATGCAGCGACTGCAAGGCGGCCCGCCCGGCGTCTGGCGACGCCACCACGACCGCCTGGAGCGCCTGGCCCAGTGCCGCCTCGACGGCGCTCTCCCAGCCGTGGTCGATCTCGATCAGATCCAGCACCGTGCCCAGCACACCCTGCACACCGGCAAGGTGGTCGGCGCCGGCGCGGGCCCGCGCCCCTTCCAGGGCCTGGGCCAAGGCGTCGGCTCGGGCCCGCCACCCGCTGACGTCCTCGGCCAGGCGCTGGCGCGCCGCGCTGAGCTCCTGCACGGCGCCCTCGGCGGCGCGCTTGGCCTCCTCGGCCGCGTCCGCCTGGGCCACCAGCGAGGCCTCGGCCCCCTCGGCCCGGTCGCACTCGGCCAGCAGCCGGTCGGTCTCCTCGGCCAGGGCCGCCGAGCGTTCGACGAGCGTCTGCAAGCGGGCGGTGAGGCGCTGGCGTTCGGCGGCGACGTGCTCGGCCCCGGCGCGCAGGGTGCGCAGCTCACCGCGCACCTCGGCCGCGGCCGTTGCCGCCGACGACGACGGCGCCTGGGTGTCCAGCGCGGCGAGGGACTCCGCACGGCGGGACTCGAACGCCGTCTCGTCCTCCACCAGACGCTCGCTGAGCGGCCCCAGCGCGGCCAGCTCCCCGGCCACCTCCTCCAGCTCGACGGCCACCCGTGAGGCCTCGGCCTCCAGGTTGGCGACGACGCCGCTGTCCATCAGGGCGCCGCGATCGCGCTCCATGCTCCGCCGCCGCTCCACCAGCACCGCCGAGATCCCCCTGGCCCGCTCGCGAAGTTGCTCGACGCGCACCATCTCGTCGCCCAGGTCGAAGTCACCGCGGGCAGTGAGCTCGGCCTCGGCGGCGATGACCGCTGTGTCCAGCGCGGTCAGCTCGCCGCGCAGCTCCTGATCCCTGGCGGCGGCGTCGTGGCGGGCGGCCGCAGTGGAAGCCAGGCGGGTGCGCAGGCCGGCGATCTCCCGGCCGGCGAGGAAGATCTGCAACGCCGACAGCTCGGTGATCAGGTCGCCGTGACGGCGGGCGGCCTCGGCCTGGCGCTCCAGCGGGCGGAGCTGGCGACGGACCTCGCGCAGCAGGTCCTGGACCCGCAGCAGGCTGGCCTCGGTGGCGTCGAGCCGCCGAGCGGCCTTCTCCCGGCGGCGGCGGTACTTGAGCACCCCGGCCGCCTCCTCGATGATCGAGCGGCGATCCTCGGCCCGGGCGTTCAGCACGGCGTCGATCTGGCCCTGGCTGACGATGACGTGCTGCTGGCGGCCAACCCCGGCGTCGCTGAGGAGCTCCTGGACGTCGAGCAGGCGGCAGGTGACGCCGTTGATCGCGTACTCGCTCTCCCCGCTGCGGAACAGGGTGCGCGACACCGTGACCTCGGTGAACTCGATCGGCAGGAGCCCTGCCGAGTTGTCGATCGTCAGCGCCACCTCGGCCCGACCGAGCGCCGGTCGCTTGGCCGTCCCGGCGAAGATCACGTCGTCCATCTTCTGGCTGCGCACGGCGCTGGGGGCCTGGGCGCCCAGCACCCAGGCGATCGCGTCCACCACGTTCGACTTGCCGGACCCGTTCGGACCGACGACGACGGTGACCCCCGGCTCCAGCTGAAGGGTGGTGGCGTCGGCGAACGACTTGAATCCTTTGAGGGTCATCGACTTCAGGAACACGGCGCCCCGACCCTACCGGACCGCACCCCCGGCACCCCTGGACCCACGGGTCCCTCGGTCAGTGTTGACAGCGCGGGCACCAGCACGTGGAGCGGCCGGCGCAGATGACCCGCTCGATCGTCGCCCGGCGGCAGGTGCGGCAGCGCTGCCCGGCGCGGTCGTACACCCGGTGGTCCAGCTGGAACGTGCCCCCGTCGCCCATCACGTCCACGTACTGGGTGTCCGACAGAGTGCTCCCACCGGCCTCGATGGCCGCGCCGAGGATGCCGTGGATGGCCCGGTGCAGTCGGCCGATGTCGGCGCCCGACAGCGTGGCTGCGGACCGATCGGGCCGCAGCCTGGCCAGGTGGAGGATCTCGTCGCAGTAGATGTTGCCGATCCCGGCGATGACGCGCTGGTCGAGCAGCAGTGCCTTGAGCTGGCGGTTGCGGCCGCGTAGCACCCGGGCCAGCTCGGCCCTGGTCAGCCCGTCGGTGATCGGATCGACGCCCAAATGGTGCAGCTCGGGAAGCTCATCGGCCACCGCTGCGGGGTCGAACACGACCATCTCCCCGAAGGTTCGCGGGTCGACGAACCACAGCTCCTCGGGGGGCGAGCCGTCGAGGTGCAGGACCACGTGGGTGTGGGCCGGGCGCTCGGCGCCGGACGGGCTGAGCAGCACCCGCCCGCTCATCCGCAGGTGGATCATCAACACCTCGCCGGTGTCGAGGTGACCCAGCAGGTACTTGCCACGACGCCCGAAGCCGGTGATCGTCGCGCCGCGCAGCCCGTCGACCAGCGCCTGGGCCGACGTTCGCCGGACGGTGCGCTCCCGGCCGACCTCGACGTCACGGATCCGCCGCCCGGAGACATGCTGAGCCAGGCCGCGGCGGACGGTCTCGACCTCGGGCAGCTCAGGCATCGGATCGCAGCGCGTGCACTGCCGCCTCGGCCGCGGCCTGCTCGGCGAGCTTCTTCGTCCGGCCGCTCCCCCGCCACTGCTCGACGCCGTCGATGGTGACGACCGCCTTGAACGACTTGGCGTGGTCCGGCCCGGTCCCGCTGACGGCGTAGACGGGCACGTGGTCGCGCTGCGCGGCCAGTTCCTGAAGCTGGGTCTTGTAGTCCTGGCGATTCAGCGCGCTGGCGTTGGCGTCCAGCCGATCGCCGATCAGCCGGGTGACCAGGTCGTGTGCGGCCACCATGCCGCCGTCGAGGTAGACCGCGCCGATCAACGCCTCCATCGCGTCGGACAGGATCGACGTCTTGTCGGCGCCACCGGCCAGCGCCTCGCCGCGGCCGAGCATCACGTACCGGCCGAGCCCGATCGAGCGGGCCACGTCGGCCAGCGCCGCGGCGTTGACCACCGACTTGCGCAGATCACTGAGCTGGCCCTCCGAAGAGTCGGGAAAGGCCCGGAAGGCCACGTCGGCCACGACCCAGCCCAGCACGGCGTCGCCGAGGAACTCGAGGCGCTCGTTGGACAACGCGTCGCCGTGCTCGGCGCACCACGAGCGGTGGGCCATCGCCCGGCGCAGCAGCGACTGGTCATCGAACCGGTGCCCGACGATCTCCGCCAGCGCGTCCAGCGTCGCGGGAGCCTGCTGGTCAGGGTTCAGGCTGCTTGCACCTTGGCGTAGACGTAGTCCACGGCGTCACGCACGGTCTTCAGGTCCACGAGGTCCTCGTCCTCGATGCGGAACCCGACCGACCGCTCGCCGAGCTCTTCCTCCAGCGCCTCGACCAACTCGATCAGGGCCAGCGAGTCGGCGTCCAGGTCGTCGGCGAAGGACTGACCCTCGCTGATGGACGACGGATCGATCTCGAGGATGTCGGCCAGGTTGCCGCGCACGATCTCGAACACCGCGGCTCGGTCCAGCGGGCCGTGTTCGACATGGGTTTCAGCGGGCACGATGCACTCCTCTGTGGGTTCCCGGCGGGGCCTGCGGGGACGGATGGCCCGGGCCAGCGTAGCTAAGCGGCGCCGACCGCGGCACGGATCTGGCCGACGATGTCGCGCTCGGCCATGTCGTGGGCCAGGCGGATCGCGTTGTGCATCGCCGTGGCGTTGGACGAGCCGTGGGTGATGATGCACACGCCGTCGACGCCCAGCAGCATCGCCCCGCCGTAGGTGTCCGGGGACAGCTGGGCGTGCAGCGGGAGCAGGGCCGGCAGCAGGGCGTCGGCGTGCGGCTGGTAGCGCTCCTCGGCGCCGAACGCGGCCAGCAGCGCCCGCAGCACGGCCTTCATCCCGCCCTCGAGGGTCTTGAGGATGACGTTGCCGGTGAACCCGTCGGTGACCACGACGTCGGCGTTCTTGGTCATCATGTCCCGGCCCTCGACGTTGCCGACGAAGTTGATGCCCGGCGCCGCGGCGAGGAGCTCGTAGGCCTCCTTGCGCAGCGTGTCGCCCTTGCCCGGCTCCTCACCGATCGACATCAGCCCGACCTTCGGGGCCGCCGTGCCGAAGCGCACCCGGTGGTAGACGCTGCCCATCTGGGCGAACTGCACCAGCCACTCGGGCTGGACCTCGGCGTTGGCGCCGGCGTCGAGCAGCACGTTGGGCACGGCCTCCCCCGGGATGGGGATCGGGGCGGCGATCGCCGGCCGGGACACGCCCTTGATCCGCCCCATCCGCAGCAGGGCCGACGCCATCGTGGCGCCGGTGTTGCCGGCCGACACCATGGCGCCAGCCGCGCCGTCACGTACGGCCTCCGCGGCGCGCACCAGGGTGGAGTCCTTCTTGCGGCGCACCCCGCCGGCGGGATCCTCGTCCATGGCGATGACCTCACTGGCCGGGATCAATCCGAGCTCACCCAGCCCGTCGAGGTCGATCGGGCCGACCATGACCACGGGCAGACCGGCGGCGGCAGCGGCGTGGGCGCCGGCGAGGATGTCGGCGGGGGCACGATCACCGCCCATCGCGTCGACGGCGACGGGCAGCATCAGCGTGTCAGGACGTGGGGAATCGGTCAGCCGACGTCGACCGCAACGCGGTCCTTGTACCACCCGCAGGTGGGGCACACGACGTGGGGCAGCTTGGCCGCCGAGCAACGCGGGCAGATGCTGCGCGACGGGGCGTCGAGCTTCCAGGCGGCAGCACGATGGCTGCGCGTCTTCATCTTCGACTTCTTCTTCTTGGGAACAGCCACCGGGATCTCCCTGGACGAAATGGGCTAGGCAAGGCTAGCGGCACGTGGCCCCGCACGGCTACCGGCGGGACGGAAGTCTTTACCGTTCGTCGCCGAGCAGGCCGCGCAGCCCTTCCAGCGCGTGCCACCGATCGTCGGCCGGCGGCGGCTCGCACGAGCACGACTCGACGTTGCGGTCCGCCCCACACGTCGGGCACAGCCCGGCGCAGTCGGCCCGGCACAGCGGGTTGACCGGGGCATCGAGCAGGACCGCCTCGCGCACCATTGGCGCCAGATCCAGCAGGTCGCCGTCGATGGGGAAGGCGTCGGGATCGACCACCACCGGTTGGTACAGCTCGTGGACCTCGACGTGCTGCACGCCGGCCGCGGGTTGCAGGCACCGCCGGCACGTGCCCACCCAGGGCGCGTCGATCGAACCATCGGCAACGATGCCGCCGGTGAGCGACTCGAGATGCAGGCGCACCGCCACCTCGGCCCCCGCCTCGAACCGTTCGTCGCGCAGGCCGAGTTCGTCCGTGGAGCAGGCCAGGTCGATGGTGCGCTCCGTTCCGGGTCGGCGGAGGAGGTCGGCGGCGGTCACCGCCAGTGGATTGGCCACGTCCGGCTGCTACCGATCTTGGTCGAAGAACCCCTTGGTCGGGTCCTCGTCCACCTCTTCCTGGGCGGCCTGGGGCTGGCCGATGGACAACTTCGAGCGCCCGGCGTGGACGGTCTTGCGCAACCGGTCGAGCAGGACTTCGAAGCTGCCGAGGCGCTGGTCGAGGAAGTCCTCGGTCTCGTGACGCAGCCGCCGGGCGTCGCTCTCGGCGGCCTCGCTGACCTGCCGGGCGCGCTGCTCGGCAGCGCGCACGACCTCGGTGCGCTGCACCATCCGCTCGGCCTGGACCCGTGCGGCTTCGAGCAACTCGTCGGCTTCGCGCCGGGTCTTGGCCACGAACTCCTGGCGCTCCTTGATCATCCACCTGGCTTGGCGCATCTCGTCGGGAAGACGGTTGAGCGCCTCGTCGAGCAACTCGACGATCTCGTCGCGGTCGATGCGCGGGGAGGACGACAACGGCATGGTGGGGGCGTTGGCGATGATGTCCAAGGCCCGGCGAACGAGGGCCTCGGCATCTCCCACGTAGCTGTTGGTCGCCCGGACGTACGCGTCGGAGTCGTGGTAGTCCTCGGCCTCGTAGTCGTCGTACTCGTCGTCGTAGTTGTCGTCGTAGCTCATGTGTCGCTGTCTTTCGTGCTCGTTCCGTGGGCAGCCAGCCGGCGAGCAACCGGAGCCGGGACCAGCGCCGCCACCTCTCCACCGTACTTGGCAATCTCGCGGATGAATCGGCTGCTGATGAACACCAATCGCGGCTCGCAGGGCAGGTACACGGTGCGCACCCCAGCCACCGCGTGGTTGGTGTGGGCCATCTGCTGCTCGACCTCGAAGTCGCCGCCGGTACGCAGTCCCTTGACGATGAAGTCCGCGCCGGCGCGGCGGGCGGCGGCGACGGCCAGCCCGGCGAACGCCTCCACCCGGACCGAGGGAAGGTGGGCGACGCTCTCGGCGATCATCGCCAGTCGCTCGTCCAGCGTGAACATCCCGCTGGGTTTGGACGGGTTGTGCATCGCCGCCACGACGACGTCGCCGAAGAGCTCGACCGACTGGGTGACCACGTCGAGATGCCCGAGGTGGAACGGGTCGAAGCTGCCGGGGTAGATGACCGTGGCCATGTGGCGGCCAACACTAGTCGTGATCAGCGACAACAGCCCCGGCCGACGCCCACCGCGCCCGACAACGACCCGGCATGTCGCCAGGTGTCGCGACTAAGGTGTCGTCCACAGAAGTTCACCTACAGGGCAAGTAGCGGACGGATGGAAACCTCGTACATCGTGCTGGTGGTGGTGGGGGTCACCTTGCTGGTGACCGAGATCATCGTGCGCCGGCGAATGCTCCGTCCGATCAGCCTGCGCGAAACCGGGATCTCGGTGCGGGTCGGCATCGTGTCCTACTCGCTCGGGGGCTTCAGCCAGTTCGCGGTCAAGGCGTTCTCGTTCTGGGCGATCCAGCGCTTCGCCCCGTGGCGCCTGCCGCTGTGGAACCCGCTGACCTGGATCGCCTACATCCTCCTCGACGACCTCGCCGGGTACTGGTTCCACCGGGCCTCGCACCGCTACCGGGTGCTGTGGTCGGCCCATTCGGTGCACCACTCCTCACCGGACATCACCATGGCCAACGCCGCACGGATCTCGCCGGTGGAGACGCTCTACCAGCCCTTCGCCAACATCTGGGCCCCGCTGCTGGGCTTCCCCATCGCCCTGTACGCGCCGATGACCGTGGTCTACCTGCTGTGGTCGCAGTTCCAGCACACCCGCATCATCGGCCGCCTCGGCTGGTTCGACCGCTGGTTCACCACCCCGTCCAACCATCGCGTCCACCACGGCAAGAACCCGGCCTACCTGGACCGCAACTACGGCGGGTGGACGATGATCTGGGACCGACTGCTGGGCACCTATGCGCCCGAGACCGAGGAGGTCGTGTTCGGGATCACCGACCCGCCGGCGCGACTCGGGTTCCTCGGCACCCTGCTCGGCGGCTACCCGCGGCTGGCCAGGGACATGCGGTCGGCCGGGTCGGTGGGCGCCGCCGTGCGCATCGCCCTTCGCCGCCCGGGCCAGTACGCCGCCGCGCCACAGGCGGCGGCTACTCCCGCTCCAGCGTCGTGACCCACGTCCGCCCGTAGCGCTTCGCCCGCCGGGATCGCCACCCGGCCGGGGCGTCCAACGCGGTCCCCGACTCGGCCACCACCAGGTCCACCTGGACGAGGGCGAGCAGCGCCGGCCAGGCGTCGAACGCGTAGGGCGGGTCGATCAGGGCGATGTCCACGCCACGCATCGCCGGCACCCAGGCCATGACGTCCGTGCGGACCACCGTGGCCCGATCGGTGATCCCCAGGGTCGTGAGGTTGGCGTCCAGCGCCCGCAGCGCGGCACGGTCGCGCTCGACGAACACTGCCCGCTCCGCTCCACGCGACAGCGCCTCGATGCCCAGCGACCCGGAGCCGGCGAACAGGTCGGCGACCACTGCACCGTCCAGCAGACCGGAGGCGTCCAGCGAGTTGAACACCGCCTGGCGGACCTTCTCGGTGGTGGGCCGGGTGCCGAGGCCCGCTGGGCTCACCAGGATTCGTCCACCGAACTCCCCCGCCACGACGCGCATCCGGGCAGACTAGGCGGGTGCTCACCCCGGAACCCACGATCGACTGCGTCGAGTGCGGCGGCGTCTGCCACCTGCTGACGGCGCCGCCCGAGGACGGGATCTGGGGGCCCGGGGAGTTCGTCGCCTACCGCTGCGCGGACTGCCTGGACCGCTTCGACCTCGAACTGCCCGACGACCCGGCATCGTTCTAGCGGGCCACGCCGTGATCCTGATCGACCGTCCGATCTGGCCGAACCACGGCACCGTGTTCGCCCACCTCGTCAGCGACACGTCCTACGCCGAACTGCACGACTTCGCCGAGGCGGCAGGGCTACCGAAGCGGGCCTTCGACGGTGACCACTACGACGTGCCGCTGCGCTACGTCGACGCGGTCCGGGCCGCGGGAGCGACCACGGTGCCGGCGGGCGAACTGGTCCGGCGGCTCAACCAGCGCGGCCTGCGCCTGCGCAAGCGGCGTGGCGAGCGAGGCGTGGCCCGGGTGCTCGACGCCGATCTCGGCGCCGGGATGCGCGGCGACGTGGATCTCGTGTTGTCCACGCGTCCGGCCCCGCGGGAGACCACCGGCGCCGCCGCGGTGGTGCTGAGCGACGCCGGCGGACACGTGCTGATGGTGCACAGCATCCGCCGTGGCACCTGGGACAGCCCTGGCGGGCGCGTCGAGCGCGGCGAGTCGGCGGCGGACTGCGCGGTGCGCGAGCTGGCCGAGGAACTCGGCGTCGCCCTGGCCGTCGAGGCGCTGCGCCCGTGCGGCTACGAGCGGGTGACCACGCGGCCCGACCAGCTGGTGCGCCCGTACATCCAGGTGTTCACCGCCGCCCTGGCCGAGACCCGGCCGCCACTGCGCCTGGCCGCCGACGAACTGTGCGGCGCCGAGTGGCTGGCGGGGGCGGCGCTGCGCGACCGCTGCGCCAACCGATTCTGGTGGCCTCTCGTGGAGCGCGTCCTCGACGCCCGCTGACCGCCGGTCACGAGGAACCGTCACCCGTGCCGCCTGCTCGAGATCAACGATCGCCGTCCAGCAGGATGGACCCGCGTCGCGGTGATCGGCGGGACTCCGCGTGCTTGGTGGACGCGTCAGCTCTTCGACAGGAAGGCTTCGTCGTCCGCGCTGAACAGCAGGGTGACCTCGTCGTACAGCACCGGGTTGCCCGCCAGGGTGGGGTCGGTGTCGACGATCTCGAAGGCAGCCTCACGGGCCAACAGGACCAACTCGCGGTCCCGGCGCAGCGAGGCCAGGCGCAGGTCGCTGCGGCCCTTCTGGCTGGTGTTCATGATGGTCCCCTCGCCTCGCAGGTCGAGGTCCACCTCGGCCAGGGCGAACCCGTCGGTGGAGTCGACCAGCGCCTGCACCCTCGGGTTCACTCCGTCCTGCAGGTTGGTCACCAGCCAGCACGTCGAGGCCGCCGAGCCACGCCCGACACGACCGCGGAGCTGGTGCAGCTGGGCGATGCCGAAGCGATCGGCGTCGAGGATCACCATCACCGTCGCGTTGGGGACGTCGACGCCCACCTCGATGACCGTGGTGGCAACCAGGACGTCGAGTTCCCCGGTGCGGAACCGGTTCATCACCGTTTCCTTGTCGGCGCTGGACATCCGTCCGTGCAGCAACGCCAGACGCAGCCCGGCCAACTCCCCCGCCTGCAGCCGCTCGAAGGTCTCGGTGGCGCTGGCCACCTCGAGCTTGTCGCTCTCGTCGATCAGCGGGCACACCACATAGGCCTGGCGCCCGGCAGCCACCTCGTCGCGCACCGTGGCCCAGGCCTCCTGCTCCAGCAGTGGACCGTTGGCCCACTTCGTCGAGATGGGCGTACGACCCGGCGGCAACTCGTCCAGCACGCTGACGTCCAGATCGCCGTACACGGTCATGGCCGCGGTGCGCGGGATGGGAGTGGCCGTCATCACCAGCACGTCGGGCACCGCGGCGTCACCCTCACCCTTGGCCCGCAGGGCGGCGCGCTGCTCGACGCCGAAGCGGTGCTGCTCGTCGACGACCACCACGCCCAGGCTGTGGAACTCCACGGCGTCTTGGATCAAGGCATGGGTGCCGATGGCGATGTCGACCGACCCGTCGGCGAGACCGCCGAGCACCCGCCGCCGATCGGCGCCGGTGACCCGGTTGGTCAGCAGTTCGACGCGCGGCGGGCGTTCCAGCAACTCGCCCTCACGGTGAACCGAGACGCCATCGAGCATCCGACGGATCCCCGTGGCGTGCTGCTCGGCGAGCACCTCGGTGGGGGCCATCAGCGCCGCCTGGTGCCCA
>WBZP01004811.1_pt1 | contig 13921 bp, 13 predicted proteins | sample 5204301 | NCBI WGS metagenome assembly WBZP01 (sample SAMN12412401, study PRJNA552823) | activated sludge metagenome | isolation source: activated sludge from nitrification reactor of wastewater treatment plant... | place: USA: Pennsylvania | collected 2017 | reverse complement strand
AAACGCGTGCCGGTTGTACAGGCCGGTGAGGTGGTCGGTGCGGGCTTCGCGTTCGAGCCAGCGCACCATGGTGTCGCGGCGGCGCAGGCTGCGGTTCTCTTCGAACGCGCCCTCGATGCGGAGCATCAGTTGCTGGCCGTCTTCGAGGTGGACCTTGCTGATGAAATCGTGTGCGCCGAGCTTCAGCGCCGGGAGCGCTTCCCGCTCGTTATCGCCGCTGGTGAGGAGCACCACGGCCACGTCGTTGCGGTGTTCGCGGAGGTGGCGGGTGAGGTCGCTGCCGGCCTCGCTCCAGGTGGCGGAGTCCACCAGCGCAACATCGAACATGCCGTCGGTGAGCATGGTCAGGCCTTCGTCGACCGTTCGCGCGGCGTGGGTGACGAAATCCCCGCCGGACTGCAGGCATTCGCGGACGCGGCGAACGTCCTCAACATCGGGATCGATGATGAGGACGCGGAGGACGCGCCTGCGCTCGGCCACGGCGGCGGTTCTTGGCATCATGTTCGCTGGTATCCCGATGTCAGTATCGGCAGGCGCTCTGCATAACGAGAGGGGGTGCTTGCGGAAAAATCGAGACGACTTCGCGTCGCGGGGTGTACGGCCTGGCGCGCTCCGGAGTGGACGTTCATGGGGCTGAGTCGGGCGGAGGGAGCGGAGGGCAACAAAAAAGCCGCGGCGGGAGTGTGGAGCGGACACAGCTCCCGGCAGCGCGGCATTCATGAATATACCGCGGATTGTCCAGTCTGGAAACCGGTTGCGCTGGTTTGTGTCGCTGCAGGGGAAGAGTGGGGACGGCTGACGCGCGGCATGGTCGCTCCCGCGGTGATCCGCTCCCTGCCGGTCGCGGTTCCATTTCCGTTTCGTGCGCCGACGGGTCAAGTCCTGGGGCCGGGATGCCGCTGACCCCGTCCCGGCGAATCCAATCTGGTATCCTCAACCCATGACCGCGCCCGCTGTTGTCGATGTCGGCACTCTGCTCTACGTGCTGCCCAGCCCCACGGGCGGACGGCTCTGCGTGACCGGCTCAGGAGTCTCCGTGCGCCAGGTTTCCGTGCTCTACAACGAAGGGCTGACCCCGGAAGAAATGGTCCACAACTACGGGACACTGCTCACCTTGCCTGGCGTCCACGCGGCCATCGCTTATTACCTGGCGAACAAGGAGCGCATGGACGCGGAGCTCGAAGCCGATGAACGGCTGTTCGACGAACTGTTTGCGTTCTACAAGGCAAACGGACGATTCCCGGAGAACTTGTAGCTTCGTTGGCCGAGCGAATCTACCTGGATGCGGACTCGTGCAACGAACGCCTGGCGGCTGCGCTGGGCAGGGCCGGGTTCACGGTCTCGTGGGGCACTCGAGAAGTCCCGGTTGGCGCCGACGATGAGATGCAATTGCGCCGAGCCGTTGAACTCGGGGCCGTGCTGGTCACCGGCAACTCCGTCGACTTCGCCAGGATCCACCGCGACTGGTCAGCCCAGGGACTCGGTCACAGCGGCGTCGTGACGATCCGGCGGATTCCGCCGCGTTCTCCCGAGGCGCTCGCAGAGGTGCTCGTCGCTTTGATGCGGGAGCACACGCCCGACTCCTTCGCGAACAGCTTCCACCGCGTTTAGGCCTCACCCGAACACGCCCTTCGCCGCCAGCTCGGCCACTTCCTCTTCGCTCAAGCCCGCCGCGGAAAGCGTTGCCGCTGTATCCGCGCCGGGTTCCGAGGCCATGCCGCGCACGCGCACGTCCGCTCCGCGGATGACGAACGGCGTGCCGACCGTTTCGAACGTACCGTTCGGCGTTTCCAGCGGCTGAAACGTGCCGCGCTCACGCAGGGCAGGGTCCGCGATAACTTCCGGCAGCTCGGTGCGTGGCGCCCAGATCAGGCCGTGCGCGTCCAGTTTCGCCGCCCAGTTCGCCAGGTCGTCCTGCAGGAAGGCGCGTTCGATGACGGCCGCAAGCTCCCGGCCCTGCGCCCGCCGCCCGGCCATCGTCGCGCACGAGGCGTCGTCCGCCAGGGCGTCCAGGCCCAGCGCGGCGCAGAGCTTCGGCCAGTACGGGTCGGGAGTCATGTGGACGAGCAGCAGCCACTGGCCGTTGCGCGTGGGGTAGGTGTTGAACAGTGGGTTGTCGGGCGCGGTGCGGTCCATCACCTTCGGCTGCGCGCCGTCCAGGAGCGCGCGCGAAAGGTCAGTGGCGATGGTGTAGGCGCCCGTCTGTTGGAGGCTGACCTCGACCACCTGGCCCTCGCCGGTGAGGTCCCGGAGGCGAAGGGCGGCGAGCGTCGCGGCCACCGCGTTGATCCCCGTGGTGTGGTCACCCTGGGCGATTCGGCTGAGCACCGGCGGCGAATCCGGGTGACCGACAAGGCTCATGATGCCGGAGCGCGTCCAGAACGCCGAGAAATCGAACCCCGGCCGCGCCGCGTCCGGCCCGCTGATGCCGTAGCCGGTGACGCTGACGTAGACGAGCCGCGGGTTCGCGGCGAGCGCGGCTTCCGGCGTCAGGCCGAACTTCTCCAGCCGCGGCGCCATGAAATTCGTCAGGAAGACGTCCGCGTCCGCGAGCAGGCGCAGGAGGAGCTGCGGGCCGCCGGGGGCATCCATGGCGATCGTGACCGACTTCTTGCCCCGGTTTTCCACTTCGAAGAGGAAGTTGAACGGCAGGTTGCCTGGCCCGCCGGTGGGCACCACGCCGCGCATCACTTCGCCGCCGGGTGGTTCGACCTTGATGACGTTCGCGCCGAGGTCCGCGAGCAGTGCGCCGGCCGCGGGCGCGGCGACGTAGTTCGCGGCTTCGATGACGGTTATCCCGGAGAGCGGCGCTGGCATGGGCGTATTGAGCAACGGGGGGAGAGCAATGAGCAATGAGCGCGCGCTTCTTTTTTCTGACCACTTCAAGTGGTGGGAACAGGTCAATGCGAAGCTGGAGTGTGTGACCACTTCCGCACCACATGGGAACCAGTTGACTACCTGTTCCGTTACCACTTGCCGACCACTGCGCGCCACATGAGTAATGAGCGCGCGCAGGTCAGCTCGAAGCTGGAGGGGGGCGATGAAAGAAGGGAGCACGGCTGCCATGAACCGAGTTTGCGGCTGGAGGGCGCCGAACGTTGAGGGTCGCGTGGCAGTCGTGATGGGCGGTGGCGAACGAGCCGCGCTGAAAGATGGCGGGGCCGCTAAACTGGGACGCATGCCGAGAGAGCGGGAAGTCCCGCGATTCAGTTACGCACCGCCGCGGACGCTCGCCGGGAAGCTGCAGCGCGGGCTCGGCACGGGGTTCCTGGAGGCGCTGGAGGCGCCGAGGGACGTCGTGCACCCGCTGCTGATGGATTGCATCCGGGCAGACCCACGCCTGGACCGTCAACTCGACAATCGCGACACCTATTACGCCGAGCTGGCGCTGCAGGTGGAGCTCCCCCTCGCGCCGGTACTCGAGGAACTGATCGATGCTGGCGCAGATGAGGATGAGGACACGTACCTGACAGTCTCGGTGTTGATCGAGATCGCCCGGCGTGGCGGCCACCAAGCGGATCGGCTGCTCCGCGACTACGTCCTTTGGGGGCCGCACTGGCACTCCGTGTGCTGGCGATTGGCCGAGGCAGCCATCACGCCTGGCTGGGTGGAACTGACTCCGGAGCTTGCCGGGCGATCAGAACTCGATCGCGAACAAGGAAGGTGGTCGCACGAACCGTTCGTGACCTGGGCGAAGTATGAACCGCGATTTGCCGTACTGGCGCGAAAGGAACCCAGGCTCCATCGGAAAGAGCACAGCGGAGCGCCTGGCGTTCCACTGAAAGGATCGACGACGGCACTTCTCCAGCACTCCGGTGGGGGCGTCACACGGGCCATCGCGGAGCTGTCTCGCCGCCGTTCACGCGCTGACCTCGACCTCATCGACGAGGCGACCTCGTCTCCCTCAGCGATGACCCGCGCAATCGCAATCTCGGCCCAGTTCGAAAGCGGCAACTGGGCGCACTGGGACCTCGCTATCGATATGGCGCTCCGGGATCAGCACCCGCCCTACGCGACGAGCATAGCCAATCGAGCAATCCTCAAGGCGCCCGCTGGAGTCTTGATACCGCTGGCTGCGAGATGGCGCTCCTCTTCGAACTTCCGGCGCCGCCATCTCGCATGGGAGATCCTTGAACAGCACGCAGCGCCCAATGACCGACCCTGGTTGGAGCGGAAACTCAAGCGGGTGTCTGCCATTGACCCGAGCGACCGCTTTCTGGTGACGACAATCGCGGAAATCGTAGCAGCCCGTTTCCCGGGTTCCGAGTTTCCTGGGCTCGCGCGGAAGTTTGATGCGTTCACCTACAGCTTCGGGCGACACTTCATCGCAGAGGCCCTCGCCGCCACTGATCCCACCTTCGCCACCACCCGCGCATTCACCGGGCTCTGGGATTGCGAGTCCGGGGTGCGTGAGGTGGCGGCGAAGCACGTCTCGTTGGATGTCCCGGGCGCGCGTGAGCGGCTTGGGGAAATGGCGGACGACGAATTGGACGAAGACGGGCGGGTGGCGGCAGCGGCTCGCGCGCGGCTCAACTGAGCACTCTGGGCGCCGCACCCGCGCTTCGCTTGCGTTGCTCAGTCGCTCCGCCCAACACCACGGAGGCTGACGTCAGCGGTGACGGGGCACCGCGACTCCAGCGGGGCGGGGCGTTCCCAGGCGTTGCGTGTCCGTGCCCTTGGAGATGCGCCCGCCCGCGCCTACCATGCCCGCACATGCAGCCTGAACCGTTCCTGTTCCGCATCACCTTCAGCAAGATGGAGTCGTTTCGGCGCTGCAGGAAGCAGTACTGGTTCTCCTACATCAGCGGCGAGGACTGGCCGCCGTCACGCGAGAGCCCGGCGTCGCTCGTGGGGAACGGGGTGCACCGGGCGATGCAGAAGCTCTGCGAAACCGGCGACCCGCGTGACGGCGAACACGAACTCGACCTCTACCTGCGCATGCCCTCCCACGCCATCGCCGGGCCGGAGACCGAGCACTACGTCCTCGCCCGCGAGATCTACGCGAACGGCGTAAAGGCGCACGAGTCGATCGAGAGCGAGGCGCGTTTCGCCGAACTCGACACCTGGGTGCCCGCGAAGTCGCGCGGGATCAATGTCCGTTCGAAGGTGGACCGCGCCGACCGTCTCTCCGCGGACCGCTGGCAACTGATCGACTGGAAGACGGGCAAGTTCGACCTGGACGACAGGGTGGACTGGCAGCTCGACATCGCCCACCTCGTGCTGCGGACAATGATGCGCCTGCCCAAAGAAGCCTCGGTCCGCGCGCTCGGCTGGAACCTGCGGAGCGGCGAACAGCGCGTGCGCGAACTCACGCGCGACGACGCCGTCCGCACCGTCGACTACATCATGCGATTTGTGCGGACGATCGAGGGCACCGAAGAGTGGCCGGCAACCCCAGGCCCCGCCTGTACCTTCTGCGACTGGCGGGACCGCTGCTCCGAGGCGAACCAGCTCGGTGAAACCGGCATCGACTGGCTGGACGAGGACTGGGAGAAGGAGTCCGCGCCGTTCTAACCTTGCGGGCTGCGCACAGGTGTCGCTCATAGTCGCGGATCGAGGGGTCGTTCCCCGAGCGGGCGCGAGGCGTCCCGGCAATTCGGCCCAGTCCGAGGGACACGAAGAGGCCGCCTTTCGGCGGCCTCCTGGCATTTGGCTGGAGCGTCCGGATTTAGGCCTTTTCGCCGGTGAACGTGCCGCTGCCGAAGGCGCCGAACTGGACGTTGCCCGAGATCGAGTTGCCGGCGACGGTGCCGCTGAACTTCAGTTCCAGCTGACCCATGGGGCCCTGGATGGTGGAGGAGAAATTGGCGGCGTCGCCGTCAAGTGTGCCGCTGACGGCGGTGCTGCCGGCGTCGCCGATGAAGTTGCCGCCGATGGCGTTACCGGTGGTGGTGAACTCGGCCTTGACCGGGCGCGGGCCCATCGGCGAGTTCATCGTGAGGTTCCAGGTTCCTTCGAGTGCCATGTGTGTGTTGTTCCTTCCGGGGATATCAGCTCGGAGTATCGCACATCCGAACGCGATTCGGAACTGTCGCCGGACCCCCGGCGCCATTCCACCACTGCGGCGAAATCACCGAACGTTTACCGGGGATGCTCGCTGGCCGCGAGAGTCGCGCCGTGCGGCTCAGTACCCGCGTTCGGTCCGCCAACGGCGAATCCAGCCCGTGTGCTGCGCTTCGTGGGTGCTGGGCATCGCCGCTTCGCTGAACCGGGACGGATCGAGGATGTAGCCGGTCCCCTCCGCGATGGCGGCGAGCAACTGCTCATGGACGTTCGCAATCTCCCAGAGCGCCTGGGCCGGGCTGAAGTTGGCGCGAAGTTCGTAGCCCAGCTCGCTGTAGATGTGATCCTTGCCGGGCATGTGCCAGGCCGTTTCCCACCCGGCGGAGATGCGCCGCACCTCGGCCACGCGCAGCTCGTCGTAGAGCGCGATGTGGGCCAGGTGGTCCTTCACCGACCAGCCGTCCAGCGTCTTCTCCGAAAGCTGCGCGTCGGTCAGCCCGTCGATGGCGGCGAGCAGGTCTGCGCGCATCTGGCGGAAGTGCTCGACGAGTCGTTCCTGGCCGGTGGGCATGGAGACAGGGTACGGGGGCGAGGCAAGGGCATATCGCGCTGTCACGCGAGGACGATATCCACCGAGATCTCCGCCGCCGGCTCCGTCCCGCGGTTTTCCAGCCAGTGCAGGGTGTTGCGGTCTTCTGGCCAGCCGAGGCCCGGGCCGTACTCCGTGGCTACGCCGCCACGGTGGTCGGTGATCGTCCCCTGGAGAATGTAGACCGTCCCCGGGCGGCCCTTGTGGTCGTGCAACGGCCCGAAGACAGCGCCGGGTTCGAAGGTGAACATGCGCATGCGGAGCTGGCAGCCGGCCATCCCTTCAATCTCCGGACGAGGTCGATGGTGGCGAGGAGTTGGGCGGTGACGCCGCGGCTTTCGGGGACCTTTTCGCTGTTCATGACGTGCTCCTTCGGGTGGGAGGGTGGATGACGCCTGAGCTTCTTCGCAACGGCGGCCAGCGGTGGCACGGGTTCGGGCGATCCGCTCGGCGCGCGTGTAAGCCCGGCCAACCGCGTGGCTGCCGCTCCGGGCTAGCAAGTGGTCCGGGCCGAATGCCACTCGGTGCCGAATGCCTTACCCTTCGCTCGCGGCTGACAAAGCCATCGGAGTGAGCCATGGAGCAGTGGGAAACCGACCTGATCGCGCAGGTCCGCGACCTTTCACGCGGGAAGTTCGCCGAGCGTTCGGCCGAGATCGACCGTGAGGGGAAGTTCCCGCGCCAGAACGTCGATGAACTGCTCGCGCTTAAGGTCCCTGCGATGGCCCTCAAGAAGGACATCGGCGGGCTCGGTATCAGCGTCCGCGGGCAGATGCGGATCATGGAAGAGATCGCCTACGGCGACGGTTCGACCGCTGTTGCCCTGAACATGCACGCGATTGTCGCCGGGTTCCTCGAGAGCATGCCGCCGTTCCCCCGCCGCGATGCCGTCCTGAACGACATGGGCCAGAACGGCGCGATGATCTGCGGCCCGGGTTCGGTGCCCACCGGCGGACTGGACAACCGGCAGGCCGGGTTCAAGATCCACGAGGACGGCGAGTTCCTGGTGATCAACGGCCGCGCCGGCTTCGCCTCCATGAGCGAAGGCGCCAAATACGCGCTCATCGGCGGGACGGTGGACCGCGGCGAAGGCAACGAGGCGGACATTGCGCTGACCGTGCCGGAGCTTTCGACGCCGGGCATCAACAACCTGCACAACTGGGACGCGATGGGTCTCCGCGGCACCGCCAGCCACGACATCGTTATCGAAAACGCGCGCATCGCGAAGGCTGACGGCCTCGTCATCCCGGCCGCGATGATGCGGATGGTGCTCCAGGCCCAGGCGCAGGTAGTGGATGTGCAGACGCAGTTGCGGGCGCGCGGGGCGCTCGGCATCCTGGCCATCTGGCTCGGCCTCGCTCAGGCCGCGTTCGACTTCACGCTGGACTACACGAAGCAGCGGTACGGGTACCTGGCCGGCCCGAACACGGCCGGTTCGCCGGGGTATCGCTCGGACCAGCCGTGGGCACAGTTCGCGATTGGCAACATGGAGCACTGGCTGGAGACCGGCCGCATCGTCCTCTACGAGTGCGTGGATCGGCTGGAGACGCCGTTCGAAAGCCCGCAGGCGTTCACCCGTCACCTGGTGCGGACCGTGTACCACCTTCGCCGCATGAGCGAGGAAGTCTCGGCAGGCGCGATGCGCACCTGCGGCGCCCACGCCTACGTGAAGGGCCGCGCCCTCGAACGCATCTACCGCGACATGGTCGGCGGCAACGTGATGGCCTGGAAGACGGACGAACTGATGCACGCGCTGGGGTTGAGCTCGCTGGGGCAGCCGATTTCGTTCGTGGGGCCAGCGGGAACGTAGGGGACAAAGTTGAAAGGCAAAAGGCAAAAGTGAAAAGTGCCCGGCATTCGCCGGGATGTTGACCTGTCTGCGTGCCCACCTTCGTCTTTCCACTCAAACAGGGAGCCGGCCCCGTGGGAACCGAGGACCGAAGGCAAAAGTGAGAACTGGGGCGGCGTGGTAAACGAAGCGGCGCAGGCCGCTACTTTTGCCTTTTCACTTTTGCCTTTCAACTCAATCCGCGTAGCATCGCGCGCACAGAAACTCGGGGGATGAGTTCGATGGCTGTGGAAGCGAAGGTTGTCTCAATCAACGGCGGGCAGTTCGAGCCGCCGGTCTACCGGCTGGGGAGCGGCGCGCCGCTGCTCTACCTGCATGCCGCCGGCGGTATCCGCAACGGCGTTGGCCCAGAGATCGAAGCGCTGGCGAAGCACTACGACGTCATCCTGCCGACACACCCCGGCTGGGACGACACCAAAGGCCTCGACCAGATCGACGACATCCACGACATGGTTTCGTACTACCAGGACTTCGCGGACGCGATGGGCCTGGAGTCGTTCTTCCTTGCCGGGCACAGCATCGGCGGCATGTTCGCGCTGGAGCTGGCGGCGGCCCGGCCGGACATGGTGAAGAAGGTGGTCGCGACCTGCCCCGTCGGCCTCTGGATGGACGAATCGCCGGTGACGGACATCTTCACGCTGATGCCGAACGAACTGCCGGGCGTGCTCTTCGGGGACCTTTCGAACCCGGTCATCCCGACCCTGTTCAAAGCGCCGGCGAACGAAGACGAGATGGCGGAGAACTACTACTTCCAGCTCGCGAACTTCTCGGCGACCGGCAAGTTCATCTGGCCGATCCCCGACAAGGGGCTGAAGAAGCGCCTCCACCGCATCAAGGCGCCGACGCTCCTCCTCTGGGGCGACCAGGACAAGCTGACCCCGCCTGCGTATGGGCCGGCCTTCCAGAGCAAGATCGCGAAGTCGCAGCTGGCGGTCGTCCCCGGCGCGGGCCACATGCTCCCGGTGGAGAACACGGAAGCCTGGACGAAGGAGATCGTGGAGTTTTTGGGGTAGGGAGCGCTGATTGTGGATTGGCGATTTCGGATTGTGGATTGATGGCGCCAAGCGCTGAGGGGCTGCTGTCCACGGCCGGATGACTGGGCATGCATCCTCCTCGTGGTGCCCCATGTGTGTTTCTTAGGGGTCGGGCCTGGGCGAAGGGGCGTGCGCTGCTCCTGGCAGAGCGAGGTCTTCCGCCCTCGCCTCTGATTGGTTTGGGGGCAGTGCCCTGCTTTGCAGGTGTTCATGGGCATGCATGCTCGGCGTGGTGCCCCATGGGTGTTCTTAGAATTCGAGCCTGGGGGAACGGGTGCGCACTGCGCGTGGCGGAGCGAGGTCTTCCGCCCCTCGCCTCTGATTGGTTTGGGGGCAGTGCCGTGCTTTGCAGGCGTTCTTGGGAATGCGTCTTCGGCATGGTGCACCGTGTGTGTTTCTTGGAATTCCGGCCTGAGCGAACGAGTGTGCGCTGCGCCTGGCAGAGCGAGGTCTTCCGCCCTCGCCTCTGATTGGTTTGGGGGCAGTGCGCTGCTCACAGTTCCACTACCACATCTGCGAATCGTTCCGTGAAACGGCGGTCATGGCTGACCGCGAGGATGGCGCCGTCGTAGCCTTCGAGCGCGGTTTCGAACGCTTCGCGGCTGTCCAGGTCCAGGTGGTTCGTTGGCTCGTCGAGGATGAGGAGGTTCGCGCCGCCACGGACGATGAGGGCGAGGCTGAGGCGGCGGCGTTCGCCGTAGCTCAGGCTCGCCACAGGTGTGCGCACCTGGTCGTGCCCGAGGAGGAAGCGATGGAGGAAGTTGCTCGCCTCGGCTTCGGTCATGGGCGCGGTGCGGCGCAGCAGGTCCACCGGCGTGAGGCGCGCGTCCGCGGCGACCACCGCCGGGTCATCCTGCTGCGCCAGGTAGCCAACCGACGCTGACGGACTGAGCGAGACTTCACCTTCGGCCACAGGATGTTGCCCGAGGAGGGCGCGCAGCAGCGTCGTCTTGCCGCGGCCGTTGGGGCCGGTGATGACCACGCATTCGCCCTTGTTCACGGCGAAGTCCAGACCCTCGAACAGCCGCCGCCCGCCGATGTCGAGCGCCGCGTTGGTGACCGAGACGAGCCGCGTTGCTCCACCGGTGGAAGTAGCGAACTCGAGCCCGCCGTAAAAGGCGCGCGGCTTGTTCTCCGGACGGTCCAGGTGCTCGTTCGAGTTCAGCTCGCGTTCGAGGCGCGCCTTCAGGGTGACCGCGCGGCGGGCGATCTTCAGGGCCTTCTTGCGCTTGGCGAAGTCGATTGTGCGGTTCTCGATACCTTTCGCTTTGGTCTCGATCTTGTGGATAGCCTGCTTGAGCTGGGCCTCTTCGCGCTGCTGGCGTTCGTAGGCGGTCTGGGCTTCGGCATACCGGCGCTCTTTCTCCGCGATAAGCGCGGAGTAGTTGCCGGCGAACACCTCCGCGCCGCCGGCGCGCGGCCGCAGTTCGAGGATCTGCTTCGCGCAAGAGTCCAGGAACACGCGGTCGTGCGAAACAGCGACGACCGCGCCACGGAACGTCCGCAGGGCGTTCTCCAGCCAGGCCAGCCCGGCGACATCGAGGTTGTTCGTCGGCTCGTCGAGCAGCAACAGGTCGGGCGCGGCCGCCACGAGGTCGAGCAGTCCGAGCCGGGTCAGTTCGCCGCCGGAGAGCCTGCCGAGGCGCGCGTCCGGGCCGATGTGCGTCAGCGATAGTGCCTCGCGCGCGGCGCCGAGGTCGAACTCCGCGCTCGCGGAGAGCCGCTGGAGGAGCGCGTCGTACTCCGCCGACAGCTCGTCAGCTTTCGTTGCGTCCGGCTCTTCGGCGATGGCGTGGGCCAGCCGTTCGAGCTCGCGGCCGGCATCTTCGGCGGCGAAGGCGCGCGGGAATGCGCTCGCGGCGGTCTCGTTTTCGCGCCCGGCGAAGCCCTGCGCGAGGTAGCCGACAGTAGCGCCGGGGGCGAGCGCCACCCGCCCGGCGTCGGGTCGGTCAAGGCCGGCGAGTACGCGCAGGAGCGTGGTCTTGCCTGCGCCGTTCGGGCCGACCACGCCGAGCAGTTCGCCACGTTCGAGGTTGAAACTGACGTCCTTGAGGACGCTGCGGCCGCCGAGTTCGCGGCCAAGGGAAGCAACGGACAACATGCCGGGTTCTCCACGGGACATGCTCCCGCTCGAGGCGGATCGGTTTGGGGACGAGAACGCAGGCGGTGGGGGAGCGGGAGTCCTTCCTTGGAAGGAGATAGAACGGCACCGGCACACGAAACGGCGCGCAGCGAGAGGCGCCGGGAGGTTCGTGCTTGCGTTTCGCCGGTGTCAGTCTACCAAGGGAGTCCTCGCGGGGTGGTGGTTACAGCGTAGGGGATGGGGCGTGGATTGGGAAACGCGCTTCACCCCCGGCGTCCACCTACCCCCGCGGCAGCCCCAGCCCACGCGTTGCGATGATGCCCCGCTGGATTTCGCTGGTGCCGCCGGCGATGTCCCTCATCCCCCGGCCCCTTCTCCCATGCCTGGGAGAAGGGGAGAGCAGCGCCCTCGCCCCCGGGTAGGGATTCTGCTCTCCCTACCCCCGCGGCAGCCCCAGCCCACGCGTTGCAATAATCCCTCTCTGGATCTCGCTGGTGCCGCCGGCGATGTCCCTCATCCCCCGGCCCCTTCTCCCATGCCTGGGAGAAGGGGAGAGTAGCGCCCTCGCCCCCGGGTAGGGATTCTGCTCTCCCTACCCCCGCGGCAGCCCCAGCCCACGCGTTGCAATAATCCCTCGCTGGATTTCGCTCGTGCCGCCGGCGATGGTCATGGCAACGTTGAAGAGGTAGTCCGCGGGGATTTCGCCGGCGAAAGGAGCGTCCGCGGTGCGGAGCTGGCCCGCCATGCCGAGCATCGCCATCGAGGTCGAGGCGATGCGCTGGCTCAGCTCGCTGTTGAACAGCTTGGCGATCGAGGCTTCTGAGTTCGGGACCTGGCCAGCCGCCTGCATCGAGATGATGCGGTAGGAGAGCATCGTCAGGACCTGCGTCTCCACGGCGCGGCCGGCCCAGGCCGTGCGCACGCTCTCGTACGCGCCGCCGCGGATGCTGGCGCGGTTCTCGCGCATCCACGAGACGTTCTTCTCGATGGTCTGGCGCTGGTTCACGCTCGCGCCGATGGAGGAGCGTTCGAAGTCCAGCGTGGTAGTGCCGATGTACCAGCCGCGGTTCACTTCGCCGACCACGTTCGTCGCCGGGACGCGCACGTCTTCGAAGAAGACTTCGTTGAAGCCGTGGCTGCCTTCGAGGTTGATCAGCGGCCGCACGGTGATGCCCGGCGTCTTCATATCGATGAGGAAGTAGGTGATGCCGCGATGCTTCGGCGCTTCCGGGTCACTGCGGGCGAGGAGGAAGCACCAGTCGGCCTGGTGCGCGCCGCTTGTCCAGATCTTCTGGCCGTTGATCACCCAGTCGTCGCCGTCCTTGACCGCGCGGGTCTGCAGGCTCGCGAGGTCCGAGCCTGAGCCGGGTTCGCTGTAGCCCTGGCACCAGTTCACTTCGCCGGAAAGGATGCCGGAGAGGTGCTGCTTCTTCTGCTCCTCGTTGCCATGCACGATCAGCGTCGGGCCGAGCATCATGACGCCGAGGCCGCCCACCGAGGGCGCGCCGGCTTCCGCGAGTTCCTGGTTGAAGACGAACTGCTCCAGCGGCGTGAGGCCCGCCCCGCCGTACTCTTTCGGCCAGCCGGCGGCGATCCAGCCCTTCCCGCCGAGCGCCTTGCGCCAGCCGTTGTAGGCGGCGCGAAGGTCGTCGGTGACGCCGTCCATCATGTTCGTGCCGCGCAGCTCGGGCGGGCAGGCCTGGTTGATGAAGTCGCGGACCTGCGTGCGGAACTCGGCCTGGGCGGGGGAGTCTCGGAATTCCATGTGGCTGTGGCTCCTGGATGGGGTTTGGAAGTGGAGTGATACTACCGGACGGCCGCATCGACCGGGTACTGGAGTCGCGGGGGCGCGGTACCCGCTGGGCCCGGGACGGCCGGCGACATTGCTGATCCGGGGTACGAACGCGAACACGAACCCAGCTCGGGACTTCGGTGGTGAGTAAGCGGGGGCCGAGCCCCGCGACTCCATCATGTGCCAATTGGAACCCCACAAACGGGCGGTTGCGGACGCCCCGGTGCGCACGGCTAGACTTCGCCCACACATTGGAGGCTTTCCCACCATGAAGCTGGGTCTACACGTTTCGAACTTCACCTACGGCGTGCCCGTCGAACAGCTTGGCGCAACCATCGGCGAGATTGCCGCCGGCGCCGACCAGGCCGGCTTCGACCGCCTGTCGGTCATGGACCACTACTTCCAGATCCCGGGCGTCGGGCCGGTCGAGAACGAGATGTTCGAGGCGTACGGCGTGCTCGGCTACATCGCGGCGAAGACGAGCCGCGTGAAGCTGGGCGTGCTCGCGACCGGCATCACCTACCGCCACCCCGGCTTCCTCGCGAAGCAGATCACCGGGCTGGACGTGCTG
>WBZP01004809.1_pt1 | contig 13925 bp, 6 predicted proteins | sample 5204301 | NCBI WGS metagenome assembly WBZP01 (sample SAMN12412401, study PRJNA552823) | activated sludge metagenome | isolation source: activated sludge from nitrification reactor of wastewater treatment plant... | place: USA: Pennsylvania | collected 2017 | reverse complement strand
GCGCGGCGGGCTGACGGACGGATCTCGGCGAGCGCGGCAGTTCTGGGTAATTGCCGCGCGTGCGCTCAGCATTACTTACGCTGTGCCTTGTTCTGGGGAGGACTGGGGGTTGAGGAAATGTCAGCTGGCCTTCGCGGCCGTAGTGACCACGTCCTGCGGAAGTACGCGCCGATCTTGGGTCTCGTCGTCTACCTCGCGCTGATCGCTATCCTGGACTGATCGCGATGCTCACCGGCGGGCGGTGACCGCGGAGTTACCGCCCGGCGCGCGCGAAACCCCATCCCCGGCATCAGCTTTCGACGTCTGATGCGCGGCCCAACGCGTCCACGACCGCCCCCCGGGTGGGCAGATCAACCAGCAGGGCCCGGGAAGCCATCGCGTTCGGACAGCCGAGACTGCTCAGATGCCCAACAAGCAACCGGGACATCCTCCTCCTGAGCCGCGGTCGGTGGGCTTTCTTCGAAGCACTCCGGGGCCTCGGGAGGGCTTGGGCCGTTACCCGTCCTCAGTGCCAGCGCCGACAGTGAAGACTTGCACGGCGGCTGACTTTCCTTTCAGGGCGTGCGTTCCACGGTCGACGAGCCCGAGCGGCTGGCTGGCCAGGGCCTCGACGCACTGCTGGGTGAGCAGGATGGTGTCCCCGGTGGTCTTGGTCAGTTGCTCGACGCGGGCGGCCACGTTCACGGCGTCACCGATGAGGGTGAACTCCAGCTTGCCGCCCCCGCCGATGGTCCCGGCGATCACCACCCCGGTGTTGATGCCGATGCCGATGCGGAGCTCCTGGCCGAATCGCTCGGCCACCAGGCGGTCGATCACCTGCGCGGTCTGCAGGGCTGCGTCGGCGTGATTGGGCAGGTCGTTGGGTGCCCCGAAGACCGCCAGAGCGCCGTCGCCGAGGTACTTGTTCACGTGCCCCCCGGCCTCGACGACGGCGGGCACCACAATGTCGAACAGCGCATTCAGACGGGCGACGGTGTCCTCGGCGGTGTTGGCTTCGGCGTAGGGGGTGAAGTCGCGGATGTCGATGAACATCACAGTCACCTCACGCCGTTCACCGGTGAACACATCGTCGCCCTGCTCGAGAAGCTTCGCTGCCAGGGCCGGATCGACGTAGGTGCCGAAGGCTGCGTGGAGTCGTCGCCGCTCGGCCAGCCCCGCCTGCATCCGGTTGAACGAGGCGGACAGCACCCCGAGATCGTCGTCCTGGACTACCGGTAGACGTTGGCTGTAGTCACCCGCCGCGACGCGGTCGGTTGCTTTGGTGAGGTCACGAATGGGCCGAAAGGTAGGCGAGAGCATCGCACCGACGGTGATAGGGACACCGATGGCGAGTGTCAGCGCACTCGCGATCACGACCGCGAGCAGTGGGCCGTCCGCGTGTCGGCGTAGTGCGATGGCCACCATGGCGGCCGTAGACGAGAAAGTAAAGATTGAACCCACCATCGACAGGCCCAGCCACCCGGCAAAAGTCGGGCGAGGTCGTGGCAAGGGATCGCCGATCGTGGAATCCCCTGCCAGAGCGGCGCGGGCTGGCCGTAATGCTCCTTCCCCGAAGTTGTGCACACCGATTAGGGCCGTCGAGAGTCCCGCTGCGATACCAAGGACGCCGTACTCTCCGAGCCGCGACGCGCCCGCTCCGCCAAGCACAGCGACACCGATTAACAGCACTACCACTGAAACAGGCACCACCACCACTGATCTAACGGCGTTAGAACGGTTCCAGGCGTAAGTGTCTTCGAGAGCCTTCGCGCGATCCACGTCTTCGCCGGCCGCCCACCGTTCCGCGCGACGAATCCGATCTCTACCGGGAAAGCCGGTCGCGAGCGTCATACCCAGCGCGACTAGAAGAGCGACAACGGACGCTGCCCCGTAGCGGCTGGATTTCTCAACGGCGACCACAATCCATGACCAAGCCAGGAAGACCGGCAGGGACGAGGCCAACGCAGAAATCCACATCACCCACACATATCTCGGCCCGTGCCGATCCCACGCCCACTGCCAGAAGCGGTCCATGTTGTGGAGGCTAGACCCGCCCGCCACCTCGCCATCAGGTCTCGAACATCCATCTGGGAAGGCGGATGCGATATCAAGGACAGACCTGACCAGGAGTGACACCATATTGACGTGGACCCAGTGGGGTGGGGGTGACCACCACCGGGCTGTCGTGCTCCGCCTGCGGCACACAACTGCCGCAGGACTCATTGTTCTGCAACAAGTGCGGAACACCGGTCACCGCGGTGGCTCGCTCGGCGGAGTACAAACAAGTCACCGTCCTCTTCGCCGATGTGATCCACTCGATGGACATCGCCAAGGCGGTCGGCGCCGAGCGGCTGCGGGAGATCATGGCCGGCCTGCTCGATCGGGCAACGGAGGTCGTGTCCCGCTACGGCGGGACGGTGGACAAGTTCACCGGCGACGGGGTCATGGCCGTCTTCGGCGCCCCCGTGGCCCTGGAGGACCACGCGGTGCGGGCGTGCCGGGCCGCCCTGGACATCCACGCTGCCATCCGTGATCTGGCCGAGCAGGTCAAACAGCGGGACGGAGTACAGCTTCAGCTACGGATCGGCCTGAACTCCGGGCAGGTGATCGCCGGCGATATCGGCTCGAACGGTGCCGGGTACACCGCGATCGGCGAACAGGTCGGCATGGCCCAACGGATGGAGTCCGTCGCGCCGCCCGGCGGGGTAATGCTCAGCGCCTCCACCGCTCGTCTTGTCGAAACGGTCGCCAGTCTCGGGGACCCGGAACCGGTCCACATCAAGGGGGCCGTGCAACCGGTCGTCGCGCGGCGGCTCCTTGGGTTATCGGAGCCGGATCCTGTGTACGCGGCGGCGGTGTCGCCTCTGGTGGGTCGGCGGTGGGAGATGGCTGCGGTCGAAGGCTTATTGCAGCGTGCGATCGAGGGTCACGGTGCGGTGGTCACCGTGGTGGGTTCTCCGGGGATCGGCAAGAGTCGTCTGGTGCGTGAGGTCGCCGGCCTGGCCGCCGCCCGGGGCATCGAGGTGTCCGCCGCCCACTGTGAATCCCACACCACCCAGGTCCCCTTCCACACCGTGGCGCGGCTGTTGCGAGCGGCAACCGACATCGAGCATCTTGACCCCAAGCAAGCCCGGATGCGGTTGCGTGAACTAGACCCGGAGGCCGATCCCGACGACGTGTTGCACTTCGAGGACTTAGTGGGTGTAGCGGACCCTGAGGCGGAGCTACCCAAGATCGATCCGGACGCCCGTCGGCGCCGGCTGACCGCATTGGTCAACACCTTCTCGCTTACCCGAGAATCCCCGGCGGTCTACGTCATCGAGGACGCCCACTGGATTGATGAATTCAGCGAGTCGCTGCTGGCTGACTTCTTCAGCGTGATCCCGCAAACCCCCTCTCTGGTTATGGTGACCTATCGTCCCGAATACCGTGGCCTCCTGAGCCAGGGGCAGGGTGCTCACACCATCGCCCTGACCCCGCTGAGTAATTCGGAGACCACCACGCTTGTCGAGGAGCTGGTCGGGTCGGACCCGTCGGTAGCCGGGCTGGCCACCCTGATCGTCGAGAGGGCGGCGGGGAATCCCTTTTTCGCCCACGAGATCGTTCGCGACCTAGCCGAGCGCGGGGTGCTGCAAGGACGGGCAGGCAGCTACGTCTCGACGTCCGATGTAGATGAGGTCAACCTGCCCGCCACCGTGCAGGCCACCATCGCCGCCCGCATCGACCGCCTGGACCCAGCCGCCAAACGCACCCTGAGCGCCGCGGCAGTCATCGGTACGAAGCTCAGCCGGGATCTACTCGAATCACTGGGCATAGACATCGCTCTGGAGGACTTGGTCAAGGGCCAGTTCCTCGATCAGATCACGTTTACCAAGCAGCCCGAATACGTGTTTCACCACCCACTGATCCGCACTGTCGCCTACGAATCCCAGCTCAAATCGGACCGCTCGGATTTGCATCGAGGGTTGGCCGCCACGATCGAAACGCGCAACCCGAGCACCGTCGACGAGAACGCGGCTATGATCGCCGAACATCTGGAGGCAGCCGGAGATCTACACGCCGCCTATAGCTGGCACATGCGGGCCGGTAACTGGTTGACCCACCGCGACCTTGCGGCCGCACGCGCAAGCTGGCAACGGGCTGGGCAGGTGGCCGACCGCCTGCCACCCGAGGACGGCGAACGCCCGGCGATGCGCATCGAGCCCCGCACGATGCTGTGCGGGACGGCTTGGATGGTCGGGGGGAGCCTGGCCGACACCGGATTCGACGAACTACGAGACCTCGCCGAAGCCAGCGGCGACAAGGTGTCGTTGGCCATGGGCATGGCAGGGTGGGTGTCCGCGCTGATCGTTCACGCGCGCTTCATTGAAGCATCTGTCTTGGGATCCGAACTGACCGGCCTGCTGGAGTCGATCAACGACCCGACATTGACCATCGCATTGGTCTATGCCCCGATCGCCGCCAAACTCCAAACGGGTGAACTGGCCGAAACTCTGCGTCTGGCGCAACTCACGATCGACCTCGCCGCTGGCGACCCCGTCAAGGGCAACGTGATCGTAGGGTCTCCGCTGACCGGCGCCATCATGCTGCGGGGATGCGTACGGTACTACTCCGGAGATCCAAGGTGGCGCGACGACATCGCGCAATCCTCGATGATGATCCGCGCCTTCGACGCAAGGCTGCGCGCGATATTGCTGCAGTTCAAATACAACCTCATTACATCCAGCGACCTGGAACCGATCGATGCGGCTGCAGAGGCCGAATCTGTTGAGCTGCTGCACCTCGCCGAGCGATCAGGAGACGACTTCACCCTGGCCTGTGCGCGCTTTGTACGCGGCCTGGTGCTGAACGCGAGCAATCCGGGTGACACAGACGGCCTCGCATTGCTCGCCACAGCACGCGAAGCAGCGGTCGAGGAACGTTTCACACTCGCAGCGGCTTGGCTCGTCGACACCCTTCTCGCCGAGGAGAAGATTCGGACCGATGACCTCGACGGAGCCATCGAGCTATCGCGTGCCGTCTTGGCGAATGGATTCGATTCTGGTGGAAGGATTTACATCATCCGGCCAACTGCTGTGCTCGTGCAAGCTCTCTTGCGAAGAGGTTCCACAGGAGACGTGTACGAGGCGGAGAATGCAATCGACAGGCTCGCGGAAGGGCTGGGCGAGCACGGCCTTCTCCTCGGCGACGTCTGGCTGCTCAGACTCCGCGCACTGCTGGCAGAGGCTCGGGGCGACGTAGTGACGTATCGAGACTACCGAGACCGATACCGAAAGATGGTCACCAACTTCAGCTTCGGAGGGCACATCCGCTGGGCCGGGGAGATGCGGTGACGTCAGAAGCTCCGACCGGCGTAGTGACATTCCTATTCACCGACATCGAGGGTTCGACCCGTCGCTGGGAGGCCGATCCGGAGGCGATGCGGGCTGCGCTGTCCGCGCATGACGAGGTGATGCGCGCGACGATCGCGGCGCACAGCGGCATTCTGTTCAAGCACACCGGCGACGGCACATGTGCGGCCTTCGCCTCACCGAAGGCCGCGGTTGATGCGGCGGTCGATGCCCAACGCGCGTTGGAATTGCCGGTGCGGATGGGGATCGCGACTGGCGAAGCTGAACTGCGGGCTGGTGACTACTTTGGTGCGGTACTCAATCGGGCGGCACGGGTGATGTCCGCTGGGCATGGGGGTCAGATTCTCATCGATAACGTCACAGCAGGTCTGCTGCGAGGGGTGAAACTACTCGATCTCGGGTCACGCCGGCTGCGGGATATCGCCCAACCTGTGCAGGTTTTCCAGGTTCGCGCCGCAGTTCTGCGGTCTGAGTTCCCCCCGCTGCGTGCCCTCGATACGCCAGTGGGGAACTTGCGCCCGGCGGCCAGCAGGCTCATTGGCCGCGACGCCGAACTCGACGAGGTAGCCACCGCTGTGCACGAACACCGGGTGGTGACCTTGACCGGGGTGGGAGGCGTGGGTAAGACCCGCCTGGCTCTGGGGGCCGCTGCCGTGCTGGCCGATGAGTTTTCCGATGGGGTCTGGGTATTCGAACTGGCGAGTGTCACTGATGCTGCGGCGGTGCCCGATGCAGTGGCTGCCGTTCTCGGGATCACCCAGCAACCCGGCAAGACTGTGGCCGAGAGCGTGGCCGCCACACTGGAGGGTCGGGTCAGGCTGCTCGTGTTCGACAACTGTGAACACGTTCTGGACGCTGTCGCCGATCTGATCGAGGCGATCCTGGCGCAGTCGGCGGCGGTGCGAGTCTTGGCCACCAGCCGTGAAGGGCTCGGCGTCGCCCACGAGCAGGTGTGGCCGGTGCCGTCGCTGGACACTAGAGCCGGAATCGACTCGGCGGCAGTCCGATTATTCATCGAGCGGGCGCACAGCGTCGCACCCCAGTTCTCCCTCCGGAACCCGGACGAGGTGTCAGCGGTGCTGACCATCTGCCGTCGCCTCGACGGACTGCCGCTGGCCATCGAGCTGGCGGCCTCCCGGATGGCGTCCATGAGTGCCACCGAGGTCCGGGACCGTCTCGATGACCGGTTCCGGCTTCTGGTGGGGTCACGGCGCAGCCTGTCGCGGCACCAGACGCTGCGCCACGCCGTCGCCTGGTCCTATGACCTCCTCAGCGACGACGAGAAGGTACTGCTCGATCGGTGCTCAGTGTTCGCTGGTGGCTTCGACCTCCAAAGTGCCTGCGCGGTAGCGGACTCCGACGACGAGTATGCGGTCTTGGATCACCTCGACGCACTCGTGCGCAAGTCGCTGCTGGCGGCCGACCGATCCTCCGGGCACACCCGCTACTCCATGTTGGAGACCATCCGCCAGTTCGCCGAAGACCAACTAGCCACCAGCGGCGAGGTCACCGAGGTCCGAAACCGGCACGCTCGCTACTTCGCCGACAAGGAAATCGAAGTCACTGCCCTGTGGGACAGCCCTCGGCAGCGACAAGCCTACGACTGGTTCAACACCGAGCTGTCCAACCTGCGAACCGCGTTTCGGTGGGCCGCCGAGAACGGCGACCTCGACACCGCTACCGCCATCACCACCTACGCGATGCTTTTCGGTGCGCTGCTTGAGAATTATGAGCCGTTGGCATGGGGCGAGGAGTTGATCGAACCTGCTCGGGCAGTCGATCATCCCAGACTCGCGAACCTGTACTTGAACGTCTCGCAGTGTTACTGGACGGGGCGCTTCGAGGAAGCGGTCACGTACGCCGACGCTGCATGGGGGTTATTTCGCAGCGGCCGCTACGAGGTGGCCATCATCGAGGGCACGCTAGGAAGTACATATCTGTCGGTCGGCCAGCCCGAACGGGCGGTCGAATGGTGTCGCGCCCAAACCGAGCGCGGCCCCGACACTCACACACTAGTTAGATCAATGCTCGTCATAGCACTGACGATGGCCGGGAAAAGCGAGGAAGCCAAAGCCGCCGCGACAGGCATAATCGAAGCCGCTGAGGCCACCCATAACCCGTGGGCACTTGCCAACGCGCTCTACACCTTTGGCTATGTTTTCGCCGAGTCCGATCCCCCGACCGCGCTCGACGCCTTACGACGGGGCTTGGTGATTGCACACGACAGTGGAAGCCGCTTGACGGAATCACTGATTGCCACCATGTTGGCCCGGCTTGAGACCGAGCACGGCGACCCATTGGCGGCACTCGATTACATCACTTCGGCCGTCGCCAATTTCCATGACTCCGGCAACATCGCCTACATCCAGTTCGCGCTGGCGATCCTCGCGGTATTTTTCGACCGTCTCGGGCACCTTCAACCAGCAGCCACCATTGCCGGTTACGCGCTCAATGTGTTCACCACGACCGCGTCCTTTCAGCTGAGCACGGTGATCGACCACCTGCGCAATGTTCTCGGCGAGGAGACATACGAATCGCTCGCCCACAAGGGCAGGACCATGACCGCGTCTGACATCGTGGCGTATGCATATGACCAGATCGAACAAGCCCGAGCAGCACTGACCGCTGTCGCAGAATAGAGGGCATGCGGGAGTCTCAATAGTCCGTCTGGGTGGCGCACTCCAGGTGACGTGATGAAGCCTTCTATAACCCCGGCCCGTTTCGTGGCTCTGACACCCTCCTGCGCGCCAGTGCAGGCTATACGGAAGACCTTCGGCACTTCAGTTGGCGGCGAACTCTTCCCGCTTAGGGGAGCCTTGGTGCTCCGCCTGCCGGACGCACCACTCTCGTGGTTGAGATCTATGGGTTTGCTTCGGCTTCGTGGTCTGAGGCTCGGCGCACGGCGGCCATGACCGCCGCTCGGGTTGGTAGGTCCAGCCGGCAGCATTCGCCCGGGGGGTGGTCGGGGCGCATCACGTCGATTCCGTCGGTCCGTATCGACGGTGACGGGATCGGCCCGAGGCGCTCAACGACCGCCTCGGTGATGCCGAGGGCCGACAGGCATTCGGTCAGTAGCTCACGGGATTCGTTCGCGTTCGGGCAGCCCGGACTGCTCAATCCGCACCCCGAGATTTTCCGACTGGACAGCGGTCGCGGCCCGATCGGGGCCAGTCCTTCTCGGCGGTCTCACCCCGAAACAGCGGGGAGGTCTATTCGCCGTTTACTGGTCCGACCTGGGCCTAAAATCAAACGGTGGCCCGACAGCCCTCCTCGGAGGATGATGGTTCTGCGACGGCAAGCGGTCATGCGACCGTTGAGGTGTTGTGGGCCGCCACCGACGCGCTGATCGACCCGTGCGTGCTCCTGGAAGCGATGCGGGACGCCTCCAGCGAGATCGTCGATTTCTGCTACCGGCACGTCAACCAGGCGACGTGTGACTACTTCGGCGTGTCTCGCGGCTACCTGGTCGGCAGTGGAATGCTGGACACCACGCCGGGTATCAAAGAATCGCTGCTCGCCGATTTCATCCGGTGTCTGGAGACCGGTGAGCCGTTGATACTCAACGACTTCACCTACGACAACGAGATTCTTCAAGACACCCGCCGCTACGACCTTCGGGCCACCCGGGCCACCGGCGATTACATCGTCCTGACCTGGCGCGACGTCAGCGAGCGATTCGAAGCCCAACAACGCCTCGCAGCGTCCGAAGCGCGTTACCGCCAGACCATCAAGAGCGCCGCCGTCGGTATGGCCCTGTTCAGCCCGGATGGTGGCTTCACGGAGTTCAACGACGCCTTGTGCGATTTCTTCGGCTACGACCCGACGACCCTCCTCCACATGACGTGGCAGGAACTGACCGCACCCGAAGACCTCGACACCAACGTGCAGAACGTCCGAGAAATCCTGTCCGGGCAGGCGGACACCTACCGGACGACCAAGCAGTACCTTCACGCTGACGGGCATCGCATCTGGGGTGACCTGTCGTTGGGCTGCCTGCGCAATTTCGAAGGCAAGGTCGAATACTTCATCGCCCAGATCACCGACGTCACCCCGATCGAGCGCGAATTGCGCGAACGTCTGGAGTTCGAAGCATTCTTGTCGGACGCGATCGCCGACGGACGCCTGATCGCCTATGCCCAGCCGATAGTCGATGCCCACACGGATCGGGTGGTCGAGGAGGAATTACTGGTCCGGGTGGTCGGACGTGACGGGCGGGTGATGGTGCCCGATGACTTCCTTCCGCAGGCTCGGCGGTTCGGCCTGATGCCGACGATCGATCGGTTCATGGTGGCGCGCGGTATCGAGCTCGCCCGAGCGGGCCGCCGGGTGGCAGTGAACCTATCGGCGCACTCAATCAACGACGGGGCAACGGTCTCGACGATCGTCGAGCAACTTCGGGCGGCAGGGGATGCTGCCGCCCGGGTGTCCTTCGAGATCACCGAACACACCGCCCTGGCTTCCACCGATCTTGCCGAGCGGTTCTCCGCCGATATGCGCCGGCTTGGATGCAGGCTGGCCCTCGACGACTTCGGCACCGGCTTCGGCTCGTTCACCGAACTTCGCGGAATGATGTTGGACAAGTTGAAGATCGACCGAAGCTTCGTCTCCGGCCTGCTCCGAAACCCCCAGGACGAATCGGTGGTCCGGGCGATCATCGCCATCGCCGGCGAATTCGCGCTACTCACCACCGCAGAGGGCGTCGAAGACGTCGAAACCCGAAACCGGTTGGTCGAACTGGGGGTGGACCAACTGCAGGGCTTTCTTGTCGGGCGACCTGCACCGGCGACGAGAGCCGACGAGCGCAGGCAGTAACTAGATCGATGCGCGGCGTGCGTCGTTATCTCGGAACAGAAGGCATAAGCGACACTCTTCGCCCCAGCGCGATGGCGACTCTTCCCGCAGTTGGATGCGCGGAGAAGGCGCTTCTCGATCCCCCAAGAGCGGCCCGTTGAGCCCAAGAAAACAAAGCCAGGTGAGAGGGAAAGACCCTCTCACCTGGCTTACCTAGTAGCGGGGACAGGATTCGAACCTGCGACCTCTGGGTTATGAGCCCAGCGAGCTACCGAGCTGCTCCACCCCGCGATGGTGAACCCAAGGTTACCGAAACCGGGTGAAGCGACCAAATCGGTGGCCCGCGAGCGCCCTGCCAGGGTGTTTGCATCCGGCCGCGACACCCGACATCCTCGGTGCCGATGATCCGATCCAGAACCGCCCGCGCCTCCGGCGCCCTCACGCTGGCCGCACTGAGCCTCGTCGCCGCAGGTTGTGACCACAATCAGGGCCTTCCCGCCGACAAGCCGGCCGCGAGCGCCGCGCCGTTGCCGATACCGCTGACCACGAAGACCTCGACCACCCCACCGGCCAAGCCGGCAGTGGACTACACCAGGCTGCTGATCCAGGACCGCGACATCTCGGAGCCGAACGAGACCTACACCGCGCAATCGCCGATCATCAACCCCGACGGCCGACCGGGCGCCGAGGTGCTGCTGGTCAACCAGAATCAGACCAAGGCCATCAACGTCCTGCTCGTCGGCCTACCCAACCCGGCCGACGGGCCGTCCGCGCTCGGCGAGGCCGTCGCGAACCTGGCGAAGACGATGACCGGCACCGCCCCACAGCCCTCGCCGGTCGGCACCGGCGGCACCGTCGTCACCGGCACCTCGCTCGACGGCAAGAAGTCGGTGACCGTCCTGCTGTTCACCGAGGGCGGCACACTGGCCCGCATCGAATTCGACGGCGTGGCAGGCCAACCCGTCGCTCCAGTCTTCGTCACCGACGTCGGCCAGAAGCAGGCCATCGCTCTGCGCGTCGGGCAGCCCGCCTAAAGCCCGAAGCTACTTCGCTACTTGGCGGCCTCATACTTGTTCATCGCGTCGTCGAGGCGCTGCAGCGCCGCACCGTACTGCGCGAAGTTCCCGCTGCGCTGAGCGTCCTTCACCGCGCCGAGGGCGGTCTGCAGCTCCTGCAGCGCCGCGGATTTCGCCGGTGACAACGCCGTGACACCGCCCGGCGGCGGCACCGCCGCGATCGGGGTCGGCACCTCGGGCGCATTCGCCGGGGGCTGGCCGCCGGTCGGCTGGTCCGCCGAGCGTCCCGCCGGCTGCCCGCCGGGCGCGTTCGCCGGTGCCGGACCGGTGGCGGTGGCGCCGGCGCCCGGGCCGAAGATGCCGTCCAGCGCGGTGCTGACGGTGGGCCCGTAGCCGACCTTGTCGTTGTACATCATCGCCACCCGGATCAGCCGCGGATAGGACGAGGCGGCGTCACTCGAGCCCGGCGAGGCGTACACCGGCGACACGTACAACAGGCCGCCTTGACCCACCGGCAGCGTCAGCAGGTTGCCCCACCGGATCCGGTTCTGGTTGTCGCGCCCGATCACACCGAGGTCCTGGCTGACCGCGGTGTCGGTGCTGATCGCGTTGAACGCCAGCTTGGGCCCGTTGACCTGACCGGGGATGGTCAGCACGGTGATCTTGCCGTAGGTGTCCGGGTCGGAGCTGGCGCTGATGTAGGCGGCCAGGAAGTCGCGCCGGAACCGGTTCATCGCACTGGTCAGCTGGAACGACGACGAACTGTCGTTGCGCGCAATGTCTTTGGCGACGATGTAGTAAGGCGGCTGGTAGCTGCTCGCGGTCGGGTTCGGATCGAGCGGGACGTCCCAGAAGTCGGAGGTGGAGAAGAACGTCACCGGGTCGTCGACGTGGTACTTGGCCAGCAGCATGCGCTGCACCTTGAACAGATCCTCCGGGTAGCGCAGGTGCGCGGCCAGGTCCGGGGTGATGTCGCTCTTCGGCTTCACCGTGCCGGGGAACACCTTCATCCACGCCTGCAGCACCGGATCCTTCTCGTCCTGCGCGTACAGCGTGACCGTGCCGTCGTAGGCGTCGACGGTGGCCTTTACCGAGTTGCGGATGTAGGACACCTGCTTGTCGGGGGCCAGCCGGTTGATCGCGACCTCGGTGGAGTCCGCGGTCGCCGAGGACAGCGACGTCAGCTCCGAGTACGGGTAGTTGTCCAGCGTGGTGTAGCCGTCGATGATCCACACCATCCGCTTGTTCACGATGGCCGGGTACACCGAGCTGTCGGTGGTCAGCCACGGCGCCACCGCCTCCACCCGCTGCGCGGGGTCGCGATTGAACAGGATCTTGCTGTTGGAGCCGATCACGTTGGAGAACAAGAAGTTCCGCTCGGCGAACTTCGCCGCGAACACCGTGCGGGCCAGCCAGTTACCGACCGCGACGCCACCGGTCCCGGTGTAGGTGTAGTTCTTGGTCTCGGTGTTGGTCTCGTAGTCGTACTCGCGGTCGGCGCCGGTCTTGCCGACGATCGCGTAGTCGGCGGCGGTGTTGGAGATCACCGGGCCGTAATAGACCCGCGGCTGGTCCAGCGGAGCCGGACCGGGCGAGATGACGCTGCCGTTGGCGCCCACGACGCTCGCCAGGAACTCCGGGTAGCCGCCGTTCTGGTTGGGGTCGTTGGCGATCCCGCGCACCGTGTTGGCCGGCGAGGCGATGAAACCGTTGCCGTGGGTGTAGACGGTGTGCCGGTTGATCCAGTCGCGCTGGTTGTCGATCAGCCGATCCGGGTTGAGCTCACGGGCGGCCACCACATAGTCGCGCAGGCTGCCGTCCGGGCCCTGGTAGCGGTCGATCGACAGCTGGTCGGGGAAGTAGTAGAAGTTCTTGCCCTGCTGGAACTGGGTGAAGGCCGGGCTGATGATGGTCGGATCGAGCACCCGGATGTTCGAGGTGGTGGCCCGGTCGGCGGCCACCTGCTGGGCGGTGGCCGGCGCGTTGCCGCTGTAATCCCGATAACTCACGTGGTCGTTGGTCAGGCCGTAGGCCTGCCGGGTGGCGTTGATGCTGCGGCTGATGTATTCGCTTTCCTTCTGCGCCGCATTGGGTTTGACGCTGATCTGCTCGACGATCAGCGGCCAGCCCGCCCCGACGATCAACGAACTCAGCAGCAGCAGCACCAACCCGATCGCCGGGATGCGCAGATCACGCAGGAACAGCGCCGAGAACACCGCCGCCGCACAGATCAGCGCGATGGCCAACAGGATCAGCTTGGCGGGCAGCACCGCGTTGATGTCGGTGTAGCCGGCGCCGGTGAACGGCTTGCCCGCGCGGGTGTGGCTGAGCAGTTCGTAGCGGTCCAGCCAGTACGCGAACGCCTTGAGCAGAACCAGCAGACCGACCAGGGTGATCAGCTGGATGCGGGCCGCGCGGCTGAGCGCCCCGGTCCGGCCGGCCAGCCGGATGCCGCCGAAGATGTAGTGGCCCACCAGGTTCGCCAGGAACGCCATGAACACCGCGACGAACAGGAACGACAACACCAGCCGGTAGAACGGCAGCTCGAAGGCGTAGAAGCCGAGGTCCTTGCCGAACTGCGGATCGGCGATACCGAAGTCGCCGCCGTGCAGGAACAGCTGGATGCGGGTCCAGTAGCTCTGCGCGACGATGCCGGCCAGAAGGCCGATCACCGCCGGCACCCCGAAGCCGAATAGCTTGAGCCGCGCCATCACCGCGGTGCGATAGCGCGCCACCGGATCGTTGGGCCCGGTGGTGGGCACGAACACCGGACGGGTCCGGTAGGCCA
>WBZP01004808.1_pt1 | contig 13926 bp, 13 predicted proteins | sample 5204301 | NCBI WGS metagenome assembly WBZP01 (sample SAMN12412401, study PRJNA552823) | activated sludge metagenome | isolation source: activated sludge from nitrification reactor of wastewater treatment plant... | place: USA: Pennsylvania | collected 2017 | reverse complement strand
GGTGGGGACATCCGTGCGTATCGCCAGATGGTCGTCGTCGAAGAGGTCGAAGAGCCGAACGTCGAAATGACCATCGCCGAAGCGCGCAAGTGGAAGCCGGATGCCCGCGAGGGCGACGTCCTGGACTTCGAAGAACAGCTCCCGCCGAACGCGGGCCGCATCGCCGCGCAAACCGCGAAGCAGGTTGTCCTTCAGCGCCTTCGCGAAGCGGAACGCGACGCCATCTACGACGAGTACATCGACAAGGAAGGCGAACTGCTCGTTGGCACGGTCCAGCGGGTCGAATCGCGCCAGATGATCATCGAGCTTGGACGGGGCACGGAAGCCGTGCTTCCGTTCACAGAGCAGGTACGTAACGAGCACCTTCGCCCCGGCCAGCGTGTGAAAGTGCTCGTCCTCGAGGTGATGAAGGCCGTCAAGGGCCCACAGATCGTGGTCAGCCGAGCGCACCGCAACCTGCTGCGCCGCCTGTTCGAAATGGAAGTGCCCGAGATCAAGGCCGGCACGGTCGAAATCAAGAGCATCGCGCGCGAGGGCGGGCACCGCAGCAAGGTCGCGGTCCATGCCCGCAACGCCAACATCGATCCCATCGGCGCGTGCGTGGGCATGCGCGGCAGCCGCATCCAGAACATCGTGAACGAACTTGCCGGCGAGCGGATCGACGTCATCAAGTGGGACCCGGACGCGGCGAACTTCGTCTCGAACGCGCTCAGCCCCGCCCAGGTGCTGGAAGTCGAAATCGACGAAGACGAGCACCTGGCGTCGGTCGTCGTGCCTGACCGCATGCTTTCGCTGGCGATCGGCAAGGAAGGGCAGAACGCCCGCCTGGCGGCGAAGCTGACCGGCTGGCGGATCAACATCGCAAGCCAGGCCGCGAAGGATCGCGCGGAAGCCGGCGAACCGGCCGAGGTCATGGAATTCGAGCCGTTCGCCCCGGGCGAAACACCGGACATCGATATCATCCAGGAAGCCGAAGAAGTGGCTGCGGCCGCGGAAGAGCAGGCCCTTCCGGAGACTCCGCTGGTGGCAGCCGCCACCACTGCCGAAGCCGCCCCGGCGGCGAAGCCCGCCGAGCCCGAGGAAGAGGACATCTCCTTCGCCTCCGTGGTCGACCGGATGGCTGTGCCGCGGGGCGAGGACCGGGAGTCGGAAGACTACGGTGAGGACGAAGACGAAGAGTACGAGATCCCGACGACGGTAACGTCCGAAAGCCGGCCTTCCGCGATCCGCTTCGGCGAGGACCTCCTCGGCCGCCAGCGAGCGCAGGAAGAAGAGGCCGCAAAGGCCAAGCCGGCCGCTCGCAAGGGGCGTCGCCCATCGCGCTTCTCCGAAGAGGAAGAAGACGACATGGACGACATCGAGTACTCCGGGCGCATCCACTGAGGGAGGCCCGCGCCATGAGTGCGCCCGGACAGCGCCTTCGGCCGGCCCCGCAACGCACCTGCATTGGGTGCCGCGTGGAACAGGGCAAGCGCACGTTCATTCGCATCGTGCGCACCCCTGAGGGGCGCGTGGCCGTGGACCAGACCGGCCGGGCCAACGGACGGGGCGCGTATCTCCATCCAATCCGGACGTGTTGGGTGAAAGCGCTGAAAGGCGCTACCATTAAAAGCGCACTTAAAGTATCCCCGGCTCTCGATGACATCGAGGCGCTACGCGCCTTCGGGATGACGTTGCCGGTAGAAGAAAGCGAAATCTTATGACGGCTAAACCATCCTCCCAGGCAGTCGCCCTCCCGCGGGCGCTCACCGTGAAAGAGCTGGCTGACCTTGTCGGCACTTCTCCTATCGAGGTCATCAAGCGGCTCATGACCAACGGCGTCATGGCCAACCAGAACCAGACGATCGACTACAACACCGCCGCCATCGTGGCGCTGGAACTGGGCTTCGAACCCGAAGAGATCGCTGAGCCGGAGGCAACGATTGCTCCCGCGGCGATCGAAGAGGAAGACACCGTCGACGACCCGGAAACGCTCAAGCCGCGGCCGCCGGTAGTGACCATCCTCGGGCACGTCGACCACGGCAAGACGAGCCTCCTCGACCGAATCCGTAAGACGAAGGTCGCGGCGGGCGAGGCGGGCGGCATCACGCAGCACATCGGGGCCTACCAGGTCGAGATGGACGGGAAGAAGATCACGTTCATCGATACCCCCGGCCACGCCGCGTTCACGGCAATGCGCGCGCGCGGCGCCCAGGTAACCGACATCGCCATCCTCGTCGTCGCCGCGGACGACGGCGTCATGCCGCAGACCATCGAAGCCATCAACCACGCGCTCGCAGCCGGCGTCCCCATCATCGTGGCGATCAACAAGATTGACGTGCCGGCCGCGAACCCCGACCGCGTGAAACAGCAGCTGACCGAGCACAACCTGGTGGTCGAGGAGTACGGCGGCGACGTGATTGCCGTGCCGGTCTCCGCCGCCCGCGGTGATGGCATCGACGACCTGCTGGAGTCGATCAACCTGGTTGCGGAAGTCGGCGAACTGAAGGCGAACCCGGACAGGGCCGCCTCCGCGGTCGTCATCGAGGCGGAGCTCGACTCCAGCCGCGGGCCGATCGCCACCATCCTCGTCCAGGCCGGCACGCTTCACCAGGGCGACGCCGTGGTGGTGGGCGAAACCAGCGGCAAGATCAAGGCCATGTTCGATGACAAGGGAGGCCGGGTGAAGGCCGCCAGCCCTTCGACACCAGTTGTCATCATGGGCCTCGAAACCGTTCCCGAAGCCGGCGAACGTATCCGCGCGGTGGCCGACGAGCGTCTCGCCCGGCAGATCGTCGAAAGCCGCCGCCGCGAACGTGAGGCCGAGGAACAGCAGGACCACGCCCACGTCAACCTGGACACGCTGTTCAACGAGATCAGCGCGGGCAAGCTCAAGGAACTGATCATCATCCTCAAAGCGGACGTGCGCGGCAGCGCCGAGGCGCTCAAGGCCTCGCTTGAACGCCTGAGCAATGACGAAGTGAAGATCAAGATCATTCACTCCGCCACCGGCCCGGTGAGCGACTCGGACGTCATGCTCGCCGAGGCTTCGAACGGCATCATCATCGCGTTCAACACCAAGGTTGACCCGTCCGCCAAGAAGCGCAGCGAGGTTTCGGGCGTAGAAATCCGTTCCTACAACATCATTTACCAGGTGCTCGAGGACATCGACAAAGCGCTCCAGGGCATGCTCGAACCGGTCTACACCAGCGTCGTGGACGGCCACGCCGAAGTGCGGCAGGTCTTCAAGTCCAGCCGCCTGGGTGGCATCGCCGGCTGCTTCGTGACCGACGGGACGTTGCGGCGCGGTTCCAACGTCCGCGTGATTCGCGGCAAAGACGAGATCGCGAAAACCCGCTGCGAGGGCCTCAAGCGCTTCCAGGATGACGTCCGGGAAGTGCAAACCGGCTACGAATGCGGCGTCGTGTTGTCGAATTTCGACAAGTTCCAGGAAGCCGATGTGATCGAGTTCTTCCACGAGGAACGCGTCAGCTAACGAACCCGGCGGGAGTTGCTTCCGCCGCCGGCCCGGGAGGGCCGCCGCCATGTCCCTCCGCACCACCCGCGTCAACGAATTGCTGCGCGCCGAAATCAGCGACCTCATCCTGCGTGAGGTGAAGGATCCGCGCGTGGGCGAAGGCATGGTGACGATCACCGAGATCCGGGTCTCGCCTGACCTTCGCCACGCGACCGTCTTCGTGTCTCACCTGGGCACCGATGAAGAGCGCAAACACGCGCTCGAGGGTCTTCAGCACGCGGCGCCCTTCATGCATCGCGAGCTCGTCCACCGCCTGAAGATGCGCGCCGTGCCCGAGTTGGTCTTCCGCTTCGATCCGTCCATTGAGCGCGGGGCGCGCCTGTCCGATCTAATTCGCAAGGTGAGCGCCGAACATCGTGAGCGCTCGCAGGACTGACAGCGGGCTCGACGGCATCCTGGCCATCGACAAGCCGGCCGGGTGGACGAGCCACGACATTGTGGCGAAGGTCCGCGGCATCGTCCGCCAGCGCCGGATCGGCCACACCGGCACGTTGGACCCCATGGCGACGGGGCTCCTCGTCCTCTGCCTCGGTCAGGGGACACGGCTGGTCGAATACATGACCGGGCACGACAAGCGCTACACCGGTCAGGTCACCCTCGGTGTCGCCACCACCACCGACGATGCCGAAGGCGAAGTCATCGCGTCGCGCCCCGCGCCAGAGCTTTCGGCGGAGCGGCTCGAGGCCGCGCTTGAGGCGTTTCGTGGCCCGATCTTGCAACGCCCACCGGCCTTCAGCGCGCTCAAGATCGAGGGGCGGCGAGCCTATGACCTGGCCCGCAAGGGCGAGGTTCCCGAGCTGCAACCACGGCCGGTGACGGTCCGAAGCTTCGTGGCCCGCCAGGCGCCCGGGGGGTTGCTGGAGATCGAAGTCGATTGTTCGGCCGGGACGTATGTCCGGAGCCTGGCACGCGACCTGGGTGAAGCACTCGGGTGTGGCGCGCACCTTTCGGCGCTCCGGCGGGCCCGCGTTGGCAGCTTGAACGTCGAGGACGCGACCACCCTCGAGGGGCTGCAGGCAGCGGTCTCAGGCGGCCGCCTCGACGAGTTGCTGCTGCCTATCGACGAAGGCGTGGCGTCGATGGATGCGGTCATTCTCAGTCCGGATGGAGCTGCCGCACTTTCAAACGGTGGGGCCTGGGCGGCCGGAAATGCTCTCGTTCGGCCATCCGAGTGCTCGCGCGTCTACGATCTCGGCGGCGAGTTCTCGGCTGTCGCGTCCGTGTCGACTTTGGGAGAGATCCGGCCTCTGAAGGTCTTCCAGCGTGGAAAATCTGCCAAACTCTAGTGTTATGTCGATTACAGACTCGATTTTACTATTGACACCCTGCGGACAGACTCCGATTATGCCTGAGGACACGGCGAACCTGCGCATTCGCGTAGACACTCTAACAATTCGCCGTATTGCCCGACCCGCGGGCGCAACGAAGGAGGATTCATGGAAGCCTACTGCCTCAAGTGCAGGGTCAAGCGGGAGATGAAGAACCCGAAGGCCATCACAATGAAGAACGGCAAGCCGGCAACCGAGGGCTCATGCCCTGTCTGCAGCACCAGGATGTTCAAGATCGGGAAAGCTTGATCGTTCCGCGCTGCTAACCGAGCACACGTGAAAAAGGGTCCCACAGCGGGGACCCTTTTTCGTGTCATCCACGCATCGCATCGCTGGCGTGGATCGAGACGACCGCCTGGTGTCTACCCCCCGTTGAGCAAGGCAATCGCCTGCGCGTGCACCAACCCGTTGGTCGCGACCACTGAGTCTCCCACACCGGGCGTCCCGTCCCATTGGGAGAAGCCGCCGCCGGCTTCGGTGATGATGGGATAGAGGGCGGCCGCGTCCCAGAGGTTCATGATCGGGTCGAGCATGATCTCGGCCCTGCCCGCCGCCACCATCAAGTAGCCGTAGCAGTCGCCCCACGCCCGCGAGAGGCCACATTGGGCGGCGAGACGCGAGAGCCCGTCCGCGCGACCCTGGAGCATCCGCGTCACGCTCGTCATCGAGAGCGTTGCGTCACTGAGTTCGGACACAGACGAAACGCGGGTAGGTTCACCATTCAGGAACGCACCTACGCCGGTCGCGCCAGACGCGGTCTCACCAACCGCGTGGCAGGCAATCACGCCGACCACGGGTACGCCATCCCGCTCCAGCGCGATCAGCGTCCCGAAGAGCGGCACGTGATGGATGAACGACTTGGTCCCATCGATCGGGTCCAGGATCCAGCGATGCCGTCCGTCGCCCGGTGTCTCCGGGAACTCCTCGCCGAGCACGCCGTGAGACGGGCACTCGCGCCGAAGAAACTCCCGTATCGCAAGTTCCGCGTTCCTGTCCGCGATCGTCACCGGCGTGTTGTCGGACTTGAGCTCGACAGAGGTGCCCGCGTTGTAGAGCGGCATGATGACCTCGCCGGCGACGAGCGCTGCGCGGCGGGCGATCTCCAGTAGATCCTTCAGCTCACTCATCAGCGCGCCGCGTCACCCTTCCGGTACTCCGCGGTCAGGTCATCGAGACGCTGCTTGAGTTCGGCGGGCATGACCGTGTCGGCGGCCTTGATGGTGTCGTCGAGTTGTTCGGGCCGGCTCGCCCCGATGATTGGCGCCGTGATGGCCGGGTTGGCCATCACCCACGCGACCGCCATCTGGGGGAGGCTCATGCCTGCCTCCTGGGCGATCGGCCGCAACTGCTCAACCGTCTCGAACATGCCCTCGTGCCAGTACCGGTCCTGGTAGCGTTCAGCAGCCGAGCCAAGCGTGAAGCGCGAGCCCTCTTCCGGGCCTGCGCCCGGGTTGTGTTTGCCGCTCAGCAGCCCGCCGGCAATGGGGTTGTAGGGGATGACGCCCACGCCCTCCTCGCGGCACAGCGGCAACAGCTCCCGTTCGATTTCCCGGAAGAGCATGTTGTACCGGGGCTGCACGCAATCGAACCGCACGATGCCAAGCGCCTCGCTCCGCCCAATCGCCCGCGCCAACTGGTACGCCATGAAATTCGAACACCCCACGTAGCGCACTTTCCCCGCGCGGACGATGTCCTCCAACGCCCGCATCGTCTCGTCGATGGGCGTCTCGGGGTCAGGCCCGTGGAGCTGGTAGAGGTCGATGTACTCCGTGTTCAGCCGCTTCAGCGAAGCGTCGACAGCATCGAGGATGTGCTTGCGCGAGTTCCCCTGGTCCCAGCGGCTCGGGCCTGTCCGGCCGAAACACTTGGTGGCGAGGATGACCCGGTCACGCCGGCCCTGCAGCCAACGGCCGACGAACTCCTCGGTCCTGCCCTGGTGTCCGGCGGGGGCGCCGAGGGGATACACGTCGGCGGTGTCCCAGAAGGTCACGCCAGCGTCGAACGCCTTGTCCATGATCGCGGTCGAGGTCTTCTCGTCGCACTGGAATCCGAAGGTCATGGTCCCAAGGCAAAGACGGGAAACCTGGAGGCCGGTGCGGCCCAGGCGGGTGTATTTCATGCGAGGCTCCGGGTTCGGGTGTGCCGCGATTATAGTCCGCAGGCTGTGCGGCCGGTTAGTCGTTCGCCGGACGCACGAGGGGGATCGGCGCGTTGTCCGCCGTTTCTCCTGAATCGCCGCCGTCAGCCGGCCCCGGTGGCTCCGAGGGAACTTCCTCCAGGTAGCGGCAGTACTTGCAGGCTTCCTGCGACCCGACGAACGCCAGCGCGAAATGCGTGAACCCGCGCCCGCAGTCATCCACTCGCCGGGAACGGACGCGAGCCGTGCGCACACGCGGGGTTTTCGCCGGCCTCGCAGCCTTCGGCTGTTTCGGCTTGGGGATGCCGGCCGCGATCCCGCGGCGCTCCTTCGCGGCAAAGCCTGAGTTCACGAAGAAGATGATCAGCGGTACGAGGAAAACCACGAGAAATGTCAGCGCGGAGGCCATCGTTTCGCCATTCTCCTCGATTCCTTGCTACGCGAGCGCGCCCTCGACGCGCAGCTCGCGCAATGACTCCCGCCAGCCTTCGACCGTCTGGGCGATATCCGCGTCCGTGTGGACGGAGCTGGTCATCCCCGCCGCGCCGAAAAGGTGCGAGCCGTGGTTCGCCATGGCCAGCTGCAGCAGCCGCGACCGTTCCCCCGGCATCCCCTCCGAAAGGAGCTGCCAGGGGAGGTCGTGCGGGTCGTAGTCCTGGGCTTCCGGCACCTGGGTACCCGCAACAAGCACCTTGAACTCGCTCGACTGGCCGTAGACGAAGCCCGGGATGCCAAGCTCGCAGAGCACACCGTTCATCCCGGCGCGCAGCTGAGCCGCCAGTTCGTTCGCGCGTTTCTGGTGCCTTCCATCGGCGATTTCGCGGAGGCAGGCCGTGCCGGCAGCCGCGGAAAGCGGGTTCGCGTTAAAGGTGCCGGGGTGGCCAACCTTCGCGGCCTTCGCGCCCGGGTCCGGGAAACGGAGGTGCTCCATCACGGCTCGGCTCCCGGCGACGGCGCCGCCCGGGAACCCGCCCGCGAGGATCTTCGCCAGGGTCGTAAGGTCAGGTCGCACGCCTTCCACTTCCTGGACGCCACCGGGCGCCCAGCGAAAGCCCGTGACCACCTCGTCCATGATGAAGACGATGCCTTCATCGCGGCAGAAGCTCTGCAGTTCCTGGAGGAAGCCTCGTGGGACGGGCAGTTGCCCGCTCGACGCTCCCGCCGACTCGATGATGATTGCTCCAATGTCGCCCCTTCGCGCGACTGTCTCGCGAACCTGCGCCATATCGAGGTCAAGCACCGACACCGAGTCCAGCGTCGCCTGGGGAACGCCCGCCGGTGCCCCCGCAGAGTACTTGGAGTTCGCAACCACGTAGTCATGCCAGCCGTGGAAGTGCCGGTCGAACTTAATCACGCCCGGCTTACCGGTGTACGTCCGGGCCAGCCGCAGAGCCATCAGGGTCGCCTCGGTGCCCGAACTCGTGAAACGCACGACCTCGGCGGAGGGGACGATGCGCACGACCTCTTCGGCCCATTCGATCTCTTTCTCCTGGCTGGCGCCGTAGTGGGTGCCCTTCAGGAGCTGCGCCTGCGCAGCCTCGGTCACAACGGGGTAGTTGTGGCCGAGCAAGAGCGCCCCGTGGCCCATGACGTAATCGATCAGCTCATGGCCGTCCACATCCCACTTTCGCGAGCCGGACGCGCGGTCGGCGTAGAGGGGAAACGGACGCATGAAGCGGCTGTCGTGGGTGACGCCGCTCGGCAGGACCTTCGAAGCTCGCTCGTAGAGCCTCGCGGAACCGGGATTGCGGTCGATGTAGGTCTGTTCAATCGTCACGTGCGCCCTCCGGCCACGATGATAGCCCAAGCGGTGTCACCTTTTTCGAAGTGGCTCGCCTGATAGAGTGCTTGATCGCGTGGCCGACCAATCCATCCTCCAGCCGGGCAACCTCCTCATGGTCCAGGAACGCGAGCGTTTTCTCGCTGGCTTCCTCCGCCGCGCCGGCCTCCACTCGCTCGATGAAACGCGCGTTTTCGAAGCGGGTTGCTCCACCGGCTACAACCTCCGCCTGATGGTCCAGTGGGGCGGCCGCCCGGAAAACATGGCCGGCATCGACCTCGACCCGGCGGCTGTGGATTACTGCAAGGCTCACGCGTCCGAGATCCGCGTCCACTCTGGGAGCGCTGACGCGATCGCGGAGCCTGACGAGTCGTTTGACCTCGCGTTCGCGTTCACCTTGTTCAGCTCGGTCCCTGACGAAGAGGTCAGCGCTGGAATCGCGCGGGAACTGGCACGCATCGTCCGGCCGGGCGGCTTCATCATCGTCTACGACATGCGCCGCCGGAGCCCGGGCAACCGCAACGTCCATCCCATTTCGGCTGAGGACATCCGGCGATGGTTCCCGCGGGCACCCATGCGGGTCAGGACGATTACGCTGGCCCCTCCCATCGCGCGGCGGGCCGGCCGGTGGGCGCCATGGATGTACGCGCCTCTTTCCAAGATCCCCTTCCTCCGGACCCACGCCATGTACCTGTTACGGCGTCCGACGACAGCGCTGGAAACCTGAGCGGCCGCTGCGATACTTCGCGGCGTAACCGCGCCTTCCCGCGGTCTTCTCGCTTCCCGATAGACAAGCCCCGGCTTCGTGCGTGAGAGTTGAACGAGGCGATAGGTGCTATCAGCAATTTCGCCGTGACCCAAGCGAAATCTATGGTAGTCTAGGAACAGACTATGGCTGAATATGACGTCGCGATCATCGGAGGCGGCCCAGGCGGCTACGTCGCTGCCATCCGTGCGGCACAACTTGGCAAATCGGTCGTCCTCTTCGAAAAAGATCGCGTTGGCGGCCTCTGTCTCAACTGGGGATGCATCCCCAGTAAGGCGCTCCTCAAGAACGCGGACGTTGTGAACCTGGTCCGTGAAGCTGAGACCTGGGGCATCCGTGGCGTCGAAAAAGCAGAATTCGACCTGGGCGCCGCTATCGACCGCTCCCGCGCCGTTGTCGACAAGGTCGTCGGCGGGGTTGAAGGCCTCCTCCGCGACAACGGCGTGACGACGGTTACGGGCGCGGCCTCGCTGAAAGACACGCGGACGGTCCGCTGCAACGGCGAGGACTACCGGGCCAGGGCCATCATCATCGCCACCGGCGCATCCACGCGGATGCTCCCCGGCCTCAAGGCCGACGGGAAGGTCGTCCTCACCAGCCGGGAAGCCCTGGACCGCCGCGACATCCCGAAGCGGGCCGTGATCATCGGTGCCGGCCCCATCGGCGTGGAGTTCGCCCACCTCTGGCGCAGCTACGGTTCCGAAGTCACCGTCGTCGAGTTGCTGGACACGCTCGTCCCGCTCGAAGACCCGGACGCGGGGCGCGCGCTCAAGCGAGCGTTCGAGCAACGCGGGATCACCTGCCTGGTGAAAACCCGCTTCGAGGGCCTGGACCTGAAGGACGGCGGAGCGACCGTCCGCGTCAAATCTGAAGAAGGCGAGCATTCCCTCGAAGCGGATGCCGTGCTCGTCGCGGTGGGTTTCGTCCCCCACACGGAAGGGCTGAACCTTGAAGGCGCGGGAGTGGTCACCCAGCGCGGCTTCATCACCATCGACGACACGATGCAGACCAACGTGCCGGGCATTTACGCCATCGGCGACGTCACCGGGAAGCTCATGCTCGCCCACGTCGCCATGCAGCAAGGGGTAGCCGCCACCGAGCACATCGCCGGTAAACCGGTCCCCACGCTCGACTACGTGCAGATGCCGCGCGCCACTTTCTGCCAGCCCAACGTCGGCTCCATCGGTTACACGGAGCAGGCGGCGAAGGACGCAGGCTTCAAGGTGAAGACTGGCCGGTTCCCGCTCACAGCCCTGGGAAAATCGGTCGCCGTCGGGCACACGGAAGGCTTCGTGAAAGTCGTCGCGGATGAGCCGACGGGCCAGGTGCTCGGGATCCACATGGTCGGCTACGACATCAACGATTTGCTCGGCGAGGCAACCATGGTTGCGCTCCTCGAAGCCACAACGATCGAGGTCGGGTTCGCCGTCCACACCCATCCGACACTCGCGGAAGCCATCAAGGAGGCGGCCCTCGCCGTCGATGGCGAAGCGATCCACATCGCCCGGCGCCGAGCAGGGGCGCCACCAACCCAAGGAGCCGCTGCCCGGTGACCACAGAGACCACAGCCGCCGAGAAGCTCGGCGCAGAGCAGCTCGGGATGTTCCTCTACCAGATGATGCTGATCCGGCGTTTCGAGGAGAAGTGCGGGGAGCTCTACACAAAGGGCAAGATCCGCGGCTTCCTGCACCTCTACACCGGCCAGGAAGCCTGTGCCGTCGGGATGATGGCGGCACTGGCGGAGCGCGACAAAGTGGTTACGCACTACCGCGACCATGGGCACGCCCTCGCCCGCGGACTGGACCCGAACCGGGTGATGGCCGAGCTCTACGGCAAAGCGACCGGCGTGAGCGGCGGCCGCGGCGGTTCGATGCACCTCTACGACGTAACCAAGGGCTTCCTCGGCGGCTATGCCATCGTCGCGGCGCATCTGCCGCTCGCGGTCGGCCTCGGGCTGGCCGCCACGATGAAGAAGGAAGATTCGGTCGCCCTCTGCGTCTTCGGCGATGGCTCAGTCGGCGAAGGCGAGTTCCACGAGTCCCTGAACATGTCGGTCCTCTGGAAGACGCCCACGATCTTCTTCTGCGAGAACAACCTGTACGGCATGGGCGTGCCGTTCAAGGAGTCGCTCTCTACCGATATCCCGAAGCTCGCCCAGGCCTACAACATGCCCGCTGTCTCGGTCGACGGCATGGACGTCATCGCGGTCTACGAAGCGATGAAGGAAGCGGTCGCGCACTCGCGTTCCGGCGAAGGGCCCTACTTCGTCGAAGCCATGACCTATCGCTACCGCGGCCACTCCATGGCCGACCCCGAGCTCTACCGCTTGAAAGACGAAGTCGAACAGTATCGCAAGCGCGACTGCATCGAACGCCTGAAGTCCACCATGCAGGCGGCGGGACAGCTCGACGAGGACCGCTTCCGCGAGATGACCGAGCGCGTCGAACAGGTGGTGAACGACGCCGTGGAGTTCAGCGAGAACAGCCCGCAACCCGGGCTCGACACGCTCTACGACCACCTCACGAAGGAGCCGTCCAATGGCTGAGATGCGCATGCGCGACGCCCTTCGCGAAGCCCTCCGCGAGGAGATGATCCGCGACGACCGCGTTTTCCTCATGGGCGAAGATATCGGCGCCTACGGAGGCTCGTACGCCGTCACCAAGGGCCTGTTGGAGGAGTTCGGTGACGAACGCGTGAGGGACACGCCGATCGCCGAGTCCGGCATGGTCGGCATTGGCATCGGCGCGGCCATGGCCGGCCTCCACCCGATGGTCGAGATGATGACCATCAATTTCAGCTTCCTCGCGCTCGACCAGATCGTGAACAGCGCCGCCAAGCTCTACCACATGTCCAACGGACAGATAAACGTGCCGATGGTGGTGCGCATGGCGAGCGGCGGTGGCTCGCAGCTCGCGGCCACCCACAGCCACTCGCTTGAGGGCCTCTATGCGCACTTCCCCGGCCTCAAAGTCGTCTGCCCATCCAACGCCGCCGATGCGAAGGGGTTGCTCAAGCGCGCCTTCCGCGATGAGAACACCGTCATCTTCATCGAGCACACCGCGAACTACGCCCTCAAAGGCGAAGTCCCGGACGACCCTGACTACCTGGTCGAATTCGGTGTCGCCAACGTCCTCCGCGAAGGCAGCGATGTCACGATCGTTGGCTACAGTGGCAGCGTCCACCAGGCCATGCGCGCCGCCGACATGCTCGAAGCGCAGGAAGAGATCAGCGCCGAGGTTATCGACCTTCGCACGCTGCGCCCGCTCGACATGGAGACCGTTCTCAAGTCGGTCAAGAAGACCAACCGCGCTGTCATCGTCGAGGATGACTGGCTCTTCGGCGGATTCGGCGGCGAACTGAGCGCCCAGATCATGGAGCGCGCCTTCGACTGGCTCGATGCGCCGGTCGCGCGCGTCAGCTGCAAAGATGTGCCGCTGCCCTACAATCGAAATTTGGAGTTCGCCGCGCTGCCTTCGGAAGAAGATGTGGTCGAAGCAGTCCTCCGCATGTTCAAGGAGTAGCTCGTGGCCATCGAAGTAACCATGCCGCAGATGGGCGCCGACATGACCGAAGGCACCATCGTGAAGTGGCTCAAAGGCGTCGGTGAATCCGTGAGCCGTGGCGAAATGATCGCCGAAATCGAGACGGACAAGGCCAACGTCGAACTCGAAGCCTTCGAATCCGGCACCATCCTCAAGCTCGTCGCGGACGAAGGCGAAGTCGTGCCCGTGGGCGAGGTCATCGCCCTCCTCGGTGAGCCGAACGAAGCCGCTCCGGAGGTCGATCGCAAGCCGCCCGCGGTCACGCCCGCAAAACGCGAAATCGAACCGGAAGTGAAGGCCGCGGGGCCTGCCCCGGCTGCTGCGCCAGCCGCAACGACGGTCTCCGCGCCCACCCCGCCGGTTGCGCCCGCCCCGCCGGAAGACGGTCGCGTTCGCATTTCTCCGGTAGCACGCAAGATCGCCAGCGATGCCGGCCTCGACTACCGTGCGGTCAGGGGCACCGGCCCGGATGGCCGCATCCTACGCAAGGACGTCGAGTCGGCGATTGCGGCCGGTTCCGCCCAGCAGGTGGCCGCCGCACCAAAGCTCGAACCGGCAGCTCCGGCCGCCGCCGCGTCAAGGATTGGCGCACCGGCGCCCACGGGTGGGCTCAGCAAGATGCGCCAGGCCATCGCCCGCCGCATGACCCAATCGAAAACCACCGCGCCGCACTACTACCTCACGCTCGACATCGACATGACCGCGGCCCTCGAGTTCCGCTCGCAAATCAACGCGAACGCCACCGACGAGCAGCGCGTCAGCATCAACGACCTCATCGTGAAGGCCTGTGCGATCGCCATCGAACGCCACCCCAGGTTCAACGCGGAATTCCACGATACAGGCCTGACCATGCACG
>WBZP01004807.1_pt1 | contig 13927 bp, 6 predicted proteins | sample 5204301 | NCBI WGS metagenome assembly WBZP01 (sample SAMN12412401, study PRJNA552823) | activated sludge metagenome | isolation source: activated sludge from nitrification reactor of wastewater treatment plant... | place: USA: Pennsylvania | collected 2017 | reverse complement strand
CTTGCGGTGGGAGCGTGCGTTTTCCCTGCGGAGGGCACTGTGACAGATCCGCTCGATTGGGACAGAACCGCACGGCGCAAAACAGCACGAAAGACCGGCACGGGGGCTCGCTCCGTCGAGGTTCATGCTGGAACAAGACTTGCGTAGTGCCTAAAGGGAGTGAAGAAAAGGAGTCCTTGCGGTGAGTCTGCCCGGGTTCTCTTTCCTACAAGGAGCTGAGCGGAATGCTCCCGGTGCTACACGTCGGCGACGCAGTGCCGGCGCTGATGGTGATGTTTTGCTTCAGGCTGTTTGCGCCTGTTGCGGCATCCCACAGTCCGACGTTGGCGAGTCGAATGGCATACTCGGGCCGACCATGCAGCGCGGGCTCGGGATCGGGCAGAGCCAAGGACAGCGCATAGGTTCCTTCGGGAGTCCCAATGGGAACACACAGCCGGGCATCGATCCGCTGCGTGGTTCCGGACGTAAGTCGCCGCAGCTCGACGGGCAGCTTGGCAGACAGCCGTGCCCCCGAGGTCTGATGACGAGCGATGATCTCTACGCCACGCGGATTGTAGGGCGGTGCATAGCCGTCATTGCGCAGGCTCACACTCAGGGCAAGCTCCCCACCGGGACGGGCGCCACCGCTGAAGCTGCCGCTGACGAGTGCCAACCGATAGCCGAGCCGGCGGCGCGCGACATCAAGGCCACTGCCCCAGCTCGACAGGACCACTGCGTTGTAGTCGCTGTTGAGGTAGGAGTAGTGGAGCTTCTCCAGGTCCGCGCTGGCGTTGGCCCAGCCCGAGTACGACGACGTGACGCAAGTCTCGCCACCCTGCGGAACATAGAGGTTTTCGACGCCCAGATAGGCCTTGTCGGTGGCCGGACTGCTATACGTACCTGCGTCATCGGCACTGGCCAAAAAGCAGTCGTTGTGATGGCCAATGCGCGCCCTCGCAGTCCCGTTAAATGCTTCGTTCGCGGTCAGCGCGGTGGCTCCGTAGAGCTGCTTCTTGAAGGAGGGAACCCGAAGCTGCACTGTGCGGGTGCTCGGCAAGCTGGCGAGCAGCGCCTCAACGACGGCCTTGCGGTCGGCCCACTGCGACGAGCTGATGCTGCCCAGATCGCCGAAGTAGTCGGTGTAATACCACTCGCCCCAGGCGCCGATGAAGCCGACTTGGGCCGTGGCAATGATATCGGCATTGGCCTGCAAAATAGGCTTGAGCTGCGCAAGGTGAGCCAAGACCCGGTCTTTGGGGACATCGCCGTACGGCTTGCTCATGCTGCTGGTGTAGGCGAAGCGCAGAACCGCTTTGAGTCCGGCGGCGCGCACCCGATCGAAGTCGGCGCTGATGCCGGACAGATGGCTCGCGCTGATGCTGGTGCTGCGAAAGGAGTCCAGGTAGAACAGGCGCAAGATCAGGCTGATGGCTTCATTGGTTCGGTAGCTGCTGAGCTGGCTCTGACTCAACGGGTTGCTGCCGGTTGTCTCGTGGTGGTGGTAAAAGCCGCGCTCGGGATTGGCGAAGATGCTGGTGTCATCAATGGCATACGTAACTGTGGTGGCACCCGGAGCGGTTCCGCCTCCTGTTCCGGTTCCGCCTCCTGTTCCGGTTCCGCCATCGCTGATGTTTCCGCTCGTTCCACCGTCGCTGGGGCTGCTTCCTACCGGGGCAAATATCCACCGCTGGTTGGCGCCGCCGTGGCAAGTCCACTGAATGATCGCAGCGAGGTTGTCCAAAGATCCTCTGGTCACATCCATGCACTTGCGGTTACTGGCGCCGGTCGTCTGCGGCTTGACCAGAAGCGCGCCACTTGCGTCCACCAGCAGCCACTGTTGATTGGGCCCACCGCTGCACGCGGCCTGAACGACTCTCAGTCCGTCCAGCGTGCTATCGGTCGCCACCGCCAGACACAGTCCGCTGTGCTGGGCCTTGATCTCATACGTACCAGCTGGGAGTCGCCGCAGCTGCCAGCGCTGGCTCGCTCCCCCACTACAGTCGAGCTGAACCACGCTGGCTCCCAGCGCTTGGCTTGCTCCACTTACGGCGGCGCACTTGCCGCTTTGTACAGATCGAATGTCGTAGATCTGGTCGGAAATTGTGACCGGAGCGCTGTTCTGGCCCAGCGCTTCCTCTTCTTGCGGTTGTCCCGTTTCGCAGGCGACCGGCGTAACCAAGGCAATTCCAATCAGGATCTGTCGTGCGTTCATACTCAACTCTCCTATGGCAGACCACGATGTTTCACCGCTCGCTGTTCGCGGCGGCCCAGAACATTGCATCGCAACCCAAGCAAAAGCTCACCCGATATGGGATCATTGGCATTGACCCCAAGCACCTCCTTTCAGCCCTTCTTAAGGCAGAGCTGTGGCTTTATATCAACTCAGACAATCGGGTTCCCGTAGCCCATGGCTGTAGCCATTGACCTTCAAGCTCCCGATGGATCTTGTCCAATGCTCGCCGACCACAACGGATTCGGACGATATTCCTATTTAATAGGAATGCGCCTCCCCCGATGTAAAATGTCGTAGTCTAGTGTAAGTAAGACAAGACTATCTCGGCAGGAGAACAAGGCAAAGGAAGCGACACAGTTCGCCTGGGTCGTTTCCTAATAAGTTCAGCAAAGCTGATGGTAACAGTAAGGTCCGACCAGGCAAGGTGATTTTCTCGTCTTTTGCTATGCGCCATTCTTGAATAGACTGAATATTCAGCGCCTGTAAAAAACAGTCCAACATTCGCTGGCTTAACGAATGCTGTGAATTTTTGATGAAGAGATTCGCGGTTGGCTGGGTGTGGGGCGCACGGCGATGAGCGGCTTTGCCACACTGGGCGATTGAGCCCGCTCGGCGGCTTTAGATGGGACGGACGGTACAGGCAGAAGGCGACAGCGGCGAGGAGGGTAGAAGAAGCCAGCGCTCGTCCAGCAGGTCGGTCAGTCCGGTCGCCAGGCTGGTGCGAGCGCTCCACGGGAGCTGCGCGGTGGCGAGCCGGGCGTCCCCAAGCGAAACCCGGATGTCGCCCTCGCGGGCCGGCTGGTGACGCAGGATCGGGCTCACTTGCGACAGCGTGGCGATGGTCCGGGCCAGTTCCAAGACGGTGGTGGGGGTCCCGGTGCAGACATTGAAGACGCTGCCGGCTGGATGCTGGCGCTGCATCGCCGCCCACAGCGCCTGGGTCACGTCGCGCACGTAGACAAAGTCGCGGACCTGCTCACCGTCGCCGAAGATGGTGATGGGCAGACCCTGGCGGAGCTGACTGCAGAAGATCGAGATCACCCCCGAGTACGGCGACTTGGGGTCCTGCCTCGGGCCGTAGACGTTGAAGAAGCGCAGGCCGACGGCGGGCACTCCGTGAATCAGCGTCGCGACGCGGGCGTGCAGCTCGCAGCCGAGCTTGTCGGCTCCGTAGGCGGACTGCGGCTGCGGCGTTAGCGACTCGCACAGTGGTGATACCGACTGGTCGCCGTAGACCGCTGCGGACGACGCATAGACCACGGGAATCGCCGCCCGCATCGCCGTCGCCCGCGCGCCCGCAAAGACGGTGATGGTGCCGGTGAGGTTGGTGCGGTGTGAGCCGATCCAGTCACGGTTGCAGCGCTCGACGGAGGCCACCGCCGCCAGGTGAAAGCAGCCGTCGACACCGACGAGCGCCTGTTCTACTGCCGTGCAGTCGGTGACATCGCCTAGCAGCAGCTCGGCGCGGGGGGACAGATTTTCGCGCTTCCCCGTCGACAAATTATCCAGAACGCGCACCAAGTGGCCATTTTCTAGCAGCAGGTCGGCCAGGTGGCTTCCGATGAAGCCGCAGCCGCCGGTGATGAGATAAAGCGACATGTAGTTCTCCGTTTCAGGTTGCATCCGATAAGAAAGTGTGCATTTGGCGATTACTCGACGGTGACGCTCTTGGCGAGGTTGCGCGGGCGGTCAACGTGACAGCCCCGCAGCACCGCGATGTGATAGGCCAAAAGCTGCAGCGGCACCACCGTCAGCAGCGGCTGGAGCGAGTCCATAAGCGGCGGAATCTCGAACAGGTCGTCCGCCAGCTTGGCGAGCCGCTCGTCGCCACGGGTCCCGACCGCCAGCACCCGCGCGCCCCGCGCCTTGATCTCTTCGATATTGCTCAGCATTTTTTCGTACTGACTGCCTTGCGGAGCCAGCGCCACCACCGGCATTCCCGCCGTGATGAGGGCAATGTGACCATGCTTCATCTCCGCCGCAGAGAGTCCCTCGGCGTGGACGTAGCTGACCTCTTTGAGCTTGAGCGCACCCTCGAGCGCGACGGGAAGCTGGTAGCCGCGACCCACAAACATCCAGTTTTCCTGCTGGTAATACTTCTTCGCGACCTCGGCGATGTGGTCCGACTGCTTCAGCACCTGCGCCAGCAGCGTCGGCACCGTCATCAAGGAATCGACCAGCTGGCCGTAGCGCTCTGCCGACAGGTGCCGACGCCGCCCCATCCACATCGCGATCATCGTCAGCACCGCGACCTGCGCCGTAAACGCTTTGGTGCTGGCGACCCCCACCTCTGGCCCGACATGCAGGTAGACGCCCGCGTCGGTGTTTCGTGCGACCGACGAGCCCACCACGTTGACGACTCCCAGCGCCAGCGCCCCTCGGCTGCGGACTTCGCGCAGTGCCCCCAGCGTGTCCGCCGTCTCGCCCGACTGCGACACCGCGATCAAGGTCGTCAGCTCCTCGATGAGCGGGTTGCGGTAGCGCAGCTCGCTGGCAATGTCGACCTCGGTGTGAACCCGCGCCAGGTCTTCGATCAGGTATTCTCCGACGAGAGCGGCGTGCCAAGCGGTGCCACACCCGGTCAGGATGAAGCGGCGGGTGCGGGACAGCTCGCGGGCGACCCGCTCCAGACCGCCCAGCACGACGCGGTGACCGAGCAGATCCAGTCGTCCGCGCAGACAGTTCAGCAGCGACTCGGGCTGCTCGAAGATCTCCTTGAGCATGCGGTGGGGATAGATGCCAAGCTCAATCTCGGACAGCGACGCCGCGATGTGCTCGACGGTCTTGGTGACGGGAATGGCGCCGAGCGTGACGGTGCGGAGCCGCCCCGAGGTGATCTCCACCGCTTCGTTGTCTTCCAAATAGATGACGTTGGACGTGTGGGCGACGATCGCCGAGGCATCCGAGGCCACCACATACTCATCTTTGCCGATGCCGACGAGCAGCGGACTGCCACGCCGCGCCGCGACGATGGTTCCGGGATCATCCAGCGACAACACCACCATGCCGAACGTGCCGACCACCTCGGCCAGCGTCGCCAGGACCGCATCCAGCAGGCTCAGCCTCGGCACCGCCGGCTTGGGCACGATCGGCAGCTCCGCAGCGGGCAGCGGCCCCGACGGGATCAGCCCCCCCGCCAGCGAGCCGGTGGCCCCGTGCGGATTCCCATACATGTGGTACGCGATCAGATGCCCCAGGACCTCGGTGTCGGTCTGACTGGTGAACACCACCCCGACCTGTTCGAGAAACTGCCGCAGCGCCGAGTGATTTTCGATGATGCCGTTGTGGACCACCGCAATCCGCTGCTGGGTATCCAGGTGTGGGTGCGCGTTGACCTCCGTCGGTGCGCCATGCGTCGCCCAGCGGGTATGCGCCACTCCGAGGGTGCCGCGCAGGAGCAGCGGATCGGGCTCGGCGAGCACCTTGCCCTCGAGCGCCGCGATGCAGCCAGCCGACTTGCGCACCTGCAAGCCGTGACCGTTTAAGACCACCAGCCCCGCCGAGTCATAGCCACGGTACTCGAGCCGCTTGAGCCCCTCGATAAGTATCGGTAATGCTTGTTGTTTTCCAATATAGCCAATGATTCCGCACATTTACCACTCCCCGTGTCAGTTATCTGTTTTACCGATCGCAGAACCAACCGAACATCGAATTGGCGCTGTGTGCGCAATGTGAGCTGAGCTTATTCAATGTGCACGCACAAATCACTAAGCAAGGAATCGGCCATGCTGATCTGAGCAAATGGCATCGAACTTGCATTGGCGCTCAGTGTGCTCATCGATTACATCATCAACTCTGTCCGATGCGTTTTATGACCAATTCATAGAATATGTAGGATTCACAGAATGACTCAACAATAAATAGCCAGGGGGAATAGATTGCGCCAGACTGTTAGCTGTCTATTGTATTGCTCTGTGTTGTTCGGTGTCAGTGAGCTGCAAGCCAGCCCTATGACCACGGAAGCACCGAGTATCGCCTTCTACTACGGCTCTGAGCTGCCGGCTGCGGCACTGGCACAGTTTGATCATGTCGTGGTTCAGGCCGATCAAGCGGAAGCAGCAGGAATTGCGCTACTCAACCGTCGTGGTAGTACCGTATTCGCATATGTGAGTCTAAGTGAAGTAAGCCAAGCGCGGGCCAGTGTGCTCGATCCGCGCTGGCGACTTGGCGATAACCCGGCCTGGAAGAGCGTCATCATGGATGCGGCGCAGCCGGACTTTCAGCGCTGGCTTGTCACGACCAGCTTTCAGCCGCTGTGGGAGCGCGGGTTTCGCGCGTTCTTCCTTGACAACCTGGACAGCTACCAGCGGCCCGTTACGACCCCGGAAGCGCGCGCAGCGCAGGTGCGGGGCCTGGCCCAGATCATCACCGACCTGCACGCACGATTTCCGGGGGTGAAGCTGCTGTTCAATCGTGGCTTCGAGCTGCTGCCGCAGGTGGCTCCCTTGGCGGTAGGAGTGGTTGCAGAGTCGCTTTTTCAAGGCTGGGACCCCGGAAAAAAAGTCTATGGGGAAGTGTCCGCGCAGGATCGCAGTGGACTCCTCAAGGAGCTGCGGATCGTCCGCGACCGCTACCACCTACCGCTGGTGATCATCGACTACGTAGCGGAGACAGACCGTGCGCTGCGTCGTACCACTGCGCAGCGGATTGCCTCGCTGGGCTTCACCCCGTGGGTCACAGAGCACTCGCTGGCCTCGGTTGGGATGGGCGCGGTCGAGCTGATTCCTCGGCGGATCTTGGCGCTGTATAACGGAGCTGATCAGCGCGATCTCGGTCCGTACGGTGATGTGGCGTATGCGGCGGTTCATCGCACCGGCGCAGTGGTGCTGGAGCATCTTGGCTACGCGGTCGATTATGTCGATGTTCGGGGGCCTCTGCCCGGGGGCTCCCTTGCGAACCAGTACGCCGGCATCGTCACTTGGTTTACCGACGAGCTTGTGCCCAATCAGGAGTCCTTTCAAGCCTGGCTGCTGGTGCAGGTCAACGCCGGAATCAGGGTCGCGATCTTTGATCACCTGGGATTCCTTCCCAACCCGATCCTGCAGAGCCGGCTGGGATTCGTTCGCGAAGATCGCCGCACCACCGAGACGATCCGTGTGCGCTATGCCGATCCAAAGCTGACCGGATTTGAAACCAAAGTTGCGGTTCGGCAGACAGAATTTTATCCCCTGCGGACGGACGGAAAGAAATCCCAGCACGTACTCAGCGTCGAGGACAGTCGGGGCACGCGCATGGATGCGGCCTTTACCTCTTGGTGGGGGGGCGTGGCACTGGCTCCGTATCTGCTCGCGCAGGGACCGATGTACGAATACCGCTGGATCATCGATCCGTTTGCATTCCTTACGCAGGCGCTCAAGCTGCCGGAGCTTCCGGTTCCTGATGTGACGACGCTGGATGGCCATCGCATGCTCATCGTCCACATCGATGGCGATGGCTTCCCAAGTCGCGCCATGATGCCCGGGAATGCCTACAGCGGCAAGGTCATCCTCGACGAGATCCTGAAGCGCTATCCGGTCAAGTCCACCGTATCGGTGATCGAGGGAGAGGTCGGTCCTTCGGGGAAGTGGCCCAAGCTATCGCCGGCCCTTGAAGCCATCGCTCGCGAGATCTTCGCACTGCCCAACGTCGAAGTGGCTTCCCATTCCTACAGTCACCCCTTTAACTGGCTGCGGAACGGCAAAGATCTCGACGACGGCAGCATCAACGGACTGTTTCGTTACCCCTATTCCCTGCCGCGCGAGATCAGCGGATCGATTGCCTATATCAACGAGCGGCTGGCTCCCAAAGACAAGCCGGTCAAGGTGTTCCTGTGGTCGGGGGAAGCGGTCGCACCGCTCGCTGCGCTGACGTTGACGAGTATGGCCGGAGTCCTGAACATGAACGGCGGCAACACCATCATCTCAAGTCGCCGTCCGACGCTGACCGCCGTATCGCCGATGGGCCGACCGATTCGCGATCAGTACCAAGTCTATGCACCGATCCAAAACGAGATGGTCTTTACCAACGAGTGGCGCGGACCGTACTACGGCTTCCGCGAGGTCATCAGCAGCTTTCAGCTTACCGAGCTGCCCAGACGACTCAAGCCGATCAACATCTACTTTCACTTCTATTCCGGCAGCAAGATTGGCTCGCTGAAGGCACTTCGTCAGGTGTTCGACTGGGCACTGTCCCAGGATGTCGTCTCTGTCTATGCAAGTGAGTACATTCGCAAGGTCGCGGACTTTCAGGATCTGACGCTGGCTCGGCGTCTGGACGGTTGTTTTCAGATCCGAGGTAGCGGCGCGCTGACCACGCTGCGGATCGAGCCGAACTCTACGCTGGGAAGGATCGATAGGAATCGCTCGCAAGGAGTGACCAGTACGCGGGATCTGCCGCAAGGGAGCTACATCAGTCTGGATGCGAGCGGCAAGTCTGTCGTGTGCCTGCATCCGACGGGAAATGTGCCAGCGGCCTTGGGTGAAAAGGAGTCTGAAAATGCCGGATCTCCATAATCCTCCCGAGCAATCGAACCGGCGTGAGCGGCTCCTGAAAGTGTGGCATCTGGCGCTGGTTGCCCTGATCACGCTGCTGGCACTGGCGCTGGTTGCCTCGACGAGCTATCCGATGGAAGGCAGCGGTGGGCGACTGGATGGCCTGGCGCTTCAGCACCTGCGCTTGCTGGTGGCGGTGCGTACCAAAGATGGGAACCTCAAGCTGCGCTTGGCCCAGGCGCTGTATGCAAGCGGTCAGCTTCAGGAAGCCAGCAAGCTGCTGGACTCCTTCTCGATTGATGATCCTGCGCTGCGGCAGTGGGCGGCCCGGCTGCGATTTCAGCTTCACCTGGCGCAGTTCACCGCAGCACGCGGTTCCCAAGCGGACGAGCTGGCGAGCAAGCAAAAGCTAGGACAAGAGATCGAAGCACTGCTGGCTTTCAGGCTGTCTGCGATGGAGCTTGCAGAGCTGGCAGCGAGCAGTCTGATCATTGAGCGTCCCGATCTGGCAGCGCGCATCTATCTGCGGCTGGTGGAGACGGACCCGAAGCAGCGTCGGAAGTGGCTGGCCGCCGCAGCGGAGCAGCAGAATGCCTGCTCCCGACCCGAGGTTGCGGGCTTGCTCTACGATCAGCTCTTCCAGCTTGAAACGGATGAGGAGCTGGCCAAACAGTATGCGCGACTGGCTCTGCGGGCGCTGATCAGTGCGGACAAAGGCCACATTGCGCTCTCCTTGGTTCGCCAATATCTCGCGCGCTTTCCGACCGATTCAGCGCTGCTGGAAACCGCAGGGAGACTCGCCTTGGCCCATCGGCAGCCAGCGCGGGCGGCTCGCTACTACGAAGATCTCGCGAACCAGCTGTCAGACCGAGGGCAGCAGCGTCAGTTTGCCCTGGCTGCGGTGCTGGCGCTGATTGCGTCCAATCAGACCGATGCGGCGCTCCTTGCCATCAAGTCCCGGCTGCTGCAGTTCCCGACCGACCCCGAGCTGTTGAGAATCGGCATCAAGCTCGCGCTTGGGAACCAGCTCGTTCATCAAGCGCAGCAGTGGGGTCGTCTGCTGCTTTCGCAAGGACCGATGACCAGCACCAGCATCGCAAGTCAGCTCAGTATCGAGCTGGCCGCTGGAGATCTCACCGCTGCGTACAAGCTGGCGCGGCGCCTGGTGAATCGGAGTCCGCATGATGCCAAGCAGCGGGAACGTCTGGCCCAGCTTGCGGAGTGGAGTGGGCAGCCCCACCTGGCGCTGATCGAGTGGGTGCATCTGGCGCTACAGACCAACAAGCAGTCGTACCTTGACCGAGCACTGAAGATGGCGCCCCAGCTATATGAGCTGGAGCAGCTGGCGACGCTGCTGGGATTTATGGCGCGACGCGGACGGCTGAGCAACGCGGAGCTCCTGAGTCTGGTGGAGACATTCGAGGGAATCGCCGAGCCAGAGAAGCTGGTTGCGATTCTGGATGACTATCTACGGCGCTATCCCGATCACCGCGAGGCTTGGCAAGCCCTGGCCGAAGTCCATGAGCGGCGCGGGGATCTGACGGCTGCGCTGTCCACTTTTGAGCGAGTCAGTCGGATGTTCGGAAGCAGTCTGTCCGAGATCACGCACCGCGCTTCCCTGCTGTGGGAGCTGCAAAAGCCGAGCGAGGCGTATGTGCTGCTCCGCGACACACTCCAGCACGCCGGAATCAAAGATGGCCAAGCCCTGCTCATCAACCTGGAGCGGGCGCGGCGTAGTGAGAACGGGCCGCAGCTTACGGACACGCAGTTTGCGCAGCAGTCCTTCCTGTTGCTGCTGTCCCAGCTGTTCTTTTTTCATGAGCCACAGCCGGAGTCTGTGGAGGACTATCGCCGCTTGTGGCGCGACGGAGCGCTGGTGATTCAGGGTGCCGGTCGCTACATGTATCTGGCCGAAACCAAGGGGCTTTCGGATGAGGCCATCTCTGTTGGAGAGACTGCCTTTGCTCGCTTCAAAGATCCGGAGTTCTTGCTGTCGGCGATGGAGATAGCCCATGAGACAAAGCGCTTTTCCGAGCTGGAGCGCTTGATTGCGCAGTCGCATGCCCACATCGAGCTGTTCGCCAAGAAGCGCTACTACTACTTGCTGCTGGCGGACTACTACACCCAGAAGGGGGAGTACTCCGCTGCGCAGGCGGCCTATCAGCAGCTGCTCACCCTCGATCCAGAGTCGATGATGACCCGCGCGGCGCTGCTGTGGATGCACATCGATCACAGTGAAGATCTCGCGCGGCAGCAGGGCAAGCGGAGTCGTGCCGAGCTGGCGCGCCTGCTCGCCAAGTGGCGGGAGCTGGCCAAGACAGAGCCGGCTCTGTGGCTTCCTTTTGCGACCGGATATTCGCTGCTCGGGCGCTCACAAGATGCCCTGGCGTTTTACCAGCGCGAGTGGACCAGTCGTCCCACCGATCACCTGTGGCTGCTCGGCTATCTGTCTACGCTCGAGTCCGTTGGCCGGAGCAGAGCAGTACAGCGACTGCGCCGCTTTGCCCTGACCGAGCTGCGACCCCAGGCCATTCTGGCAGCCCATGAAGAGGCGACCCCGAGCGAGCGCGAACACCTCAAAGCCTACGTCGAGCTGGTCCGCGATTCCTATGGAGCCGGCAAGGGCTCGCGGTGGCTGCGGAAGGTGCTGCACAGAGATCTCGATCTGGGGGTTCAAAAGGGTCTGGTTGCGCTCTGGCGGAGCAGTGGTGAGCAGCTCGAGTCGAGCGCGTGGGTGACCGCCAGCTCTCCGCCTCCAGCTCAGCCGAAGAAAGTGCAGGGGCGGGTTCTCAGAGCACATAAGCCGAGTCAGTACGCACCGCCGGCCAGCTTGACAGACGCCGGCTCGCTTCCCAAAGAGCAAGCAGAGCCGCCCCCCGCACCGCTGCGAGTCCTGGCGCAGGATGTCTCAGCTGGTGAAGGACAAGTGCTGCACCGATCACAGATCGTGAATCTTGAGACTGTGATGCAGACCATCAACGACTTGCTGATCGCAGGGGGCTCGGTGACTGCGCTCATCGCTCGTGGGGCCTGGGCGGTCGGGGCGCACCTGGGTGTCAAACATCTGATCTTGAGTGCTGCGGACGACCCCCAAGCTGGTTCCACCGAGGTCGATCTCCGGGGCTCTGTTCTGTGGCGACATCGACTGGGACGACTGGAGCTGGGACTTGGTACCAACTGGCGCGCGGATGGAAACCTCTTTTCGGGCTGGGCCAGCGAGAGCTTTCCCTTGTGGCGCGGCGGCACTCTGCAGCTGGGAATCCATCTCAATGAGCAGCCTTCAGACACCCGCTGGCTTCGCATTTACGGAGCCCGTCACCGGGCCACGCTCGGTCTAAGTACCAACTTTCTCACCGACGGAAATCTCAACCTACAGACCAACTTTTTTCACTATCACACCCGCAACAATGAAGCGCTGAGCGCCGGCATCAACGCTGACATCGATCTCGGCTATCGGATTCGCCGCGTCCGTCCCTTGTGGACAGTTCGCGCTACGGGAAGCTACACCCGCAACTTCCTCCTTGCCGATCAGTTACCAAGCTTTGGCAGCGACAGTACGTCCGCTCCCGCACTTCTGGACGCACTCCCAGAGACGTTCGCTTCCGTCGGGGTCGGCAGTCATGTTGAGCATCGCTTCCCTGGCACCATTCCCACCACCGCCGGTCGCTTTCGCTACATGGCTGATGTCTGGGTGGGCTGGATGTGGCCGGTCAATCTCGTCGGTGTGGAAGTGCGCAGTGGCGTCAGCTTGGTGTTGCCGCGCCGACAGGAAATCAGTCTGAGCGGCTTCGTGGGAAACAACCGCTGGCTTGGACCTGGCGTCGTCAACGCGGGTCTGAGCCTGGGCTACCTATTTCGTTGAAAGTGAACCGAGGTACTTGTCATGAACGCATCCAGCACATTGAAATTCCTTACGGGCTTGCTCTTGTCTGCGGCTCTGACGGGCTGCACCTCGGTCATGGACGTAAAGAGAGGGACTCCCTTAGACCGCTCGGAGATGTGGGTCCTGCTCCCTTTTAGTGATTACGGAGAGACTCCGCAGGCCGGGGAGCGCGCCGAGGAAATGGCCACTGCTCTTTTGCGGGTACGCTGGGATCTCGAGCTGAGCCGCTACCCAGTGACCAAGGAGTCGGCGGCTCTGGTCGATCTGGACGAGCGACAGCGGTACGAAAGAGCGCTCCTGTGGGCGCGAGAACAGGGCTTTGTCTACGGACTTGCGGGCAGCGTACAAGAGTGGCGTTACCGCAACGGCAGTGAAGGGGAAGCCGCTGTGGGACTGAGTCTGCGCGTGATCAACATCAAGACCGGCCGCGCCGACTGGCTGGCCACCGGTTCGCGCAGTGGAATTGGGGCGCAGACCGTCAGCGGAGTCGCCGAAACCCTCCTTCGCAGCATGCTCAGCCAGATTCGGATGAAGTGAACGCGCATGCTCAAGCCGATTGAAACCACCGTCGAAGACTTGGCCAAACCGCAGCCCTTCCTGGTACTTTCAGAGGGGCTGGTGGTGACCTTCCTATTGCCCGTGCTGGGATTCTGGCGAAATCCGCATGATCCGTTCTTTCTGCAAGCGAGCTTTCCTTGGCTGCTGCTGGCCCCCCTTACCTTGAGTCTGCGCTATGGCTTTGCGCAGGGACTCGGTAGCGCGACGGTGCTGTGCCTGCTGATGTATGGATTCCTACGCGCCGGACTGCTGGGGAGTGAACACTATCCCGGTAGTATTTCGCTGGGCCTGCTGCTGGTGGCGATGCTGGCGGGTGAGTTCTGCGATATGTGGCATCGTCGCTTGCACCGACTGAGCGCGCTCAATTTTTATCAGCGCACGCTGGTGGAAAAGTTCACGCGCTCCTATCACATGCTCTCTCTGTCCCACGCTCAGCTGGAGCGGCGCGTTCAAGCCAATACCCGCAGCCTGCGAGAGACGATGACCTATCTGCGGACCCGCGCGCTGCTGATTCAGTCTGACGCACCGGATCATCGCGAGCTGTACCACCTGATCATGGAGGTGCTGAGCAGCTTCGGTTCCCTGCAAGTAGCGGCGTTTTACCGAGTCGATGAGTACGACATCTTCATTCCGGAGATCGTCGCCAAGCTCGGCAATCCCAAGCCCGTGCCGATCAGTGATCCGATGCTCCTGCACGCACTCGCCAGCAAGCAGCTGACCTGCATTCGTCCCGAAGAAGCGCCAGCGCCCGCAGCAGACAAGTCCGGACCGATTCAAACCGCACATGCCTTGCTCGCAGTCCTG
>WBZP01004805.1_pt1 | contig 13930 bp, 9 predicted proteins | sample 5204301 | NCBI WGS metagenome assembly WBZP01 (sample SAMN12412401, study PRJNA552823) | activated sludge metagenome | isolation source: activated sludge from nitrification reactor of wastewater treatment plant... | place: USA: Pennsylvania | collected 2017 | reverse complement strand
GGTTAAAAGTTATTCCGGGCGACGGATCCTTAAAAATCCGTCAGACCGGAAATAACTTTTAACCAACCCTGTCTGTCAGGTGAAGTTCTAACTATTACATTTAAAGCCAATAAAAAAGCCCCGCATGCGGGGCTTTTTTATTGTTGCCTTACTATTCACTGTTTACTGTTCACTGTTTACTGTTCACTGTTCACTATTCACTGTTCACTCCTTAATCGCCAACTTCCGGATCCGGCTCACCGGCCCCGGACAATGTTGCGAATGACAGGCCAGGCAGGTATTGACGACGTTGTTGTAGTTCTCCGTGAGTTCTTCCGGCTTGCTGGCGAGGAAGGACTTTACGGACTTCAGATAAATGTCGGCGAACACCGGGAAGGCTTCGGTCTTGGTCTCCGCGTCGGTCGGCTTGGCGGTGTTGATCTTGTCGATCTCCGTCGGATAGTTGCGGTCGTTGAGTTTCCCTTCCAGTACGCCGGGACGCGCGTCCACGAGCTGCTTCTCCATGCGGCGCATGAGCAGGGAAAGCTCGCTCGATCCGTTCGGATTGCGATCCTGCACCGGTTCCTGCGGCGTCATCCAGGACGACAGCAAGACGACCGATGCGACAACGAGGGAAGAGATCCAGTGCTTATTCATAGAGCAATACGCCGTCGGCTTCGAACGAAAGTGATTTCTCTTCTTCCGTGATCTTTTCGATTTCTTCCTTCGACTTACCCGCGTCCTGGGCATAGTGGCGAAGCTCTTCCACCGTCGTGACCTCGTAGGTAGCGACGCCGTTCAACACCAGTTTCTTGCCCGCGCAATCCTTCGGCAGGAAGAAGCCGTAGTCTTTGAAACGGATCATCATCGTTTCGCCATTGCCGACGTCCATCTTCGCCCAGCAGCCTTTCTTCTGGCAGACTTCGTTGACCGTTCCGGTGATTTTCGCCTGGACGTTTTCTTTCCCTTTCAGGAGCTCCGGCAGCTTGGATGCCTCCATGGCATTGTCGGCCGTGATCTTTTCGCCGAACGACTTCGGTTCGGACTGTTTCTGTGCGCTGACCGCCAAAGTCGTGACGACCAGTAGGAGCAGGGTGATGATTCGTTTCATGATCGGTTTTTCGTTAAACAAAGTTAGCCAATTTACCCGGAAGGGGCCGCCTTCCGCCGGATTGCTATTTTTACGGCATGATCAAACGACTGGCCCCCTGGATCTTTTCTGCGCTTTTTGCAGCCTGCGCTTCCAAAAAAGAGGCCAACCATGAAAAAACGTTCATGACTACTCAAGATCCGCACACCTTCGCACAACCCGATTCCGCCCGGATGACCCACCTGAGCCTCGACCTCACGGTCGACTTCAAACGCCAGGTCCTGGAGGGCACCGCTACCTGCTCCGTGGACGTCCAGCCGGGCAGTTCCAGTGTCATCTTCGATACGCGCGACCTCCACATTGCATCGGTCGCCGTTGACGGACAACCGGTTCAGGATTTCCAGCTCGGCGATTCCGTCGAATACCTCGGACAAGCCTTGCACGTACCGGTAACCACCGGTAAGCATTCCGTCTCGATCCGCTATTCGACATCCCCACAAGCTTCAGCGCTGCAGTGGTTGAGTCCGCAGCAGACCGCCGGAAAAAAGTACCCTTTCCTGTTTACCCAGTCGCAGGCGATCCTCGCTCGCACCTGGGCGCCGGTACAGGATAGTCCGGGCATCCGTTTCACCTATGACGCGACCCTACATGTACCCGACGGGTTGATGGCCGTGATGAGCGCCGAAAACCCGACTGCCCGATCGAAAGACGGTGTGTACCGATTCAAGATGGAGCAGGCGATCCCCGCTTACCTGCTCGCGCTGGCGGTCGGTGATTTCGACTACCACCGCTACGATGATCGTTCGGGTGTTTACGCCGAGCCCGCCACCCTGCCGATGGCCGCCGACGAATTCACCGACCTGCCGAAGATGATCACGGCCGCCGAGCAATTGTACGGACCGTATGCCTGGGGACGTTACGACCTCATCATCCTGCCGCCCTCCTTCCCCTTCGGCGGCATGGAAAATCCGCGCGTCACCTTTGCCACGCCGACCATCATCGCCGGCGATAAGTCCCTCACCACGCTGGTGGCGCACGAGCTGGCGCACTCTTGGAGCGGCAACCTGGTGACGAACGCGACCTGGAACGACTTCTGGCTCAACGAAGGCTTCACGGTGTATTTCGAGAACCGGATCATGGAAGCCTTGTACGGAAAAGATTTCGCCGACATGCAACGACGGCTCGGTCAAGACGACCTGCTCGAAACCGTCAAAGACCTTGGCGCATCCAATCCGGATACCCGACTCAAACTGGATCTCAAAGGCCGCGACCCCGACGAAGGCGTGAGCGATATCGCCTATGAAAAAGGTAACAACCTCCTGCTGGTGATCGAACAATACACCGGCCGGGAAAAGTGGGACCGCTTCCTCAACGACTACTTCCGCAAACACGCGTTCAGCACGATGAACACCGAGGCATTCCTCGAAGAACTGCGCGCGGGCTTGTTTGCCAATGACCCCGACGTTTGGGACTCGCTGAAGATCGAAGAATGGATTTACCAGCCCGGCCTGCCCGCGAATATGCTGCGCATCGAATCGGAACGCTTCAGCAAAGTTGAAAAAGTGATAGCCGACTGGAAAGGCGGCGTTGCGCCGACAAAGGAAGCCACCAACGGCTGGAGCGCGTTCGAATGGGTGCACTTCCTCCGCTCCCTGCCCGACAGTCTTCCGCACGACGATCTACGCTACCTCGACCAGACGTTCGGGTTCTCCCGGACGGGCAACAACGAGATCCTGTTCAGCTGGATGGAATACTGCATCCGTGATCGCTACACCGCAATCTATCCGGCACTGGAAGCTTTCCTCAACGAAGTCGGCCGCAGGAAATACGTCAAGCCACTCTTCCAGGCACTGCTGCAAACTCCCGAAGGAAAGATCGAAGCAAAAAAGATCTACGCCGCCGCCCGACCGAATTATCATTTCATTACACAGGCAACGGTGGATGAGTTGATGGCGGAATGAGGGACGTGGGGCGTGGGACGAAGGATGAAGGACGAGGGACGAGGTGCGTGGCGCGTGGTGCGTGGAACGAGGAGCGAGGAGCGAGGAGCGAGGAGAAAATTGATATCGGCAAAATCTACTAGCAAAATATTCAGTGTAGGCAGGGGTCGCCGTTGAGACGTTCAGATGACGTGATCCTTTTTTAGGAATGTCTATCATCTAGAGTATTTACCCGGAAGGCGTTCCATGGAACGTATTCCGGGATGGTATTGCCGATGAAGACGCATGTAGCACTGCCCGATATCGGAAAAAAATAATTGGGAGCACAACACGTACGCGCTACTCGCCAGCGGTCCCGTGTTCTCTCGTCATGTAAACGTTCGTACGCTCATCGGACAGATACGTGACAAGATCACCCGGGGCTAGACCGGAACGCTCAGCTTCGCCTCATCGTGGACCCATCAACAAATCTTTCACACCGCAAACCCGATCCCACCAGGATAATGTGACCCCTACGGGGTCATCGATTCATATAGCCAAGGCATTTCACAAATTGAGATTCGTCTGTCTTCCAGGATCAGGCATGGTTCACTCCCACCTTCGCTAAAGCTCCGGCGGGCAGGATTCACTGTTCACCAAAAAACTATTCGCTATTCGCTGTTCGCTATTCGCTGTTCGCTATTCGCTCCTGCCTACGCTAAAGATTCGGCAGGTAAAATTCGCTCCCGCCTACGCTAAAGCTCCGGCGGGCAGGATTCACTGTTCACTGTTCACTGTTCACTCTTTTTCTGCTCGATCCAAACCCTCACCTGCTCACCCAGAATATTCAGCGGAAGCGGTCCGTTGGTGAGAATGACGTCGTGGAACTCGCGGAGGTCGAATTTCGGGCCGAGTTCGCGCTGTGCCATTGCGCGTAATTCGAGGATACGCAGCATGCCGATCTTGTAGCCGGTCGCCTGTCCGGGCCAAACGATGTACCGGTCGATCTCCTTGCGGCAATCGCCTTCGGGATTCGGCGTGTTTTTCAAAAAGTACTCGAACGCTTGTGCGCGCGTCCATTTCTTGTAGTGAATGCCGACATCTACTACGAGCCGAGCAGCGCGGAAGACCTCATTTGACAGACGCCCGAAATCGGAGTACGGGTCTTTGTAGAAACCGATCTCCTTCGGCACCAACTCCGAGTACAGCGCCCAACCTTCCACGTACGCGACATTGCCGCCGTGGCGGCGGAACTTCGGAACACCTTTCAGCTCCTGCGCGATGGCGATCTGCATATGGTGACCCGGTATGCCTTCATGATACGCCAACGCCTCCGCCTGGTAGATCGGCTGGTCCTTCATGTTGTACAGGTTGATGTAGTAGGTGCCAGGACGTTTGCCGTCCTCCGAAGGATCTTCGTAAAACGCGCCACCCGCCGACTGCTCCCGGAATGGTTCCACCGGCTTGACGACAATCGTCGCCTTCGGTTTGGTAACGAACAATTCGTCGAGGTGCTGCCGCATGGTATCGATGATACCGGTAGCCAACAAGCGGTAATTTTCTTTTCCCTCCCGCGTGTCGGGAAAATAGAACTTGGGATCATCCCGCAGGTAGGAAAAGAAAGCGCTGATATTGTGGTCGCGCCATTTCACCTGTTCCATGATCTTGCGCATCTCGTCGTGAATGCGCTTCACTTCCCGGAGGCCCGTATCGAATACCTGCTCCGGGGTCATGTTCGTAGTCGTGGTCTTCTCAAGCGCATAACGATAGAACTCATTCCCCTTCGGGAACTTCCACGCGCCGTCGTCCTCTTTAGCCCGCTTCTCCTGCTCCTTCAGATAGGCCATGAGTCGTTCATACGCCGGCTTCACGACTTCCACCAATGCACGGGAAGCTTCACCCTGCAATCGGGCGATCTTCGAACCGTCGATACCTTTCAGCGCTGACAGCTTTTTCGAGAAGTCCTCATACAACGGACATTTACCGCTGCCGCTGAACGGATATCCACTGATGACGTTGCGGCAGTCGTTCATGACCATCGGGTAGACAAATCGCGGAGGAATGATCCCAAGGCTGTCACGTACCCGCAATCCATCCAGGACCTGATCCATCAACGGTCCGATTCCCTTCAACCGTTGCACATACGCTTCCGCGTCCCCGACGGCATCGATCCGGTGCATGTTGATCAGGAATGCCGGAATACCCGATTGAACGCCGTCCATCTGGTTCACCGGATAATTGTGATAGCGCCACGGAAACGCGTCGAACAGTTCCTGCGCGTCGTGTTCGAACAAGCGGTAACTGAGTCGCGCCTGATCGTTCAGCTTGTCGAATTCGACCGTCTTCTTCAACTCCTCCAACTGCCGGCGGGTAAGTTCATTTCGCTTCACCTGAAACAAATCCGAACGATCGGTCCACTGACCGTAATCCTGCTTGATCCCGAGGTAGGTTTGCAGTTCGGGATCCATATCGACCATCTCATCGAAGCAACGATCGAAGAAGGCATTCGCCTTGGCGGACTCCGCGTCAACTTCCTCCGGTGTGAATTTTTTAACAGATGACTTTGAATCCTGACGGCAGGATGAAGCGAATAAAATCAGTAATAGAAACGTTAAACGAAGGGGATTAGCTGCTGCCAATGCTTTATTTTTGAATGTCGAACAAAGATAAGGGACGAACGCCATGGCCAGACTCAAAAAATCGAAAAGTATCCTCCGACTGCTTTTCATAACCGCCCTCCTGCTCTTCTCAACAGTTCATGGGCGCGCGCAAGGCGGCTATAAGACCGGACTCGGCTTTCGCCTTTCCGGTGTCACCTCCGGCATTTCCATCAAGCATTTTACCGGCGGCACCGGCGCGATCGAAGGGATCATCGGCTTTCGTTATCACAGTTGGATCATCACCGGGCTGTACGAAAAGCACCAGGCCATTCCGAATGCGGAAGGCTTGTCTTGGTTCTACGGCGGAGGCGCGCACATCGGATTCTACGACGAAGGTTACCGTTACTATTATTACAAAGTGCGTGGCAATAAATACGTGATCGTCGATGAAGATCGAAACGAACGCATGGCGCTGGGCGCGGATTTCATTCTGGGAATGGAATACAAGTTCAAAAACGCTCCCATCACGATCGGACTCGACGCCAAACCGTTCATCGACATTGTACCGGATTTTTCCGGCTATTGGGACGCGGCACTTTCCTTCCGCTTTACGCTTTGATGTATGCTTATTCGACCGGCAACGCTGCAGGATCAGCCAGGCATTCTGGAAATTTACAATGAATCGGTCCTGCATTCCACGGCGACATTCGATACCGATCCACGTACGCCGGAAAAACAACTGGAGTGGTTCAACCGCCACAAGGCCAACCATCCGGTACTGGTAGCAGAAGACGATGGCAAGATCGCCGGATGGGCGTCGCTAAGTCCCTGGAGCGATCGCTGCGCGTATGATTCAACCGTTGAAGTCAGTGTCTACCTCGCGCCGGAGCAGCGCGGAAAAGGGTTGGGATTTCAGCTCTTGCAGCAGGTAACGGAAGCAGGCAGGAAAGCCGGCAACCACACGGTCATTTCCCGCATCTCGAGCGACAACCTCGCCAGCATCCGCATCCATGAAAAAGCCGGATACAGTACAGTCGGGACCATGAAGGAAGTAGGTTTCAAATTCGGACGCTTCCTCGATGTGGTGATGATGCAGATCGTCTTTTAACTCCTACTCGCCTTTACCGCTCTTCAACCAGGCTACATTCACAATACGACAAACCGCGCGATCCGTGGCAGACCATTCCGGTCGAGTAGTCGTAGCACATAACTTCCGGCCGCCAGTCGTGAAAAATCGAGCCGGAACCCCTGGTCGTTTCGCGGACAAGCAATCGTTATCGTTTTACCTTCCGGGCTGATCACCTGCGCGCTGACCGGCAGATAATCATCATCCCAGGTCAGGGAAAGATGCTTTGAACCCGCATGATAATGGATCCTGAACGGTCGTTCTGCCGTCAATTCCGGCGCATCGAGTACTACTCCACCATCGCGATAAGCAAAAAGCCCGACCGGATACCCGAACCAGACATTACCGTACTTGTCCGCCTCCACCGCGGTGCAATTCACGTCCAGCGGGCTGTTGGCGGCATCGAATAGCTGCCAATTCGAACCGTCGAAACGTGCCACATGCGAATAACTCGCGGCCCAGACCGACTGATCAGCGGCGACCGCCAGATCCTGATAGGTTCCGAAACCGAAACCGAGCGGGTTCGGGTAGGTTGTCCAGGATGTTCCGTCGAAACGCGCCAGACCGAAGTCATCCAACGACACCCAGATGCCGCCGCTGGAATCCTCAGCGAGTCGCGAATTGCCATTCAGTCCGGGAGGCTGCGTTGGTTGTATCCAGCTCGTGCCGTCGTAACGCCACAGTCCGAGTGATACCATCCAGACCGCATCGTTACGATCGATGAACAAATGTTCAACCGGTCGGTCCGGCAATGCGGAGTTGGTATCGCACCAGACCGTCCAGCTTGCTCCATCGAATCGTGCAACGCCCTCATGAAACACCGGACTACCACCCGGGGTGGTCACATAAGCGACAACATCGGTCCAGATGTTATTGGCGCGATCGATCTTCATCTCGTGCAGATCCGTGTAATAGATCGTAGCACCCGACAAGGGCCAGGACAAGGTATCCCATACGCCGTTGATCAGGCGGTGGAGGTTGTCCCGACGTTTAATGTACAGTTCAGCACCGGTTCCGATGGCCGTCGCCAATGGATTGTTACTAAAATGTCCTTCCGTGCCGGTCCATTGCACTCCGTCAAAAAGCACCAGGTCACCGGGATACTGAAACGGATCCGCATAACCACCACCCGTGAAGACCTTGCCATCCGGATGAACGAGCAAGGTCGCGATCGACGGATGCGTCAGCCCGGAGTTCTTTACTTCGAGCGGATAAACGATGCCGGCATCCAGATTGGCAATGGCGCCATCGGTTCCGCCCACCCAGGGTCGACCGCTTTCATCGAGGTCGAGTGCAACCTGAGACAAAGGCGGCATATCCGAATTGGAGGTGTCGTACTTCATCCACTGGGTTCCGTCGAAACTTTGCAGACCGCCCGAACAGGGTGAACAGGCCGGACCGAAATACTCACTGACCGCCATCCATACCACATCGTTGGCATCGACGCGTAAGGCTTCCACGTGCTGGTTCGGCATCGGGGAATTCAGATTATCGTAGAAAGCATACGAACCGTTCCGGTAATGATACAGGCCGTAGGCGTTGGAGAACCAGAGCGAAGAATCACTCGCCTGGCCGATCGCCTGCACCAGACTGGAATTAAAACCCGAATCGGCAGGGTTGATCACATTCCAGTTGGAACCGTTGTAGAAGATTAAGTCGCCGGAACTGCAGCCAACCACCAATTGACCATCCAGTGTCTTGTACAAGCGACGTGCCTGCCAGGGCTGCAAAGGCGAGTTGGTCGTGTCGAATGTCGTCCATTGGATTCCATCGTACCAGTGTAGCCATTCCTGCGCCACCCAGCCCGACCCTGCTGTATCGGCGAGGACCGCAGCAATGATTTGTCCGTTCAGTATCGGCGCATTCTGTTGATCGTAAATCGTCCAGGTTACGCCGTTCCATACAGCAAGACCATTGTCGGTTCCGATCCAGAAGGTTCCATCAGCCGCGCGGTCCATGCAATCGATCCGGTAAGAAGGCAGGGCGGAGTTCGACGGATTGTAAAACTCCTGCGCACCGGAAGCACGATCGACTCTGGCCAGGCCGGAATAGCCGCCAACCCAGACGTACAGTGAATCAGCGATGATGGCATTGACCTGATAAGCTCGCGTGAAAAAGAGCCAATCCGGATTACTTGCTTGCGAGTGAGCGAAGACGCATGAACAGGCTATTAAAAAAAATAACCGGAGTCGGGATAGGAGGAATGCATTCCAATACATTCCACCAATTTAACGATTCCGGTTTTATGGTTGCTGTCAGACGCCTGTCAGTTCTTCACCGGCAGCAGCGAATAGTGCTTCCCGTACTCCAGCATCTGGTCGAGGAAAGCCTTGGGGTACTCCACCTTGATATCCGTGATCTTTTCTCCGGCCATGACAGGAACAAGTTTAGGTTGGATAAAACCCATATACGGCGCGATGTCCAGTTTGGCGTAGCGTTCCAGAACCTCTTGATGCAATGCAGGTTCAATGCGTACACCATAGGTTTCTACCAGGTTCTTTCCGGCTTCGAAATCGCCTTCGGATTTAATCCGCTGGATCTCGCGTAACAATTGCCCGAAAAGTCCTCGGAGTTTGGTGTAATCGTTGATCACTAAATAGGTTTTGCCGTTCCGGTTTTCGCGCGTGATCACCCGCTCCTGTTGACCTTTATCGACCGCCCAGGCCGAGATCAACTGCCGGTTCCGCATGTGCGACTCTTCAAGATTCTTCCCCGGCTCGATGCGGTTGAGCTGGGTCATGAGGCCGTTCATGATGTAATTGTCGTACTGGGCCTTCCCGACTTCCAGGCTTTCCATCACGCCGATCTCGACCAGTTTGGGATCGTAGATATAATACAAGGCGACCAGGTCGGCGCGTGCTTCTTCCAGAACGCCGGCATAGTTCTTCAACGTCTGATCGGTTGTTCCCACTCCTTCGTTGATCTTACCCGAAGCATGGCCGATCACCTCGTGCATATCCGTATGCAACTCGCCGGAATAGGCGGCATGCTTCCGTGCGCGCTCGATCACTTCCGGAGAACTACCGAATTCGTCCATCAGCGGGCTCCGCGAACGATAATAATTGTAGGCCTCGACGATATTTCCGAGCGAAACGGATTTGGAACCATAGTCTTCCCGGATCCATTCGTTGTTCGGCAGGTTGATCCCGATCGGCGTGGCCGGGCCGGCATCGCCGACCTCTCCCACTACCGTGATCACTTTCGCCGAGATGCCGGTCACGACCTTTTTCTTGTGATCATCCATGATCGGCGAATGGTCTTCGAACCACTGCGCTTCCCGAGAAATGGCCGCGATACGCTTCGTCGCTTCCAGGTCTTTGATCGATACAATGCTTTCATAGGCGCCCTTCTTCTGCAGGGCATCCTGATACACCTCGATGAAGCCGTTCACGAAATCGACGCGCGCGCTGGTGTCCTGTACCCAGGCGATGCAGTAGTCATCGAAGTGCTTGGGATCGCCGGAACGATAAAAGGTGATTAGCTTAGCGATGGTGGTCTTCTGCTCCGGCGTCTCCGCAACGTCTTCCGCTTTCTCCAGCCAGTAGATGATCTTGTCGATGGCCGCGCCATACATTCCACCCGACTTCCATACCTGTTCCACCAGTTTGCCGTTCTCTTTCACCAGCCGGGTATTGAATCCGATCTGCGAACGATTGGAGGTGTCGGCTTCCTTGATGCCGTCGTAATAGGTCTCCACTTCCTGCTGGGTGACGCCGGAATAAAAATTGTTGCAGGACGCGACGATCACGTCTTTGGCATCCAGATCAACTTCCTTTGCATCGACCTTCGGATCGAAAACGATCGGAACGATCCAGGCGGTGAATGCTGCAGGCTCGCGGCCATCCAAGGGCAATTGCCCGACGTCTGATTTCCGGATCAGCTCGGTAAAGTACGCCTGGCTGCAGCCCGGCATCATCTTCTCGGCGCCGTAATGATGGTGATTGCCGTTCGAAAAGAAGAAGCGCTTCGCGTAGGTTTCAAAGTCCGCCCATTCCTTGCCGGCGCGTTCGCCCTGGTAGGTATTCAGGATCGCTTCCAGCGTCTTGCGGATGGTCAGCCCATGGCGATACTTCTGGTCATAGAAAATATCGCGGCCGCTGAGTCCGGCTTCATAGAGGTAATACGCCAGTTTCTTTTGCTGCAGGCTGAGGGTTTCCCATCCACGCACCTCGTAACGCAATACCTGGATGTCGGCAAAGCGATCCGCGATGTAGTCGAATGCGGGCGCATCGGTCGTTGTGGCCTTGGCCGACGGATTGTTGTTCCCGGAACCGTAAGCAACGAACAAGCCGCTGCCGGCCAACAGCGTGGCCAGTAGAATGCTCTTTTTCATCATGAAGTGTATGGTGTGATGTTCGGCTTACTTGGTTAAGCCGTATTTATCGGAATACTTCTGGTAGAGTTGTTTCTGCACATTGTCCAGGCTGATGTTTCGTCCGTTGATGAACGCCTGTTCAACCGTCGAGCTGCGCATATCGAGCAGATCGCCTGAAACGATGAGGAGGTTCGCGTCTTTTCCTGTCTCCAGTTTACCGGTACGATCGGCGATGCCGAGGATGGCGGCCGGCGAAGAAGTAATCGCGGCGAGTGCTTCCTCTTTGGTCAGACCGTAACCGGCAGTCGTGCCGGCCATGTAGGGCAGGTTGCGCAACTGCCAACTGCCATCGATGCTCAACGCGAATACGACACCCGCTTTCCGGAGCAACCCCGGCAATTTGTAGGGCAAGTCCGTATCGTCGTCTTCGCGGGGCGGCAGGGAATGCGTACGTCCGAGGATCACCGGCACCTGTTCCTTGCGCAGCAGGTCGGTGACCCGCCAGGCGTCCGCGCCGCCGACGATCACCAGCTTCGCGCCCCAACGTTTGGAAAATGCCACGGCAGCCTCGATCTCCTTCACATAGTCGCAATGCACAAACAATTTTTTCGAGCCGTCGAACAAGCCGCGCATCGCTTCGAGCTTGACGTTCTCTTCCAGCGGTTTTGCGCCAGCTGCATACGCTTTCGCTTCTGCAAAGAGTTGTTCCAGGGCGGCGAGTTCCCGGATGGTGGTGTTGCGCTGGTTCTCTTCCTGTTCAGGACTTGAACGATAGACGAACATACGCGGCCAGTTGAGGTGCAGGCCGATGTCGGTGCGCACAGCCGCGTCTTCCCAATTCCAGGCATCCAGTTGCACGACCGAAGACTGTCCGGTCAAAAACGAACCTTGTGGAACGACCTCCGCGAGTAACACGCCGTTGGAACGAACTGTCGGGATGATCTTGGAATCGGTGTTGTAAGCGATGATGCTTCGGACGTTGGGATTCAGTTCCCCGACTTCGTTGTAGTCGCGCGTCGAACGGACCAGGTCGATCTCGGTCAGGCCGAGCGAGCTGTTGCAGGCGATGAGTCCGGGATAGACGTGCTTGCCGGCCGCGTCAATCATGCGGGCGTACTTTGTCCGATCGATGCGAATGGTGGTGGCATCGGCTACGAGCGTCAGTTTTCCGTTCTCGAAGCCGATGGCGGCGTTCGGGATGACTTGTCCGTCGCCCAGGTGCGCGGTGGCGTTGAGGATGAGTGTGGCTTCGCGCTGAGCGGGAGCCGGCGCGGGATTCTGGGCCTGCAGTCCGAAAGGCAGCAGCAGGAGGAGGGTGCGGAGCATTCTGTTCATGTTCTTCATGGCTGCCGTGATCATTCGAAGTGATGGATTTCTTCTTCAACGCAGTGCTTGATGACCTGCGCGTTCATCGAAGGTTTCTGTACGTTCTCGCCGCGCCCTTTGGCGTCGGCTTGTTGCTGGGTAAGGCGTGCCCGTTCGGTGCGGATCTCTTCACGCAACGACTGATCACGCTTCAGGTCGAAATAGCAGGTGCCGTCCACGTAGGTGCGGGAAGGCTTGGCGTAAATGCTCATCGGGTGATCGGTCCACAGCACCAGGTCGGCGTCCTTGCCGACTTTGATACTGCCCACGCGGTCGTCGACGCGCAGCATCTTCGCCGGGTTGAGGGTGACGAACTTCCAGGCTTCTTCTTCGCTCACGCCGCCGTAGAGGACCGCTTTCGCAGCTTCCTGGTTCAGGCGACGGGCCATTTCCGGATCGTCGGAATTGAAGCCGACAGTCAGTCCGAGTTTTTGCATGATCGCCCCGTTGTACGGGATGGCTTCGTACACCTCGTACTTGTAAGCCCACCAATCACTGAAGGAGGATACGCCGCGAACGCCGTGCGCTTTCATCTTGTCGGCGACTTTGTAGCCTTCCAGGATGTGCGTGAAGGTGTTCATCTTGAAACCGAAGGAATCGGCTACGTGCATCAGCATGTTGATCTCGCTCTGCACATAGGAATGACAGGTAATAAAACGCTTGCCGTTGAGGATCTCGGCCAGCGCGTCCAGTTCCAGGTCGCGGCGGGGCGGGATTCCGCTCCGCAGCTTCGGATCACCCTTGCTCCAGGCGTTCATGGCCTGGTCGTATTCGCGTGCGCGGGTGAAATAATCGCTGTACACCTGCTCCACGCCCATGCGTGTTTGCGGGTAACGAATGACTTGTTTGTCGCCCCAATGGCTTTGCTTCACGTTCTCGCCCAGCGCGAACTTGATGTATCCGGGCCAGTTTTCGAATTTGAGTTCTTCGGGAGAGCGGCCCCAGCGCAGTTTGATCAGTTGTGTTTGTCCGCCGATCGGATTCGCCGATCCGTGCAACAGGTGAGAAGCCGTTACGCCGCCCGCCAGTTGGCGGTAGATCTGGACATCGTCCGCGTCCAATACGTCGCCGATGCGCACTTCGGCGGAAGACGACTGTGTGGCTTCGTTCACAGAGCCGCTGATGGCGATGTGCGAGTGCTCGTCGATGATGCCGGCAGTGAGGTGCATGCCGGTCGCGTCAACGACCTCGGCGCCTGCCGGAGCTTTGATGCCGCTGCCGACCTGCCGGATCTTGCCGTCGCTGATCAGGACATCCGCGTTCTTCAGGATGCCGTCGGATTCGTTGGTCCATACGGTCGCGTTGCGGAACAGGACGGTCGTGGCTTTCGGAAGTTCCTTCCAGCCATAAGCCATGTTCGGATAGCGCACGGTGGCCGTCACCGGCGCCTCTTTCTTCGCGCTGTCGGTTTTCGCAACGGGGACGAAAGCGGAATCCAGCGTTGCGGTCCACGCCCTCCACTCACCGGAAGGCAACAAGACATTTCCGGAGAAGGCGGATTTCTCTGCAAGGCCGGTGAAGCGGTACAATCCTTTC
>WBZP01004804.1_pt1 | contig 13931 bp, 9 predicted proteins | sample 5204301 | NCBI WGS metagenome assembly WBZP01 (sample SAMN12412401, study PRJNA552823) | activated sludge metagenome | isolation source: activated sludge from nitrification reactor of wastewater treatment plant... | place: USA: Pennsylvania | collected 2017 | reverse complement strand
GCTCGCCCGCTTCTGCTCGCTCACGCACTCGACTCCGAAAAATCGAGAGTAGACGCCTTTTCAGACGGGTCCACAAGCCCATGTCATAACTGCCTGACGGTAAACGAGTTTTCATGCTCCGGCCCTGACGACAGGGGTCCGGCGGCCCGCGTTCGCGCCTCGCGTGTGTATCATCCGGATTGGCCTGAACTGGCCCCGCCGTGCCGCCTGCACCCTGACAGGTTCGCGGCGCAACGATAAGACAGAGGAGACATCCATGATCTACTTCGTCACCGGCGCAACCGGATTCATCGGCAAACGGCTGGTCGCCAAGCTGCTTGAACGCCCGGCTTCGACCGTCTACTTCCTGACCCGCGAGTCGAGCATGGGGCGGGTGCCCGACCTGCTCGAATTCTGGGGCGTGGACGCCTCCCGCGCGATACCGGTAGTGGGCGACCTGACCGCAAAGGATCTCGGTGTCAGCGCGGCGGACAAGAAGAGACTCAAGGGCAAGATCCGCCATTTCTTCCATCTGGCGGCGGTCTACGACCTCAAGGCGGGCGAGGAAGAGCAGCAGCTGGCCAATGTCGTGGGCACGGCGAACGTGGTGGCGTTTGCCAATGCGATGCAGGCCGGCTGTTTTCACCACACCAGCTCGATTGCCGCGGCCGGCATGTTCGAAGGCATCTTTCGCGAGGACATGTTCGTCGAGGCGGAAAACCTCGAGCACCCGTACTTTCGCACCAAGCACGATTCGGAAGGCATCGTGCGCAAGGATTGCAAAGTGCCCTGGCGCATTTATCGCCCAGCCGTGGTGGTCGGCGACTCGCGTACCGGCGCCATCGACAAGATCGACGGGCCCTACTACTTCTTCAAGCTGATCCAGCGCATCCGCGACATTCTGCCGCCCTGGATGCCGACCATCGGACTCGAAGGCGGTCGCATCAACATCGTTCCGGTCGACTTCGTGGTCGACGCAATGGACTACCTCGCCCACCTCAAGGGGCACGACGGCGAATGCTTCCACCTCACCGATCCCAACCCGATGCGGGTAGGCGACGTGCTCAACGTGTTCGCGCGCGCCGCGCATGCGCCAGCCATGGCGATGCGCATCAACGCCGCCCTGCTCGGTTTTATCCCGAAGAGCGTGAAGAAGGGCCTGATGGCACTGACGCCGATGCGCCGTATCCGCAATGCGGTGATGAAGGATCTCGGCCTGCCGGACAACATCCTGGACATGATCAACTACCCGACCCGCTTCGACTGCCGCGAGACGCAGAAGCTGCTCAAGGGTTCGGGCATCGAGGTGCCGCCGCTCGACAGCTACGCCTGGCGCTTGTGGGACTACTGGGAACGACACCTCGACCCCGACCTGTTCGTCGACCACACGCTCAAGGGCAAAGTGGCCGGCAAAGTGGTGCTGGTGACCGGCGGCTCGTCCGGGATCGGCAAGGCCACCGCGATGAAGCTGGCGGAAGCCGGTGCGATCACCGTAATCTGCGCGCGTGACGAGCAGCAGTTGGCGGAAACGAAAAAAGAGTTCGAATCCTGCGGCCTGAAACTCGCGACTTATTCGGCCGATCTGTCCGACTATTCGCAGTGCGACGAGCTGGTGAGCAAGCTGGGCGACGATCTGGGCGGCGTCGATATCCTGATCAACAATGCCGGCCGGTCGATTCGCCGCGCGATCGAGAATTCTTTCGACCGCTTTCACGATTTCGAACGCACCATGCAACTCAACTATTTCGGCGCGCTCCGCCTGACCATGGGACTGCTGCCGAAGATGATCGAGAAGCGGCGCGGGCACATCATCAACATCAGCTCGATCGGCGTGCTCACCAATGCGCCGCGTTTCTCGGCCTATGTGGCTTCCAAGGCGGCGATGGATTCGTTTTCGCGCTGCGCGGCGAGCGAGTTTTCCGATCGCGGCATCGAATTCACTACGATCAACATGCCGCTGGTGAAGACCCCGATGATCGCCCCGACCAAGCTTTATGACCAGGTGCCGACGCTGACACCGGATGACGCGGCCGATCTGGTCGTGCAGGCCATCATTTACAAACCGGTGCGCATCGCCACTCGTCTGGGCATTACCGGGCAGGTGCTGCATGCGCTGGCGCCGCGCGTGGCGCAGATCGTCATGAACACGACATTCCGAATGTTCCCCGATTCAAGCGCCGCCCAGTCCGGTGCAAAGGACGCGGCCAAGCTTGCGGCGCAGACGCCGGATCAACTGGCGTTCACGCAACTGATGCGGGGAATCCACTTCTGACGACATGCTGCGCGGTTCGCACGGGCGCAGCGTCGAGCGCGCCGAGCAGCAGATCGTGCACCCGGCGCGACACCAGTGTTTCATTGTGCCCAAGGCCGGTCAGCGGCATCAGTTGCGTGCCGGGCAGCATTGCGTTGTCCTGGGGCACGACCAGGTTGTCGTGCAGGCTGTAGATCGAAATCGCCGACACGTTCGCCGGCACGCGTGACTGCGCGAGCGCGTCGATCCAGTCGCTGCCCACACGCATCTGCCGCGCGTTTCGCCCCACGCCCAGCCGCGCCACGATGGTGCCCTGATGCGGCGTGGCGATGGTGACGAGCCGTGCCACCCGTTCGCTGCCGCAGGCGCGAATATAGGCACGGGCAGTAAGCCCGCCCATGCTGTGGCAGACCAGCGCGACGCGCCGCGCGCCGGTCTCGCTGCAAATGGCTTCGATCCGTTCCCTCAGGGGCCGAACCAGATCGTCGATTTCGCCGAGAACGGGCTCCAGTGTGACCGTCGCCACGACATGGCCGGCGCGCTCGAGCCGCGGTTTCAGCCACCACCAGACGCCGCGGTTACACAGGTAGCCATGAACCAGCAGCACCGGCACCTCGTCGTTGGCCACCTGGGGCAACCGGTCCGGGGCGACGAAGACGTTGTCGAAAGCCTGCCCGAAACTGTACTGGAAAGTGGTCACCGCCCACTCGCGGAAAAACAGCAATGTGCCCTCTAGCGGCGATATCACGCCCGCTTCCGGCCTCGGCGAGCGAAAGCGCCACGCCACTGCGAAGCTGATAGCAGTCAAAGCGCCGCGCACCAGGAGCGGCATGCCGAGGATGAACAGGATGGCGAAGGCCGGCGACCATGCGCCCACCGCGACCCGCGCAACGGCGTAGCCGCAGTACACGAACATCTCGACGAACAGGATCAGGGTCAGGACACGGCCAAGCATCTGCCTATGCTAACGGAGGCGCGGGCTTTCCGGTCATCCGACTTGTCAAAATGCTCGCATTTCGGGCGGCAATGGCATAGACGGAGAGTTGCGGATTGGCCCCGATGCTGGTAGGGAATACCGATCCGTCGAGTACGGACACGTTGTCGACGGCGCGCAGGCTTCCGTCTGGCGCAGTGAGGCTGGTTGCCGCGCTTGCGCCCATCGCAGCACCGCCCATCACGTGGGCGGACACCACGCGCGTCAGCAGTGGCTTCAATGGCAGGCCGGCGATGCCCTCCTTCGCCTGGGGCCAACTCGCGTAGCCCTTGCACTGTTCATGGACCGCCTGGACGCTGAGCGCACCGGCGGCAAACTGGATCTCGGCCATCGCCAGCAAGGCGCGCCGCGCCGCTTCCCAGATCGGTTCGTTGAGCGGGTAGTCGAGCAGCGGCGTGCCATCGGCGCGCAGTTCGACCCGCCCGCCATGACTTTGCGAATGGAAGCCGTCGCGCAGCAGCGCTAGTTGCGCGTGGGTGTGGGTAAATTCCTGCATGGCCGCAGCATGCTCGTCGGCAAAGCCCTGCAAGGTGGTGGAAAAGAGCACCGGGTGCAGTGGCGGCACTTCGAGCTTGAAGCCCAGTGGCCCGTCGATCGGAAACTGTTCGAGAAAGTGGTCCGAGTAAAGCGACTGCGGCGCGCCGGCATGGCCATGAACGGCCTTGGTAAACCGGCCCGCGACCACCACCGTCGGGTGCAGGAAGGTGCGAGCCCCGGTCAGCCCGTGCGGGTCAGGTAACTTCGACCGCAGCAGCAGCGCCGGCGTCCCGATGGCCCCGGCCGCCAGGACGAAATGCCGTGCGCGTAGCGTCCATCGGATCGTCCGCGGATGCACGCCGTCAGCCTGCATTGCGAGACACTCCAGCGCGTCGATCCGGTTCCCGGTCGACACCAGCCGCTCGGCGCGCAGGCGGTGGATGAGCGTTGCACCGCGGCCAAGCGCCGTCGGGATGGTTGTCACCAGCATAGATTGCTTGGCGCCGGTCGGGCAGCCCATTCCGCAATAGCCGAGGTTCCAGCAATCGCGCACGTTGCGGCGAATCTCGCCGACCGGGATGCCGAGCGTGGCGGCGCCGGTGCGCAGCAGCGCGTTGTTGGCGTTCGGTGCGCGCTGCCAGGGACCGATGTTCAAGCGCGTTTCGACCATCTCGAACCACGGTTGGAGGGCTTCAGGCGTGTAGTCGGCAAGCCCGAAACGGTCGCGCCAGAATGCGAGCGTCGTTGCCGGCGTGCGGAAGCTGGATGCCCAATTGACTGTCGTCGACCCGCCGACACAGCGCCCCTGCAGGATGTTGACCCCCTTGTCCCGCGTCTTGCGAGCCGCCGATTCCTGATAGAGCTGCGGATAGGCGTCGGCTTCCCGCATGCGGAAATCACGGGTCGACTTGAGCGGGCCTTCCTCGACCAGGATGACTTTGAGCCCTGCCGCCGACAAAATCTCGGCGGCAATTCCGCCGCCGGCACCGCTGCCGACGATGACCACGTCGGCCTCCAGGGCGCGCGGCACATCCAGCTGCGAAGCATCCAGCACCTTCCAGCCAGCGGCGATACCTTCGCTGACAGGATCGCGGATCGTCATTTCACCTCCGGCGGGCCGGGATAGCCGATCGCTTCCCAACTCTCGGGCTGCGCATACCAGGCGCCCAGCACCAGGTCGTGCAGCGCCGCGTAGGCACCCTGCATCAGCGCGACGCGATGCATGCGCCATCTGCTCAGGAATGCCTCGATCTCGACTCTGGTCGCCCGCTGCCAGTCGCCGATGCCGGTCAACAACATCCGGGCCGGATAGAACCCGAGCAGTCCGAACAGGTCGTCAAGTTCCGATTGCGCTGCGGCGGAAAGGCCGGCGATTGCGCGTTCCACGCCGTCTACCACCCGTTCGACAGTGCCACTCTCCTCGTCGAAACTGCCCGCAAGGATCACCGGCGCAATGGCGGCAAACATTGCGCGCGCGGAGGCGGGCAAGCGTCCGGCCGGCGCACGCTCGCGGGAGGCGGAATACCAGAGGCCGCCTGCGCCGAGCGCGATGCCGCCGAGCAGCCCTGCCTTGATGAAGGTGCGGCGCGTGGGCATCAGTGCATCAGCAATGAAACCAGCCGCTCGAACAAGCGGCCGTAAGGCGGCTTGAACAATCCGAGGCCGTTCAGCCGCGACTGGTGGAACACCGGCTTCAGGGCGGAAAAGGTGTCGAAACCGGCTTTGCCGTGATAGCTGCCCATGCCGCTTGCGCCGACGCCGCCGAAGGGAAGTTCGTCCTGCGCAATGTGCAAAATCGTATCGTTGATCGTCACCCCGCCCGCATGGGTCGTGCGCAGCATCCGGGCAATCCGTCCGGCATCGCCATCGAAGTAGTAGAGAGCGAGCGGGCGGGGCCGCGCGGTGACGAATTCGATCGCCTGCTCGAGTGACTGGTAGCCTATGACCGGCAACAGCGGCCCGAAAATTTCGTTGCGCATCACCGCAAGCCCTGCCGGCGGATTCAATAGGGCGAGCGGCGGCATGCGACGGGACAGCGCATCCGGCTGCGCCATCCGGCTCGACAGCGCGATGGTTTCGCAACCGGCGGCACGCGCCTCCTCGACATACCCGGCAAGCCGGGCATAGTGGCGCGAATTGACGATGTGCGTGTAGTCGGGCGTCGTGGCGAGTTCGGGATAGATCGAGTCTATCGTCGCGCGCAAGGCGGCGGCAAACTCGCGCTCCAGCCCCTGCGGGATGAGCACATAGTCCGGTGCAATGCAGGTCTGACCGGCATTCATCGCCTTGCCGACGGCAATGCGTTCGGCCGCCTTCTTGAGCGGATAGCCGGGCGCGACGATCACCGGCGACTTGCCGCCAAGTTCCAGCGTCACCGGGGTCAAGTTGTCGGACGCGGCGCGCATGACGTGATGCCCGACAGCCGTCGAACCGGTGAACAACAGGTGATCGAACGGCAAGGCGGAGAACGCCTGACCGACCTGCGCGTCGCCGTTGACGACTGCAACCACGTCGCATTCGAAGTAGCGCGCCGCCAGCTCGGCGAACAGGGCGCCGGTTCTCGGCGTGAACTCGGACATCTTGAGCATCGCGCGATTGCCGGCGGCGAGCGCGCAGATCAGCGGTCCGGCTGCCAGGAAGATCGGGTAATTCCAGGGCGCAACGATGCCGACCACGCCCAGCGGTTGCGGCACCAGATAGGAGCGTCCCGGGTGGAACCAGCGACCGGTTCGCCGTCGCTCGGCGCGCATCCAGCTGTGCAGCCGCCCCTTGGCGTGACGAATGCCTTCCAGGCAGGGGAACAGCTCCAGCAATCGGGTTTCGTGGGACGACCGATGGCCGAAGTCATAGTTGATCGCCTGTTCGATCGCATCCGAGTTTTCACGGAGCAATCGCTCGATCGCGGCAAGCCGCTCTCGGCGCACCTGTTCGGTCGGAAACGGATCCCGGTCAAACGCAGACTTCAGACGAGCGTACACGGCCTCCAGTTGCGACTGTGCCGCCTCGCCGCTCGGAAGTTCAACAGTATCCATGGCCGCCTCTTTGCTCCGTCCTTCGGGGCTACACTGACCGCAGCATAGCTGAACGTCTATTCGCCGGTTAGGCAACAAGCTCTAATCCGCCGCGCACTCCCATTGGTAGGCTTGGTTCTGTGCCACACCGCGGCTAGACTAATTTTCGAGTGGGATTGGAACGACTACCTTGAGCGATGACAAGCAGCACTATGCGGCGCTCCTGCGAAGCAATCTGTCGCGCGCGAAAGGCCTGCGCGGTGCCGGGGCAATCAGCCGCGGAGACCAGGAAGATCGGAACCGGCTTCGAGAGTGGCAATCGCTGCGTTTGGCGCGCACCCACCGCGACTTGCTGGATAGCCCGCGTTACGGCCCGGCAGCCCGGTTCTTTCTCGACGACCTGTATGGGCCGAAAGACTTCAGCCGCCGCGACGACGAGGTAGAACGCATCATTCCGCTAATGTCGCGACTCCTGCCGCCACCGGCCCTGCGCACGATCGCAATGGCGGTCGGACTGGATGCGCTTTCGGAAGAGCTCGACGGCGCGATGATTGGCGCATTGCGCGCCAGCGGCCAGATCCAGCAGATCGATAGTGCAGCGTATGCCGGCGCCTATCGCGCTTGCGACAATCGAGGACAGCGCGAGGAGCAGATACGCCTGATCCGCGAAACCGGCAAAGCGCTGGACGGATTGACCCACATGCCGTTGTTGTCCGCCCTGCTACGCGCGATGCGCGGGCCGGCGCATGTGGCCGGGCTGGCCGAACTGCACGAGTTTCTCGACCGAGGGTATGCCGCCTTCAAGCACATGGGGAACGCCGAGGACTTTCTGCGCACTGTCTGCGATCGCGAGACGGCGCTGATGAATCAGTGGCTTGCCGGAGACGCGGTCTTCTGAGCACAACGGCCGAGGAGTCACGGGCTCGCGACACGCGGGAGAGCAAGGCAACTCATACTTCGTTGCAAAGACAGCTACTTGAGCGAAAAATCTACGCGGCTCGTCTTCGCCTTTGGCGCGTCCTTGGCGTCCGGCGCCGCTGGTTCCTTCGCGCCAGCGGCGCCGACCTTGGCCGCCAGCAGGAAGACACGCTCCTGAGGGATCTGGCCGGTTTTCAGCAGCCATTCCTTGACTGCCTGGGCGCGCTGATTCCCCAACTCGGTCATCGCATCGTCGGTGACCTGCGCGTTGGTGATCATCAGCTTTTCCATCTCCTCGACCGGCAGATCCTTCTGCAGCCCCACCGCGTTGCGTGGTTTCGGAAATCTCTCGTCCTTGTAGACGCGTTTGAGCAAGGCCGGGTACTCCTCGGCGGTTACGGCAAGGCTTGCCGGATCGACCGATTCGCCCTTCTTGACCATGTCGTTTAGCTTGAGCGCGCGCACTTTGCGGTCGATGCTTGCTTGGCGCAACCCGTTGCGATCCGTCTCCGGGTCGACTCGGCCGGTTATCTCGAGCTTGAGCCCCGGGCGATCGATCAACGCCTTTGCGAGAGTCTTAAGCTTGGTCTCGCTGGGTTCAGAAATCGCGTAGCGGCCGGCATCGAATTCCAGGTAGGAAAGCTCTTCTCCGCCCCCGAAAAGGGAGCCCAGCAGCGCAAATGGCGCCGTCACCGCCTTGGTGATCAGGTTGACGATGACCTTGATAATGATGCCGCCGACCGAAAACTGCGGATCGTCGAGCGATCCGCCGACCGGCAGATTGATGTCGATGACGCCGTTGCGGTCGCGCAGCAACGCCACCGCAAGCATCACCGGAAGCTTGGTCGCGGTCGGGCTTTCAATCTTCTCGCCGAATGTTAGCTGATCGAGCACCAGCCGGTTCTCTGCAGTGAGCTTTCGGTTGTCGATCTTGTAATTGACATCGAACGACAGCTTGCCTTTCTCGATGCCGTAGCCGACATACTTGCTGGAGTATGGACTCAGCGGCGCGAGTTCCATGCCTTTGACATCGGCCTTGAGATCCAGCGCCAGATCGCCCTTCAGCGGGTTGATCTTTCCGCCGATGTTGAGCGGCGCGTGATTCACCTGGCCGCGCAGATCCACATCCGCTGTGGTCGAGGCGTCGGAGGACAACCCGGTGATCGAACCGCCCAGATCCATCAAGTTGGCCGTATAGTTGGGGCGGATGAAGTTGTCGGTGAAGTTGACCTGTCCGCCCTGCAGCGTCACCTTGCCAACGCGCACCGGCGGAATCGTGCCGGCACTCGGCGAGGTTTGTTCCTGCGCGGGCTTGTCGATCGCCTTCTCGGCGGAGTCTGCGGCAGGCTTTGCGCCCGCCGGCGCGGCTGTTGTGACGCTTTTCGCTGCCCCGTCTTCGCTGCGCACAACGTCTTGAAGATTGATGCGGCCTTCTTGGCTGACAATCACACGCGAATAAAAGTCGCTGAGTGCGATCTGCTCGACAGAAATCGACAGCGGCGCCAATTTGAGATCGACGCCGCTGAAGAACAGCGACTTCCATTTGAGAAAGTCGTTCGAGCTGATCTTGTCGATCGACGCGAGTTCGCCGACGTTGAACTCGCCGCGGAACCCGCCCTTGAGTCCGCCGCCCTTGGCCTCGTCGAGCGACAATGTGCCCCGCGATGTGAGCGCAGCGCTAGTGAGCAGGATGTTCACCCGGTCGGTGAAATAGGGCTGAAGCGGCAGCACATCGACACCCTTCAGATCCAGCTTGAGATTTGCATGGAGCGGCGACGCACCGACCATGCCCCCGGCCGAAAGAACACCCTTCTTGTTGATCTGTGCGCGAAGATCGACTTTGGCACGGGCGCCGTTCAGCGTCGAAAGCTCCTGCGCCTTCAGTGAAATTGGCTCGACGACGGTGACCACCGGGCGCGCCATGGTCTGGTCTTCGACACGCGCCGACCACTTGTCGATATCGAGCCGGCCAAGCGCAACCGTGAATGGTTTGTCCGACCGCGATTCGGCGACCACTGGCGGCTGCGGCTTTTTCGGCGCGGCGCCGTCGGTCACTGGCGATTTCGGGATCATCCGTTCGAGGTTGAGGCGCCCATCCTTGTCCCTGATCACGGAAAAGCGCGCGTTCCTGGACGAGATTTCGCCGACACGCACCTCGCGCTGACCCAGATCGACGGCAGCGTCGGCCAATGCAAACGTCTCGACGGTGACCACCGGGCGCTTCTCGCCCGGCAGTCGAAGCGCAAGATCGGACAACGCGGCTGCCGCCTCGGTGACCTTGATCTGCGGCTGGCCATCCGAGGCCGTCGCGAAAGCGTACTTTGCCGACGCGGTCAGACTTCCTTTGTCCAATTCGCCGGCGAACTGGGGCACGTAGTGTGGGAGGTAGCGCGCCACCGCGATTCCAGCCGCCTGCAGACTGCCTGATGCTTGCAGCGGCTGCAGCGTGAACTGCCCGTCATGCTTGAGCGTCTCCCCCGCTTCGCTGTGTGCGGAGAGTTCGACTGTCGCCGGCGTTGCACCCGGCATCGAGAACTGGCGCACCGCGATATCCAGTTTGTCGATTGTCGTCTTGAACGGTTTGGCGGGAACCTCGTCGGTGAGCCGGATGACTGCGCCATCAACCAGAATCTCGCGTACCCGCAGATCGATCTGCGGCGTCTTCGACTGAGACCCCGGTCCGGCTTGGCCAGCAGTCGGCTCGCCATTCTTTACGGCTTCCTGCCCTGCTGGCGCCGGCGCCAGCGCCAGCAGGTTGATCTCTCCGCCCTTGCCCCGCAGCACATCGACCTCAGGCGAATGCAGCGCAATGCGCGAAACGTCGATGCGCTTGTCGTGTAAATCGGCGCTTGCCAAAGTCAGATCCAATTGCGCAAAGCGGATCAGCGGATTTCCGTCCAGCGTCGTAAGCGCGACCGACTTCAGTGCGCCGGTGCCCTTGACGACCAGCCTCGGCGGGGCGTCCTTCGGCTGCTGGAAAACCGCGTTCAGGTGCAGGTCGAGCTTTGCGCTTGGCAACTTGAAGCCCGGCTTGAACGGAATGTAGTTGTAGAAGCGCGTGAGATCGACACCGTCGTAGTCGAGGTCCACCGAGGCCTCCTGAGTGTCGCGAAACGGCCGAGCCTTGCCCGTAAGCGCCAGCGGTGCGCCATCGACATTGGCCGACAACGCGGGCTCAACGTAGACTTCGACATGCGACTGCAGGTTCGAGACGAAGGGAATCCCGATCTTCAGTTGTTCGACCGTGTGCATCACCTTGTCCGGACGATCGTCGAACTCGATCCTGCCGGCATCGATCAGGATGTTGTTCACCGAGAATCGCGCCGGTTCGTCCGATGGCGGCTGACTCTTGAACAATTCGACGATGTCGCTGAAGTTGAAGCGCTGGCCGTCGAAGCGCACCAGGTGCACATACGGTTTTAGCAAGCGCACTTCGCGGACTACCGGAGCGGCCCGAAAGAGGGATTCGGCCTGAAGATCGATGTACAACTCGTCGAAGGATACGAATACCGCCGCGCCATCCGGCTCCATCATTCTGACGCCACGGATGGTTGCTTCGAGCGAATACGGGTGAATCTCGACTGCCTCGATCGTCGTCGTGCGATGAAGTTTCTGGCCGATCAGTTCCTCGACCTTGCTCTTGATGATGCCGGGCAGGACGAAGTAGCCGATCGCGCCAAACAGCACGACCGCGACGAGCAATGCGATCAGGGTTCGCCTGACGAGCGGTTTCTTTGTCAGTCCGACGACACGACCTGCCGCGCTTTGTGCCTGCCCCATGCGAGCGCAACGCCTCCAGATGTCCGATTGACGACTCGATGGCGAATATTACCAGCCAACTGGTTCGACCGAGGCGGCCGGACACATTGGCACAGACCTCGCTACATGGCAACATCCGCCCATGATGATAGCCACCTGAAACGATGATCTGGCTGCGACGCCGCCCTGGCGAGACGCTTTCCACGCGCGACCTTCTGATCGCCTTGGTACCGATCGTCATCGCCGTTGCGCTTTGCGTCTGGATCATGGTCCACTTCGCTCGGCCGCTGCCGCCCGACACCATTGTCATGACGACGGGGTCGGCGGACGGGGCTTATCACGGCTTCGCCCTGCGCTATCAGGCGATTCTCGAACGGCACGGCGTCAAGCTCCTGTTGCGTCCCTCGTCCGGGGCACTCGAGAATCTCGATCGATTGAAGGATCCAGCCGGCGGCGTTGACGTCGGTTTCGTGCAAACCGGCCTCGGCAGTGCCGGCACGCCCGATTCACTGGTCTCGCTCGGCAGCCTGTTTCATGAGCCTGTCTGGATCTTCTATCGCAGCGATGCCACGCTCGACCGCTTGATCCAGCTCGTCGCCCGGCGGGTTGCGGTCGGCGCGCCGGGATCGGGCACGCGCGCACTTGCCGACATCCTGATTGCCGCGAACGACCTGACACCACAGATGGTCACTCTGGTTCCGATCGGCGGGGAAGCGGCAGCCAATGCGCTGTTCGCCGGTGAGGTCGATTCGGCAATTTATGTGGGCGCCCCCGAATCGCCGGTGATCCAGAAATTGATAGCCAATCCGGAAATCAAACTGATGAGCGTGACCATCGCGGAAGCTTATTCACGACGTTTTCCCTTCCTGACCGCGCTCACCCTGCCTCAAGGCTCGATTGATTTGGTCCACGAGTATCCGCGGCAGAACACACAGTTGTTTGCGCCGACGGCCACACTGATCGCACGCGACGATCTGCATCCCGCGCTTGTAAGCCTGTTATTGCAAGCGGCCACCGAAGTGCACAGTGGCGCCGGTCCGTTCCATCGCGTGAGGGATTTTCCGGCGCCCCGCGACGGCGATTACCCGTTGTCCTCGGAGGCGCAGCGCTACTACAAATCCGGCCCACCTTTCCTTCAGCGTTACCTTCCGTTCTGGGTGGCGGTTTTGGTCGATCGCCTGCTGTTCCTGTTGCTGCCCATTCTGGCGATCGCCTTTCCCCTGCTGCGGGTAATGCCGTCCGTCTATTCCTGGCGCATACGGCGGCGCATCTATCAATGGTACGGCGAACTGAAGTACCTGGAACAGGAAATGCGCGATCGGCCCGATCCGTCGCGCATCGGCCATTTCATGGAGCGGCTCGACCATATTGAAGACCGGGCATTTCGCCGGACGCTGCCGCTGGCGTTTCAGAACGAGATGTACACGTTGCGCGAACACATCAACCTGGTTCGCCACGCTTTGGATAAGTTGATCGCACGCTGAGTAACGAGAGTGCACAGAAGTGTGCGCTTACGCGGCGAGCAAAAGGACGGGGTCGTTGGCAGCGATCGTTGGAATCGGATCACGTTTGGAGAACTCGTCCCAGTATCGTCCGTTCAACACCGCGCACCGGATCTGCAGCAATGCATTGGCGCCAGTAGCTGACCATCGCATCTGCTGGTTCTTGAGAAAGCGCTTGCTGATCACGCAGTTGACCACGGACTCTGCGCTGGCCGACGATATCGGCAGTCCAGCGCGATATCGGCTCGCATAGTCACCCAGGAATTGTTCGTTGCGGTAGAGGTACTTCACGAGTTCCTGTAGAAGTCGGATCGCACGGGCCTTGGCTTCGCTGTCGGGAAGTTCCTCGAGGTCATGCCTCAAGTAACCGAGCTTGGCAAGGCAACGCACGGATTGGAAGTGCCAAAGCCGCCACCTTGCGTGTTCGAGCAGCGATCTCATGCTAGCCGGTCGCTCCGGCGCTTCCCTGTCAATGGAACCGAGCGCTTGCCACACATGCTGAAAACGCATGGCGATATGAAACCAGTCGAGCAATTGCTGGGATGCGCGATGGTGGTAGTACCCGGCACCCAGCATGTCCTCGCCACCGTCCGAAATGACGGCCAAGGCCGAAGCATCATCAATGCCCTCTCGGCTAAGAAATCGATCCAGTCGTCCAGCGGGAGAACGCTCCTCTTTGCCGACGAACGCATGGCACACGCCCGCACCTTCCGTACCGACCAGCCGCGCCACCGTCGCGCTGAACCAGCGTGACCCTGCCTCAGAGCGATCCGTGCTGCGGATGTAGCCCGCATCGAGTTCGATGGCAAGCGGGTGGTCAGTCTCAACTCGGTGTGCCCGATCCAGTTTCTTTCTCTCCGGCTCGGCAGATGCGGCAAGCGTCTCCACCGTGCGCTCGTCGAGCTAAAGTCAAAAGTGGTGTATGAGATGCTGGGGGCATGTCAAGATCAGGCGGCGATTTTCTGCTGTTGCGACGCATCGTCGGGTAGCGGAACCCCGTCCTTGAATAGTGTGCCTTTACTGAAATATTCACAAATATA
>WBZP01004803.1_pt1 | contig 13932 bp, 15 predicted proteins | sample 5204301 | NCBI WGS metagenome assembly WBZP01 (sample SAMN12412401, study PRJNA552823) | activated sludge metagenome | isolation source: activated sludge from nitrification reactor of wastewater treatment plant... | place: USA: Pennsylvania | collected 2017 | reverse complement strand
CTACCGACACCTGCAGTATTCAATCGGTAGCCGCAGCCGTCATCCGGCTGACAGGCTGGCTTCCCGGCTAGCCGTCACCACCCACGGAAAATGCGAGACAGGATGTGATCCGTCTCGTTTCTTTAGAAAAGAGACAGGTGGTCCGGGATGATTGGGAGAAGGGGAAGGAAGGACGGATCATTTTGAATGCGGAAGATCGTGGCAGCGCGCGCCTGGCCAGACTGTTGGCGGATCCGCAACGTGCAGCTCGCGTGGCCGCCATCCGCGAGCAGATGAACCAGCCCAGCCCCGATTCGCCCGGACTCGACGACCGGGCAACAGCACCGCGCAGCATGACGGTCGACGATCTGCACCGCGCCGCCGACGCCGCCAATGACGTAAACAATTCCGAGGTTATGGACGCCGCGTGGCGGCGGCGCTCAATCTAACGTACCTGTGCTGATGCGCTAAATCGGCAGTGCCGCAAAGGCTGTCGATATACGACGTGGCATTTTGTGCACGCCGACGTCGGTGTCCGGTTTTAGGCTTGAAGGCATGTACCCGAGCTCAGGCACACCCGGGACGGGTCCTGTACAGGCCCCTCAACTGCTGCCCCCTCACCCACGAAATGGTCGAGGATTGCCGTTAGGACTGACATTGGTGGCGGTACTGCTTTCCACCGCCGCTCTTGTGGTTGCTTTGATCGGATTGGTCCGGGAGCCCGATCAAATGAGTCGGGCCGAGCCATCACCGCCCGCGACAACGGCCGCGGCCACCGATTCGGGCGATCAGGCACTGTGCGAAGAGATCGCACCGTTGATCAAGGAAAGTTCGGCAAATAAGAACGACTTTGCAGGGCTAGGGGAGCCCGGCTCTCCGGAGCGCAACGCAGGAATCCCTAATTTCGTTGAGATAACTCGGGATTGGGCTTCTCGTGCGCAGGAGGTGCTCGACAAGCACGCCGAGCCGCCGCGGTATCTAACTCGTACGCTGCAGCGCTACATAGACGATATGCGGCTCTTTGTCGATGGACTGAGGCCCGGACCTGAAGACGATGCAGACCGGGCGCTATGGACGGACAGCATCGGCGCACTCGGCGGACCTCTTACAGCCTGTCTTGATCAGGGGATTGAGTTATGGCAGCGGTAGGGGCGACTGCATCGATGCCGTCGCGGCCGTACTCGCCGCGCATTGTGGGGCCGGTTTGGCCTGAGACCTCACCGGAAGCGTGGCTGGAAAACGCGAACGGCCTCAACCGAAAGAGTGCCGAACTGCGGGAATCGGCAGCGAGAATCCGGGGTGCTGTTGATGAGCTTGGCAGCTCAAACTCAGGACAGATGATCGACGCTATGTGCGAGCGCGGTTACCGCACAGCACAGACGATCATCAACCAATCTGACCTCTACGGCGACATGGCCTCAGCTGTCAAAGAGACCGCCGAGCTGATCTGGCATGCCCGCGAGCGACTTGACGAGATCGACCGTAGAGCTCATGAAGAAATTGAGCGGCTCCGACAGCAATTCGCGGCAGCTGCTTCCCCTTTGGGAGCTGGCGCGGCGAGCGCGGCGCTGTACGCCGCGATCGAAGCCATCATCAACGCCGCTGCCGCCGAAGCGCTTGGGGTGGACACCGCTACTGCTGCAGCAATCGCCGAGCAAGCTGCTCATATCGGCGGCAATCCAGGAGGCGGCACATCCGGCAGCAGCGGAGATCATCCGGCGCTCCAAGGGCTGAGCCAACAAGGCGAATATGGCGACGCCGAAGCTATGACTGACGGCACGCCCAGAGGTACACCGCCCACCAACTACGGGCCGAATGAAACACAATCCCTCGGCTACGGAACGGAAAAGCAATCACCACCCGACCCCTCGGATGTCGAATCTGGATCTGACGGCGTCAGCCGCGAGACACCCCACGGCGGCAGCAACGCCGAATCAAATGAGCACAGCGGAAGTGAGGGGAACCCAGCTACTTCGCCGAGTGCAGAAGGCGCCGGCGCACCGAGTCCCCCCGATCCCAGTTCACTCGAAAACCCTTACACGGCAACTGGAACACCGACGCCAATGCCTGCGCCGATGCCGCACGCTGGTGGTGGGCTGTCGTCTACGGGCAGTAGTGGCAGCGGGTTGAAGATGCCGAGTGCGGGTGGTTTGTCGGGGGCTGGTTCTGTTTCCCCGGCGAGCGGTGCTGGCGGGTTGGGTTCTGGGGGGTTGAATCCGGCTGCAGCGGCGGGGTTGTCGCCGACGTCGGCGGGCGCTGGCCTGCCGTCTCCGGCGGGCGCGGGGACGCCGACGCCTTCTTCTGATTTTTCGCGGGGATTCAACGCGGGCCTGGGGGGTGGTGGTTCGGTGTTGCCGCCGCCCGCGCAACCGGCGAGTTCGACGGCTGGTGCGTATGGGTCTCCGAGTGCTGGGGGTGCGCCATCGGTGCCGGCTGGCGGCGGTCCGGTGGCGCAGAGCGCGCCGCCAGCGGCTGCGAGCGGATCAGCGGCACCAGCTGGGCCGGTGGGGACACCGATGATGTCACCGGCACCTGCGCCCGCTGGCCCGTTGCCGCCGTTTAATTCCGACATTGCGCCGCGCCAGGTATCTCCCGCCTCGGCGGCGGCCCCTGCTGCGCCAGCTGCTCCGGCACCGCCGGCTGCGGGTGGGCCGGGAACACCGCTGCCTCCCGGGGTGGTCGCGTCGGGAGGTGCCGCGGCGGCAGCGGGTGCAGTGGCGGGGGCAAAATCGGCCGCGCCTGATCCGCTGCTCGACGACGCGTGCACGCTGGTCGAGGAGCTGATGAAGGCTTCTCGCCAGTACGGCACCATCGACTGGTGTGTGGGGGTGTTCAAAACCCCATCGAGAACCCTGACCGTGGTGACCTCCGGCGAGGGTGCGGGGTTCATCCCGGCGGGGGTGCATATGCCCAAAGGTGTGGAGTCGCTGTTCTCGGATCCTGGGTTGGACAACGCTTTTCGGCGTCGCTGGTTCGGCTGGATCAATCCGGCGCAGACCATGGTGGCCTACGCCCAGTCGGTGACCGCGCTGGACCCGAACATTGAGCTGTGGGCGGTAGCGGTGGCGACGGGTTTCGGCGGCTCAGCACAGCCAGCCCTGGCCGCCGGTGTGCCGCACTATGCCGACTGCCCCATGCCCACCACCGATACGCCCCTGGGTGGGGGCGTGGTGCAGCCGCCGTTGGATGAGACCCGGTTACACCGCTTACAGGCCCTCAATCCGGCCGCCTACGCGCAGTTGAACACCGCAACCCCGGTCGACGTGCGCGAATCACTGGCCATCACCAGACAGACTGCGCACGTCACGTTCACCCAGGCCAGTGAACTCCTGACACTGCCGATACCGCCGCTGCTGCGCGAAATCGCCACCCACCTCGACCGCGGCACCTCAGTCACCGAAGCGCAGTGGGACGAACTCGCTAGTGCCGTGCTACCGATGGCGATCACCGACAGCTCGGGTCAGCGGCCCGGCCGGATCGGCACCGACACTGAGGCGTCGCCGTACGCGCGAGTGCAGCACAATGTGGCCCGGCTCGCGGAGCTGCTGCTGTTGTGGCGCCACGGCGCCCCAGATCACCGGGAGGTGGTCTATCTGGCCCACCACATCGCCGCTGAACGCCAACTTTGGGTTGGCCACGAGGATGGCGGTGTTCGATGACTGCGGACGTGTCAGTCAACCAGTGGAATCCGTTAGAGGTAGCCGCTGAGGCGACAATTGCTGCCGCCACGGCCGCATTGGTGTGGGAAGGCCAAGACAGCTACGGAGTGCTGGAACGGGTAGCCGGAGCCACAGCGAAAGGCATGGCAACAGCTCGGATAGCCGCCGAAATCATGGCTGACGTCACCACCTCAGTTCAGTTCACTGCGATCGACGAAGATGCTCGCGGCGGCGCTGTAGCGGGGCTTCCGGGGTGGCTGGCGCCGCGGTGGGCGGCGTCCGTGCGTGCCGCACTGGACGAGCTCGAAGCCGGGCGGCCCGGCGACGCGATGATGAAAGCCAGGACGTGGCCTGCCTTGCACAGCGTCGCGATGTGGACCCAAGACGGGCCGCTGCAGACATGGCAGACGGCTCTGATTGTGAGCGAAGCGCGGACTGCTCTGGCCCACCGCGTAGGCGTCTGGGGCATAAAGGGCTAAAAGTTAGAGTCAGAGTTCGAGGCCGTCGACGTCGCGGCCACGACCGCGGCCGCGTGACTGTTCGGCGCTGCGTTCCAGTCCGGTACGAAAGCGTTCGTAGGCCTGTTGGAGGCTCTGTTGAGCGTGGGCATGCTCGCGCCAGGCGGCCCGCCAGGTGCCGCGGCGTTGCTCGTGGCGGTCGAGGACCTGGCCGATGATGTCGGGCAGGTTTTCGCGGGCGGTATGGTCGGCTTCGACGTGCATGGTGCGGGGCCGGTCGTCGTTGGCCAGAATCTTCTGAAGGGCTTGCGCGGCAGTGTGTTTGGTTCCGCGCCGGGCCACGTGCATGCCGGTGTGAGGGGCGGCGTGTTCGTGGTCGGCTTCACCGCTGAATCGGGTGTAGAGGTAGGCGTGGTTGGTCTGGCGGCCACGGCTGAGCCCGACGTAGGCCTGGGTGCGAGAGGCGTTTTCACCGAGCACGGTGTGGGCGGTGTCGACGGTGACACCTTGAGCGGCGTGCACGGTGACGGCATATCCAAGGTGAACGTGCTGGCGTAGGTAGTCGCCGTCGAACAGGACGCGGGCTTTGTCGGTGAGCCGTTCAGCAGCGACGCGGTTGGTTTTTTCGTCGACGCCGGCCACCCGCCACCGGTTGCCGTTGCGCACCTGATCCACCGCCTGGCCCTCAGCGTGGTGCGGTCCGGGGTGGACGGTGATGGTGGGGTCGTTGTCGCGGCTGACGATGATGTCGCCGACCCGAACCGTCTGGTCGCGGGCCACCTGCGCAGCGGGTCCCTCGGTGGTGAGGGTGTCGTGGAGGCGCTGGTTGAGGGCATCAGCGATGTCCCAGGTGTCGCAGACGAGCAGGGTGTTCTTTCCGGCGGCGCGGTCGTCGAGGTAGGCCGTCATCGCGTCGGCGGCCATGCTGACCTGATCGCCGGTGTGCAGGCGGTCGTGGCTGCGGTACCAGCCGACTGCTCTGCGGAGTCGGTTGCCGCGCCCGTTGCGGATCGCTAGCGAGGCGTCGCGTTCGGCCGGGTCGCGCATGCGCCACACCTGCGAGAGTCGCTGAGTCCAGGGCAGCTCGGTGCATAGTTGGTCGAACATGCCGCCGCGGGCTTTGACCGGGGCGATCTGGTAGGGGTCACCGACAAGGACGGTTTTCGCCCGGGCAGCGGTGGTGGTTTCCAGCAGCTGCCCCAGCTTGGGGGTGGCCACCATGGACGCTTCATCGACGACCACCACGGTGCGCTGATCGAGTTGCAGGGTGCCGTTGTTGAGCTGGTGGATGGCTTTGTCGAGGGTCATCCCGCGATCGCCGGCCCCGTCAGTCAACGCTTGATCGACCGCCGTCCCGGTCGGAGCGAGGACCAGCACCTCTTTGTGGACTCGGTGGGCGGCGGCGCGCAGGGCTTGCAGGGAGTGGGTTTTCCCGGCGCCTGCGGGTGCGGACAGTGGATTGACCAACCACTGCGACATGCCGATCGCGGTCACCGCGCGCGCCTGGTCGGCCGACAGCGCGGTCAGGTCGCTCGAGCGCACACCAAGACGCGCACGCGCATCGGTGGCGCCGGCGGCCTCGAGGACGCGCATCTCCTCTTTGAGGATCGCGGTGAGGGTGTATTTCTCGTGTCCTTCGCGCTCATGTGCGGCGCGCGGTGCGCTGACGCGGAGACCGACGCGCTCGGCGAGGTCCTCGATGCGCGCCCGCACATCCCGGCCCTCACCAGGGGATTCGTCGTAAGGAATGACCGCACCGATCAGCTCGACGACATCGGCGCGGGTGAACGCGGCCTTATCGATGCGCGCTAGCGCGGTCGCGATGCGCGTTCGCGGGAGGATGTGCGCTTGTGCGCGCCGCGCCTCGCGCGCGGCGAAGTGCGCGTCGCGGTCCAAGTCCAGACCGCGCGCGTCGGCGCGCCACATCGCTTTGAGTTCGTCCCAGGCGAGCTGCTCGGGTTTGGTGGGCCGGGTGGCTTTCTGCGCGGTCGCCAACTGCGCGGCGGTGGGCTCACCGTCGACGACGACCAGGTTGTCTTTGGCCCATTCCCGCAGCCGCGTCGAACGCTGCGACCACGCCTTGATGCTCGCCGCGGTGACGCCGGCGATCTCGGCCATGCCGGAATGCTCGTCGACGGGCTGCCATTCGAAGCCCCGCTCGGCGTGCAACTCATGGCGCAGCGTGGCTTGGTAGATGATCCCGGCGGCTTTGGCTTCGTGATACAGCGACTTGGAGTCGATCGACACCAGCCGCCCATCAGCTCTGACCTGGCGATTCGGCACGATGACGTGCGTGTGCAGGTGCGGGTCCCCGCAGCGGCTCGTCTCGTGCTGGTAGGCGATGGCCACCAGCCCGGGCAGCCGCTGGAGGTCTTTGTTGCTGGTCAGCGGGTTGTGCACCCGCGTGTACCCGGCATGTTCATGCAGGTAGGTCATCGCGGCTTCGACTGCTTTGACGTGGGCGTTCTGCATGACCTTTTCGGCCACGTCGTCGGTCAGCGACCGCAGCAGCGACACACTCTTGGGCGCGGCGAACATCAGGTCAAACCCGTGCACCCCGTTGGTCCCGAACGCCCGTCCGGCCTCCCCGTTGGGCGTCACGCCATCGTCGAGCCAGCGTGCCGCGGCCTCGGTGTCAGCAAACCCGCCGTCGAGCGCGGCGCCGTCGAGCCCGGTGGCCTCACCGACGGTGGCCTTGTCGCCGACCACGACCCAGGTCGGGACCCGGGTGTCGCCTTCGGAGTAGTACTCGCCCAGGCCGCCGCCGGCGGCCTGACGGTCCATCGAGGCTTGCCGGGCCTGATTGGCGGTGTCGTTGTAGTAGCCGATGCTCCAGCGACTCAGCCGCGAGATCGTCAGCACGGTCGCACCGCCACCAGACCACCTCACCAAGCCGGACAGGCCGCCGCCAGGCGGCCGGGGTTCGGGCGCGCCAGCGCCCGAAGCCGAGTATTGCACAACTTGTGCCAATGTGCCGTGCTGTAATTGTGTGGAAGAAGAAGGGAGTGGCTGGGTGAGGGCGTTGGCTGCTGTGGAGGCTGGTGATGGGCGGCGGGGGAGTTGCGGAGAGGTGGCAGTGGAGATGGAGTTGAAAGGGCTGGTGTGGGTGGGGGTGATGCGGGGGTGAGCGTGGAGAGGCGGCTGCTAGAGCAGTTGGTGCGCCGCGATAGCGGCGTGTCAGAACAGATCCTCACTTGGCTTGTGGAGGGTGATTTACCCCCGTCATCGGGGCGCGATATCGCATGGCTCCACGTGCCGACCCAGTAGCGAAGCGCCTGAGTCAAATGCCGGAACAACTGGCGAGCAAACAGCCACATCAGGCAGCGACGAGCGCGACACGCCCAAACGTCGGCAGTACGGGTTGCTGTACCCGAGGGCAAGTTCACCGCTGACGGAAAACTTTCCCGGGCGAAGTTGTCTAGGGGCGTGTGCTAAATCAGTGGCCGATGGGGTCAAATCACTGACATGCCGAGTCTTTGCCGCATGTTACGAAATGCGCAGAGGGTCTGTGCCCGGCCGAAAAAGACGTCGCGTACGGACGTCATCGCTTGGCCGTGTCCCACTTGTCGGTGAAGATAAGGCCGAATCGCCTGGCTTTGTGAGGCGATTCAACGAAAAAATGGAGCTGGCCGATATCGAGATAGCCGCCTGGCGGGGCGATATCTCGTCGGCCAGCTCCGTAGTCCCACTGATTGTGCAAACCAAGAAAGGACGGTGTCCATGGTACGACCGAACACCTCTGATCAGAACCCTCGTGGTGTGAATGCGTCGCCAGCGCTACAGCTCACGATCGCGGTGGCCTGTGCCCTCGTGGTCGCCCAGGCCGTTGATGCGGTGACCGCTGCTCATGTCCTTGTGGCGGTGCTGACTCTGTTCACGAGTTTCAATCGGGCGGCCCTGCCGCCGGTGCGCCGGTGTGCGCGCTGCGGGCAACGTCAGTGAGTTCATCGCCATAGGTCGCGTCGGTAGAAGTCGTTAGCGCCGCGGCGGGCACGTCGCGCGTGAGCGACGGGCTCGTCGCGGGCGGCTTGTTCGGCGGCCGCCGCGGTGGTGCGGCGGTGTGCGGCGCGTTTCCGTGCTGTCGCCAGCGCCTCAAACGCCGCGGCGCGGCCCGGCCCGGTAGCCGCGGCTTTCCCGCGTGCTCTGCCCTCAGCGTGTTCACGGCGGGCCTGTTCGGCGGCCGCGGCGCGCGCTTGCTCGGCGGCACGGGCCTGAGCTTCGCGGGCTTCGTCGAGCGCGGCGGGTCGGTCGCTCAGGCTGTTGTGGCTGGTGTGCCAGGCCAGCAGTGTTCCCAGCAGGGCGATCGGCCGGGCCGGCGCGTTGGGAATCCAATGTCCGGTGCCGAGCCAGTCGGCCACCAATGCGGTCAGGTCGGCCGGTGTCCAGCCGGCGGCCGCCGGTGCGGCCAGCATCCCCGCCCAGCTGCCGGTGGTGTACATCCGTGCCCACGGCGGGGTATCCGGGTCAGCGCGCCATCTGGAGGCCAGCCGGCGGCCTTTCTCGTCGGGTGCTCGGCGGCGCGCAGCGCCGTGGTGCCGGGCGCGTGCGCCCGTGTGGGTAGTAATCGGACTTCTAAAACAGGGGGAGGTGGTGGTTACTGGGGACCGTTCCAGATGGGGTGACAAGCTGTGGATTACTCGGTTGATCTGGGGGTTGTCGTGCAGCGCCCACACCGAAGCCCAGCCGCGGTGCCGGTCGCCCATCCGCCAGGACGCCATGCGCTCGGTGTAGGTGCGTTGGCGGCCACGCAGGACCTCGGTGGCCACGCCGAGCAGGCGTAGGCACTCGTGGGCCCGCTGGATGGTGCGCTCACAGAACCCGGTGGCGGCAGCCAGTTGGTCATTGGTGGGTCGGCAGTTGCGGCCGGTGCTCCAGTCGGCGTAGCGCGCCATGGCCGCAGCGATCACGATGAGCGTCTTTTTCCCGATCCCGCCGTTGCACATCGAGGGCTGCACCTCGGTGGCGTAGCGCAGCTCGTAGGCCACCGCGACGGTGGTGTGCGCCCAGTAGGAGGGGCCTCCACTCCAGCACGGCACACCGGCATAGGCGTCAGCGTCGAGCTCCAGGCCGACGAACACACTCGGCGCCGGCATGTCCCGGCCGGAGAGCCGGCGGCCGCGGCGGATCGCCAGGACCTCGGCGGTGCCGGTGGTGCGGATAACACCGCGCCGGCGCACGGTCGGGGTACAGCCGCGGTACGTCGGCGGTGTGGGGGTAATGGGCCGGCGGCAACGTTCGCCGGCGGTGTGTTGGTCACGGTTTGTACGCCAGATGCGCGGCGAATCTGGTCGAGACGCAGCACATGCGCTACCGTGAGACGAGTCAGTCAGACAAGTCCCTTTCAGGGGCAACGGGTGCGGACCCGGAACCGAGCGCCAACTCGGTTCGGACCCTCAGACAAGGCCCCTACGGGGGCCTTCGTCGTATCAGCGGTGGGTCCGCAAACCTATGAATTTGTCACATCTGCCCGGCCGAGCGGTCGCACAAGACATAAGGAATCTGCCGGGCTTGGGGTTCACATCGCCAGCGGCAAAACCTCCTCATGGTCAATGAGGCGGGCGTATTCGGGGAGCCCAACGTGCACAGCGAGGATGTCGGCGATATACGGCGAGACTTTGTGGTTAGGGGCTTGGCGGATAAGCCGCTCAGAAACCTCGCGGTGAGGACGGATCATGCAGCGGCCTCGGGTGTCGCCGTGAAGAGGATCGATCTTGCGGGCAGCACTGATCGGTGTTTGGTTCAGTTCCCGGACATGCTCAGGCATCCCGACATGCGCAGCAAGAACGTCGGCGCCATATTGCGACACCGAGGACACGCCAGCGTCGGTGGCCTTATCGACGAGGCGCTGCAATACGGCCGGATGGAATTTCACCATGTGATACGCGCGGTCACCTTTGCTTGGACGGGCCATACGCACACCCTGGCATCGAGGATGGTTGCGAAAACCGCGACACGCCGATGCCCGGAGAGATTTCGTAGATCAAGCGCAATCCCCCAGTCAGTCGGGTGCTGAATCCAATAGCTGGCGTCCCAGCTTCACCCAGTGCATGTTGTCGTCGATGAGTTGACGCGCGGCGTCGAGGGCATCGGGATCGTCCGGATTGTCGAGAAGGCGCTCGCAGATCGCTATGGCTGCCCGCGCAGCGAGAAGGTCGTCGAGCATCGCGTCCCCCTCTCGGCGCGGACCTGCCTGGATAACTACGAACTTACAGAGTTTGTATGTACTGAGCAAGTGGTGCGCAGGTAAGGGTCGGGAGACGGGACCAGTTAGAGCCCGAGTGACGCGCGCAGTTCGGCCTCGGTGGTGCCGGCCAGCTCTGCTTCTCGCTTGAGTAGGAGGTCGATCGCCACTCTGATGAGGGTGTTTTCGGTGATCCGCTCGCCGCGACCGTGACGTTGGCGGTTGAGGGCACGGCTGAGCTCGCTCAGTGAGTTGTACTGATCGGGGCGCAGGCGGGTTTCTTTCCGCTCAAGCTGGTCGTAGCGGACCCATTCACCCGGCGTGATGGCATCACCCGGACGTGACGAGCTGGGGGTGGTGTCCTTTGTCGCCACTTTCCGAGCACCTTCTTAGTTCGTGACTTCGGAAGTTTGAGTGTACGTCCTGCACTTGCCTTGACCCCTCATACAGCGAGCGGTTGCCTCCACGTTCATCCCAAACTGTGGTGGCGAGGAAGAGGAAGGACATGAAAAAAACCCGGCCCCAGTAGGGCCGGGTGGTATGACGCAATTATGCAACGCAGGTTGTGTCCACGCAATTCCCCTCCCTTGTCGGGTATGTCACCAGGGCGGCGGCTTTTGCACCCCGGCAACGGGGTCGGGGAGCTGGCAGGCCTGAAAGTCGGCCGCGGTGAGCTGGTACCACCAGTGATTACCCACCCCGTCAGCCGGTGAGCCGCGCAGCTTGCCCGCGGTATGGCTGCGCGACGGGTTGACCGTCCCCACTGGCACCCGATCGCGCGCCGTCTGAACCGGAAATTTCAGATCGCTGTCATTGCTGATCATCACGGCCGCGTCAATGCGTTGCTCCAGGACGTCGAGCAGCAGGTGTGCGGCGACATTGACGTCTGAGCCTTTTTCCTCGCGGCGGGCTGTGGACACCATGAACACAGCGGCGGGGTCGTCCTGGCCGGTGCCGTCCTTGATCATGAGCGGCCCGCCAGGGTGGGCCAGGACCGGGCGGCCGTTGCGGTCCGGTGTGGCTAGCGGAGCCCGCGCCACCCGGTGCACGTAGTTGCCCAGTTCGACGCGATCAGCAGTGTGGGACCGCCGCAGCGCCCTCAGGTACGCGTCTTGCTCACGGTTGCCCACCGGGTTGTCGGCACCAGAGATCACCGCCGTGCAGTAGACCACCCGCTCAATCGTGGCCCCGGTCCAGACCGAGTGGGCGGTGACCAGCCGCGTGGCCAGCGCACGCACGTCGAGCCACCGCCACCCGGGGGTGCCTTTCCCGCACAGCCCGCGACCGCCGTAGTAGAGATTGAATCCGTCGATGTACACACCTACTCGCATGGGCAGAGACGCTAACTGGCATGGGTGCACGTCCCCACTCACATAGCCTGACCAGCTGTGAGCGTTCTCGCGGATGCCCTTCCTCGTACTGGCCGCGTTGTGCGTGGTGGTGCTGGCTGTCAAGGCTCGACCGTGGTCGACCGCGTAGCGGCGTTGGCCTTTGACAGCCAGCACCACCACGTTCACCACAATTGGCGGCGAGGAAGGGCACGGCACCTAATTCAGCCGGGCATGCGGTCGTTGTGATCTGGCCTGGGGATGCCGGCGTTATCGAGGTAGACATTGATCGCCTCATCGACTGTGTCGGTGATGACGTATCCGCGGGCCTTGATCCATTCGAGCCGGGCCAGGGTTCCTGAGTGCAGCTGCGTGGCGAAGGGGTTTTTCGCTTTCCGTTGGCGGGCTTTCAGCCGTACTGGCAGCGGCTCGACGGCCTCGTTCTCCTGCTCGGGGCTCACGACCGGGACTGGCGGACCGTCGTTGTCCTGCGGCGGCGGGCTGAGTGCTGCTGCCGGTGTGGCGGGTGCTTCTTGGGCTTTCACTCGGGCGGCTTCTGCCCGCCGTTCGGCGCGCGACAAGGGCCGGGTGGAGCCGACCTGGAGACCGGTGGGTTTCGCTGCTGCGTTCATGCTGCTTGCCTCCTAGCCGCGATGCGTTCGGCGATCTCTCGGTATGCCACTGCCGCTGTGCTGGTCGGGGCGTGCACGTGAACGGGCACGCGTTTGCCCTTGGCCTCCACCACGCGCACGGTGTGTGGAATTTCGCCTAGGTATGCGCCGCCGGCGTCCCACTCGCCCCAGTCGGCGCGTAGCTGTGCGCGAACGTCCTTGCTGGCCTTGGGATTACCGTCGAAGTCAGCCAGGAGCACATACCGGATTTCCACGTCCGGGTTGAGCGTCTCCTGAATATCGAGGACGGCGTTGCCGAGTTCGACCAGGCCGTCGACTTCATCGGGTCCGGCTTTAAGGACCGCCAAGACGTAATCGGCGGCCGCTAGCGCCGCCGTAGTTAACTCCCCCAGCGCCGGTGGGCAGTCCATCAGCACGAAGTCGTAACCCTCGGTGTCGTCGAGTTGGCGCGCTAGGCGCAGCTGGCCACCTGATCCGAGGCCGGTGCGCTCGAGCTCCTTGAGGGCGAGGTGACCGGGCGCGACATCGATTCCGAACTGGCTCGGCCGGATGACCTTCGCCAGCGGGACGCGCATGGTCCTATCCGGGTGCAGTACCTCGTACATCGAGGCATCGTCGTCGCCGAGTTCGATGCCGAGACCCTTCGTGCTGTGGGCCTGCTGGTCCATGTCGATGACGAGAACTCGCAACCCCATCGCTGCCAGGTTTGCAGCGAGGTTGATGGTGGTGGTCGTCTTGCCGACACCGCCTTTTTGCAGTGCGATCGCCACGATTTCACACCGTTCATCTGCGGAAACAGTCATAGCAGAAGCCTACCGCCCGTCAACAAACATGTCTACATGTAATCTTACATGTAGGTAATCATGCAGGTATGCATGATTACCTACTTTCGGCTTGCAGCGAGGTACCGGTATGCGGTCGCGCGGCCTATGCCGAAGGCCGCGGCAAGCTCGGCGACCGGTTCACCGGTGGCCGCCAGCCGCCGTAGCTGCTCTTGGCGATCAGCGCTGAGCTTCGATGGCTTGGTCGCCGGCAGGCTGCGGGACCGCCGTGATTCACGTGAGGCGGCGCGGCGTTCGCGGCCGAGCTCGAGCTCCAGTTCAGCCAAGGTGGCCATGATGGCGGCGACGGCACGGCCGGTCGGGGTGGCGGTGTCGATTCCTTCTCGGATAGCTCGCAGAAGAATGCCGCGGTCGCTGAGGTCGGCAATGGTACGAGTCACCTCGGCTACCGATCGGCCGAGGCGGTCAATGGCGGCCACGACAACGGCATCGCCGCGGCGGGCGTAGTCGAGCAGTGCAGCAAGGCCGGGGCGATGAGTGCCAGCGGCGCCGGAAAGGGTGTCGGTGAAGATCCGGGGCGCGTCGACGCCTGCGGCCGTCAAAGCGGCGCGCTGGGCGGTGAGGTCCTGTCCGGCAGTGCTGACGCGGGCGTAGCCGAGGATTGCGGTCATAACCGGCACTGTCTCACTGCACGCCGACACCGGGGATTCGAGACACGCGGTGTGAGACAAGAAATGAGACATCCGACCTGGGGCAACGGATTAGGGGAGTGTCGACTAGGCGCCTGTCTCGTTTCTCTAGAAACGAGACTTTAGAACGAGACAGACCTCGGGGTGGACCTTACGCGATGACGCTGCGGTCTCGCCCGGTGGCTTTGGCGCTGTAGAGCGCCTGGTCGGCGATTCCGATGAGT
>WBZP01003157.1_pt1 | contig 13932 bp, 10 predicted proteins | sample 5204301 | NCBI WGS metagenome assembly WBZP01 (sample SAMN12412401, study PRJNA552823) | activated sludge metagenome | isolation source: activated sludge from nitrification reactor of wastewater treatment plant... | place: USA: Pennsylvania | collected 2017 | reverse complement strand
CGACCCTATGGACTTATCAAATGCCAATGTTCCATTGGACATTTTAGGTCACGCCTATGAGTATCTTATCAAACGCTTTGCGGATGAAAATAAAGGTGGCACAGTAGCAGGGCAATTTTATACACCACCAGAAGTGGTTGAGTTAATGGTGCGTTACATTTCTCCTACCAATGGTATGCGAGTATATGACCCTACTTGCGGTTCGGGTGGTTTTCTTATCAAAGCAGCCGATTATGTTAAAGAAACCCAAGGCGAGCTAAAAGGCTTACGCCTTTATGGCCAAGAAACCATTTGGAATACGTGGGCTATTGCCACTATGAACCTACAGTTACACGGTTTAGAAGGTGAAATTAAACAAGGCGATACTATTCAAAATCCTAAATTTAAAAATCCTGATGATACCATTGAAACCTTTGATGTGGTATTAGCCAATTTCCCTTTCTCAGTAGAAAACTGGGCAGGAAACGGTACTCCTAAAAAGGATAAAAAAGGTAAGGCAGTCCTCAATAATGATGGCTCTCCAAAATACGATTATCCAGCCAAAGATACTTATGTTGACCCATACAACCGTTTGATTTATGGTACACCTAATTTTACAAATGGTGATTTTGCTTTTTTACAGCACATCATTGCTTCTTTAGAACCAAATGGAATGGCAGGCGTAGTTTGCCCCAATGGTGTTTTGTTTAAAGGACAACCCGAAAAAACCGAAGAAGAAGATGGTCAGAACCGAAAAGCTGATGATGATTATTTAATCCGTAGAGGATTTATTGAAGGAATTGGCGAAGATAAAAAGAACATTATTGATGCTATTGTAGCCTTGCCCGAAAATGTATTTTATGGCAATACAATTCCTGGTGCAATTGTCTTTTTCAATAAGAACAAACCCGAAGAACGAAAAGACAAAATTCTAATGGTTTGGGGTGCAAAAGAAGGTTGGTACAAATCTGAACCCGACCAAAATGTACTTCGTCCACAAGATGTAATGAGGTTATTGGTTCAGCTTTTAAGCTATGGAGACATTGAAAAAGCCAAAGCCATTATCCCATCACAAGAGCAGCGTTTGTTCGCTTTGGTAGATGATAATTTAGATTTTAAATTATTAGAAATTGAAGAGAAATACCACGAAGAAGAAGCCGAATTAGCTGGTTTACACTCTGATTTACTTCAAGCAATTGCCTATTTTGAAGCAGAAAATGCAATTACAGAACTTAAACTAATAGACGGTACAATAGTAACAGCCACCATACACAAAGGTAAGTTTGAGTTAGCTCTAAAGGACCAACGCAAAACAACCATTCCTGTAAACGAAAAGGGAGAAATAGAAATCCTTTTTGGAGCAGAACAAATATTTAAACTCAATCTAAAAGCTGGCAACAAAGCATCTATTACCAAAGCTGATATTACCAAGCGAGAAAACCGCATTGCCAAGTTAGAAGAACTCTTACTAAAAAAAGAAACGGAAATAGCAGATGCCAAAGCCGAAGCAGAACGAGAAAAAATAGCCATACAGGTAGTGAGCCAAGAAATGTTGGGTGTATTTGCAGACCCAGTTTTACGAAGAAAATATTTTGCAATGGTAGATATGGACGAGCTGATAGAAAACGAGTTTAACCTAAACCTACCACGCTATATAGATACCGTAGAACCCGAAAGAGAAATACCCATAGCAGAAGCCAAAGAAGAACTAACCAACGCTTTAGAGGCAGAAAAAGAAGCTGAAAAAGAATTAAATAATTTACTTGAAATTTTGAATTAATGGAAATGAAAGAAACTAAAATAGGCTTTTGTATTCCTGAATTTGACCCGATTAGGTTGAAAGATTTCTTGTCAAGTAATGATGCTGGGAAATGGGGTTCTGACCCTAATGGTGAAAATGACATTGCAGTTGTTAGAAGTACAAATTTTAACGATACTGGATATTTAGACCTTTCTGATGTGGCTTTGCGTTCACTTTCGGATGATGACTACCAAAAAACGAAGCTATTAGAAAATGATATTGTTATTGAACGTTCTGGAGGTAGTGCCAATCAACCTGTTGGCAGGGTAAGTTTCGTTACCAAGGAAATTGAAGATACAGGTTTCGGATTTTCTAATTTCATTCAGCGAATTAGAGTTTCAGATGAATACAATGCCAAATACGTTTTCTACTGTTTGTATCACTTGCATAGTGCTGGTATTACCCAAACAATGCAAACTCAAACCAATGGTATTAGGAATTTAGAATACAGATATTACCTTAATCAAAAACTGCCTAAGCCATCCCCAACCGAGCAAACCCAAATAGCCAATTTTCTATCAACAGTTGACAAAACCATACAAGCCACCAAAAACAGCATAGCCAAATTAGAGAAGCTCAAAACTTCACTAATGCAAAACCTACTTACAGGCAAAATGAAACCAGACGGCTCTTGGCGTTCAGAGGATGATTTTTGGATAGACGATAAGTTTGGTAAAGTGCCTAATGGTTGGAAGATAGAAAAATTAAAAAATGTTGCATCAAATATTACTATGGGTCAGTCTCCAAGTTCAGAGACATACAATTACAATAATATTGGGCTTCCGTTTGTTCAGGGTAATGCAGATATGGGCAAAAAACACCCTAAGATTAGATTTAATACATCTGACCCTAAAAAAATATCAATTAAAAACGATTTGTTATTAACAGTTCGTGCTCCAGTTGGAGATTTGTACATCAATAATTTAGATAAAATTTCAATAGGTAGAGGTATCTGTGCCCTAACATTCTCTTCATTGGAATTAATGATGTTTGTTTATTATTCACTTTATAAAAACAATCAATTTATTAGGTTACAGCAAGGAACAACTTTTACTGAAATTAATCAAAGAGAGGTTAAAGGGCTTATTTTGTTAATGCCTGATGATGAAAATGAAATAATATCAATTCAAGAAAAAATAACAACAGCAGTAACAAATATTGAAATTAAAGAAAAGAAAATTCAAAGTCTAATTTCATTAAAAAAATCCCTAATGCAAAACCTATTAACTGGCAAAGTAAGAATACCCCAAGAAGCATTAAAACAATAAGCAAGCGTATGAGTAATATCAAAAATATAGACCCAAGTGACGAGCTTAACAACTTCATTTTATACACCGCACCCAGTGGTGAGGTTAAAATAGAAATTTACATTCAAAATGACACAATTTGGCTTACTCAGCAAAAAATAGCCGACTTGTTTGGCGTAGATAGAACGGTTGTTACCAAGCATCTTAAAAACATTTTTGAAGATGGCGAATTAATCAAAGATTCAGTTAGTGCAATTTTTGCACATACTGCCGCAGATGGTAAAAAGTACGACACCAACTTTTACAATTTAGATGCCATAATTTCAGTAGGCTATCGGGTAAACTCTACTAAGGCTACGCAGTTCCGTATTTGGGCTACCAAGACCTTAAAAGAATACATTATCAAGGGCTTTGCCATAGATGATGACCGCTTAAAACAAGGGAAAAGCGTTTTTGGTAAAGACTATTTTAGAGAATTATTAGAGCGGGTACGTTCCATTCGTGCCAGCGAACGCAGAATCTACCAACAGGTTACAGATATTTTTGCCGAATGTAGTATTGATTATGATCCACAATCACCTATTACCAAAAAATTCTACAGTACAGTACAAAACAAGTTTCATTACGCCATTACAGGCAAAACAGCAGCAGAAATCATTTTTTTACAAGCCGACAGCAAAAAAGAGAATATGGGTTTAACCACTTGGAAAAATGCACCATCTGGAAGAATCTTAAAAACAGATACTAATGTAGCTAAGAATTATTTACAAGAAAATCAAATCAGGCAGTTAGAAAGAACAGTCACAGGCTACTTTGATTACATAGAGGGTTTAATTGAGCGTGAAAATACTTTTACAATGGAGCAGTTGGCACTAAGTGTAAATAAGTTTTTAGAGTTCAATGAGTATAAGGTTTTGGATGGTTTAGGTAAAAAATCTAAAAAGCAAGCCGAAAACAAGGCTTTTGCTGAATACGACAAATTCAATAAAACACAAAAGATTGAATCTGATTTCGATAAAATGGTAAAAGGCTTGAAAAAGGGTAAGAAAAAAGATTCAGAAGAAAATAATCAAGATTAGAACAATAAAAAAATAACAATATGGCAGGCTTTTCCGAAATACCAGCAGTAGAAGTTCCAATGTCTAAATGGATAAGCGATTTAGGTTGGAGCTATAAAGACAACGAAGATTTAAAACGCTTCAAACGTCCATTGGCAAACCCAATTATTGATGAAATTCTAATTGATAAAATTGCTACTATCAATGGTATTTCAAAAGAAGATGCCAAAAGAGTATTACCCATTCTCACACAGCACTTTAACAATCCTAATAGTTTAGAAGCAAATGAATTGTTTTTGGAAAGAGTAGTAAAAGGTGTAAACATCAAAATAGGCGAAGAAGATAAAACCATTCGTATTATAGATTTTCGCAACCCTTGGAACAACGATTTTGTGGTTACTCGGCAATATTGGGTACAGGGTTTTGAATTGGTAAAACCAGACATTGCATTGCTTATTAATGGCATTCCGCTTATTTGTGTAGAAGCCAAACAAAGAGCCAAATCCAATTCTAACTATTTTAAAGGCATTCAAGATTTAAGTCTTTATGAAAGTAAAGTACCTAAGTTATTTATCAGCAACTTTTTTGGCATTGCTGCCAATGGTAAGTTCTCTAAATATGGCGTTTTAGGTGCTTCTGCTTCTTACTATTATGAATGGAAAGATTTAAGCGTAGAATCACCTGAGAGAAATCCAGCTCTAAAAAGCAAAGCCATAGGTACTGTACTTAATGAAGATACAGGCTTACTGGATATGGATATTCCTGCCTACGAGCAAATGCGTAGGTCGGTTTGTAGCTTGCTTCAACCCGAACGTATTTTGGATATGCTTCAAAACTTTATGGTTTTTGAACGTTCCCCGGAAGCAGGCTTAATCAAGAAAATTGCAAGATACCAACAGTTTAGAGCAGCCAATAAGATTGTAAGAAGGGCAGAAAAAGGAGATTATAAACAAGGTGTTATTTGGCATACACAAGGTTCTGGAAAATCGCTTACAATATTGTTTACAGCCTATAAGTTGAGGCATCATAAGGATTTAGGCGACCCAATGGTTTATATCATTGTAGATAGAAAAGATTTAAGAGAACAAATTGGCGATACGTTTGAAGAATCTGATTTCCCAAACACATTCAAACCAAACAATGCAGGTCAGTTAAAATACAAAATCAAGGCTCAAACCAGTGAGGTAATCATTACCAATATTCAAAAGTTTAGAGAATTAGACGGAGTAACCGACCCACGAGAAAATGTATTTGTATTAATTGATGAAGCCCACAGAACCCAATACGGTGATTTTCATTCAGAGCTTAAAGCATCTTTACCTAATGCTGGTAGATATGCGTTTACAGGTACACCAATACCAAAAACAATCAAAGAGTTTGGTAAAATTAGCACAACCGAAGTAGAAAAATACTTGGATAGATATAGCATACAAGATGCTATTGATGACGGTGCAACAAGAGAAATCATTTACACTTACGGTCCTACGGATTTACAAGTTGATAAAGAAACGCTAAAGAAAGGTTGGGATGAACTAACAGATAGTTTAGAAGAAGATGAAAAGCAAGAAGTTCAACGCAGAGTAAGACCTTGGAAAACCATCATTAAAAAACCTGAAAGAATAGCAGAAATAGCCAAAGACATAGCTAAAGATTTCAGAGAAAAAGTAGAACCAAATGGTTTTAAGGCACAAGTAGTCGGTATAGATAAAGAAGCGTGTGTATTGTATTATAATGAACTACTCAATAATGGTTTCGACCCATCAGAAATTCAAGTGGTATTTTCAAAAACAGCCAAAGAAAGTGAAGAAAGGTATAATCTATTTAAAGACCATTATTTGAATGAGGGTGATTTAAAGAAAATCATCAAAAGATTTAAAAAGAGAATCACACCCGAAGAACAAAGAAACGGTAACAACCTAAAAATACTAATCGTTTGCAATATGCTTTTAACAGGTTTTGATGCACCCATTGAGCAAACAATGTATTTAGACAGTCCACTAAAAGAGCATACGCTATTGCAAGCAATAGCTCGTACCAATAGACCTTATGATGATAAAGTTTCTGGCGTAACCAAAAACAACGGTAGAATTGTAGATTATATAGGCATAGACCTTAATCAAGCATTAAGTTACGACCCAACAGATATTGGCACATTTAAAGATGAAGAAGCCTTATTTAAAGACTTTCCAGAAGCAATTAATAAGGCAATGAGTCATTTTGATGATATTACATTACAAGATAATTATGAGTGTTCTATTGCCATTGTAAGACGCTTATCCGAATTAGACCATACAGAGTTTGAAAAAGAATTTAGAGCAGTATATCAACTGTATGAGGCTATTTCACCAAGTGCTTTATTAGTACCGTACAGAGACCAATACAGATGGCTTATAGCTATTTATCAGGTTTATTTATCAGAGTACAAACGACTTGATTTTGATGCAGAATTTTATGCAGCAAAAACAAGGCAGTTACTCAATGAAGCAACAGAGATTTTAGGGTTTAAAGGACATTTACCCGAAGTAAAAATCGATAGTAGTTACATTGATGTTTTAAATGGTTCAAAGCTAAGTCCAGACGATAAAGCGGAGAAAATCATACGAGATATTGAAACCGTAATACGCCAAAGCGAAATAGCCAACCCAGTTTATGTAGATTTCCTTAAACGATTAGAGGAAATCATTAAGCAGAAGCGTAATAAGTCAAAGAAAATAGAAGATACGCTAAATGAGTTAGAGCAGTTGTTCACAGAAGTAGAAGAAACAGATAGCCTTCCTCAAAAAATGGGCTTTGCAGATATGGGAGAGTTTTATTTCTATCAAGAAATGAAAAACAAGTTTGGTGAAACTTTAGACGAAGAAACAGCTAAGGCATTGGCAATGAAGTTGGGCAATGTAATTAGAGAAAAAAGATATGTAGGTTGGGCAGATAGCGAGAGAGAAAAAAAATCAATACTCAATCATATAGAGTTTTGGTTGTGTTCAGACGAATTTGATTCCCTTGCTTTATGTGATGATGATGAACTTGCACAGCAATTTTTAGATCATATGGTAAACCAGTATAAGCTATAATGGAAATACCTCAAGAATATATAATTGAAAGGAAACCTATTCGTCACGCAAGAATTAATGTAAACGAAAAGCAAGAGGTGCGTTTGATAATTCCTAAAACTTTCTCGGAGGATGAAATACAAAGATTAGTTTCTCAAAAATCAGAGTGGATAAAAGAGAAGTTGGCAGTTTTTCAAAATGAAGAAATACTAAGCATTGATTTACCAAAAGCAAATATTTTATACTTAGGCGAAGCACACCCCAAGCCAAAGTCAAACATTGAAAAATGGTATCGTAAAGAGGCGAAGAACTACCTATCCAAGCGAATTGATTTTTTAGCACAAAAACATAATTTTAAATACAATCGTCTTTTTGTTCGTGATTCACAAAACAAATGGGGCAACTGTTCAAAGGAGAATAACATATCCTTAAACTGGCGTTTAATCAAAGCACCAGTTCAAGTAATCGATTATGTAATTCTTCACGAATTATGTCATACAGTTATCCTAAAGCATACACAGGCTTTTTGGTTAAAACTATCCACTGTTTGCCCTGAGTATAAAGAACAAGCGGAGTGGTTGAAGAAATACGGTAAATCATTGTTTTAATATAAGAATATGATAGAATTTAAAGGCTCAAAATGGTACAAATGCGACCTGCATTTACACACAACAGCAAGCGAATGTTTTGCAGATAGAGAAGTTACACCCGAACAATGGGTTGATAGAGCCATTGAACAAGGCTTACATTGTGTTGCAGTAACAGACCATAATACGCCTTTAGGTATAAAAGCAATTCAAGAAGCAGCAAAAGATAAACCGCTTACCATATTCCCTGGAGTGGAGATAACTTGTGATTCAACGAAAATTCATTTATTGATTTTATTTGACCCATCTAAAGGAGAAGAAGAAATCAAAAGTTTTTTAAGCAAATGTGATATAGAACATTCTGTATATGGCGATCAATTGGCTTCAACAAATAAATCAGTTGTGGAGGTTGCAAATATTGTAAGAGATAAATGTAATGCCATAGTTATTCCTGCCCATATAGATGAGTTTTCTGGTATATTTAATTTAAGTCATCACAATCTAATTGATTTTTATGAGCGTCCTGATATTACAGCTGTTCAAGTAGTTCACAAGGCTTTTTATGATAACAATGTTCCAGCCGATTTTCATAGTCAATTAGTACAATATTATGGCAATACAAAAAGTACAATTGATCTTACCGCTTGGAAAAAAACAGTTGATTTAGCCAAAGAAAAAAATATTTCTATCCTAACATTTTCAGACAACCCACATAAGGCAGGTGATTCTAAACACGGTCTTTGGGGTATTGGTTCTCGCTTCACTTGGATAAAAATGGATGAAATACCTTCATTAGAAGGTTTAAGACAAGCATTTCTACTTCCAGAGCATAGAGTAATAAATGATTTTGATATTAAAGATTCTGACCCAAATAAACAACCCGACATTTGGTTTAAAAGCCTTAAAGTAAAGGGTACTGATTTGACCAAAAAGCAAGATTTAGAAATTGACTTTAACCCACAACTAAATACAATTATTGGAGGCAGAGGTAGTGGTAAATCGAGTATTTTAAGGTTCATTAGAGGGGTTTTCAATAGAGCAGTAAATCTTGCAGATTTTGAAGACCTCTTAAGAGAACAAAAACAATTCTACAAAAAGGCAGAAACCTCTTATAAAAAAGAAATAATAGGCATTTTTAACATTGATACATCTGTTGTCGAAATAGAAATTGTTCGTAAAGATGTTCTATATAAAATCGTAGCAAGTAAAATAAATTCCGCTTCAGATCAAATAATTGAAGTTTATAAATGGATTGAAAGTTCTTGGAATGAGGTAAAAGATGATGATAAGGACTTCTTAGAAATATTTGAATTTGAGCAATATTCTCAAAAACAAATTTATGAGATAGCTAAGAACCCAAATGCTTTACGTGAAAGAATTGACAACGCTATACCTGTGTTACAAGATGTATTGGAGCGAAAAAGTAAAATTGCTAATGAATTTTTAGAAGCAAGAACAAGCCTACGAACAAAACAAGGTGCAATTGGCGGTAAGACAAAAGTTAAAACTGACTTAGAGGACATTAACAATACCCTCAAAGCCATAGATAAATCAGGTATAACCACTACCATTAAAAGCACCGATTTTTTTGTTGAAGACCGTAAACCTATTAAATCATTCACAGAAACACTTGATGTCTTAAAATTAGCTTTGGAGCAGGTTAAGGAAAATTTTAAAATTCCAGATATTGATTCAGAAAATATACAAGAATTACATAGAGTAGAAATAGAAAATTTAATACAAATTGCTACTCAATCAATAGTTCAGCAGGAAAATCAATTAGATAAAATAATATTAGAGGTTGACAAAATAAAATCAACATTCGATTTAGCCGTTCAAAATTCTGACTGGCAAAAAGCACTTAGTTCCCTACTTGCTGAAATAGAAGAAAAGAAAAAAGAACTATCCGAATCTGAAATAGAGGCTCTCTCTAAGTATCAGCAACTAAAATTAGTTGTAATAGCTAAACAGCAAGAATTAAAGGTTATAGAAGATATTGAAAAAGAAATTACTGAAATCAATATCCAATGCACTAAGCTTCTAAAGGATTATGTTGATGTTTGTAAAGAAATAACAGAAATTCGTTCTACATTCATTTCAGACCATATTACAGATGCTAATATAAAAATAGAAATAAAAGGTTTTAGAAATCAAGATGATTTTGAAAGCCAGATAAGATCCATTATAAGTAATGATTCTTCATTTGGTGATGATATTGAAAAATTAAAAACCTTATGTTTTACAGGCATAGTTGAGAATAAAATAAAAGATTGTAAAAAGGCAATTTTAGATGCTCACTACAGCGATATTTCATCCGAACATTTTGGCGGTCATTTCAAAAATGCACTAAGGAAATTAAGCCCAAGTCAGATAGATAGTATTGAGCTATTTATGCCAGAAGATGAGATTATCGTAAAATACAAACCTGAAGGGTCAACAGGTTTCAAGCCATTATCAACTGCATCAGCAGGTCAAAAAACAGCAGCTATTTTAACCTTTCTTCTTTCGTTTGGCGATATTCCATTATTACTTGACCAACCCGAAGATGACCTTGATAATAGATTAGTTTATGACTTAGTTGTAAAAGGGCTAAAGAAAGCAAAAGAGAAAAGACAAATTATAGTTGTTACCCATAATGCCAATATACCAGTAAATGGTGATGCAGAGTACATTCTTTCAATGGATTCAACAACTACGGATATAAAAGTACTTCATTCAGGAACAGTAGAAAATAGTGCCATTAAGAAGGAAATTTGTGATGTAATGGAAGGAAGTGAAAAAGCATTTCAACTAAGGTCAGAACGTTATAAAACGATATTCTCTTAATTTATAGGTGTGGCAGAGCCACGAATTTATTAAGACCCACCCAGCCAACGCACAAAACACGGCTTATGCACTGTCAAAGCACAATGCCAACGCTTCAGTGCATACTATGGTACTGCCGCCATTTTTAAACTGTCATACTTTTTGTGTGGGCTGTTCCCAACGCTATACAGCACATTGCTTTTTTGTTTAAAGCATATATTTTTTAGCGGTAAAACTAAAAAAAGCAAAGAGCTGTTGCCACCCCACACAGCCCAAACAAAAAGCCGCTACATTCCAACCACCACCACCATTTCGCTTATGCCAGTATTAAAAATGTCGGAAGCTAAGTTACATAATGTGGCATTATAGTACAGCCTTTTCCCCTGCTTGTGCAAGCACCCAAACGCACAGTCTGTCCTATAATAACATTATGTAAAATAGCCAGCACCATAGACGCTACCAAAAAAATATTCCCCAATGCAAAACCCAACGCAAATATTTTTTGGTATCGTAGCCGTGTTTTAACCAACCGCACCCACCCTAAGAACCACAATTCCCCACCACCCTTTCAGCGGTCAGAAAAAAAATAAACTATGATGTTTAGTGTCGGCTTTTAGTAGGTACTATTCCGTTTCTCTACATAGCACCCACTACAGCCTAATTTGCCAGCAAGAGTAGTGCCTTCTCTCCATTCCACGATACCCAACGCACTATTCCATTACGCAATCCGTATGCTTTCCCCAACCCAATAAACTTTGCAGAAATGTAAAGATTGCAAAGTTTGCAACCCTGCAAAAAGCATACAGTATTGCTCCATTACATTCCCAAGCAATCGTTCCATTCCGTTCAGTTACTACACTTGCCACGCACCATCCAACGCACAATAGCGGTATAGTTTATTTTTTTTCTGGTAGTGTTTACCCCATTGGAATTGCAATGAAGAATTATCAATTTAAATAAGATATAGTATGTAAAGATATTTTGCCAAAAAAGAATAAAAAAGGAAGCAAAAGTAGGTGGTTACAATTGGCCCATCAAGGTCAAGCCCTACGGGTTTTGAAAAAAAAATCTCCACCCTTTCGGGTAGTATTTTTTTCTCAAAAACCTTGCTTGTCCAATCTCCACCACCTGATGAGATGGCTTTCTTTTTTTTTCGTTTTTTTCTTTGTCAAAAAATTTTTTGTCAGAGGGGATTTCGGAAGCAAACAAAATCATCTCAAAATGGCAAAATTCTCACTTAAAACGTACAGTCCAAAAGCTCAAATAAATGAGCCACATTTTTACATCCTATGCAAAGGAAACAACAGCGGAAAGCCACTTTCCGAGCCTTGCCCGAATTGCTTTGTTTTAACTGCCAAAACCGAAGAAGATAAGCAGTTTTTTTACTCGCTTTGTTTCGGATTATGGAAGGCAAAATCCTTTGAATATTTCTTAAAAGGTTCTGTTATTCCATTCATTACCATTGGCGATTGTAACCAAGCTATAAAAACAGGATTGGAGCAAGCCAGCACCGATTTAAAAGGGTTCAATAAGTCAGTAAAAGTCTTAGAATTATTGGAGCAGCAAGAAAAAAAATACTTAGAAACTTTGCAGCTTATCAATGATGCGAAAAGAGCTATTTTTTACCGATACATTAGAAAAAGGTAAAGTCCTTTTCTTATATTTATCTTATGCTTAAAGCATACATATTTAAACCTTATTTCGCCATTATAGGAAAATAAGTGCAAATGAAAAAAGCCCACTCAATAGAGCAGGCTTTCCCGATTTTCCGAAATCGTCTAATTCACTGATGAAGAATTAGAATATTTTTGCTACTCTCATCGCATTACCTTGAGAAAACAAGTAGTAGTTTGAATTTACTTCTTGATAAAATTCAACTGCCAACAAATTAATAACAGATACATCAGCCGAAACAGTTGGAGAACCTGGCAAAGTAGTAACAACGCTTATTGCGGAGGTTACAGCATTCACAGGCAAATATCCTGAGTCTTGTACTTCTGTCAAACCGTTTGTTGTTCCGTCTTTTGGCTCATAAACCCCAGTAGTACTATTGTATTCAAAATCAGACAAAACAGAAATCGCATTGATGATTTTAAAATGAGTTGCACCGGCTGGAATATACATTCTATCCAAAGGATTAAATGAGGGAATATCCAATGTTGAGCTATCTCTTGCAGCAGCTGGAGTAATTGTGTAAGGAGCATTAAAAGTGCCATTTAGAGAATTGAATTTGTTAAACTCAAACCCTTCTAAGTATTGAGGAGCAACAGTTACCAAAATTGCTCTTTGCCCTCTTGCCTCTGAACCATCTTCAAGATTGATTCTTTTCATTATTGCGGTTATTCTTCCAGTAACTTGGCTATCGCCATTATTACGGATTAAGCTTGCAATACTTGTTCTAAGGGATTTACCTGCAATTGCACTTCCTCCAAATTCGTTCATATTCTCACGAGTACGAACAAAGGCAGGATCTGATGCAATTTGTTCTGAAGATGGACCACCTTTTAAACCTGCAAAGTAGCCATCGTTGCCTTTAATTTTGAAGTGTCTAACTTCTCCGAGTGTTCCGACATATTTTATATGTCCTTTCTGTCTTGCCATAATTATATGTATTTTACGTTAAAAATTTATTGTAAATTTACGCTATAAATAACTGTTAATCAATTACTTAAATAGTGCAATATGAAGCAATTAGATGTAAAGGGTCAGACCATAATCAAAATGAACTACGAAATAGTAAAAGTTGTAGATGGCGATGGTATAATCGCAAAGAACTTAATCTCAAATAAAGAGGAAGAAATACGTTTTTATGGCATTGATGCACCCGAATTAACCCCTTGCAAAAAACTAAAGCAGGACGAAAGAGAAACCCATTTGTCAGGTCGCTTTTTGATTGAGCTTGCACACCAGTCTTATGAGTTTTTAAGAACTAAAGCAAAGATTGGAAAACGGATTACATTAATTCAAGAAGTAGGCAACGAGCAAGACCCATACGGCAGAACTTTGGCTTATGTGGTATTGCCTAACGGCAACACCTTAAATGAAATAATGGTTAAGAACGGCTTTGCAAAGCCTTATGATAAACTTTATTGCACTGAACTACCAAAGTATCAAGAATTGAATTTAATGGCTAAAACACGAAAAAAAGGATTATATTTGCTCGTAGATAGGTTCTAATAAAACAAAGGCATTTTCTCTTATTTGCCATCAATTTTACAGATTTTGTTGCCTATTTGTTGCCCGAACTCTATAACTAATTGATTATCAAGTTAAGTTACTTTTTGTATCGGAAAGTAGTTTGAAAAATTAATTCATCCAGTCTTTTTCAGCTTGTTGTAAGTATTCGTATAAATCAGTCGTACTTATGTTCCCAAACAAATACTCCAACAAAAACTTGTCACCCAC
>WBZP01004802.1_pt1 | contig 13937 bp, 14 predicted proteins | sample 5204301 | NCBI WGS metagenome assembly WBZP01 (sample SAMN12412401, study PRJNA552823) | activated sludge metagenome | isolation source: activated sludge from nitrification reactor of wastewater treatment plant... | place: USA: Pennsylvania | collected 2017 | reverse complement strand
GGCCAGACCGATGTCGTGGCGGGCCATCACCTCGCAGACGCGGTAGCTGTCGAACGCGCCGCCGTCCATGCCGCCGTAGGCCGCCGGGACGAAGATCAACTGCACGCCGAGTTGGTTGGGGTCCGACATCGCCCGGACGGTGTCCTCCGGGCAGACGTCCTCATGGTCCAACTCGAGTTGACGCTGCGGGGTCAGCGCGTGGCCGACGAACTCGTCGAGCGCGTCGAGCATCATGGTCAGGGTGTCGGTGTCGAGCCCGGCACCCCCAACGTGTCCGGCTGGTGAGTCGACCTCACTCATGTGCGTTGCCTCCGAAGTTTCTCTCGCATCGTCAGCGGTCACGCTACGCCACGGGCGCGCCGGGCGGCCACGGTAGGAAGTCCTTACTTCGCCTTCGGTGGTCCCGCGGGCGACGCCGACCCACTGCTAGTCTCGTACGCGTGTTCGCCTCCTCCGCCGGCCCGATCACGGTCCTCGGCATCGACCCTGGGTTGACCCGCTGCGGGTACGCGGTGCTCGAAGGCCGCGCTCAGACGCCACGAGCCGTGGCACTGGGGGTGATCCGCACGCCGGCCACCATGGAGCTGCCGCATCGCCTGGCGGCGCTGCAGGCCGAACTCGGGTTGCTCCTGAGCCAGTTCCGGCCGGACGCGGTGGCTGTCGAGCACGTGTTCTTCCAGACGAACGTGCGCACGGCGATGTCCGTCGGCCAGGCCAGCGGGCTGGCCCTGGCGGCAGCCGCGGCCGCCGGCTGCGACGTCATGCAGTTCACCCCGAACGAGGTCAAGTCGTCCATCGCCGGGTGGGGCGGGGCCGACAAGGCCCAGGTCCAGCGGATGGTGCAGGCCAGGCTGGGGTTGGCCACCGTGCCGAAACCGGCCGACGCGGCCGACGCCGCCGCGCTGGCGCTGTGCTACTTGGCGGCGGCGCCCATGCGCCGACGGTTGCGGGCGGCGGGCGAGTGATCGGCTCCTTGCGCGGCACGGTCCTGGAGCGCACCGACGATTCCACGGTGCTCCTGGAGGTGGCCGGCGTTGGGTATGTCGTGCACGTCACGCCGCGCACCCTGGCCGAGCTGGAACCGTCGACCACCGCGTTCCTCTACGTCCACCATCACATCCGGGAGGACGCCCAGCTGCTGTTCGGCTTCCTCCGCGGGGACGAGCGCAGCACCTTCCAGCAGCTCATCGCCACCCACGGGATCGGCCCCGCCCTGGCCATGGCCATTCTCGGCACCCATGCGCCGTTGGCCCTTGCCGATGTCGTTGCCAGCAACGACCTGGCGGCGCTGACCATGGTGCCAGGCGTCGGCAAGAAGACCGCCGAACGCCTGCTGGTGGAGCTGCGCAACCGGCTGAACGTGGCCGTGCTCGACCCCATCGTGTCGGCGGGTGGCGGGTCGGCGGTGGTGTCCGACGTGCGCGAGGCTCTCGCCGGTCTTGGCTACGGACCCGAGGAGGTGCGCGAGGTGCTGCGGGAGATCTCGTCCGGAGGCGACGCGTCGACGATGTTGCGCGACGCTTTGAAGATCCTGGGGGCCAAGCGTGCGTGACGAGTTCCTCGATCCGCAACCGGTCAGCGAGACCGAGATCGCCGACGACGCCGGGCTGCGCCCACGGCGCCTGGCCGAGTTCGTCGGCCAGGGCGAGCTCAAAGAGCACCTGAGCATCGTCTTGGAGGCCGCGAAGCGCCGCGGCCAGGCCGCTGACCATGTGTTGTTGGCCGGCCCCCCCGGACTGGGCAAGACCAGCATGGCCGGGATCATCGCCGCCGAAATGGGCGTGCATCTGCACATTACGTCGGGGCCGGCGCTGGAGCGCGCCGGAGATCTCGCGGCGATCCTGACCAAGCTCGATGAGGGCGATGTGCTGTTCATCGACGAGATCCACCGGCTGTCCCGGGTGGTGGAGGAGATCCTCTATCCGGCGATGGAGGATTTCCAGCTCGACATCGTCGTCGGCAAGGGCCCGGCCGCGTCGTCCATTCGCCTGGCCCTGCCGCGCTTCACCTTGGTGGGCGCCACCACGCGTACCGGGATGATCACCGGTCCGCTGCGTGACCGCTTCGGTCTCGTCGCTCGCCTCGACTACTACGACGCCGCTGAGCTGGAGCAGATCGTCCGCCGGGCCGCTGGCATCCTCCAGGTGCAGATCGACGCTCCGGGTGCGGCAGAGATCGCCGGGCGAAGCCGTGGCACACCGCGCATCGCCAACCGCCTACTGCGTCGGGTCCGTGACTTTGCCGAGGTGCGTGGCGACGGCACCATCGACGTGGGCACTGCCCGTCTCGGGCTGGCCACCTTCGGTGTCGACGGGATCGGCCTGGACAAGGTCGACCGGGCGATCCTGGCGGCGATCTGCCAGCAGTTCCACGGTGGCCCGGTGGGGCTGAGCACCCTGGCCATCAGCGTGGGGGAGCAGCCAGAAACGGTCGAGGACATGTACGAGCCGTTCCTCATCCAGCAGGGCCTGCTGGCCCGCACGCCGCGCGGGCGGGTGGCGATGCCTGCGGCCTACACCCACCTCGGTCTGCAGGTTCCCGGACCGAGCAAGCCGCTCGGGTTGTTCGACGCCCGCTGAGAGCGTCTCGATGCTTGAACGAGCATCGACGCGCGAGTACGCTCAAAAACGCTCATCGGGAGAAGGGGAGGCGTCGCCGGTGCGACTGTTGGCAGTACACGCTCATCCCGACGACGAGTCGAGCAAGGCCGCAGCCACGTGCGCCCGCTACGCGGCCGAGGGCCATGAGGTCACGGTGCTCACGTGTACCGGGGGTGAGCGCGGCGAGGTGCTCAACCCGTCGTTTCCACAGCCGGTCGCCTCGATGGAGGAGATGGGCCGGATCCGCCGGGCCGAGATGGCCGAGGCCGCCCGGATCCTCGGCGTCCAGCACCGCTGGTTGGGCTTCGTCGACTCCGGGATGGACACAGGCGCGCTGCCACAGGGGTGCTTCGCCCTCCAGCCTCCCGACCGTGTCCTCGAACGGATGGTGGCTCACGTGCGAGCCCTACGCCCGCACGTCATCGTGACCTATGACGAAAACGGTGGCTACCCCCACCCCGACCACATCGCGACCCATCGAGCGGCGGTCGCGGCGTTCGATGCCGCGGCCAACCCCGCGGTGTTCCCGGAGGCGGGTGACCCGTGGCAGCCACGGAAGCTGTACTACGTGCACATCGTCACCAAGGATCGTGTCCGGGCGTTGCACGACGGGCTGCTGCACCACGGCATGGACAGCCCGTTCAGTGACTGGTTGGCCGGTTGGGACGACGCCGGGAATCGGCCGGTGACGGCACGCGTCCGCTGCGAGCAGTACTTCGAACGACGCAACCGGGCATTGCTCGCCCATGCCTCGCAAGTTGACCCGGCGAGTTCATGGTTCGCGGTCCCGCTGGAGATCCAACAGGCGGCGTGGCCGACCGAGGAGTTCGAGTTGGCGAGATCCGTGGTCCCGACCATCGAGGCCGAGACCTGCCTGTTCGCCGGGCTCGCCGACGCCGACGCGCCCACCGGCGCCGAAGTACATTCACCAACAACCAACGGGAGGACATATGTCAACCAACTCACCTGACGCTCCGCTCAGCCGCCGCCGGCTGTTCGCACTCGGTGCCGGCGCTGCGGCCGCTGGGGCGCTGTCTGCCTACGGCGGTCGCCCGCGCACCACACCCACGGGAGGAACCACCGCCGCGGCAAGCGGGGATCTGCCCTCCTTGTCGCAGTGGTACCACCAGTACGGCGAGGAAGGCACCAAGCAGGCCGTGGAGCGCTACGCGGCCGGGTACACCAAGGCCAAGGTGTCGGTGAACTGGCAGCCCGACTACGACAACGTCGTGCCGCCGGCGCTGCTGACCGACACCGGTCCCGACGTGTTCGAGTGGGGCAACGGACCGTCGATCGACATGATCAAGGCCGGCCAGGTCGTCGACCTCAGCGACCTGTTCACCGACGAGCTGAAGGCCGACTTCAACAAGGCAGTTCTTGACCGAGTGACCTACGAGGGCAAGATCTGGGCAGTCCCTCAGCTCGTCGACATGATCCTGCTGGTGTACCGCAAGAGCATGCTGGACAAGGCCGGGGTGAAGGTGCCCACTACCCTCGACGAGATGGCCGAAGCTGCCAAGAAGCTCACCGACGGCGACGTCAAGGGCCTGTTCGTGGGCAACGACGGCGGCGCAACCGAGATGGGCGGGCCACTGCTGTACTCGGCCGGTCTCAACTTCTTGAACGACGACGGGAGCTTCGGCTTCGACGATGCCAAGGCCGCGGCCGCGTTTACCAAGCTGCACGACATGTATGCCGCTGGCAGCCTGCTCGAGGGCCAGGACAAGGACTGGTGGTCGGCCGAGGCGTTGATCAACGGCGCGTGCGCGATGCAGTGGGCCGGCCTGTGGGACTTCCCGAACATCGCCAAGGCGCTGGGCGACGACTGGGGCGTGGCTGCCTGGCCATCGGCGGGCGACGGAGGTGTGCCCACGGTGATCTTCGGCGCGTTCAGCTCGTGCGTCAGCGCCAAGGCCAAGGATGTCTCCCTGGCCAAGGACTTCGTCAAATACCTGTGGATGGACAACACCGACGCCCAAGTGGAGTTCGCCACCGCGTACGGGTTCCACGTGCCGTCACGGGCCAGCCTGGTGCCGAAGGCCACGACGCTGCAGAGCGGTCAGGGCAAGGAGGCCGCGGACCTGCTCGCCCAGTACGGCCACCCGCAGAGCCAGATGCTGTGGACCGGCAAGTCGGGCACTGCCTTCAACGACATGATGACCCGCATCGTCAAAGACGGTGCCGACGCGGCGTCGGAGATCGCCACGTTGAAGCCCATCGTCGAGGCCGAAGTCGCCAGCGTGATGGGCGCCGCTCCGGCCGGCACCACGGCCCCCACCGGCTGAGATGACCGTCGCCATCGCCGGTCAGGCCCGCCCGCGCCGGGTGGGGCTTGGCCGGCGGTTGCGCGGCGACCAGAACCGCAACCTGTGGTTCTGGGCGTTCGTCGGCCCGTTTGTCGTCGGGCTCGTCGTGTTCGTGATCGTGCCCATCGGGTGGAGCTTGTACCTGTCGTTCCACGAGGCCAAGGGGACGATCACACCCACTCGGGCGGTGGGGTTGGCCAACTACAGCGAGATGCTGCGCGATCCGGCATTCCGCGACAGCTTGTGGACGTTCCTGGTCTTCGCCGCCATCATCGTCCCGGTCACCTTCGGTCTGTCGCTGCTGTTGGCCGTGCTGGTCTCTCGGACACGGGTGATGCAGACGTTCTTCCGCTCGGTGTTCTTCCTGCCCACCGCGTGCTCGTACGTCGTCGCCTCACTCATCTGGCGCTCGGCCATCTTCTCGGGGAACCCGAGCAGCCTGGCGAACTCGTTCATGCGCAACTTCGGTCAGCACGCCACGGCGTGGATCGACCGCCCGCACCCGCCGTGGTACTGGCTGGTGATCTCGTCGGCGCGCCTGTGGCTGCAACTCGGCTTCTACATGATCCTGTTCCTAGCCGGCCTCCAGCGGATCTCGCCCACCCTGTACGAGGCGTCGGCCATCGACGGCGCCAGCAGCTGGCAGACGTTCCGGCACATCACGCTGCCCCAACTGCGCCCGACGAGCACGGCCGTGCTGCTCCTGCTGCTGATCAACGCGTTCCAAGCCTTCGACGAGTTCCTCAACATCCTCGGCAAGCAGAACGGCTACCCGCCCTACGCCAGGCCGCCGCTGGTGTACCTGTACTACGTGGCGATGAAGGAGCAGAACTTCGGGCGAGGCTCGGCCGGCGCGGCCATCCTCACCGTGATCATCGCCCTGATCGCCCTCTTGATGGCGCGTGTTGCCCGATCGGACGATCGCCGATGAGCGACGCATCTGTGGTCAACATGGTCGAGCGAGGTCCGGCGGCGGTGGCCGGGCGGGTGGCCCGATACGCCTCGCTCATCGTCGCCGCGGTGCTGTTCCTGATCCCGTTCTATCTCCTGGTGCGCAACGCTCTGTCGCCCGAGGCCGAGCTCTCCAAGCGGGTCTGGCGGTGGTGGCCGGGAACGTGGGAGTGGAGCAACTTCACCAAGCTGTTCAGCAACTCCGAAGTGCCCATGCTGCGCAGCCTGATCAACTCGGGTGTGGTCGCCACGATCCAGACGGTTGGCGTCGTCGTCATTTCCGGTATGGCCGGCTATGGGTTGGCCAGGATCCCGTACCGCTGGTCGAACCTGCTGATGGGAGTCATCGCCGGAACGTTGTTGATCCCGGCAGCGGTCACCTTCGTGCCCAGCTTCGTGATGATGGACAAGTTCCATTGGGTCGGCACCAAGCAGGGCCTGATCGTCCCCGGCCTCTTCCAGGCGTTTGCGACGTTCCTGTTCCGTCAGTTCTTCCTGAGCTTCCCGAAGGAGATCGAGGAGGCCGCGGCCATCGACGGACTCAGCTACTTCGGGACGTTCTGGCGGGTCGTCGCGCCCAACGCCAAGGGATTCACGGCGGCGATCGCCACGATCACGTTCATCGGTTCGTGGAACGCGTTCCTGTGGCCGGTGGTGATCGGGCGGACGAAGGACAGCTACACCGTCCAGGTGGTCCTGTCGCAGTTCATCACCTCGCAGAACGTGCGCTACGCGCAGCTGTTCATGGCGGCGCTCGTGGCCATCTTCCCGCTGCTGTTGATGTTCATCTTCATGCAGCGCTGGATCGTCCAGGGAGTGGAGCGCACCGGCATCGCCGGCGACTGACCGGCTACGCGGGCCGGCCCCGCGCGGTCAGTCGAGGCCGTGGACGTCGGCGCGCCTGGCGATGGTGGCCGTCGCTCGGCGGCAGGCGCCGTGCGGCACATGCGGGGCGATGTCGTCGAGAAAGGCGTACCTGCGCCGGAGGCTCTGGCAGTAGCTCCCGGGCGACGGTTGGGCGCGCAGCCCGGTCCACCAGTCGATGACGTCGCCCCATCCGGGCGCGGCCAGCGAACCGCCGAACTGCTGCAGTGCCAGTGCGGAGCACAGGTTGGCGAACGACAGACGGCTGTGCAGTGACCATCCGGCCAGCGTGCCCATCACCATGGCCGCGCTGAACACGTCGCCGGCGCCGGTGGGGTCGAGCGGCTCGACCTGCAGCGCCGGGACCTGGGCCTCCTCACCCGTCGTGCCGTCGATCGCCAGCGCGCCCTCTGCGCCGTTGGTCACGACGGCGAGCGGGACGCGGTCGGCCAGGGCGTACAGCGCCGCAAGCGGTGTGGCGGTGCGGGTGTAGGCCATTGCTTCGACGGCGTTCGGCATGAAGGCGTGGCAGTGGGTCAACTGCTCCAACACCGTGGAGGACCACTCGCCATGGGGATCCCAGCCGATATCGGCGAACACGAGCGCCCCCTGGGCTACCGCGGTGTCCACCCAGGTGGGTCCGCTCTGTGCCTCGGCCGTGGTCCCGGCGAGGTCCACCATGACCGCCCGGGTCCGCGGCGGGACGCCGATCATCTCCGAGGCGCACATGGGTGACGGATGTCCGTGGCTCACCATGCTCCGATCACGGTTGACCGACATCGACACGGTGACCGGGCTGTGCCACTCCTCGAACCGCCTCGAGCGGCTGAGGTCGATGCCTTCCTGCTCGTGCAGCGTGCGCCAGCAGAAGTCCCCGTAGTCGTCGTCGCTGAACGCCGCGGCGAGGGACGTACGCAGTCCGAGGCGGCTGGCGGCGACGGCGAGGTTCGCTATCCCACCGGGACACGACGCCATGCCCTCGGCCCACACCTCCGTCCCCGGGGTCGGAGCACTGGGCAACCCGGCGAAGATGATGTCGAGAAAGACCGTCCCCCACAAGAACACGTCGAAGTCGGCATCGAAGTCGGTTCGGGTCACGGCGAGGGGATCGAACCGAGATGTGTGGGTGGACACCGGGACCGTCGTCACCTTCCTCTGCGTGATAGCCGCACGCGCGATTCTGCGCGAGTGTGCTCGTGGGCGAGTCTAGATGATTGATAGTGTCTGGCCCGTGCAATACATGCGCCAGGTCGCGATACTCGACCGGCTACGGGCCGAAGGCGCCCTGACGGTGGACCAGTTGTCCGCGGCAACCAGCGCCAGCCGGGCGACCATCCGGCGTGATCTCGACACCCTGGAGTCGGCGGGGGTGATCAACCGGGTCCACGGTGGGGCGGTGTTGCGGGCCGACTCGGGCGCTGACGGCGACCTCACCCGGCCCTTCGCCCAGGTGGTCACCGCCGACTCCGAGGACAAGACAGCGATTGCCCGACTGGCCGCGGGGCTGGTCAACGACGGCGACGTCGTGCTCTTGGACATCGGCACGACGACGATGCGCCTGGCGGTCGAACTGCGCGGGAGAACGATCACCGTCATCACTGCCAACCTGGCCGTGCTCGACGTGTTCCGTGACGACGTGAACGTCGAGCTGATCCTGCTCGGTGGTCAGGTGCGCCGTCAGTACCACTCGCTCGTCGGTGCGTTGACCCAAGAGGCGCTGCGCCACGTGCGGGCCACGATCGGCTTCCTCGGCGCCAGCGGTGTTCGCCGCGACGGGACGGTGCTCGATTCCACGGCGGTGGAGGTCCCCGTGAAACAGGCCCTGCTCGGCGCCGCGCAGCGGAGTGTGCTGCTGGTCGACCGCCACAAGTTCCCCGGCGCCGGTGCGCTGCGGGTCTGCGGCATCGACGACGTCGACGTCCTGGTCACCAACGCCGGCGCCGATCCTGACGCGCTGGACGGCGCCCGGCGGGCGGGCGTGGACGTCCGCACGACATGAAGCTGGTGGTGCTTGGCGGCGGCGGCTTTCGGGTCCCACTCGTCTACCGGGCCCTGCTCACCACGCCGCGCGCTCCTCGAGTGGACGAGATCGTGCTCCACGACCTCGACCCGCAGCGCCTCGCCGCCATCGCCGCCGTCCTCGGCCAGATCGGCGCTGCGCACCACCGGGTTCCCACCGTCCGCGCTACCGGCGATCTGGAGGACGCCCTCGATGGAGCTGACGTCGTGTTCTCGGCGATTCGGACGGGCGGGCTGTCCGGTCGAGTCGCCGACGAGCGAGTCGCCCTCGACCTCGGCGTGCTGGGTCAGGAGACCACCGGCCCCGGGGGTCTCGCCTTCGGCATGCGTACCGTCCCCGTGGCCTTGCACATCGCCGAGGTCGCCGCGCGCCGGTGCCCGTCGGCGTGGTTCATCAACTTCACGAATCCGGCGGGGATGATCACCGAGGCGCTGCAGTCCGTGCTCGGCGATCGGGTGGTCGGCATCTGCGATTCGCCAATGGTGCTGGCCCGCCGGGCGGCGCGCGCCCTGGGGTGCGCCGACCAGGAGATCGTCGTCGACTATGCCGGCCTCAACCACCTCGGCTGGCTGCAAGGCCTCAGCGTTGGTGGCCGCGACCGGCTCGCCGATCTCGTCGGCGATCCCGACGCCCTGCGCACCATGGAGGAGGGTCAGCTCTTCGGCGCGGAGTGGATCCAAACACTGGGTGTGCTGCCGAACGAGTACCTGTACTACTACTACTTCACCCGGGACGCGATCACCGCGATAGCCGGGCGGTCCTCGACCCGTGGCGAGTACCTCCTGATGCAGCAGGGGGCCTTCTACCGGCGGGTCCTCGACGCGCCCGAACTCGCCCTGCCGATCTGGGATCGGACGCGGCTCGAGCGCAATGCGACCTACATGCAGGAGTCCCGCGGCGACGCCGACGAGCGCCACCCCGACGACGTCGACGGCGGAGGGTACGAGGGCGTCGCGGTGGCCTTGATCGCAGCGCTGCTCGGTGGTGAGCCGGCCCAGCTGATTCTGAACGTCCGTAACGGGGCGACGCTGGCCGACCTGCCGGCTGACGCGGTGGTCGAGGTGACCTGCCAGGTCGACGAACGCGGCCCGCGGCCCATGCACGTCACGCCGCTCACCGGTGAGATGCTCGGCTTGGTGCAGCAGGTGAAGGCGGTGGAGCGCCTGGCCATCCGCGCTTCCCAGTCCGGCTCACGGACGCTGGCCGTGCGGGCTCTGGCAGTCCATCCGCTGGTGGATTCGGTCACGACGGCACGTCAGCTCTTCGACGGCTACCGCGAACGTATCCCCGAGCTGGCAACGGTCTTCGGCGAGGGTTGAGGCCAACTCAGGCGGCGACGTGCCGCCCGAGGAAGGCCATGGTCTTGGCCCACGCGGCCTGCGCCGCCGACGCGACGTAGAAGAGGTCCTTGGCCTCGTGATTGTCGAAGGCGTGGCCGGCCTGTTCCACATTGACGACGAAGCCCTTGCGGCCGGCGATGGCCGCGCAGATCCGGTCGACGCCCTCGTTGGGGATGTACGGGTCGTCGTCGCCGAAGTGGAACAGCGTTGGGCAGCGAACCGCGTCGATCGAGCGCATCATGTCCGGGACACCCGAGCCGTAGTAGCTGACGCAGGCGCTGGGCTTGTCGCTGATCGCCACCCCCCACGCCAGCGTCCCGCCGAGGCAGAACCCGAGCACCGCGGGGTGGGTCTCCAGCCCGCTGATCCGGTGCAGATGGTGCAGGGCGTCGACGCAGTCGGTGATGGCCTGGGCCGGGTCGAGTTGGCCCACCTTGGCCAGCGACTGCTCCAGCCCGGCCTGGTCATGGCCGGCCGCCCAGTGCGGGCTGAACCGCCAGAACACGTCCGGCGCTCCGACGAGGTAGCCGGCGTCGGCCAGCCGCTGGGCGACGGCACGGATGTACGCCCCGACGCCAAAGATCTCCTGGATGACGAGGATCGAACCGATCGGCGTGGTCGCGGGCGCCCACAAGTAGAGGTCCATCGATCCACCGTCACATGCCACTGGTTCTGTACGAGTGCCCCTCATGGCTCGATTGTCGCAGTGACCAGGGCGAACCGGCAGAGGCGCACGGCCCTATGTGCCCCCGCATTGCGCCCGTAGCCTGGCCGACGTGCGCCTGGCCGACTTCGACTACGACCTCCCGGTCGAGCGCATCGCCCAAACACCGGTGGAGCCCCGTGACGCAGCCCGCTTGCTGGTCGACCGGGGCAGCGCGCCGCCGGATCATCGCCATGTCAGCGACCTTGCCGAGCTCCTGGCCGACGGCGACCTGCTCGTCGTCAACGACTCCAAGGTAATCCCGGCCAGGTTGCGCCTGCGGCGCGCCACAGGCGGGCGCGTCGAGGTGCTCCTGCTCGATCCGCTGGACAGCCAGCGGCGCACCTGGGAAGCGCTGTGCCGGCCGGCGCGCAAGGTCCGCCCGGGCGAGATCCTGGCGGCCCCGGACGGGGCCGGGCTGGTGCGGGTCGAGGGGCGCACCTTGGCAGGCGACACCGTCCGGCTCACCGTGCTGGGTGACGGCGAACCCTTGGAGGTGCTGGCTCGCTACGGCCACATGCCGCTGCCGCCGTACATCACCGCGGCGCCTCCCGACGCCGAGCGCTACCAGACCGTGTTCGCCGACGAACCCGGCTCCGCGGCCGCCCCAACGGCGGGCCTGCATCTCACCAACCAGCTGCTGGCCGCGGTGCGGGCAGTGGGCGTGACCATGGCGCGCGTCGAGTTGGTGGTCGGGCTGGACACCTTTCAACCGATCGGCGTGGACGATCCGCGCCAGCACCCGATGCACAGCGAGCGGTACCGGGTCCCTGCCGAGACCGCCGAGGCCGTGCGTGCCGCCCGGCGCGTCGTCGCCGTGGGGACCACCTCGGTGCGGGCGTTGGAGAGCGCCGCGGCCCTCGGCGAGCCCGAGGGCCGGACGCGGCTGTTCATCCACCGCCCCTACGAGTTCCGCGTCGTCGACCTGCTGATGACCAACTTCCACCTCCCGCGGACCACGCTGCTGATGATGATCGACGCGTTCGTCGGGCACCGATGGCGCGATCTGTACGCCGTGGCACTGGCCGATCGGTACCGGTTCTTGAGCTTCGGCGACGCGATGCTGCTGGATAGGAGGGCCGCCTGATGCACCCCGTGACCATGGACGTGACGGCCCGCGACGGCGCAGCGCGCACGGGCATCGCCACGACGGCGCGCGGTTCGTATCGCACCCCGTGCTTCATGCCGGTGGGAACTCGTGGCGCGATCAAGTACCTGAGCGCAGCCGACTACGAGTCGCTCGGCGCTCAGATCATCCTGGGCAACACGTATCACCTGATGCTGCGGCCCGGCGCCGAGACGGTCGCCGCGATGGGCGGGCTGGGCCGCTTCGCCGGGTGGTCCGGGCTCACCCTGACGGACTCCGGCGGGTTCCAGGTGTTCAGCCTCGACCCGCAGGTGGACGACGACGGTGTCACCTTCCGCAGCACGTACGACGGATCGCGGCACCGATTCACGCCCGAGCTGGCGGTGCGCACCCAGGAGTTGCTCGGCGCCGACATCCAGATGGTGCTCGACGTCTGCCCGCCGTTACCGTCGGCCCCCGAGGTCATCCGTCTGGCGGTCGAGCGCACCTCGTCCTGGGCGGCACGGGCCAGGGCGGCCCACCGCCGCCCGGATCAGGCGCTGTTCGGCATCGTCCAGGGTGGCGTCGACGAGGCGATGCGCGCCGAGAGCGCCAGGCGGACCGCCGCCCTGCAGTTCGACGGCTACGGGATCGGCGGGCTGAGCGTGGGGGAGACCCGCGCCGAGATGCTCCCGGCACTGGCCGCGGCACTGGCCCACCTGCCGCCCGATCGGCCTCGGTACCTGATGGGTGTGGGCGACCCGGCGAGCCTGGTGGAGGCCGTCGGCTTGGGGGTCGACCAGTTCGACTGCGTGATGCAGACCCGCCTCGGCCGCCACGGCACCGCGCTGACCTGCTCCGGCAAGGTGCACGTCAAGAACGCCGCCCATGCCCGCAGTGACGAGCCGCTCGACGCGTCCTGCCCGTGCCAGGTCTGCACCCGGCACTCGCGCGGCTACATCCGCCACCTGTTCCAGGTGGGCGAGCCGACCGGGTCCCGCCTGGTGAGCCTGCACAACGTGGCCTGGACGCTGGCGCTGATGGACGAGATGGGTGCGGCCATCCGCGCCGGGACCTTCGAGCGGCTTCGCACGGCGACCTTGGCCGTCTGGGGATAGCATGGTCCGCCGATTGCCCGGCCGCGGCCGGGTGGCCTCACCGCACAACAAGTTGGGATCCATGCACGTTCTCCTCCTCGCCGCCGACTCGAACCAGACCAGTGGCAGCATCCTCGGACTGTTCCCGCTGCTGCTCATTCCGGTGGCCATGTACTTCCTGATGATCCGCCCGCAGCGCCGTCGCCAGCGCGAGCAGGCGGCCTTGCAGTCCTCGATCGAGGTCGGCGACGAGGTCATGACCACCTCCGGGGTCTACGGCTTCGTCACCCAGTTCGACGGCGACATCGTCTGGCTGGAGATCGACGACAACGTCCAGATCCGCATCGCCAAGGCGGCGGTGCAGCGTAAGGTGGACACCGCCAAGGGCGAGACCGCCCTCCCCGCGGTGGACTCGAAGGGCCGCTCGACGCCCATCAAGCCGTCGGAGATCGTTGGGGCCGACGCCGACACCGGCGACAAGTAACGCGATGCGCAACAAACTGCTGTCGACGCTGCTGGCGACCCTCTTCGTCGCCTACGGCGGGCTGATCCTGGTCCTGGCCACCGGCTCCTATCCAGCGCTGGGACTCGACCTGCAGGGTGGTATCTCGGTGACCAAGCAGCCGAAGTCGTCGAACTTCAGCAGTGCCGCGCTCGACCTCACCGTGGAGCGCCTGCGCGAGCGGGTCGACAGCCTGGGTGTCGCCGAGCCGGAGATCCTCCGCCAGGGTGACACCATCGTCGTGAACCTGCCTGGGGTCAAGGACCAGCAGAAGGCGATCGACCTGACCAACATCAGCGGCAAGGTGTACCTCCGCCCGGTGATCGGGTGCCAGGAGATCCCTCGCTCGGAGACGACATCGACGACCACGCCCACCGATTCCGTGCCCGGTTCCACGCTCGGCTCGACCGTGGGCTCGGCGCCCGGAGGAACCGCCGTGTCCGGCCCAGCCCCCAGTGCGTCCACTCCCGCGTCGGCCACACCGTCTG
>WBZP01004800.1_pt1 | contig 13942 bp, 9 predicted proteins | sample 5204301 | NCBI WGS metagenome assembly WBZP01 (sample SAMN12412401, study PRJNA552823) | activated sludge metagenome | isolation source: activated sludge from nitrification reactor of wastewater treatment plant... | place: USA: Pennsylvania | collected 2017 | reverse complement strand
ACTCGACCATCGTCGCGGTCGCCAATCCCAGCATCATGGAGAAGCTGCAGACGGACTACGACGCCGTCATCTGGGTCACCAGCGCCTACCTGCTGGCCTATGCGGTCCCGCTGTTGGTCGCCGGCCGCCTCGGTGACCAGTTCGGCCCGAAGAACCTGTACCTGATCGGCCTGGCGATCTTCACCGCCGCGTCCCTGTGGTGCGGTCTGTCCGGGTCCATCGAGACGCTGATCGCCGCGCGGGTGGTGCAGGGCATCGGCGCGGCGTTATTGACCCCTCAGACTCTTTCTACGATTACCCGGATCTTCCCGCCCGAGCGGCGCGGCGTCGCGATGAGCGTGTGGGGCGCCACGGCCGGCGTCGCGACGCTGGTCGGGCCGCTGGCGGGCGGGATCCTGGTCGACCACCTCGGCTGGCAGTGGATCTTCTTCGTCAACGTGCCGATCGGCATCATCGGCCTGGGCCTGGGCATGTGGCTGATCCCGGTCCTGCCGACCAACCGGCACCGGTTCGACATCCTGGGCGTCGTCCTGTCGGGCGCCGCGATGTTCCTGGTGGTCTTCGGGCTGCAGGAGGGGGAGGCGCGCAGCTGGCCGTGGTGGATCTGGCTGATGCTGGCCGTCGGCCTCGCCCTGATGGGGTTGTTCATCTACTGGCAGTCGGTGAACCGGAACGAACCGCTGGTACCGCTGGGGATCTTCAAGGACCGCGATTTCAGCCTGGCCAATGTCGGCGTCGCCGTGATCGGGTTCGTCGTGACGGCGATGATCGTGCCGCTCATGTTCTATGCGCAGGTGGTCAGCGGGCTCACGCCCACCCGATCGGCATTGCTGACCGCACCGATGGCGGTGATCTCCGGCGCACTGGCACCGCTGGTCGGCAAGATCGTGGACCGGGCCCATCCCACCACGGTGATCGGGTTCGGCTTCTCGGCCCTGGCGATCGGGGTCACGTGGCTGTCCTGGGAGATGACGCCGACGACGCCGATCTGGCGGCTGCTGCTGCCGTTCGTGGCGCTGGGGATCGGGATGGCGTTCATCTGGGCCCCGCTGGCGGCCACCGCCACCCGCAACCTGCCCCTGCAGCTGGCCGGTGCGGGCTCGGGGGTCTACAACGCCACCCGGCAGGTCGGCTCGGTGCTCGGCAGCGCCGGCATCGCGGCCTTCATGACGTCGCGGATCAGCGCCGAGCTGCCCGCCGCGCCCGCGCGTCCCGCCGGCGCGGGAGCCACGCTGCAGTTGCCGGAATTCCTGCGCGAGCCGTTCTCGGCGGCCCTGTCGCAGTCCATGCTGCTGCCCGCGTTCGTCGCGCTGTTCGGGGTGATCGCGGCGATGTTCATGGTCGGTATGGTGCGCACCGCCGCGGCGCCCGCCGGCACCGACACGTACCCCGACGAGGACCTCTACGCGGACCACGCCGCGGACCTCTACGACGACCTCTACGCGGACGATGACGCGGACCTTTACGCGGACCGCTCTGCCGAGCCCGAGCTCGCCCCGGTGGCCTCGTTCGCCGCGCCCGCATTCGTTCACCGGCCCGCGGGCTACGTCGACGACGACGAGGACGGCTACGTCGAATACCTGATCACGCCCCCCGCACGCGCTCAGGCCCCGGAAACCCCTGCCCCGGCAACCCATGCCCCGAAGGCCCCGGCACCGGCTCCCGAACCGGAGCCGCCCGGCGAGTGGCAGCGGCTGATGGAGGACCGGGACGAGCCGGATCCGTGGAGCCGGCAGTTGATCACCGAGCCGATCCTGGCCGTGCGCGAGGTCGAACCGATCTGGACGACACCGTTGGCCCGGCATCGCTTGTCGGACAACGGTTTCGATCCACCCGCGCGGGCCGGGCGGCACCGTCGGGTGGACCCGGACGACGCGTTCTGAGTCGGGGGCTCAGGGCCGGTCGTCGATCAGGGTCAGGAACGCACCCAGGTCGATCAGGCCGTCGGGGCTGCCCGGTAGGTACTCGGTGAGCACATCGCCTGACTTCGGACACGTTGGGCGGGTTTTCGCGTCGTTGAGTCTTTGACCTGTGTGTTTGCCCGGCAGGGTGGCTTGTTTGGGGTACTAGGCGGGTAGGTTCGTGCGGTGGCGTACGTGCGGAAGGTGCGCACGACCTCGGGCGCGGTGGCGGTTCAGGTCGCGCGCAAAGACCATGGCCGGGTGGTGATCCTGGCGCACCTGGGTTCGGCGCATACCGATGCTGAACTGGGCCTTCTGCTCGAAGCGGCTCGCCAGATCGTTGCCGGTGGGCAGGCCGCTCTCGATTTCGAGGTGGCCGCGCGTGCGGAATCGATGACCGAGGTGCCCGACTTCCGCAAGGAGCGGTCGCTGATCGCCGAGAGGTCCGAGGCGACCGTGGCCGCAGTGGTGCCGCCGGGGCGCACGATGGGGACTTGTTCGCGACTGCTCTACGACGTCCTCGCCGGCGTCTATGACTGGCTGGGGTTCGACGCGGTCGCAGACAGCGTGTTCCGGGATTTGGTGATCGCCCGGATCGTAGAACCCACGAGTAAGGCCGATGCGGAGCGGGTATTGACCGATCTGGGCGCAACGACGGTGTCCTACCGCACGGTTGCCCGTCACCTCGATCAGGTCGGCCAGGGCGGGTATCGGGATGCGGTCGCCGTCAAATGCTTTGAGTACAGCAGTGATTGCGGCGGCTTGAGTCTTCTGCTCTACGACGTGACGACGCTCTATTTCGAGGCCGAGAATGAGGACGATCTCCGCAAAGTAGGGTTCAGCAAGGAACGTCGCGTCGACCCTCAAATCGTCGTCGGACTGCTCGTCGACCGCACCGGATTCCCTTTGGAGATCGGCTGTTTCGAAGGCAACACCGCCGAGACCACCACCATCGTGCCGATCATCACCCGCTTCCTGGACCGCCACGGCCTGCAGGACACGCCGATGGTCGTGGCCGCTGATGCCGGTATGCTCTCGGGAACCAACCTGAAAGCTCTCGACGAATTGGGCTTGTCGTTCATCGTGGGCTCGCGGGCAACAAAGGCACCCGGGGATCTGGAGTCCCATTTCCATTGGAACGGTGACGTTTTCACCGACGGCCAGATCATCGACACCGTCACTCCTCGGCACGGCAACACCAAAGTCAACGACTGCAACAAGCGTGCTGAACCCGTCTGGGATGCCGAACAATGCCCGGGTGCGTGGCGAGCGATCTGGTCGTACTCGGCCAAACGCTCCCGCCGCGACCAGAAGACCCTGGCCGCCCAGGAAGCCCGCGCGCGGGCGATCGTCGCCGGTGACAAGAAGGCCAAGGTCGCGCGATTTGTGAAGGTCCGCGGCGATGACCGCACCATCGACGAGGCCAACCTCACCCGCGCCCAATCACTGGTCGGGCTCAAGGGTTACGTGACCAACGTGCCGTTCACGGTCATGCCCGCCGGCGAGGTCATCGCCAAGTATCACGACCTGTGGCACGTGGAGAAGTCCTTTCGCATGTCCAAGAGCGACCTTCGTGGACGGCCGATGTTTCACCACACCCGCGCGGCTATCGAGGCGCACCTGACCATCGTGTTCACCGCTCTGGCCGTCGCCCATGCCATCCAGTCACGCACCGGACTGTCGATCGCCAAGGTCGTCAAGCAGCTCCGGCCACTGCGCAGCGCCACCATCAACATCAACGGAGCGACACAAACGTTCCCGCCGGCCATTCCCGAAGCCCAGCGCAAAATCCTCACCGACCTCGGCATCAAACCTGGGTACTAGGCCAAATGTCCGAACTCAGGTCGGACAACGGTTTCGATCCACCCGCGCGGGCCGGGCGGCACCGTCGGGTGGACCCGGACGACGCGTTCTGAGTCGGGGGCTCAGGGCCGGTCGTCGATCAGGGTCAGGAACGCACCCAGGTCGATCAGGCCGTCGGGGCTGCCCGGTAGGTACTCGGTGAGCACATCGGAGGCCACCACCACGGCGGCGTACTGGGCCCGGCTGATGGCGACGTTGAGCCGATTCCGGTTGAGCAGGAACGAGATTCCGCGGGGAACGTCGTCGATCGACGAGGCAGTCATCGAGAAGAACACCACCGGAGCCTGCTGGCCCTGGAACTTGTCCACCGTGCCGACCCGCAACTCGGTCAGCCCGGCGGCGTCCAGGTACTTTCGCAGCAGCGTCACCTGTGCGTTGTAGGGCGTGACCACCAGGATATCGGTGGCGCGCAGCGGTCGGGCGCTTCCGTGCTCGTCGGTCCAGCTCCGGCCCAGCAGGTCACGGGCTTCGGCGACGATGGCCTCCGCCTCTTCGATGCTGTCGACCGAATTGCCGCGGTGGGTCACCGGCAACAACCGCACCCCGGGTGGATGATCCGCAAGATGTCTTGCGGCGGTGATAGTTTCGTTGGACCGCAGCCGGTTGTCGTAAGACAGCCGCGACACCGCGGCGCACACGGCCGGGTGCATCCGGTGGCTGCGGTCCAGGAAATAGCCGCGCTCCGGCGGCAGGGTGTGACGGCCGTCGATCAGCCAGCCCAGCGCGGAGTGGTCCACCGGCTCCGGGTGAGTGCCCTGACTGACCTGGGGCAGCTGCTGCGGATCACCCAGCAGCAGCAGGTTGCGCGCGCCGGCGGCGACGGCGATGGTGTTGGCCAGGTTGAACTGGCCGGCCTCCTCGATCACCAGCAGATCGAGGGTTCCGGGCACAACCCGCTGCGGATTCGCGAAATCCCATGCGGTGCCGCCGATCACGCAGCCGGCATGCTCGGCCAGGAATGCCGGGTAGTCTTCGGTCCCGATCTCGCGCCACGATGCGCCGGCGGTCCTGTTGCCCTTCTTGGCGATCCGCTGCGGGTTGACCCCGGCCCCGACGATACCGGTGAGCAGGTTCTCCACCACCGCGTGCGATTGCGCCACGATGCCGACCCGCCAGCCGTGTTCGCCGACCAGTCGGGCGATCGCGTGGGCGGCGGTGTGGGTCTTGCCGGTGCCCGGCGGTCCGTGCACCGCGAGGTAGGACGAGTCCAGGTCGGTCAGCGCGGCGGTGATGTCGTCCACCGGGGAGGCGGTGCGGGGCAGTGCGGCGCCGGAACGGGTGCGCGGCGGTCGGCGCAACAGGATGTCGAGCAGCGCGGTCTGCGGTAGGTCGGGCAGTGCGGCGCCGACGGCACGGGCGGCCGCGTCGATGGCGGTGCGTAATGCCTTGTCGGACAACGGTGGACCGGGGGTCAGCGCGAACGGCAACTCATCGAAGGTGCCACCGTTCTTGGGCTCCCGCTCGCTGACGAGCAGGGTCGTCGGCATTTCGGGATCGTCGCACCCCTCGACGGTCACGTTGCCGGCGGCGCGGCGGTCGGGGTCATCGGAGAGCGGGCCGGGCGAGGGCGGTTCGTAGAGCGCGTAGGCGTCGCGGGTGATGCCGCCGGCGGCGAACGACCCGGTGAGCTCCAGGATGCGCCGGGGTTTGCGTGTGCCAGTCGTCGACCACCCTGGCCCGGTCGACCAGGAAGACGTCGGTCTGATCACCCCATTCGTCGACGGGGTTGTTGAGCCGGTCGAAGTGCGACCACCAGAACGGCTTGTTCTCGCGCTGGTGAAATCCGCGGGCCGCCGAAATCATCGCGACCGCGCGTTGTTCGTCGGTGCGCGAACCCAATTCGTCGCCGATGAACGCGGCCAGGGTGCGTTCCAGCGGATCGTCGACCTCGATCGGGCCGGGCTCGCCGCCGGCCACCTTCTGGGTGCTGATCGGTACGACCCCCGCCTCGTAGGCCTGGATCAGTAGCCAGTCCCGCAGGCGCCGGGTGGACCGGCAGTCATACCGGTTGTAGTCCTCGATCTCGCCGAGCACGACGGACGCGTCGGCGCTGCGGCCCTCGGCGCGCAGTTCGCAGTACCGCGCATACTGCGTGATCGAATCGGCGGCGGTGGTGACCTCGCCGGTGCGCAGCTCCGCACCCATGTACAGCGGCTCCAGCGATTTGAGGCTGTAGTTCTCGGTGCCGACCCGAATGCTCTTGCGCACCAACGGGTACAGGTCGACCAGCACGCCGTTGCGCAACAGGTCGTCGACGTCGTCCTCACCCACGCCGTAGCGGCCGGCCAGCCGCAGCAGTGCCGACTTCTCGTAGGGGGCGTAGTGGTAGATGTGCATCTGGGGATGCCGCTCGAGGCGGGCCCGCACGAATTTCAGGAACTTCTGCAGTGCGCGCCGCTCCTCGGCGCGGTCGTGCGCCCGCAGCGGATGGAATCCGTCGCCCGCGTCGAGGACGCCGAACAGGTACTCGATTCCCCAGTCGCGACCGTTGGGTGTCCACAGCGGATCGCCCTCGAAGTCGAAGAACAGATCACCCCGGTCGGGGTTGGGCAGCAGGGTCAGCGGTTGCGGGTCGGCGATCTCGTACGGCGGCGGGTCGCCGGCGCGGGCCCGGACCTGCAACCGCGCCTGCGCGGTCAGCGAGGTGACGACGCGGTCCGGCAGATCCGGGACCGGCCCGTGATGGGCGGCGAGGTCGGTGGTGGTGCCGACCCCGGCGTCGATGAGCCGCGCGCGCTGGGTCAGGCGCATCCCCGCCACCCGCAGCAGGTCGTCGGTCTCGCGAACCATCAGCTGGCATTCCGGGCAGCGGAAGCACGCGCGGACGTGTTCGTCGGTCCAGCACACCGCGGCGCCGGCGGCGTGGTGCCGGTCGAGCAGGTGCTCCAGTGCCGCGCGGCGCCGGCGGTACACCGGCACGATCTCGTCCACCCGGTACCGGGCGATCGCGCCGTCGCCCAGGATCAGTTCGGCCTCGTCGTCGATCGGGACACCGGCCGCGGCCAGGGTGTCGGCGTAGGCCGCCAGTTGCAGCAGGGCCTCGACCTTGGCCGAGCGGGCCAGCTTGGTGTCACCGACCCGGTAGCGTCCGCCGTGTTCGAGAGTCAGGAAGTCGGCGAACCCGACGAAGCGGCCGTCGAAGATGGCCGGCTGGTAGATCAGCGGGGTGCGGGCCTCGACCGCCCGGGTGGTTGCCTCGGCGGCCGCGGTCAGGCTGGCGGCGGTGTACGGGGCCATCGGGCGGCCGATGACGGTCCCGTGCCCGGTGGCCTCCCGCAGCGTCCCGAGGTGGCGCTGCTCGTGTTCGTCGCCGAGGACCGCGGTGCGGGCCAGCAGGGCGTCGTCGGCGGAGACCGCCGGGCCGCGCCCCAGCTTGGCGTCGAAGCCCCGCAACAGCGCATATTCGCAGCGCGCGGCGGCGGCCAGGTCCGAGGCGCTGAAGACGACGCGGTCATCGACGATGAACACAGCAGCCACCATAGAGCCGGCCCGCAACCCGCGAGCGTGCGCAAAGGTCCGCCCACGGCGGCGTGTCGGCGGACCGACACGCACGGTCAGCGGGAAGGCCGGTCAGCCCGCGTTGCCGATCAATTCCACGCCGTTGCCGTTCCAGCGGAACTTCACGACGCTGTCCAGGCCGAGGGTGTTGGTGAACTTCAGTGCGACGGTGTCCCCGGTGCTCAGGGCAGCGTCGACGCCGTTGAACCCGAAGGTGTCCGGCACCCCGGTCGGGATGAACTTGCCCTGGTGGAACAGCACCGCGCGGGTGTTCGGGTTGGCGGCGTTGGTGTTGGCCTTGACGATCACCGCCGAGAGCTGCGCGCATTCGTTGTAGTTGCCCGCGATCGGCTCGGTGTTCCACGGCTGCTGGCTGCGGGGATCCTTCGGCAGCTCCGTGATGGCGCGGGCGATGGCGGGCGCCGCCAGGTTGACCGCGCACGGGTCCGGCGGTGGCGGTGTCGTGCTGGTGGGGGTGGGCGGGGCCGACGTGGTCACCGGGGCGGTCGACGTGCTGACGGTGGCGGGGTCCGGTGTCTTGGAGACCGTCGAATCACCCGAACCGCAGGAGGTCAGCCCGGCCAGCAGAACCGCCGCGACCACGGTGCCGACGACCCCGGAACAACCGGGCGCCCGAATGGCCGTCCTCCACATTCGCGCCAGGCTACCGGCCCCGCACAACGCGACCGGGCAGGCGGGGCCGCGTATGAGCATTAGACTGCCATCCGATGACCACTGCCGACCCGGCCGACCCGGGCCCCTCCGACGACGCTCCGGCGACGTTCGCCGACCTGCACATTCACCCCGATGTGCTGCAGGCGGTATCCGATGTGGGCTATGAGGTGCCGTCGCCCATCCAGGCCGCCACCATTCCGGCGCTGCTGGCCGGATCCGACGTCGTCGGGCTGGCTCAGACCGGTACCGGCAAGACCGCCGCCTTCGCGATCCCGATCCTGTCGAAGATCGACCCCGAATCCAAAGCCACCCAGGCGCTGGTGCTGGCGCCCACCCGCGAACTGGCGTTGCAGGTGGCCGAGGCGTTCGGCCGCTACGCCGCGCGGCTGCCGCGGATCAACGTGCTGCCCATCTACGGCGGATCCTCCTACGGGCCCCAGCTGGCAGGTCTCAAGCGCGGCGCGCAGATCGTCGTCGGCACCCCGGGCCGGGTCATCGACCACCTGGAGAAGGGCCGCCTGGACCTGTCGCACCTGGACTACCTGGTGCTCGACGAGGCCGACGAGATGCTGCAGATGGGCTTCGCCGAGGATGTCGAGCGCATCCTCGCCGACACCCCCGAGTACAAGCAGACCGCGCTGTTCTCGGCCACCATGCCCCCCGCCATCCGCAAGATCACCACCAAGTATCTGCACGATCCGGTCGAGGTCACCGTCAAGGCGAAAACCGCCACGGCGGAGAACATTTCGCAGCGCTACATCCTGGTTGACGGGCGCCGCAAGATGGACGCCCTGACCCGGCTGCTGGAAGTCGAATCCTTCGAGGCGATGATCGTCTTCGTGCGCACCAAGCAGGCCACCGAAGAAGTGGCCGAGAAGCTGCGTGCGCGGGGGTTCGCCGCGGCGGCCATCAACGGCGACATCGCCCAGGCGCAACGCGAGCGGACCATCACGGCCCTCAAAGACGGCAGCATCGACATCCTGGTGGCCACGGATGTGGCAGCGCGTGGTCTTGACGTCGAGCGCATTTCACATGTGCTGAACTACGACATCCCGCATGATGCGGAGTCCTATGTGCACCGGATCGGCCGCACCGGCAGGGCCGGAAGATCCGGTGCCGCAGTACTTTTCGTCTCACCGCGGGAACGTCACCTGCTCAAGTCCATCGAGAAGGTGGCCCGGCAGAAGCTCATCGAGGCCGAACTGCCGTCGGTCGATGATGTCAACGCCCAGCGCGTGGCCAAGTTCCGCGACTCGATCACCGATGCGCTCGCCGCGCAGGGGCTGGAGATGTTCCGCCGGATGATCGAGGACTACGAGCGCGACCACGATGTGCCGATGGCGGACATCGCGGCGGCGCTGGCACTGCAGTCGCACAATGGCGCCGAGTTCCTGATGTCGCCGGAGCCGCCGCCGGAGAAACGCCGGCCGCGCGACGGGGACGACCGTCCGATCAAGGGGGACAAGCCGATTCGGCGTCGTGACGGTGAATTCGCCACGTACCGGATCGATGTCGGCAAGGTGCACCGGGTGATGCCGGGCGCGATCGTCGGCGCGATCGCCAACGAGGGTGGGTTGCACCGCAGCGATTTCGGGCACATCAGCATCCGCAACGACTTCTCGTTGGTGGAGCTACCGCAGCAGCTGTCCCGCGAGACGCTGAAGGCCCTCGAACACACCAGGATCCAGGGCATGCCGATCAACCTCCGGCTGGACCGGGGCCCCTCGCCGCGGGGTGGCCGCGACGGCGCCGGGCCCGGCAAGCGGGACAAGCCGCCGTTCAAGAAAAAGCACCGCAAGTCGCAATGACGGTCGAGCTGCGCGGCAGTGTGCAGCGGGCCGACGGCGGTATGCGGGTCGCGTCGCTGACGGGTATCCGCGCGGTTGCCGCCCTGCTGGTGGTCGCCACCCACGCGGCGTACACCACCGGCAAGTACACGCACGGGTACGCGGGACTCGTCTACTCCCGGCTGGAGATCGGTGTGCCGATCTTCTTCGTCCTGTCCGGATTCCTGTTGTTCCGGCCCTGGGTTCGGGCCGTCGTGACCGGTGGCCCGTCACCGTCGCTGCGTCGGTACGCCTGGCATCGCGTGCGGCGCATCATGCCGGCCTACGTCGTCACCGTGCTGGGCGCCTTCGCGCTGTACCACTTCCACGAAGCCGGGCCCAACCCCGGGCACACCTGGATCGGGTTGCTGCGCAACCTCACCCTGACGCAGCTGTACACCGACAACTACGACTACGGCTATCTGCACCAGGGGCTGACGCAGATGTGGAGCCTGGCCGTCGAGGTGTCGTTCTACGTGGTGCTGCCGGCGCTGTCCTACTTCCTGCTGGTGTCGGTGGGCCGGCGGGTGTGGCGACCGGGCCTGCTGCTGACGTCCATCGCGGTGCTCGGCCTGATCAGCCCGGCGTGGCTGCTGCTGGTGCACAACACCGATCTGCTGCCCAACGGGGCCCGGCTGTGGCTGCCGACCTATCTGCTGTGGTTCCTGGCCGGGATGGTGCTGACGGTGCTGCAGGCGATGGGGGTGCGGTGCAACGCGTTCGTGGTGCTGCCGATCGCGGTGTTCAGCTTCTTCATCGCGGCAACACCGATTGCCGGCGAGCCGACCACCTCGCCGACCGGCCTGGCACAGGCGATCGTCAAGACGGTGTTCTACGCGGCCATCGCGGCGCTGCTGCTCGCCCCGGCGGCACTCGGCGACGACGGCTGGTACACGCGATTCCTGGGGAGCCGGCCGATGGTGTGGCTGGGGGAGATCTCCTACGAGATCTTCCTGGTCCACCTGGTGCTCATGGAGATCGCGATGACCTTCGTGCTGCACAAGCAGGTGTACACGGGGTCGACGACGGGGTTGTTCGTCGTGACGATGGCCCTGACGATCCCGGTGGCCTGGCTGCTGCACCGGTTCACCAGGGTGCACCCGACAACGCGATGAAGTTAGGTTACCCTAACTTCTATGACGGAACGCAAACCATCCCGCGGTATCCAGGGCGCCCTGGTCAAGCTGTGGCGCGGCGGCGACCACGAACTCACGGTCACCGGCCGGACCGAGGTCAGCCAGCACTATCTGCGTCTGCACTTCGATGCCGGCACCCTGCTGGCCGACCGCCCCGTGCACCCCACAATGTGGGTGCGGGGCTGGTTCCCCGACGGCGACAGGTCGCACCAGCGCGGCTACACGCTGGTCAACCCGGATCCGGCGGCCGGCACCGTCGACATCGACTTCGCCCTGCACGACGGCCTGGCGACGCGGTGGGCCATCGGCGCGCGGCCCGGGGACACCCTCGAGGTGACGGTGCTCGGCAGTAACTTCGCACTGCCGACGCCCGACCCGGCCGGCTACCTGATCGTCGGCGACACCGCGTCGCTACCGGCGATCAATTCGTTGCTCACCGCGATCGGGGACACGCCCGCGCGGGTGTTCCTGGCCGCCGCGCACGACGACGATCGCAGCCTGCCCGTGAAAACCGGTGCGGCCGTTGATGTCACGTGGGTGGATCGCGACGGTTCCGGGCAGCCACTCATCGAGGCCGTGACGTCCTCGGCGTTCGACGCCGGCGATCACTTCGGCTGGGTGGCTTCTGACAACCGGACCACCCGCAGCATTGCCAGGGTCTTGCGGGAGGACTACGCCATTCCGCGCAGGTCGATCAAGGCACAGGCCTACTGGGTCGCATGACCCCGCCCGACCTACGCCGAAACGAACGTTTCATAGCTCCTATGTCAAGCCGCTCCGGAAAGTGCCGGTGACTGCTGGTTGTGGTGGTCGGTGCGCAGGGCGGTGTAGACCCGTCGGGCGATTTGGCGTTTGAGGCAGCGGCGGGCTTCGGGTCCGGTTTTTCCGGATGCGCGGAGCCGTTGGTAGTAGGCCTTGCCGGGGCCGTCAAGGCGGGTCTGGGTCAGTGCAATCCAGTGCAGCGCGGCGTTGAGTTGCCGGTTGCCCGATCGGCTCAGTCGGACCCTGCCGGTGGTGTTTCCCGACGACACCGGGATCGGCGCGACTCCGGTGTGGCAGGCGAAGGCGGCTTCGCTGCGGAAGCGCGTCACGCCGGCGGTCTCGCCGATGATCTTGGCGGCCATCAACTCCGCGCAACCCGGGATCGCCAGCAGGGCCGGGGCCACGGCCTGGACCCGTTCGCCGATACGGGCGGTGAGCGTTTTGATCTCCACGGACAGCCGGGTGACGTCGTCGAGTTCGGCGGCGGCGATCTCGGCGAGCAGGCCGGTCTGCGCGCCGAGCCATGCCTGCAGGAGTCGTTGGTGCTTGCCGGTGGTCAGATCAGCGGGATCAACGGCGGGCTCGAGTTCGTGGACGTGCCAACGCAGCGAGTTGATCGCCGCGGTGCGTTGCGCGACAAGGCTTTCACGGCGATCGGTGAGCAACTTCAGCTCCCAGGACACCGCGTCATGGCTGGCGATCGGCAAGTCGGGCTCACGCAGTGCGGCACGGGCCACCGCCAGCGCATCGATGGGATCGGACTTGCCGAACGTGCGGGCTGAAGCCCGGGTGTTGGCCATCAGCTTCGGGGACACCCGCACCACTTTCTGGGCGGCGCCATGCAGGTCGCGTTCCAGCCGTGCGGACATGTTGCGGCAATCCTCGATCGCCCACAGCAGATCGGTCCCGAACCGGGTGCGGGCCCACATGATGGCTTCGCGGTGTCCCTCGGTGGTCGCCACGACGGTCTTCTCAGCGAGTTTGCGGCCCGCCTCGTCAACGGCGACGAAGGTGTGACTGCGCTTGTGTACATCGGCTCCAACGACAACCATGAGGTTGCCTCCCTTTCCTAGTGGGGGTGACGGTTGGGCCGGTCGGCGGACATACCTCAGTCGGGGGCGCTACCCACGCTCCTATCAGGTCACGCCGGCCGGTCCTTCACACCTGATGCCGGCACCACGAAACAAGGTCAACCCGAAGGCGACAGGCGCGAAGTGAGCCAGACATCAGGTGATCAGGATCCAACCACCGCAACAAGCGGCCCTCAAAGAGTCACACTGAGGCGCGAAGAGGCGAGTAGACGCCGCGCCCACTATCCACAGTTCCGCGGCCATCCACAGCGGCGGCCGTCCGGCGGCGCCCCGGGGACCGTTTGTCGGTGCCTTCCGGCGAGGTGGTGTCAGCAGAACACCCACCCGAAAGGAAGCACCATGTTCGAAACACCGATCACCGTCGTTGGGCATCTGGCCAACGATCCGACCCGCCGCGCCGCCGGGGAGCACGACGTCGTCAAGTTCCGGTTGGCCAGCACCGCGCGGCGGCGCACGGCCGACGGCTCCTGGGAGTCGGGCGACACGCTGTTCGTCAGCGTCAACTGCTGGGGCCGGCTCGTGACCGGTGTCGCCGCCAGCCTCCGCAAGGGCGACGCAGTGATCGTCGTCGGCAACATCTACACCAGCGAGTACGACGATCGCGACGGAAATCGGCGCCAGTCGCTGGAAATGCGCGCACAGGCCGTCGGTCCGGACCTGTCGCGTTACATCGTCAAGCTGCAGCGGCTCGAGCCTCTGCGCGATACCGAGTCGCCGTCCACCGCGGCCGTCGCCGAGACGGGCGATACCGATGCCACCGAGGACGGCCCACTGCCGTTGTCGGCCTGACCGGTTCGGGCGGCCCCGGCCCACCGTGCCGGGTTGCCGGGCCGCCCGAACGCAACCGGCGGATCGTCGCCCTGCCCGGCCGTATTGTCGGGCTCCTCACCGCCGGATCTCCGTCGGATCGTCGCCCTCCCTAAGATGGGGCGCGAGTAATTCCGATAGCGACCAGAAAAGAGTGCTGCCGCATGGCTGAGTTCATCTACACGATGAAGAAGGTCCGCAAGGCCCACGGCGACAAGGTCATCCTCGATGACGTCACCCTGAACTTCCTGCCGGGTGCCAAGATCGGCGTGGTCGGCCCCAACGGCGCCGGTAAGTCCAGCGTCCTGCGGATCATGGCCGGCCTGGACAAGGCCAACAACGGCGAGGCCTTCCTGGCAACCGGCGCCAGCGTCGGCATCCTC
>WBZP01004798.1_pt1 | contig 13943 bp, 7 predicted proteins | sample 5204301 | NCBI WGS metagenome assembly WBZP01 (sample SAMN12412401, study PRJNA552823) | activated sludge metagenome | isolation source: activated sludge from nitrification reactor of wastewater treatment plant... | place: USA: Pennsylvania | collected 2017 | reverse complement strand
GTCCAGCTGCGTCACGGCCTGGCCGACCTGTTCGATGCCCTTGCTCTGCTCGCTGGCGGCGGCGGTGATCTCGGCGATCAGGTCCGACACGCGCTGGGCCTGCGTCACCACCTCGTTGATCGTCACGCCGGCGTCCTGCACCAGCGCCCCGCCGGCTTCCACCTTGGCCACCGAGTCGCCGATCAGTGACTTGATCTGCCGCGCTGCGTCGGCACTGCGCTGGGCCAGCGTGCGCACTTCGCTGGCCACCACGGCAAAACCGCGGCCCTGCTCGCCAGCGCGCGCGGCTTCGACAGCCGCGTTGAGCGCCAGGATGTTGGTCTGGAAGGCGATGCCGTCGATGACGCCGGTGATCTCGGCAATGCGATTGCTGGCGGTCTGGATCTCGCCCATGGTCTTCACCACCTGGCCGACCACCTGGCCGCCGCGCACCGCCGCGGCACTGGCTCCTTGCGCCAGCTGGCTGGCCTGGCGCGCGTTGTCGGCGCTGGTGCGCACGGTGCCGGTGAGCTGTTCCATCGAAGCCGCGGTCTGCTGCAGGCTGGAGGCCTGCTCTTCGGTGCGGCTGGAAAGGTCCAGATTGCCCTGCGCGATCTGCGCGCTGGCCGTGGCCACGCTCTCCACCCCGGTGCGCACGCTGCCCACCACCTGCACCAGCGACTGGCGCATGGCCTGCATCGACGCCATCACGCTGCCCGTCGGTGCGGCTGCGCGGCCGTCGTCGACCAGGCTGCCCTGGGCAATGCGGCCGGCCACTTCGGCCAGCTCGGTCGGCTCGGCGCCCAGCGCACGGGCCAGGCTGCGGGTCAGCGTGAAGGCCACCGCCAGGCCGCCGGTCAGTGCCAGCGCGACCAGGGCCGCGTTGGCCATGTTCAGGTTGTGCGAGCGCGCCTGTGCCGCCTTGAATTCATTGGCCGCTTCGTGCACCTGAAGTTCGATCAGCTTGTCCATCGCCTGCGTGAACGCCGGGTTCAGCTTGCTCACCTGCTCCAGGGGTGTTTCCGCGGCAGCGAAATTGCCGGCCAACAGCGCCTTCATCACGCCCGCCTGACTGTCCAGCAGCGCTTTGCGCGCCTGGTCGACGGACTTGGCCAGTTCCGTCTCTTCCGGTGTCATCCTGGTGGAAGCGTACGCGGACCAGTCCTTCTCGATCTTCGCCATATTGGCCTCGAACTCGGCCTGCCGCTTCTGCACCACCTCCGGCTTGGCGGCCATGGTCGCATCGGTCAGGATCACGCGGTTGCGTGTCAACAAGTAGTTGATGTCGGCCAACTGCTCTAGCGGCACGGCCCGGTCCTCGTAGACCGTCTTGAGCGCGGCTTGGCTCTCCGCCAGACCCCAGGCGCCCAGTCCGGCAGTTGTCAGCATCAGCAGGATCAACAGCCCGAAGCCCAGCGAGAGGCGGCGCGCAACGGTCATCTGGTGGGTGCTTTTCATGGTGCTCTCTTCCCGTCGATCAGGGGACGATTGAATTGGATGGCAGTGAGGCGCCGGGCGATCGGTCAAGATGTTGGTGTTTGGCGCACCTTCTTGGGAGGCGCATCGCCGCGCCTGGCAGTAGAGCTGTTATCGGCCGGCGCCGAATAGAATGAAGGCCCATTGACATACCCCGCACCGAATGCCCGGCTCCACTCTTGGCGAACTCTTTCGCGTCACCAATTTCGGCGAAAGTCACGGCCCGGCCATTGGTTGTGTGATCGACGGTTGCCCACCCGGGATGGCGTTGTCGGAGGCTGATATCCAGGCCGAACTGGACCGCCGCCGCCCGGGCCAGAACCGACATGTCACGCAGCGCGCCGAGCCCGATCGGGTGGAGATCCTGTCCGGACTTTACGAAGGCCAGACCACCGGCACCCCGATCTGCCTGCTGATCCGCAACACCGACCAGCGCAGCAAGGACTACGGCAACATCCTTGACACCTTCCGCCCCGGCCATGCCGACTACACCTACTGGCGCAAGTACGGTCTGCGCGACCCGAGGGGCGGGGGCCGTTCATCGGCGCGCCTGACCGCACCCACCGTGGCCGCCGGTGCGGTGGCGCGTAAGTGGCTGAAGGCGCAGTACGGCACCATCTTCACGGGCTGGATGAGCCAGCTCGGCGAAATCGAGATCCCCTTCGAGGACGCGGCGCAGATTGCGCAGAACCCCTTCTTTGCGCCCAACGCCGGCATCGTGCCGCAGCTGGAGGCCTACATGGACGCGCTGCGCCGTGACGGCGATTCCTGCGGTGCACGCATCGAGCTGCGCGCCGGCGGCGTGCCGGTGGGCCTGGGCGAACCGCTGTTCGACAAGCTGGACGCCGACATCGCCTACGCGATGATGGGCCTGAATGCCGTCAAGGGCGTGACCATCGGCGATGGCTTCGGCGTCGTGGCGCAGCGTGGAACGGTGCATGGCGACGAGCTCACGCCCGAAGGCTTTGCCAGCAATCATGCCGGCGGCGTGCTGGGCGGCATCTCAACCGGGCAGGACCTGGTGGTTTCGCTGGCCATCAAGCCCACCAGTTCGATCCGCACGCCCAAGGCCAGCATCGACCGCGCGGGCCGGGCCACCCAGGTGCAGACCTTTGGCCGTCACGACCCTTGCGTGGGCATCCGTGCGACCCCGATCGCCGAGGCCTTGCTGGCCCTGGTGGTGATGGATCATGCCCTGCGCCACCGCGCGCAGTGTGGCGATGTGGTGCTGCCCGTCGCAGCCATCGCCGGGGCCATCACCACGCGCCAGCCTTGAACGAGCCCGGCCCGCCACGGGTTTCGGGCTTGCGGCGCTTCGGCGCCTTGAGCTTTGCCTACTTCGCGAGCATTGGCCTCTTCAACCCCTACGCGCCACTGTGGTTCCAGAGCCTGGGGCTGTCCACGCTGCTGATCGGCGGCATCGCCGCGCTGCAGAGCTGGACGCGCATCGTGGTGCCCTACGCCTGGAGCTGGGCCGGCGACCACAGCGGCCGCCGCAGCGAACTGATCCGGCTGGCCGCCGTGGGCGCGCTGCTGTCGGCGCTGGGCCTGCTGGGCGTACGCGCCGCGGTGCCGGTGGCGGTGGTGACGACGCTGCTGTTCGTTGCTAACAGCGGTGTGGTGCCGCTGTACGAGGCCTCGCTGGCCCATCTGCTCAACGGACCCGGTGGCATGGACACCACGCGCTATGGGCGCGTGCGCATGTGGGGATCGGTGGGCTTCATCGTTTCGGTCACCGCTTTTGGCGGGCTGCTGGAGTGGGCGGGCATGGCCCTCTTTCCGGCCTTTGTTGCCGCGATCAACGGCCTCTTGCTGATCACCGCCTGGCGCTTGCCGGCCACCCAGGCCGCGGGGCGGCACGACGAGCCCGCGCCGCCGGTGCTGCCCCTGTTGCGGCGGCCCGAGGTGGCCTGGCTGTTCGCGTCGATCGGCTTCACGGTGCTGGCGCACACCAGCCTGTACACCTTCTTTTCGCTGTACCTGGTGTCGCTGGGCTACGGCAAGCTGGCAGTGGGGGCGCTGTGGGCCGTCAGCGTGGCGGTGGAGATCGCCTTCTTCTGGTACCAGGGTCGCTGGTTTCCGCTACTGGCCCCGCACCGCTGGCTGCAGGTGGTGGCCATCTTCACCGGCTTGCGCTTTGTGGCCATCGCCGGGTTCGGCGCCTGGGCCCCGGTTCTGGTGCTGGCGCAGCTGACGCACGCCATCACCTTCGGTGCGCACCACCTGGCCTGCATCGCCGAGGTCAACCGGCTCTTTCCGGGCCGGCTGCGCGGGCGTGGCCAGGCGCTGTACACCACGCTGGGCTACGGTGTGCCGGGCGTTCTGGGTGGCCTGGGCGGCGGCTGGCTGATTTCGCACCTGGGCTTTGCCGCTGTCTTCTGGGCCGCGGCGGCCTGTGGGGCTGCGGCCTGGCTGGCGGCGACGCGGGCGCTGTTGCACAGCCGCATCGCGCCCCGCTCCTGAGGTTGGCGTCATCGGGTCTGCGCCGGGGCCACCAGGAGCTCCCGGTGCCACAGCCAGGTGAGGCACAGCGTCATCAGCCAGCCCAGGCCCGCGTTCAGGTCGGCCAGATTGTGTCATCGGGCCCCGCCAACGGCGGCCGGAGGAGGCCCGGTGCTTTTGCGGGGACCCATCCCGAGGCAGATCCCACGTTTGACAAGGGGCCAGCAGGGTCTTGGCTACAGCGGCAGGCAGCGCCGGCCGATATCCCCCCGGCGGGCCCTGGTGTCCCGCGAAACCGCCAGGCCCAGCCCAATGCTCCTCGCCCCCACGACCCCCGCGCCCGAGCCGGCCTCCTGGCCTGTTCACGAGGCGGTGCGCGCGTCGCACGGCGGGGCGCGTCGGGTTCGCGTGGCAATCTACCTGGCCTTCGGGATCATGGCCCTGGCCGTGTTGCTGCAGGGCGCGCTGGTGCAACGACAACAGCAAGCGCGGCTGCTGGACGCCGAACTGCTGGAGCGCAGTCACCAGCAGTGGATGCAGATCCCGCCGCTGGAGCATGCCGTGGCCCGGCTGCTGGCTGCCGAGCCCGGCGGGCGCCCGGCCCAGGCCCAGGTGATCGCAGGCCTGCTGGCGCGCGCCACGGCCGATGCCCAGGCCCTGGAGGCACTGCTGGCCGCCGAGCCGGCGCAAGCCGGTCAGGCGACGGCACCGCTGCCGCAGGCTCTGGCCCAGTGGCGAACGCGACGTGGCGAGCTGCTGCAGCATGCCCAGGCCGTGCTGCGTGTTGATGGCCTGCAGGCCGAGCCCGGCCTTCGCCAGCAGGCGCTGGCCCTGCACGCCGCGATGGCGCCAGCGCTGGATGCGGCGCAGCAGCTGCATGCCAGCCTGCGCCAGGCGGCGCAGGCCCGCAACCTGGCCATGGACCGCACACTGCGGTGGAGCCTGGCCGGCCTGCTGGTCCTGCTGGGTGTTTTGTCGATAGCGGTGGTGGAACCGGCCGCCCGCGCCGTGAGCCTGCGCTTGGGGCGCCTGGCCGCGCAGTCCACCGACGTGGCGCGCCTGGCCTTGGTGGCCGAACGCACGACGGCCATCGTCCTGGTCACCGATGCCGAGGACCGGGTGCAATGGTCCAACCCCGCATTCGAACGCACCACGGGCTGGTCCTCCGACGAGGTCATGGGCAAACCCGTGCATGAGGTGCTGAAGCACCCGCGGGAAGACGCCACGGTGCGCCACAACCTGCAACATGCGCTGGCCAACGGGCTGGGGCTCAGCTACGAGTGGCTGCGCCGGGGCCGCGACGGCCGCGACATCTGGCTCAACGTCGACCTGCGGCCGGTGCACGACGAGGCCGGCGTGCTGAGTGGCTTCGTGCGCGTGGCCACCGACGTCACCGCTCGCGTGCAGCAGCAAGGCAAGCTGCAGGCACTGTGGGCGGCACTGCCGGCCGGGGTGGTGGTGCGGTCCGCAAGCGGCGCCATCGTCGACAGCAATCGTGCGGCCGAACGCCTGCTGGGCCTGAGCCTGGCGCAGATGCAGGGCAGCGGTCCCAACCACCGCCTGGCGCGCACCGTGCGCGAGGACGGCAGCGACTATCCGATCAGCGAGCAGCCTTCGATGCGCACGCTGCGCAGCGGCGTGGCGCTGTTCAACCAGACCATCGGCGTGTACACGCCGCAGGGGCAGCTGCGCTGGCTGCTGGTCAACACCGAGCCGCAGCGCGACATGAATGGCGAAATCTGCGGCGTCATCACCTGCTTCACCGACGTTACCGAGAGCCGCGAGCTGCAGCAGCAGCTGTGTGCCAACGCCCGCACCGACACGCTGACCCAGCTGCCCAACCGCACGGTGGTGATGGAGCGGCTGCAGAAAGCCATCTCGCACGCACAGCGCCACCGAGGCTACGGCTTCGCGATCCTGTTCATGGACTTCGACCGTTTCAAGCAGGTCAACGATACCCTGGGCCACGCTTGCGGCGACGAACTGCTGCGCCAGATCGCCGCGCGGCTGGAACAGGCGCTGCGCCCAGGCGACACGGTAGTGCGCATGGACGTGCAAAGCCATGTCGCAGCGCGCATCGGCGGCGACGAGTTCGTGGTCGTGCTCGATGGTGTGGTCGATGCGCCGGCGGTGGCCACCATCGCCGACCGGCTGCTGGCCGACCTGGCCCAACCCTATGTGCTGGGCAGCACGCCGGTGCAGAGCACGGCCAGCATCGGGGTCGTGGTCTACCGTGCCGAAGAAGCGGACGGCCTGGCCGTCACCGAGGGCGGGCCGGGACACCTGGAGGCCCGGGCCGAGACCCTGCTGCGCAATGCCGACGTGGCGATGTATGAAGCCAAGCGCGCCGGACGCGGGCGCTGGGTGCTGTTCGACGACTCGATGCACGAACGCGTGGTGCGCGCCACGGCGCTGGAAAACGACCTGCGCCGCGCGCTCCAGCAGGACGAGCTGTACGTGGTCTACCAGCCCGTGGTGGACCTGCCCAGCCGCCGCTTGGTGGGCGTGGAGGCGCTGGTGCGCTGGCTGCACCCCGAGCGTGGCGTGGTGGCACCGGTCGAGTTCATCGGCCTGGCGGAGGAGTGTGGGCTGATCGACGCGGTAGGCGAAACCGTGCTGCGCCAGGCTTGTGGCCAGTTTGTGCGCTGGCAGGACCAGCTGGGCGCCCAGGCGCCGCAGCAGCTGGCGGTCAACCTGTCGCGCGCCCAGCTCAGTCGCGCGGCCCTGGTGGACGATGTGCGGGCCATCCTGGTGGAAACGGATATGCCGGTGGAGAGGCTGCAGCTGGAAGTCACCGAAAGCCTGGCTGCCCAGGACGAGCGTGTGCAGGCCACCCTGCGCGAGCTGAAGAGCCTGGGCGTGAAGCTCGCGCTGGACGACTTCGGCACAGGCTACTCCAGCCTGGCCTGCCTGCACCTGCTGCCGGTGGACACGGTGAAGGTGGACCGCAGTTTCGTCAAGCACGCCGAGGCCGTGGAGTACCACCGCGTGCTGATCGAGGCCACAATCCGTGTCGCCCGCACCCTGGGCATGACCACGGTGGCCGAAGGCATCGAAACCGACGGCCAAGCCAAGCTGATGCAGGAGCTGGACTGCGACCGCGGCCAGGGCTACCTGTTCGCGCGGCCGCTGGAGGCCACGGCCCTGGAGGAATTCGCCCGGCGCAGCGCCTTGCAGTCGCAGGAGCTGACCACGGTCTGAGCGCCCCGAGCCTGGCCGAATCCAGCCGCCCCCGGGGGGGCCACACAAAGTGGCAGAACCACACTTGTTTGAGCTTGTGCGGCCCGACATCCGCATGCCAATCAAGGGCTTTCGCCCTTTCCCTGGGCCTTGCAGTTCATCGGGTCCAGACTGCACTTCATCGCAATCGGGACGCAACCCGGCAGGCGCTGTCTAGACTTCGCCCGTCGGTCCGCGATGGGCGGGTCGGCGAGGAGGAACCGGGCATGAACAAGAAGTGGCTGCTGGGCGGCTTGGCGGTGCTGCTGCTGGCCGGTGCCGGCGTGTCGGTCTGGATGGGCGTGCTGCCGATGCCGGGCGCCATGGCTACCAGCCGGGCCGAAGCGGGCAGCAAGAAGGACGGCGACCGCAAGCCCGACGTGCCGCTTGAGTTTGCGCCGCGCGAAGTGGTGCAGCCGAGCCTGGCCCGGCTGCCGGGCAGCGTGGAGTTCTCCGGCCCGCTGGTGGCGCCACAGACCGCGGTGGTGCGCTCGCGCGCCGCGGGCACCTTGCTGACGCTGAGCGTGGCCGAAGGCAGCCGCGTGCAGGCCGGTCAGGTGCTGGGCCGCATCGAGCTGGCGGATCTCGCCAGCCGCATGGCCGAACGCAGCGCCGGCATCGATTCGGCGCGTGCGGCGCTGGTGCAGACCGAACGCAGCCACGGCAGCAATGAACGGCTGGCGGCGCAGCAGTTCATCTCGCAGCCGGCACTCGAACAGTCACGCGCCGCGCTGGAGACGGCGCGTGCCAACCTGCACGCCGCCCAGGCGGCACTTGAGACCACCCGCGTGGCCCTGCGCGACGGTACGCTGCTGGCACCCATCGCAGGCATCGTGGCCAAGCGGCATGTGCTGCCCGGCGAAAAGCTCAGCGTCGAGCAGCAGGTGCTGACCATCGTCGACCTGGCCCGGCTGGAACTGGCCGGCAGCGTGGGCACGCACGAGGTTTCGCGCCTGCAGCCGGGCATGGCGGTGCTGGTGCAGGTTGAGGGGGTCGACCAGCCGGTGGCCGGACGTGTGGCGCGCATCGCGCCGGCAGCCGAGCCCGGCACACGCAGCATCGGCGTGACCATCGAATTGCCCAACCAGAAGGAAACCCTGCGCGCCGGTCAATACGCCGTGGCCCGCGCCACGTTGGCCGACGATGTGGACCGGCTCACCCTGCCAGTCGCGGCAGTGGGCAAGACCTCGGGCCAGGATCATGTCTGGCTGATCGAAGACGGCAAGCTGGCGCGGCGTGCGGTGACGGTGGGCCGGCGCGACGAACGCGTCGGCAAGGTGGAGGTGCTGCAGGGGGTGACGCCCACCAGCCAGGTGCTGGCGGCGCGCTTCGACAACCTGCGCGAAGGTGCCAAGGCATCGGTGGTGGCGGCCAAGACGGCGCCGGTGGCCTCCGCCGCAGCCAGCATGCCGCTGGTCAAGTGAGAGCTCCAGCATGTGGATGACCCGCGTCGCCATCAACAACCCGGTCTTCGCTGCCATGGTGATGGTGGCGCTGTGCGTGCTGGGCCTGTTCAGCTACAGCAAGCTGGGTGTGGAGCAGATGCCCGACATCAGCTTCCCTGGCGCCTGGATGGAAGTCCGCTACCCCGGGGCTTCGCCCGAAGCAGTGGAACGCGAACTGATCAAGCCGATGGAGGAGGCCGTCAACAGCGTGGCCGGCGTCAAGCGCATCTCCTCGCGCAGTGGTGAAGGGCAAGGCGCGATGAGCGTCGAGTTCTCGTTGAACACGGACATGAACCGCGCCATGCAGGAGATCCGCGACCGCATCGCCGCGGTGCAGGCCGGCTTCCCGCGGGATGCGCGGCCGCCGAGCATCGCGCGCTTCAACAACGACAACAACGAGCCGGTGGTCAACATGGCGCTGGTCGGCCTGTGCCCGGGCGCCGCCAGTGCCCCGCAGGGCGCCGGCTGCGTGCCCACGCGCAGCGCGCGTGAGCTCTCCATCCTGGGCGATCAGCTGGTGGGCAAACGCCTGCAGCGCGTCGAAGGCGTGGCCCGCGTCGACATCCAGGGCTTGACGGTGCGCGAAGTGCGCATCGACCTGGACCCGCTGCGCCTGCGCGCCTACGGCGTCTCGCCGGCCGAGATATCAGCCGCGCTGGCCCAGGCCAACGCCGATCAGCCGGTGGGCCTGGTCAGCAATTCGCTGCAGGATGCCTTGCTGCGCGTGGAGGGCCGCGTGCGCGACCCGCGGCAGTTCGGGCAGATCGTGGTGGCCAAACGCGGCAACCTGTCGCTGACCCTGGCCGACCTGGGCACCCTGATCGAACGCGAGCGCGAGCCCGACTCGACGGCGCGCATCAACGGCCAGGCCGGCATCAACTTCAACGTCTTCAAGCAGCAGGACGCCAACATCGTAGTCGTCGGCGAAGCGGTGCAGAAGGCGATGGCCGAGATCCGCAAGAGCCTGCCGCCGGATGTGGAACTGCGCCTCATCAATGCCAGCAGCAACTTCGTCAAGGACTCGCTGAACGGGCTGCGCCACACCCTGATCGAAGGTGCGCTGCTCACGGTGGCCATCGTCTTCCTGTTCCTGCACTCGTGGCGCAGCACCATCATCACCGGCCTGACTCTGCCCATCGCGGTGATCAGCAGCTTCATCGCCGTCTACGCCTTCGGCTTCACGCTGAATTTCATGACCATGATGGCGCTGAGCCTGTGCATCGGCCTCTTGATCGACGACGCCATCGTGGTGCGCGAGAACATCGTGCGCCATGTGGCCCTGGGCAAGGACCACCACACCGCGGCCAACGACGGCACCAACGAGATCGGCCTGGCGGTGATGGCCACCACCTTCGCCATCGTGGCCGTATTTGCACCGGTGGCCTTCATGGGCGGCATCATCGGCAAGTTCTTCTACCCCTTCGGCATCACCGTGGTGGTGGCGGTGCTGGTGAGCCTGTTCGTCAGCTTCACGCTGGACCCCATGCTCAGCGCCGTCTGGCCCGACCCGCCTTCCACCCGGCTGAAGAGCATGCCGCTGATCGGGCATGCGATCCGCGCCACCGATCGCGCGCTGGATGCGCTGCACGGCCTTTACGAGCGCGTGATCCACTGGATCTTCTCCGAGCGGCGCTGGCGACTCTGGCTGCCGGTCTACGCGCACGCCTTCGACGCCCACCAGCGGCGCGACAAGGCCAGCGCGCGCCATTGGCGTCGGGCCACGATCACGCCACGCGGCGTGGTGATGGGCATCGGCACGCTGAGCTTCCTGGTGGCGCTGGGGCTGGCGCCGCTGGTGGGCAGCGAGTTCGTGCCGCAGACCGACCAGGGATTCACGCAACTGGCACTGCGCATGCCGGTGGGCAGCAGCCTGGAGCGCACCGACGCCAAGGTGCGGCAGATCGAAGCGTTGATCACCGCCATGCCCGAGATCGAAAACGTCGCCACCTGGGTGGGCGGGCCGGGCCAGCGCAACCAGGCCTGGCTCAACATCGCGCTCAAGCCGCGCAAGCAACGCCAGCGCAGCCAGAAACAGGTTGAAGAGGCGATGCGCGAGATGGTGGCGCGCATCCCGGGCACCGATGCCAGCGTGGGCTTCAACCGGCCCATCTACGTCGCCATCCTGGGTGGCGACCCCGAAGGCCTGGCCCGAGAGGCCGACGCGTTCGCCGAAAAGGTCAGGAAGATCCCCGGCGCGGTGGATGTCGAATCGTCGGTCAAGCCGGGACTGCCTGCCTATGCGGTGCGCATCAGGCCCGGTGCGGTGCGCGAGCTGGGCCTCACTGCACAGCAGCTGGCCAGCAGCCTGCGCGCCTATGTCAATGGCGAGACGGCGACCTGGTGGACCACGCCCGACGGAGACCAGATCGATGTCGTGCTGCGCCTGAACCAGAGCCAGCGCCAGAGCATCGAGCAGTTGCGCGGATTGCCGGTGGCATTCGCCAAGGATGGCACGCCCATCAGCCTGGACAGCGTGGCCACCATCGAGACCGTGTTCAACCCCGAGATCATCCGCCGCCAGAACCTGCAGCGACGCGAGGCGGTGTTTGCCGGCGTGCAGGGCCGCAGCCCGGGCGACGTCGGCGAGGACGTGCAGAAGCTGATCCGCGAGACCACGTTGCCACCGGGCTTCAGCTTCGACATCGGCGGCCAGATGCAGCAGCAGGCCGAGGCCTTCAGTGGCCTGCTGGGAGCGATGGCGCTGGCGGTGATCTTCATCTACATCGTGCTGGCCAGCCAGTTCGGCAGCTTCCTGCAGCCCATCGCCATCATGGCCAGCCTGCCGCTGGCGCTGATCGGGGTGATGCTGGCGCTGCTGATGTGGCGCAGCACGCTCAACGTGTTCAGCATGATCGGCCTGGTGATGCTGATGGGCCTGGTGACCAAGAACGCCATCCTGCTGGTGGACTTCGCCAATCATGCGCGCCGCGCCGGCGCCACGGTGGCCGAGGCGCTGCTGCAGGCCGGGCTGATCCGCATGCGGCCCATCATCATGACCACGATGGCCATGGTCTTCGGCATGCTGCCGCTGGCGCTGGCCTTCAATGACGGCGGTGAGCTCCAGGCGCCGATGGGCCGGGCCATCATCGGCGGCATCATCACCAGCACGCTGCTGACGCTGGTGGTGGTGCCGGTGCTGTACAGCTACCTGGCGCGCGAGAAGAAGCCGCGGCCGGCTGCGGCTGCCGCACCCCGGCTCACCGGCGGCGGCCCGGGGCCGCTGCCGATGCCGGCAGATCGTGACTGAACCGGCGGCCCGCCTGCCGGGCCGCCGCCGGTTCATCAAGCCGTCGTGTCGCGCATCAGGGTCGTGAACCAGATGCCCATGTCCTTGTAGTTGTCGCTGTCCACTTGCGCGGCTTCGGTCGGCACGGCGGGCACGCCGTTGACCAGCATCCGGCCGCCGTTGGAGGCGACCTTCATCTTGCCCTCGGCCGGGTCGTACTGGTAGGTTGCGGTCAACCAGGAGGCGGTGTTCGACGTGATCGGCGAGTAACAGGCCGAGGTCGCCACCGGCTGTGCATTGGCTTGGTTGCCGAGCATCAGGCGCACGATGGCGTCGGCGCAGATCTTGGCTTCCTGGTTGGCCACGTGGCCGGCCTTGGGCATGCCGCAGTTGGCCGCATCGCCGATGACGTGGATGCCAGCTGCGCCGGCTGCGGTGGATTCGTAGCTCAGCACGTTGACGTTGGCCCAGCGGCCGCCGGTGCCGTTGTTCAGGCCGGCTGCGGCCATCCAGCCCCCGGGTGCGCTGCCGCTGGCGCGGTGCGGCACGATGGGGTTGACGACCTGGGCCTGGCGGGCCAGCGGCGCGCCCAGCGCGTCCACGTAGCTGACCAAGCGGGTCTGGGCCTGGACGGCGATCTGCGTCACGCCGGGCACGTATTCGATGATGCCGGCGTGTGTTTGCGCAAAGGCCGTCTCGAAAGTGTGCTTCTCGGCCTGGATGGCCAGGTTTTCGTCCAGCACCAGCACACGGCAATTGGGGCCCTTGCTGCGCTTGAGGTAGTCGGCCACCACGCAGGCCCTTTCATACGGCCCGGGCGGGCAGCGGTAGGGCGCCTTGGGAATGGTCATCACGAAGGTGTCGCCGTTGCGCATCGCCCCCACCTGCTTGGCCAGCAGCGCGGTCTGCGCGCCGCCGCGCCAGGCGTGCGGTGTGCGCGTGTCGTAGTCGGCCTGCGTCAGGCCGTAGGCATCGTCGAAGCTCACGCCGGGCGCCAGGACCAGGCGGTCGTAGGGCAGCACGGTGTTGTCGGCCAGGCGCACGGACCGTGCGACGGCATCGACGGCGACCACGGTGCCCGTCTTGCGCACCACGCCGTACTTGGTGGTCAGCGCATCGCGCGTGAACTGCAGCGAAGCCAGCGTGCGGCTGCCCGTCAGCACCAGGTTGCTCATGATGCTGGAGGTGTAGACGGCGTCCGGCTCGACCAGTGTGACGGCGAGGCCCGCGCCGCCCCACAGGCGCAGGTACTTGGCGGCGGTCATGCCAGCCATCCCGCCACCGACCACGACGACACGCTTGCCCGTGAGGCCGGTGTTGGCCAGCGCGATGGTGCTGCTGCTGGACGAGGGCTTGCTGTCGGCCCAGCCGGTCAGGGGAAACACACCGGCGGCCACGCCGCCTGCGGCGAAGCCCAGCCATTGGCGGCGGGACAGCGGGTTCTGGATGTCTGAGTGCTGCATGGTGTCCTCTGCGCTCACTTCTGTTGCAGGTAGGCGATGATCGATTGCAGCTGCGCGCGGGTGTAGCCCTGGGCGTGCGCCGCCATGATGTCGCGGTTGGCCGTCTTGGTCAGGTACTCCAGCACCTCGCTGGCTTCGCTGCCGCGGATGTTGTCGAAGCCGCCGGTGCCCAGCGTGCCGTGGCACTGGAAGCAGTTGGACGCGAGCAGGCGGCCTTCAGTGTTGGCCGGCTGTGCAACCGCCGCGGCTGCGCCCGTACGACTTTCTTGGATGGCCTTCGTATCGCTGCTGGTGACCGCAGCAGGGGCGCCTGCCGTGGTGTCGACGCTGTCGGTGCTGCCACCGCCGCAGGCGGCCAAACCCAGCGCCGTGGCGATGGCGAGGATGCTGGCGGCTCGCCAGGGCTGAAATCGGCGGCGGGGGTGTTCTCGGGATCTCATGGGCTTTCCTGCTCTCGGGACGATGCGCAAATCGCACCGATAACAGTCTGTGCCCTTTTGGCGCCGCGGTCCGTAAACGGTATGGGGTATTTGTAAGAGAGTTCCACATACGTGGGGGGGTGCCGCACAGCTGCTCGCGGCTTGACCGCGCCGGCGGATTGCGGCTGGCGGCCTGAACGCCGCATGAACGGCAGCCCGCATGCGGCACCGAGAGGCGCCCAGGCCGACGGATGACGAACCGCCCGTTTCGCCA
>WBZP01004797.1_pt1 | contig 13945 bp, 12 predicted proteins | sample 5204301 | NCBI WGS metagenome assembly WBZP01 (sample SAMN12412401, study PRJNA552823) | activated sludge metagenome | isolation source: activated sludge from nitrification reactor of wastewater treatment plant... | place: USA: Pennsylvania | collected 2017 | reverse complement strand
GACGGCGACCTTCCCACATAACCACAACCCCGCCAAAAGCCAAACCTTTTTTGATTTCGGATTCAACGTCAAAACCGATCGCTCAGACTCATACCTGGATTGGAATGGACTCGCGGCAGGTCGGTCGGCCGTTGCGCCACCCCCTGACACTACCGTGGCGAAGCGGGCCGTCGCCGGATGGGACCCGCAGTGCGCAGGGGGTGGGCGATCGGCGCCGCACGACAATGACCGGTCACGCGGCTAGCGGCAATGCCAATACAGTGAACCTCGCGGCGACGGCAGGCAGGTCTGGAAGGGTTGCGGCCATGGATACCATGGCCCTTGCAGCGCCTGGGCCCGGCAGAGCAGGAGTTCCTGCTCGACGCGCTGCTGGCAGGCCCTCTCGGCCGCGCCGGCGGCGGCCGCCTGGTCGTCGAAGAGGCGCTGGCGTTCGCTGTCGACCATGTGGTCGAGGACTTTGCGCGGCACACCCTGCGCCGCCAAATCGATGATCATGCTCGCCGACAGCCGGTAGCGCGAGCCGGAAGCGACGATCCGCGCAATCAGATCATCGTCGGCGACACCCTGTTTCGCCAGTGCCACGATCCGTTCCAGCGGCAAGGCGGCGGCTGGTTGCGGCAGGCGCGAGGCCAGCTCGGCACCGAGGCGCTCGATCCGCGGCGATTTCGCGGGCGTGGCGGCGCAGCCGTGCAGCATCAGGGCGAGGACGATCCAGACGGTGGCGAAGTTCTTCATCGTAAAGCGGTAGTGCAGCGCGTGTTGCGGACTTCGCCAATGATAGGCGACGCGGCCAATCGCGGCGACTCGTCTACAATTCGACGCCTCGCCGTTCCTCCCCGCCCGCCCGCCCGTGACTGCCACCCGCCAGGCCCTCGAACTGCTCGCCCCCGCCAGAAATGCCGACTTCGGCATCGAAGCGATCCGGCATGGCGCGGACGCCGTGTATATCGGCGGGCCGGCCTTCGGCGCGCGGGCCGATGCCGGCAACAGCATGGCGGACATCGAACGAACGGCAGCCTACGCGCATCGCTATTTCGCCAAGGTCTTCGTCACGCTCAACACCATCCTGCGCGACGACGAACTGGAACCGGCGCGGCGCCTGGCCTGGCAGTCCTACGAGGCCGGCGCCGATGCGCTGATCGTGCAGGACATGGGCCTGTTGCAGCTCGACCTGCCGCCGCTGCAACTGCACGCCAGCACGCAGACCGACATCCGCACGCCGGCCAAGGCGCGCTTCCTGCAGGATGTCGGCTTTTCGCAGATCGTGCTGGCGCGCGAGCTGACGCTGAAGGAGATCGCGAAGATCTCCGAGGGCCTGCGGACCGACCGCGGCGCAGTCTACACGGATGCACCTGCGGAATGCGGCCACGGCGCGGCGGCCACGCTGGAGTTCTTCGTCCATGGCGCGCTGTGCGTGGCCTACAGCGGCCAGTGCTACATCAGCCACGCCCATACCGGGCGCAGCGCCAATCGCGGCGAATGTTCCCAGGCCTGCCGTCTGCCTTACACGCTGGAAGACGAGGCCGGCCGCATCGTCGCCCACGACAAGCACCTGCTGTCGATGAAGGACAACGATCAGAGCGCCAACCTGGGCGAACTGATCCGCGCCGGCATCCGTTCCTTCAAGATCGAGGGACGATTGAAGGATCTTTCCTATGTCAAGAACATCACCGCGCACTACCGTCGGCTGCTCGACGCTTTCATCGCGCAGGAGCCGGGCTACCGGCGGGCCTCGTCCGGACAGTGCCGCTACACATTCACGCCGCGACCGGAAAAGACCTTCAATCGCGGCGCCACCGATTACTTCGTCAATGAACGCCAGGCCGCCATTGGCGCCTTCGACACGCCGAAATTCTCCGGCGAACCGATCGGCGAGGTCAGCCGCATCGGGCCGGACTGGTTCGAGGTCAATGCAACGGCGACGCTGCACAACGGCGACGGCCTGAGCTATTTCGACAGCCACCGCGAACTGGTCGGCCTGCGCATCAATCGAGCCGACGGGGCGCGCCTGTATCCGCAGGCGATGCCCGGCGACCTCGCGCTCGGCGTCACGCTCTACCGAAATCGCGACCAGGAATTCGAGCGCGCGTTGGAGAAGGAGTCCGCGACACGCCGCATTGCCGTCAGCATGCAGATCGGCGAGACGGCCGACGGTTTCGAGCTGCGCGTGGCCGACGAGGACGGCATCACCGCTGGCGCGACACTGGTCCACGCCAAGGAGTTGGCACAAAACGCCGAACGCGCCCGGCTGGCGCTGGACACGGCTCTGGGCAAGCTTGGCGGCACCGACTTCGCCGCCAGCGAGATCGTCCAGCAAATCTCGCAACCCTGGTTCCTGCCGGCTTCGGCGGTGAACAGTCTGCGTCGCGACGCGATCGCCGCGCTCGAAGCGGCGCGTGCCAGCGCCTATCGCCGCCCTGTGCGACAAGCCGCCGCATCGCCGGCACCGGCTTTTCCCGAACACGAGTTGAGCTATCTCGGCAACGTGCTCAACAGCGCGGCTCGCGGGTTCTACGAAAAGCATGGCGTAGCGTTGATAGCCGAGGCCTACGAGACCAACAGCGAAAAGGGCGAGGTCTCGCTGATGATCACGCGCCACTGCCTGCGCTACAGCTTCAACCTCTGCCCCAAGGAAGTGAAGGGGATTCGTCCCGACCCGATGACGCTGGTCAATGGCAAGGAAAGGCTTACGCTGCGCTTCGACTGCAGGAAGTGCGAAATGCATGTGATCGGCAAGTTGCGGAAGGGCCGGCAGATCAGCATCCTCCCGGTCGCGCATTGAGCCGGATTCCGGAGGCGGCGCCGGCCGGCGGCTGTTGATCGCGATCCGGCGTTCGCCATGAGCCGCATCATCCTGGCCCCGATGGAGGGCCTCGCCGACGATGTGCTGCGCGCGGTGCTGACGTCCGCCGGCGGCTACGACTGGTGCGTCACCGAGTTCGTCCGCGTGACGACCACCGTGCTGCCCCACTCCTGCTACACGCGGCTTTCCCCGGAACTGAAGAATCGCTCGCGCACCGCGCACGGCACGCCGGTGCGCATCCAGTTGCTCGGCGCCGATCCGCAATTGCTGGCGGACAACGCCGCCCACCTGGCGCTGCTACGGCCGGCCGGCATCGATCTGAACTTCGGCTGTCCGACGCCGCTGGTGAATCGCCATGGCGGCGGCGCGGCCCTGCTCGACGATCCCGAGCTGTTGCGGCGAATTGCGGCGGCGGTGCGCGCCGCGGTACCGCCGGAAATCCCGGTGACCGCGAAAATGCGCCTCGGCATCGATGACACCGCTCGCACCCTGGACTGCGCGCTGGCGCTCGAGGCCGGCGCGATCCAGGAGCTGGCGGTGCATGGCCGCACCCGGGAGGACGGCTACGGGCCGCACGTGCGCTGGGAATGGATCGCGCGGATCCGCGCGGCGGTGAAACTGCCCGTCATCGCCAATGGCGAAGTGTGGAATCTTGCCGACTACCACCAGATCCGCGCGGTTACCGGCTGCGCCGATGTCATGCTCGGCCGCGGCGCCGTGGCCGACCCGTTGCTGGCAGGGCGCATCCGCGGCGGCGGCGAGGCACAGACGCCCGCCGACTGGGAAACGCTCAAGGGCTTGATCACCAATTTCTGGGGGCGGGTGCAGGCGAAGCTGCCGCCGCACCAGTCACCCGGCCGGCTGAAGCAGTGGCTCGGACTGATGCAGCGCGGCTATCCGCAGGCGCAACGCCTGTTTGGCGAGCTGCGCGAGGTGCGCCGCGCCCCCGAGATCAGTCGGATACTGGAACGATCCGGGATGGCCGTCGCGCTCGCGCCGGCCCGCTGACACCGACTTTCGACGAAGCATCCACAACCCCCGCGCCGGGGCTTTGCCGAGCCAGCGAATCGATGGCGCCGGTGACGTCGATATGAATGACAGCGTCAAACTGCGCGGACAACACGGTATTGAAGTAGTGATCCCGCCGCTCCGCGCGCGGCCGGTAGATGACACCGACCGCACGCTCCGGCCGCCGCGCGGCGAACTCCGCCGCCAGCGCCGGGTCGCCGCGAAAGATCAGCAGCACGGCGGGCGGTCCGCCGCTGGACAGGCGCGCGTGCAGCAGATGATGCCAGCTCCCCGGCAGCGCCGGCCGGAGGCGCCGGACCCGGTCGGGCGAACCCCAGCCGGGCGCCGCGCGCACCCGGCCGCGAAATGTCGAAAAGCCGACCAGCACCGCGTCCTCGCCGAAGCGCTCACGCATCAACTGGCCGAGGCTGAGTTCCCCGCTGCGCGCCTGATCGGTGGCGCGCGCATCGCCCTGATGCAGGTTGTGCGCCCAGACCACGATGCGCCCCTGCGGCCCCATGCGCTCCAGCAGTTGCGCCAGCGTGGCCGCCATGTGCCGCTCGCGCAGGTTCCAGGAGCCCACGCTCTCGCCGCGGTACAGGGCGCGGTAGTAGCTTTCACCACTGCTGACCACGCGCGCGCTTTGCCACGCGAGGAAGTCGTCCTCGTCCCGCGTCTGCGCCGCCGCCGACTCCATTTCCGCAAGTTGCGCGACGGCACCGGAGGCGCAGGAAGGCGCCCTGCCGGCCTCGACTTCGCGGCCATAGCGCATCGGCTCGGGCAGGTAATGGTCGAAGCAGGCGCAGCGCTGGCGGGCCAGCGCCGCGGCGGCAATGGAACGCCGCGCGACATGGCGCACCACGGCATCGGCCGACTCGGGCACGCTGTAGAGGTCCATGCCATACAGCCGCACCGGCCGGCCGCGGCGGTCGGGCGCGACGTTGACCGCACGCAGCGCTTCGAGCAGATCGCGCAGCTCGCTGTTGCGCGAAGGCCAGGCGGGAAAGCGCACGAAGCCGGCCAACGCCGCGGCGGCGTTGTCGTCGCGGTCCGTGCCCAGGAGGTAATCGTCGAGACGCCGCACCGGCTCCCAGGGGGCCTCCAGCACCACGGCGCGAAAGCCCTGTTCTTCGACCAGCCGGCGCGTGATCCGCGCCCGCTCGCGGTAGAACTCGCGGCTGCCGTGGGTCGCCTCGCCGAGCAGCACCACGCGCGCGCCGGCAGTCAATTCCAGCAGACGATCGTAGTCCGCGGCGGCGCCGGTCAGCGGCTGATCGGCCAGACAGATGGCGCTCGCCAGGCTCCATGCCAACCACGCCAGCACGCCAATCCGGCGGCCCATGGCGTCGTCCTACACGCGCGCCACGCCGCCGCTGTTGTCGCAATGATCGGCGATGGCGCGCGCCAGACGCGGCAGCAAGGCATCGGGGAAGTCGTGGCCCATGCCCTCGATCACCAGCAGCGATGCGCCCGGTATGTGGCGCGCGGTATCGCGGCCGGCGGCCAAGGGCACCAGCGGATCCTGCGCGCCGTGGATCACCAGCGTCGGCACGGCGATGGTGCGCAGCAGCTTGCGGCGGTCGCCGGAGGCGATGACGGCCAGCAACTGGCGGGCGGTGCCGGCCGGCTCATAGGCGCGCCGCACGCTGCGGCCGAGGCGCTGGCGCAACTCGTCGCGCGTCGACGGGTAGCCGGGGCTGCCGATCACGCCGAAGGCTTCCACCAGATGTTCGATCACCATCTCGGGATCGCTCGGGTCGGCGGGCCGGCTCAGCAGGGCCTTGCGCGCTGCCTTGGTGGGGCGCGACACGCGCCGGTTGCCGGAGGTCGACATGATCGAGGTCAGGCTCAACACCCGCTGCGGCGCCGTCGCCGCAAGGATCTGCGCGATCATGCCGCCCATCGAGGCACCGACGATGTGCGCGCGCCCAATGCCGAGCCAGTCGAGCAGGCCGATCACGTCGCCGGCCATGTCGTTCAGCGTGTAGGGAACGCGCACCGGCAGATGCAGCGCGGCGGCGGCCATCGCCAGCGCCAGATTGACGCGCTTGTTTCCCCGCGCGCGTCCGGACAAGCCGCAATCGCGATTGTCGAAACGGATCACGCGATAGCCGCGCGCCACCAGCGCCGCGCACAGCGCATCGGGCCAAGCGGTCAGTTGCATGCCAAGGCCCATGATCAGCACGATGGCCGGATGCCCGGGGTCGCCCAGCGACTCGTACTCGATATGCAGCGGCGCGGCCATGGTTCAGGCGGCCGCACGCAAAGCCGGCCCGGGCCGCGCACGCCGGGGCTTTGCCGGAATCGCCTTGCGCCGCGCCGCCGGCCGTGTCAGCGCCAGATAGTCCTGGAAACTGTCGCGCAGGCACTGCGCCAGGACCTCCGGATCGGGCAGTTGTTGGTAGCAGGCGGTGAATGACACGATCATCATCTGGTTGTAGCTGGTCACCGAAAATACCAGACCCATGCCGTCGGCAATCGGCAGCAGCGCCGACAGGTAGGTCAGCCGCGCGCCATGCAGGTAGAGCGGCACCTGCGGCCCCGGCACGTTGGTGATGGCGCAATTGGCCAGCGGCGACCAGTCGCCGAGTCGCGCCGAAGCCGCGCGCAGCATCTTGCTGGTCACGGCAATCGCGACCGATGGGGCATGCCGCGCCACCTCGGTCAACTCGCGCGCGCCGACCGCCTGCGCGATCACGGTCGAGGACGAACTGGCGCCCTGGATCGCGACAAGCCGCTGCAAAGGGTCGGGAATGTCCGTGCCGAGCTCGATACGCACCCACGCATAGCCGGTCTGCCCTCGCCCCTCGCCTTGGTCGCGCACGGCAACCGGCGTCGCGGCGACCAGGCTTTCATCCGGCAGCTCGCCTTGCAGGTCGAGGTAGCGGCGCAAGGCGCCGGCGCATACGGCGAGGACCACGTCATTGACCGTGGCGCCGGGTGCCAGGCCGCGAATGGCCTTGAAGTCTTGCAGCGCGAAGCGGCGCGTGTCGAATACGCGGTGCGGCGAGACTTCGGTATTGAACCGCGTCGTGGGAAATTCCGCGGGCCGGCCGAGGAACTCGCCGGCGCAGGCGCTGACGATGGTCCGCAGCGCTGTCCAGCTGCGGATCAGGGGCCGCCCCATGCGCCAGGGAAAGGTCGCGAAATGCAGTCCGGCGCGAATCAGCAGCGCGACACCGCCCGGGGCCGCTTCGGGAAACCAAGGGGCGGCGGGCTCCGCTGCCGGCGCGGCCGGCGCGAGGTCATGCAGCAGCGCGGTGATTTCATTGCCCTTGGCGACATCGATCGCGGCGTGATGAATCTTCAACAGCACCGCGAAGCTGCCAACCGGCAAATCCAGAAAACTGTCCAGGCCCTCGATTACATACATCTCCCACAGCGGCCGCTGCAAATCGAGCGGCCGGGCGTGGATGCGCGAGGCCTGGATGCAGAACTGGCGCCAGTCGCCGGGCTTGGGCAGGGCGATGTGGCGGATGTGGTATTCGATGTCGAAACTCTCGTCCTCGATCCACCACGGGTAGTCCAGATCCAGCGGGACGCGCTGGATCTTCCGGCGGAATATCGGCAGCTTGCCCAGACGGCTGGCGACGTGGCTCAGGATCTGCTTGAAGCGCACCACCCCGTCCGGCGCGGTGGACTGGTCGTAGATGTGCAGCAGCGTGACGTTCGAGTTGGCGTGGGCGCTGTCCGAGTAAATATAGGCGGCATCGTGTTCGCTGAGTTGTCGCATGCGGGGCCTTGGTGGCGGAACAGGGTGGCGGGATTCAGGTCGCGGGAGATGCTGCATTATCACGCGCCGGGCCGACCGTGGCGCGCCACACGCGCCCGAGCAGGCCGCGCGGCGCGAAGGGCTGCCAGCCGTGTTCCGGCTGGGCCAGCCGGTCGGCGACGATGGCCAGCACGATGCCGTTGAAGCCCAGCCCGATATGACTTCCCGGTACCCGGATGTTTTCGTGCAGTGCCGGATCGCCGTCGATGGTCGCCTCCTGCGGCGGCACCACGCCGTCGCCCAGCGAGTACAGGCAACTGGTCGGGATCGCCAGCCGGCGGCGCTCGCGCAGCGACTTCGCGCGCGGCTGCATGACGTGGGCCGCGGCCCCCAGGCGATGCGACACCAGCCGGTAAATCGCCCTCAGGGTCGCCGGCGCCCGGCTGCCCGCGGCATCGACACTGACCGGACTGCCCAGCGTGACGATCGAACGCACGCATTCCAGCGTGCTTTCGGCGCCGTAGAGCGAAAACACTCCGCCCAGGCTCCAGCCGACCAGGCTGATCTTGCGCCCGGTGATGTGGTGCAGGTAGCGGATCTTCTGCGGCAACGCACTGGCATGCTTGCTGCGAAAGCCCAGGTTGCGTCCCAGGCCCCAGGTGTGCACCTGGTAGCCCTTGCTCTGCAGAAACAGCCTGAGCGCGACCAGCGATGTTTCGCCGGCCAGGAAGCCGGGCAGCAGCAGCACCGGATGACCGTCTCCGCGGGGCGCCTGCAGCAGCAGCGGCAACGCCGCCGGCAGCAGCGCGGCTTCCACCACGGCGCGCGGCTCCAGCAATGAATTCAGCACCCGGGGCGCCCCGACGTGGGCATGGCGGACAACGGCGGGACGCGGCATCTGTTGGCTCCGGCGGGATTTCTATTTGACGGCGCCAGCCGCTGGCGGCCGCTTGCCTTTGCGTCGGCTGTTGGCTGCCGGCTCGACGCCCGGCCGTCCTCGCGCCGGCCTGGTCGCCGCGACTCCGGCAGCAACACGGCTTGACGGCGTAGCTCGGGCCGGCGCCGCCATGCCGCGCATCAATTCCCGATGGGCGTCGAGGAAGTCTTGCGCCAGCTCCCGCACATCGGGCACCGCGCAGCGCGCCGCGACAAAACCCAGGCACAGTTGGCCGGCATAGCTGACCAGCGTGATGTTGAGGCCGATGCCGTGTTCCACGATCGACAAAGGCCAGTAGCCGCTCATGCGCAAGCCATCGACATACAACGGCAGCGGCGGGCCGGGCACGTTGGAAACCAGCACGTTGGCCAGCACCGGCAAGCGCTCGACCACGCCGCGCCGAGCATAGAGCGAGGCCAGCGCGCCAAGTATCCAGGGCACGCCGATCAAGGGAAAATCGGTGGGTATCACCGCCCTGGCCTGCCGCGCCACCGACTTGGTCGCGCCGGAGGAATCGCGAATCGCCAGCAAGCGCCGCCACGGGTCGGCCACGTTGGTCGCCAGGCTGACCAGGCTCAGCGTGGCCTGGGTGCGGAAGTCGATGTTGCCAGCGTCGCGCAAGGATATCGGCATCGACGCGATCAGCGACTTGCGCGGGATCGACGCCGTGCGCTTCAGATAGCGTCGCAGCGCGCCGCTGCAAAGTGCCAGCACGACATCATTGACGGTCGCGGCGTGGGCGGCGGCGATCGCCTTCAACCCGGCGCGCGGCACCGCGGCAGTGGCGAAGCCGCGTTCCGGCGTGATCGCCGTGTTCAGCGCCGTGCGTGGGCCGAACGAGATACTGCGGCGCAGCTCGCGCAGGTTCGGCGCATCCTGCGCCGCGGCCGCTCCGCGCGCTTTGGCCCGCGACCCGCGCACGATGCCCGCCAGCGTTCGCACGGCACCGGGCAACTCGCGCACCAGCTTGATGTACTGCCCCGCATCGTGGCGAAATGCCGCGGCTGCAAGTGCCAGCGTGCCCGGCGCACGCCGCACGGTTGGAACCCTTCCCTTCGCGCCGGCAATCCGCGCCCTGCCGCCGACATCGGCGTCGGGGGAGGTGTCGAACAGCACACCGGCCAGCGCGACGCCGGACTGGCCGTCGATCATGGCATGGTGGATCTTGAAGTAGTAGGCATGCTCGCCGCTGGCAAGGCCGTCGAAGACGTACATCATCCACAAGGGCCGCGCGCGGTCGAGCAACTCGGCATGCAGATCGCCGACGACCCTCTCCAATTGCGCCCAGGTACCAGGTTTCGGCAGGCGCACGCGGCGGATGTGCCAGTCGAGATCCACCTCGGCCTGAACCCAGCCGGGATTCGCCAGTTGCAGCGGCAGAACCGCCAGCCGGCGCCGCAGCACAGGCACCATGCGGTGCTCCATCATGCGTCGGACGGCGGCGAAGAAGTCGCCCCGGTAATCGGGCGGAGTTTCGAACAGGTGCAGCGAACCGACATGCATCGGCGTCGCCGCGGTTTCCAGGTTGAGGAAAGCCCCGTCCACCCCGCTCAGGGTTTCCAGCCCTGTATCCATCGCCTGCTTCGCGCCCATTGACTCCTCTGGCATACGGATCGCAGTCGGCGGGACATCGGATGGCAAGATATTTGCGTCCACCGCAGCAATCCATTTCTACCGATCAGTATAATCGGAACCCGATCATCCGGCGCCGGTTCCGGCGCAATACATTTCGCGACCGGCCCCGCCCATGAGCGTCCCCCGCAATGTCATTCGAGTCTCCGCGACCTCAGCCGCACGACCCGCCGACACGGGGCCCGGCAGCGACAAACGCGAGCGCGTGCTGGCCGTGGCCGAAGACCTGTTCCACCGCCACGGTTTCCCCGGCACCACGGTGGACATGATCTGCGCCGAACTCGGCGTCAGCAAACCCTTCGTCTATTACTATTTTCATGACAAGAACGAAATCGCCGAGACCCTGGCCTGGCGCGCTTCCGTCGCCTGCCTGACGACGATGAAGTTCCCGCCCGAGGACGCGCGGCCCGCCCATCTCAGGCTGGCGGACGGTCTGCACCGCTGGGTGGCCGCCTGCGTCGAAAACTTTCGCGGCAGCACCCTGGCGTTTCGCGTGACGGCTTCGTTGCGCCCGGAGTTCCGCGCGGAGCTGCGCAGGCTCGCCGACGACTTCTACGCCGATCTGGGCGCCCTGATGAACCAGGCCCGCGACGAGGGCAAGCTCTCCTTCGAGGACACCACCGTGACCGCGCTGGCGATGGGGGGCGTCGTCGGCTTCATGTATACCTGGTATCGCCCCGACGGCCGCCTGGCGCCCGACCAGCTCGTGCGGCGCCTGACGACGACCCTGTACAAGATGATCGGCCTGCGCCGCGCGCCGCCGCGTCGCCCGGCAGGGCCCGGAACGACCCGGCCACGAAGGATTCGGCGATGAAGCAGTTGCGCGACCTCACCGCGGTGATCACCGGCGCCGCCAGCGGCATCGGCCTCGAACTGGCGCGCCGCGCCGCCGCCGAAGGCATGCGCCTGGTGCTGGCGGACATCGACAGCGCGCGGCTGGAAACGGCCGCGGCCAGCCTCGAACTGTCCGGCGACCGGCTGCTGCTGCAACGAACCGACGTCAGCCGCGAGCATGAAGTCCTCGCCCTGGCCGACGCCGCCTTTGCCCGCTTCGGCGGCGTGCACCTGCTGTGCAACAACGCCGGGGTCGGCCTCACCCGCGTCAGTTGGGAAATGAGCACGGCCGACTGGAACTGGGTACTCGGCGTCGATCTGTGGAGCGTGATCTACGGCATCCAGCATTTCCTGCCGCGGATGCTGCAACAGCCGGACGCAGGCCACGTGGTCAACACCGCGTCGGTCGCCGGCCTGTTGTCGACGCCGGGCATGGCGGCCTACAACGTCGCCAAACACGGCGTGGTGACGCTGTCCGAAACGCTGTACGGCGAACTGCTGGCGGCGAAAGCCCGGGTCGGCGTCTCGCTGCTCTGCCCGGCCTGGGTGCCCACGCTGATTCACGAATCGGCGCGCAACCGACCCCAGCGCTTTGGCGCGGCTCGACCCGCTGCCGGTCTGTCCGCGGCCTACGAGGCGAAGTCAGCGCAGGCCGTCAAATCCGGCCGGCTGACGGCCGCCGACATGGCGAATGCCGTATTCGACGCGGTGGCGGAAGACCGCTTCTACGTGATTCCCCACCGCAGGATCAACAATGCCATCCAGTTGCGCATGGATGACATCCTGAATCTGCGCAATCCCACCCAACTCGGATAGAGGTCCCCAATGAAAGCCCTGCTCTGCGAAGCCTATGGCCCGATCGATACGCTGACCGTCAAGGAGGTCCCCTCCCCCGTGCCCGGCCCCAGACAACTGCTGGTCGACGTCAAGGCCGCCGCGGTGAACTTCGCCGATGCGCTGATCGTGCAGGGCCTCTACCAGGTCAAGCCGCCGCTGCCCTTCACCCCCGGTTCGGAGATCTCCGGCATCGTCAAAGCCGTCGGCGCCGACGTGAAGCAGTTCAAAGCGGGCGACCGCATCATCGCGATGGTCGGCCAGGGCGGCTTCGCCGAGGAATGCCTGGCGGAAGCGGGACGCGCGATGCCGCTGCCCGCCGGGATGAATTTCGACACCGGCGCGGCGCTGGTCGTGGCGTATTGCACATCGCTGCATGGCCTGAAGGACTGCGGCCGCTTGCAGCCCGGCGAGACCCTGGTGGTCCTGGGCGCCGCCGGCGGCGTCGGCAGTTCGGCCGTCGAGATCGGCAAGGCACTGGGCGCGCGCGTGATCGCCGCCGCGTCCTCGGACGACAAACTGGAACTTTGCCGCAAGCTGGGCGCCGACGCGACGGTGAATTACAGCACCGAGAACCTCAAGGACCGCATCAACGAACTCACCGCCGGCAAGGGCGCCGACGTCGTCTATGACGCGGTCGGCGGGGCCCACACGGAACCCGCGCTGCGCGCCCTGGCCTGGCGCGGCCGGCTGCTGGTGATCGGCTTCGCCGCCGGCGGGATCCCGAAGATTCCGCTCAATCTGACGCTGCTCAAGGAGCGTTCGATCATCGGCGTGTATTGGGGCGACTGGGTCAAACACGACATGGCCGGCCACCTCGCCAATCTGCACCAACTCAATGTTTGGTTCGCCGCCGGCACGATCCGCCCCGTGGTCAGCGAACGCTTTCCGCTCGCAAAGGCCCGGGAGGCCATCGCCAGTATCGCCAACCGCCAGGTCAAGGGCAAGATCGTCGTCCAGCCGAACAAATGAAAGCCTGTTTCCGGGGGAATCACGCCCCGCGTTGAGACCAGTATCGGATGGCCGCAAGCCGCGGCGGACGAGGGGCCCGGGTGTAGACCCAATTGCGCTACATCGGCGGTGGCAAAGCCTTCTTCCAGGCGTCGAGCGTCCCGACTCGAGCGTACCAGCGCTGGATGTTTTCAAACGGACCCAAAGGCAATTTGCAGGCTTGCGCGTAGTGCAGCGGGGCCGCCAGCGCGAAGTCGACGACTGACAGCGCATCGCCCAGCACAAAGCTGCGCCCGGCCAACTGGGCGTCGAGAATCGCGGCCGCCTTGGCGAATTTTTCCTCGCCTTGTTTGACGCAAACGGGATCCGCGGGTTCGCCGATCAGGATCTGCTTCACCAGATGCTCGAACAGCAATATCGCGCACGCCGAATCCCAGTCGAAAATGTCCCAGGCGAGCCACTGGGCGACCAGCGCGCGGCCCTGGATATCCGTCGCCATCAACTCCCCGGGCTTCTTTTCAGCCAGATATTGGATGATGGCATTCGATTCCCAGAGAACGAAATCGCCGTCCTGCAGCACCGGCATCCGCCCGTTCGGATTGAGTCGGAGGAAATCGGGGGTCTTCTGGTCGCCCTTGGTCAGGTCAACAAAGACAGGCTCGAACGGCAATCCCAGATGGTGCGCAACCGCCAATACCTTGATCGCCCTGGGCGATGGAGGGAAAACGTAGAGTTTCATCAACCTGCCCCTATGGTGATGTGACGAAAGGCATCTTACGCCGCACTTACGCTTGCAAACGGCCCGTGGCGACCGCGCGGCCTAGGCCTTGAGCCGGTATCCCGTCTTGAATATCCAGGCGACGATGGCCAGCGACACGATCAGAAAGCCCAGGGTCATCGCAAGGCTGACGGCTACGCCGACGTCGGCCAAACCATAGAAGCTCCAGCGAAACCCGCTGATCAGATAGACCACCGGATTGAACAAGGCGACGGTCTGCCAGAACGGCGGCAACATGTCGATCGAGTAGAAGCTGCCGCCGAGAAAGGTCAGCGGCGTGATGATCAACAGCGGCACGACCTGCAGCTTCTCGAAGTTGTCGGCCCAGATGCCTATGATGAATCCGATCAGGCTGAAGGTCACCGCCGTCAGCAACAGAAACAGCATCATCCAGAATGGATGGTCGATGTGCAGGGGCACGAACAGCCAGGCGGTCGCCAGGATGATGGCACCGAC
>WBZP01004796.1_pt1 | contig 13946 bp, 9 predicted proteins | sample 5204301 | NCBI WGS metagenome assembly WBZP01 (sample SAMN12412401, study PRJNA552823) | activated sludge metagenome | isolation source: activated sludge from nitrification reactor of wastewater treatment plant... | place: USA: Pennsylvania | collected 2017 | reverse complement strand
AGCGACTTGAGGTCGGGGTTACGGCCGGGGCAGCCTCCAGACCGGGGTGCTGCCGATCGATGGCGGCGACCTTGGCCAGCGCTCCCCAGCGCATATAGCAGTTTCGGGAATTTCGAAGATAGACGTGGGCGAAGGCGTCGAAACCGTTGTGGCGCCAAAAGCGTGCGGCGATCTCGTAGGCCAGACCCTCCTCAAGGGCTGAACCGTCGTCGCGAGCCACCCGCAGGGCTTCCTCGTAAAGTCGCATGGCTTCGTTCGTTTCGCCATCGATGCGAGCGATCTCGGCGGCGACCAGGGCACGACGGGCGGAGAAATTTCTTGGGCAATGCGCAGCCCAAAGACTCAACTTGCGCAGGTGTTCGGTCAGACGTTTGCGGTATTCCAGCCGCAAGGTCTGCCCGGCCTCGTCATGGAGTGCGGCCAGGGTAAGTGCCAGATAAAAGTGGTGAGCGAATTCACAGGCCATCGACATCACGCTACGCAACAAGGCCGCTGCCGAGTCGGCGGCGCTCAATGCCTGTTCATGGCGGCCTTCGAGGAAAGCTGTCATCTGCCCAAGGATGTGGAAGGTGGCAATGCCGACCTGGAAGCCTCCCTTGGCCAGGGCGATCGAACAAGCTTCCCGTTCGGCGGTTTCTTGAGCGCAGCGTTCCCGATCCGCTGAATCGCCGATCAGGCCGGAGGCAAACAGTTCCACCGCCCGGGCCGTGTGGAAAGCCCAAGTATTGCCATTGTCATGCGCAAAAGCGGCGTATTTGCGTGCGGTTTCGCTGAGCTCTACAAGCGGGCTGCCCTTGTCCAGGCCAATCCAGGACAGGGCGACGGCGCTCAGTCCCGCGTAGACGAGGTTGCCTACCTCCAGGCAGGCGACGAAAGCCTGCTGAAGAAACTTCTCGCTATCTGAAAACGGCTGTAAGGAATTGCTGACGAATGCACCATGGCGGTAGAGCAGCACGGGACGAAGCCGGGGGTTCGCGATCCGTTCGTTGAGGGCCAGCGCCATCTCGGAATAGGCGAATGCCGCCGGAGCATCTTCGAATACGCCCGCCAACAGGATGCTGTAAGCGCTATAGGCGCCACACGTGTCGGCGGCATTACCGTAGCGCAGGGACAGATTGAGTGCCTTCAGCAAAATCAGAGGCCACAGGCTGGGGCGGGCGATATAGACGCACGGCGAGGCGTCCACCAGGATGCCGAGCATCGCCTGGATATCGGGATCCTCGATGCGCGGCGCGTCGATCAGCTCGGCTATGCGGCGCCCGTCGAGCAATGTCGGAACCAGATTCTTTTCGGTTTGAATGGCCGCGGCGATATCATTGTCGGATTCGGGAAAACTCATTCCGAATATGGCCAGACCCGCGAGTACCGTGTCTACCGCGTCAACGAAACGCCCGGCGAACTGATAGAGACTCATGCGCAGGCGGATGACCCGTGCGCGCTCGTGACGCAAGCGGGCGTTTTCAAGGAGTTCATTGAACAGCGCATCGGCCTTGTCCAGATCGCCGGTCAGGTACTCACACTCCGATAAGGCCAACAGGATACTGTAGCTTTCGTCATAGGACATTTCCCATGCGTTCTCGGGGAGTAGCGCCCGGGCCTGGGCGAAGTAGGAACGTGCCGCAGCATAGGCCGTCGATGCCTTGGCTTGTTGGCCGGCACAGACGTTATAGCGGCGCACGAGCGCTCGTTCATCGGCTGCCGTGAGTAAATCGATGCCTTTGTTCAACTGGTTGACGGTGTCGAACACCGAGTCGTTGTCGATCGTGTCGCCCATACGCGCCGCCAGCAGGCGGCCGATACGCAGGTGCTCGGCCGGGCGGGAACCTTCGGGAATCAATGCATAGGCGGCCTCCTGAATCCGGTCGTGGGAAAAAGCGAGGGTTGAACCGTGCGCATGGACGAATCCGATCGATAAGGCTTCATCAAGATCCGCTTCGAGCGTCTCGCGGGTAGCCCCGGCGACCAGCGCGAGCAGCTCGCAGGGAGCGCTGTTGCCCAGGCTGGCAAGGTGGCCCAGGGCACTACGGGTTGGCGGTGACAAGCGGCCCAGCTTGCCGATCATCAGATCGACGACGTCTTCCGAATGGCGGTAGGCACGGATCGCGTCGATGTTGGGACGCCAGGATTCCGCGTCTGCCTCGAACGTCAGCAATCGTTCTTCGTACAGGCTAGACAGGAGCTGGATGGAAAAGAAGGGATTGCCGTCGGTCTTGTCGTGTATCAGCCGGGACAGGTTTGCGGCGCATTGTGCATCGCACGCCAGGGCTTCGGCGATCAACTGGCCGAGGTCATCGACGGACAAGGGGCCGAGAGCGATTTCGCCGATGCGGATAGGGCTCTTTCGCAAGGATTCAAGGGCGAGTATCAGAGGGTGTGTCGCGCTGACTTCATTGCTGCGATAGGCGCCAATCAGCAGAAGATGACGGGTATCGGGGTGCGTGATCAGGTGGTCCAGCAGTGCCAGACTGGCGGGGTCGAGCCATTGCAGATCGTCGAGAAACAATACCAACGGGTGGTCGGCAGTGGCAAAGACGCTGATGAAGCGCTGGAACACCGCGTGGAAACGGTTGCGCGCCTCATTCGAAGAAAGCTCGGGTACCGGTGCCTGGGCGCCGATCAGGAATTCGAGATCGGGAATCAGCCTCTGGACCAATTGACCGTTGGGTCCGACAGCGTCCTGGATCGCTTGCGCCCAACGCGCGACTTCGGACTTGTCGCAAATCAGGATTTTGCGCACCAAGCCCTGGAAAGCCTGCGCCAGCGTGGCGTAGGGCGTGCCTCGCCGGAGCTGGTCAAACTTCCCGGAACCGAACAGGCTGCGCGGCAGAATCATTTCCTTGTGCAGTTCGTTGACCAGCGAGGACTTGCCGATGCCGGAATAGCCGGAAACCAAGATCAGCTCGGGCGCACCTGTCGTGACCACGCGATGAAAGGCGTCAACCAGCGCCTTGCTCTCATACGCGCGTCCATAGAGCTTTTCAGGGATCGACAGGCGATCCGGCGCGTCGTGACGACCGAGAATAAACGGCGCCACGGAACCGCTGTGCGCGATGGCGTCAAGACAATGGCGAAGATCGGCGGCCAAGCCCGCCGCGGTCTGGTAACGCTCGCCGGCGGTCTTGTTCAACAGTTTCATCACGATAGACGAAATCGCTTGCGGCACGCCGTCTACCTGTTCGGCAATGGAAGGAGGGGTTCGGGCGATGTGACAATGGACCCACTCGAGCGGATCGCTGGCCTGGAACGGCAGCCGGCCGGTGAGCAGTTTGTAAAGCACCACACCCAGGGAATAAAGATCGGCGCGAGAGTCGACCGAACGGTTCATGCGCCCGGTCTGTTCGGGAGCCATGTAGGCATACGTGCCGACAAGCTCTTCGGATGCGTGGAGGGCTTGATGCTGACGTGTCATACGCGAAGCAAAGCCGAAACCGGTCAAGTGGATACGACCGGTGGCGCGATTGACGAGGCAGTTGGCCGGTTTGATGTCTTTGTGCAGCAAACCTGCGGCATGGGCGCAGGCCAGAGCCGCAGCCAATTCGCTGGCCACGGCAAGAAACTGGCGAATTTCCAGCGGCTGGCCGCACAGTTGCTCAAGGGGCTGGCCACCGGGATCCGTCGATATCAGCAGGCTGTGTTCGCTGGTACGCAGCAAATGAGTCGGGCAAACCGCCCACTCCGGGTTGAGCCGGTCGCGAAGCGCGTATTCGTGCTCAAGCCGTGCCAGAACCTTCGGGGCCGCCGCCGCACTCGGCGCTCGAAGGACAAGTGCCGGCTCGCCGTCGGGTCCGAAGCCGCGCCAAAGGGCCCAGTCGTCGTCGCTGCCCAACAATTCCGTCAAGTTGTAACCGGCTACGACAGTGGTTCTTGTCATACGATCCCGCTTCCCTGAGGGTGGTGGGAGGAGCCCGTTTTATTACTGATCGTCATAAGACACGAAGATCGGTGCGGGGTTCATTGTAGCAACCGGATTGCAGGCTGCCTAACGCTTGTTGCCGGTCACCATGACGCACGTAAGACCAGAGGTCCATGAAAAATAGTCGCCAGGCGCATCCATTGGACGCATTGCCCCGTATATCGTGGCACAAGGGAGTGCAATGACACGTTGTGAAGCTTCCTTGATGTTTCTTACTTATCGAGTCCCGGTTCAATCTTTTTTCGGAGCAAATCAAATGAAACGTAAGCTAATAGCACTGACCTTCATCAGCACGATCCTCGCGACGTCGTTTTCAGCCCAGGCCAATCCCACCACTGAGAAGGGGGGGGTGCTAACCACCAAGGAAGGCCGGGCGCTGTATACCTTTGACAAGGACAGCACGGGTCACAGTAACTGCAGTGGTGGCTGTCTGGCTGCCTGGCCACCTTTCGCGGTCAGCAACGCCGCCATGGCCGATGCCGACTTCACGGTGATCAAGCGCGAAGACGGTACGCAACAATGGGCTTACGAAGGCAAACCGTTGTATCTCTTTTCGGGTGACGCTAATCCTGGCGACATGAATGGCGACAACAAAAATGGAGTATGGCACCTGATCCGCAGTGGCGCGAAACCTGCTGCGGCCAAACCAAGCAGCTCGTATTCGTCGTATGGGTCCTATTAGACGCCGCACCGCATGAGTCGTCCTGCACCGGTCGTTCGCAGGGCGATTCGTCAACCTGACCCGAATTGAGCGGTGGACTCAATTCGGGCCGCGGAGAATTATCAGCAATCGTCTTTCTGTAACGACGCGGCGATGGCATCCCGTTTGACCCCCGCGCCAGTGTCGGGGATACTTTGCGCTCCCTGCAAACTCACCTGACCTGTTTATCCACCATGAATATCACTGTTTTGGGAGAAGCGCGCTACCCCTCGCCGCTTCCCTTTCACGTCAATGACAAGGCACGCGTGCCGTTCAATGTCATCATCAATCCCGATGCTCCACCGCAAGAGGAGCTTCTGTTCGAAGTCGCCGGCCCGCGAGAACGCCTGTATTTCGACCCGAAGCATGCGCGAGCCGGCATCGTTACTTGCGGCGGATTGTGCCCGGGTCTGAACAATGTCATCCGCTCGCTTGTCCTGGAGTTGCATCACAGTTATGGCGTTCGCGAAATTCTCGGGTTCGTGAATGGCTATCAGGGACTTGATCCCTGGCGGGGTTCCGAACCGATCCCGCTGACTCCGGAGTTCGTCGAGGACATCCACAAGGAAGGCGGCACCGAGCTCAATACTTCGCGCGGCCCGGTAGACGTGAGCGTGGCGGTTGATAATCTGATTCGGCGTAAAGTCGACATGCTGTTCGTCATTGGCGGTGACGGCACGCAGCGCGGCGGCGAAGCCATTCTGCGGGAAGCCCAGCAGCGAGGGCACGCGCTGTCCGTGATCGGAATACCAAAGACCATCGACAACGACGTTGCTTTCGTCTCGCGCACTTTTGGTTACGTCACCGCCGTCGAAGAAGCGGTCAGGGCCATCAATTGCGCGCATACCGAAGCGCACAGCGTGCAAAACGGCATTTCCCTGGTCAAGATCATGGGACGCCATGCCGGATTCATTGCCGCCGGTGCGACGATCGCCAGCCAGGATGTGAACTTCACACTGGTACCCGAGGTTCCGTTTGTTCTCGACGGCGAAGACGGGTTTCTCGCCGCGCTCAAAAGGCGCGTGCAGAAGCGCGCGCATGCCGTCATTCTTGTCGCCGAGGGCGCCGGCCAGCATCTGTTTGGCGCTGGGGACAAGCAATATGACGCTTCGGGCAACCTCAAATCGAAAGACATTGGCCTCTTTTTGCGCAGCCGCATCGAGGCCTACTTCGAGGCCGAGAACATTCCACACACATTTCGCTACTTCGATCCGAGTTACCTCATCCGCAGCGTTCCGGCCAGCGCCGAAGACGCCATCCTCTGCGATTTCTTCGCGCGCAATGCGGTGCATGCCGCCATGGCGGGAAAGACCGGGCTGGTGATTGGATTGCAGCATGACACCTTCACGCATGTGCCGATCGAGCTGATCACCCAGCGCAAGAAACAGCTCGACCTGAACAGCCCGGCCTGGCTTGGCGTGCTGGCTTCAACCGGCCAGAAATTCGCGCAATTTGCCGTCTGATGGGCTGTTAGAATGCGCCTTTTTTCTGAAAGCATTCCGTGGACCTACTACTCCTGTTCAAAGCCCTTGTTCTGGGCGTCGTCGAGGGGCTGACCGAGTTTCTGCCGGTGTCCTCGACCGGCCACCTGATTCTGGCCGGTGATCTGCTCAATTTCAATGATGAGCGCGGCAAACTGTTCGAGATCGTCATTCAATCCGGCGCCATACTGGCTTTGTGCTGGGAATATCGGGCGAAAATCGGAACCGTGCTGACGGGACTGCCGCGCGAGCGGGAGGCGCAACGCTTTGTGCTCAACCTGCTGGTCGCTTTCATGCCGCTGGCCATTCTTGGCCTGCTCTTCGGCAAGGCCATCAAAGCCCATCTGTTCAGTGCGCCGATTGTGGCGGCAACCTTCATTCTCGGTGGCATCGTCATACTCTGGGCCGAACGTCGCGAGCATACGATACGCGTCGAGTCCGTCGACGATCTTTCGCTTTTCGATGCCTTCACGCTGGGTGTGGCGCAGGCGCTGGCGCTGATTCCCGGCACGTCGCGCTCCGGTGCCACAATCATCGGCGGATTGTTCATGGGCCTCTCACGCCGTGCGGCGACCGAATTTTCCTTCTTTCTGGCCATTCCGACGCTGATTGCGGCGACGCTCTATCAGCTTTACAAGGAGCGTGCCTTGCTCGTGTTCGACGATCTGGGAATGTGGGTCGTCGGTTTTCTGGCCGCTTTCATTTCGGCCTTCTGGGCCGTGCGTGGACTGCTGCGTTACATCAGCACGCATGATTTCAGCATTTTTGCGTGGTATCGCATCGCCTTTGGCATCGGCGTGCTGATTACCTGGAAACTGGAGCTGATCGCCTGGGCCGCCACGTGAGTGCTGGTGTCCTGTATCTGCATGGATTTTGCTCGTCGCCGGCGTCATGGAAAGCACGGCTTGTTGCCGAAGCGATGAGTGCACGCGGACTGGGCGAACGGTTCTTCTGCCCCGTGCTGCCGCCCGTCCCGCGCGCAGCCATGGCCATGGCCGAAGCTGTTATCGGCAGGCAGGACGGGCCATTGACGCTGGTCGGCAGCTCGCTTGGCGGCTTTTACGCCACCTGGCTGGCTGAGAAGCACGAGCTGCAGGCCGTGCTCATCAACCCGGTTGTTCTTGCATCGATCACGTTCAGTGCCTTCATCGGGACACAGACAAATTTCCATAGCGGTGAATCCTTTGAATTTACCCGCCAGCATGTCGATCAGCTCGCCGCCCTCGAAGTGCCGCGCGTGACGCCCGAGCGTTATCTGCTGATGGTCGAGACCGGCGACGAAGTGCTCGACTTTCGGCACGCTGTCGCGCGCTACGCCGGCTGTCGTCAATTGATCCAGGAAGGCGGCGACCACAGCTTCACCCGATTCCCGGATTTGCTGCCGCAACTGCTTGAATTTTGCGGGTTATAATCCTGCCGATGCATGTTCTGTATGAAGAAGACGGCGCCTTCAAAACCGCCACTATCCTGGCCGACAACGAAACGTCGTTGCAGGTTGAGACGGCCTCTGGCAAGCGCGCCAAAATCAAGACGGCGAATGTTCTCCTGCGCTATCTGGAACCTCCACCCAGCGAATTGTTGGGTCGTGCCGACTCCCTCGCGGAGGGTATTGAAGCCGAGTTTCTCTGGGAGTGCGCGGGCGATGGCGAATTTTCTTTTAGTGATTTTGCCGACGAGTATTTTGGCGGATCGGGGCATCGGGCTACGCCGGTCGAGGCGTCAGCGCTGTTGCTGGCCCTGCATTCAGCGCCCGTCCATTTTCATCGCAAAGGGAAGGGGCGGTTCCGCAAAGCCCCTCCAGACATTCTCGCAGCGGCTCTGGCCGGTCTTGAAAAGAAGCGTCAGCAGGCGTTAGCCATCGAACGCATGGTTGGCGAACTCAAGAAGTTCAGGCTGCCGCCCGAGTTTGCGCCGCTGCTCAGCCAGCTGCTCTACAAGCCCGATCGGAATCGCTTCGAAACGCGAGCGCTTGAAGCTGCCAGCGCCGACACCGGCCTCTCGGTGCCCCATTTGCTGGAGAAGTGCGGCGCCATTCCTTCGGCTCACAATTACCATTTTCAGCGTTTCTTGCTTGAGCATTTTCCGCGCGGCATCGTGTTCCCGGATACCGCGATACCGTTGCCGCCAACTGCGTTGCCACGTGCCAACGTGCAGGCCTTCTCGATCGACGATGCCGCCACCACTGAGATTGACGACGCTTTTTCACTGCAGCCGCTGCCTGGCGTGGGCTGGCGTGTCGGCATCCACATCGCGGCGCCCGGCCTGGGTTTCGCACCCGATTCGCCGCTCGGCGAAATGGCGCGCGAACGTTTATCCACCGTCTACATGCCGGGTAACAAGATCACCATGCTGCCGGCAACCTTCGTCGAGCGCTTCACGCTGGCCGCCGGTCGCGAATGCCCCGCCGTGTCGCTGTACCTGACGGTCACACCGGAGTTCGAGATCGTCGCGCATGAAACGCAGATCGACTGCGTGCCCATCGTCGCTAATCTGCGGCATCACGATATTGAGCCCTTGTTCAACGAACAGACCCTAGCTGCCGGATTGCCTGAGTTTGCTTTCAACGCCGAACTGAAAACGCTCTGGCAACTGGCCAACGCCTGTGAAGGCCGGCGCGGCAAGCCTTCGGCGATGCAGGGCAACAACGACTATAACTTTTCCATCGACGGCGACCCGGCCGACGCCGAATCCTGTCGGGTGGACATCAGCGAACGCAAACGCGGCAGCCCGCTCGACAAGCTGGTCGCCGAACTGATGATCGTTGCCAACAGCACCTGGGGCGGTCTGCTGGCCGAAAAAGGCGTACCGGCCATTTACCGTGTACAGCACGGCGGCAAGGTACGTATGACGACCTCGCCGCAACCGCACGACGGGCTGGGGGTGGCGCAATATGCCTGGTCATCGTCACCGCTGCGCCGCTATGTCGATCTGCTCAACCAGTGGCAGTTGATCGCCTGCCTGAATGGCGCGCCGCCGTACTTCCATGCCAAATCGGATGCCCTGTTCGCCGCCCTGCGCGATTTCGAGCTGACCTACAACGCCTACGCCGAATTTCAGCGGGGAATGGAGCGCTACTGGTGTCTGCGCTGGCTGCGTCAGGAAGGCGTACAGCGGATCGAGGGCGTCGTCCGGCGCGAGAATCTCGTCAAGCTGGACCACCTGCCTTTGATCCAGCGCGTGAATTCGGTTCCCGAATTGAAGTCGGGCCAACGCCTTCGTTTATCCATCGAATCGGTCGATTACCTGACGCTCGAACTCGGCTGCCGTTATGTCGAAACGCTAGACCGGATTGAAAAGCTCGCTGAAGCACCCGACGAGACGCTTGAGGTGGTCGTCTGACGTGGGCCGTGCCGTTCGCCAATCGAGGGCTACATTGCCCAAGCGGAGCAACCTCTGGTGGGCGGTCGGCATCTCGATGTTTCTCCACGCGGCGATCCTGTCGCTGCATTTCAAATTTCCCGATGCCTCGCGCACCTTCCAGGACACGGCGCTGGACATTATTCTGGTCAACAGCAAGTCGGCGCGTCGACCGACCGCTGCCCAGGCACGGGCGCAAGCCAATCTCGACGGCGGCGGCAACACCGATGAAAACCGGCGCATCAAGACGCCGCTGCCCCCGTCGGAAAAGCAGCAGAGCGGCAGCGAACTGGAGCAAGCGCAAAAGCGCGTTCAAGCTCTGGAATCGCAGCAGCAGCGGCTTATGGCGCAGACCCGCAGCAAGGTGGCGGTCAACCCAAAAAACGACAACGAGGTGCAGCCTGAGCCCATTCAGGGCGTCAGCGGTCGCGATCTGGCGAACCGCGCGCTGGAGATGGCGCGTCTTCAGGGCGAGATCGACAGAAATACGGATGAATACAACAAGCGGCCGCGCAAGCGATTCATCGGCACGCGCGCCGACGAATACCGCTTTGCCCAATACACCGAAGACTGGCGCCAGAAGGTCGAACGCGTCGGGACGCTCAATTATCCGGAAGCCGCCAAAGGCAAACTCTATGGCACACTGTTGCTTACGGTCACGATCAAGAGTGACGGCACTGTCGAGAGCGTTGAGATCAACCGGTCGTCCGGCCACAAGATTCTCGACGATGCGGCGCGCCGCATCGTCGTCATGGCTAGCCCCTATGCCGCCTTTCCGCCTGAGATCCAGCGCGATACCGATATCCTGGTCATTACGCGTAACTGGAGTTTTACTAGTCGCAACCAGCTCGAGACCAAAGCTCAGCGCTAGACCAAATCGATGACAGACTACTACTGCGTTTTCGGCAATCCGGTCCACCACAGCAAGTCGCCGCTTATCCATGCTGCTTTTGCACGGCAGACCGGCGAGGATATCCGCTACACGGCGCGCCTGGCGCCACTCGACGGCTTCGCCCTGGCTGTGCATGCCTTCATTGCGGGTGGAGGACGCGGGGCCAACATTACCGTGCCGTTCAAGGAAGAAGCCTTTCGACTGGTGCCCCACCGGACGCCGCGCGCCGAGATGGCCGGTGCGGTCAATACGCTGGTGGTCACCGGCGTGGGCATTGTCGGCCACAATACCGATGGCATCGGATTGCTGCGTGATCTGACGCTCAACCTGGGCTGTCCCGTGGCGGGCAAGCGCGTTCTTCTGCTTGGAGCCGGAGGCGCGGCGCGCGGCGTTATCGGGCCTCTGCTCGAAACGCAGCCGGAGACGCTGGTCATCGCCAACCGTACGGTGAACAAGGCCAAGATACTGGCCAGAAACTTCGCACACCATGGTGGAATATCCGGGTGCGGCTACGCCGAATTGGCCGGGCAGTCTTTCGACATTGTCATCAATGCCACGTCGGCCAGCCTCGTGGACAGCCTGCCGCCGCTACCGACGGCGCTCTTTGCCCCGCATAGCCTGGCCTACGAGATGATGTATGGCCTGGGCGACACCCCGTTCATTTGTTTCGCCAGAAGCCAGGGTGCGGAGCAATGTGCCGACGGCATCGGCATGCTCGTCGAACAGGCCGCTGAAGCATTCTATATATGGCGGGGGGTGCGGCCGCAAAGCGGCCCGGTGATCGCCATGCTGCGGAACACCAGCGTGTGAAGTCCCTTGCGTTCGCCGCTGCTCGCTGGACGAAGCGGCTGCTCCTCGGACTGTTTGGCCTGTTGTTGCTTTACCAGATCTGGCTGTTCGGCTGGGTGCTGTGGTGGAATTGGGTGAATCCCGATAGCACGCGTTTCATGGCGATCCGCCTGACCGAGCTGCAAGCCAAAGACCCCAAAGCACAACTGAAGAAACAATGGGTCGGCTATGGAAGGATCTCGCCGCACCTGAAGCGCGCGCTCATCGTTGCTGAAGACGATCTGTTTGTTCATCACGAAGGGTTCGACTGGGACGGTATCCAGAAGGCCATGGAAAAAAACCAGCGGCGCGGAAAGATTGTCGCCGGAGGCTCGACCATCTCCCAGCAACTGGCGAAAAACCTTTTCCTGACGCCGACGAAAACCCCCTGGCGCAAGGCCGAGGAAGCCGTCATCACCCTGATGATCGAAGCCGTCTGGAGCAAGCAGCGCATCTTCGAGGTCTATCTCAACGTCATCGAGTGGGGTAACGGCGTGTTCGGCGCCGAAGCGGCAGCACGGCACTACTACGGCATCGGCGCGGCAGCACTTTCCGCCGAGCAGGCGGCCAGGCTGGCCGGCATGGTGCCCAGCCCGCGGTTCTACGACCGTAACCGCAATGCACCAGGGTTAGCCAACAAGGCTGCTGTTATCCTGTCGCGCATGCCGTCGGCGCAAGTGCCTTGAGCAGGCGCTTTACCCCAATTCGAGCGACAGGCGGTCATCCTCCACGCTGCGGATAAACGTCTTCGCGTTTCGGCCATTGTGCTGTCGCGTGCTAAAATTCCCGGCCGGTTGACGCGTTGCTGTACAAGGGGACTCCTGAACGATGAGTGAAGAAAGAAGCATCCAGGATTACTTGGCCAATGTGCATGATCTGCTCGCCAAGCACAAGCTGGTTGAGGATCTCGTTCATCGACAGGACATGCCGCGCCATGATCTTGTTGAGGAGGTCGTTCATAACCAGCATCCGGTCGGAATGCGCTCGTTGCTGGAACGTATTCCCCTGGCCGAGATTGCGCAGATCATTGAAGCGCTGGAGCCCGAAGATCGCTTGTTGGTCTGGAAAGAAGTGCGCGAGGAGCGCGGTGAATCGATACTCGAAATTGTTTCCGACGAAGTGCGCCAGGAACTGATCGGCGACAGTCATCATCGCAACGAGAAAACGACTGTCAGCGCCTTTGAATTGCGCAATGGCCGGCTCAGCCAGATCAACGTCAACACGCCCTATGACCTGAAATGCCTGAAGCCGATCTGGGTCGATCTGGTTGCGCCGACCCCGGAAATCCGGGCCTGGGTAGGTCGTTTCTTCGATGTCCAGCTGCCGAATCCAAGCAGCCTGACCGACCTCGAAGCGAGCGCGCGCTTTTACATCGAGGACAACGGGGAAATCCATCTGCATTCCGACTTCCTGCTCGATACCAAGGAGGGATCGCGCAACGTGGCGGTGGCACTGATCCTGCATCGGGATATCTTATTCACTGTGCGTACCGAAGAATTGCCGGTCTTCCGCCTGCAGCGCCTGCGTGCCCGTACGCAACCGGGTTACGTTACCGATGGCAAGGATGTCCTGCTCGATCTTTACGCCGCCGATGCCGAGTATTCGGCCGACGCGCTGGAAGACGTCTATGCCGCGCTGGAAGAAGTCGGCAAGCATGTGCTGGGTACGGAAATCACCGACAAGGAAGCGGCAATGATTCTGGCCGACATCGCTCGCGAGGAAGACCTGAACGGGCGTATCCGGCGCAACGTCCATGACACCCGCCGCGCCGTTTCATTCCTCACCCGCGGCAAGTTTTTGGGCCCCGATCAGATGGAGGATGCGCGACAGATTCTGCGCGATATCGAATCGCTCGACGGGCACACGTCCTTCCTGTTCGGGAAGATCAACTTCCTGATGGATGCCACGGTCGGTTTCATCAACATCAACCAGAACAAGATCATCAAGATCTTTTCCGTGGCCTCGGTCGCCATGCTGCCGCCGACCCTGATCGCCAGCATCTACGGCATGAACTTCAAGGCCGGCTTCCCCGAGCTGGAGTGGGAGTACGGCTACCCCTTCTCGTTGGTGCTGATGTTCGTTTCCATCGCCGTGCCGTTCTGGTTCTTCGGCAAGAAGGGTTGGTTGCGCTAGGCAAGAAATCCGACTTTGTTACCCGTGCGTTGTCCTCTTAACGAATACGCCCTACCCTTGAGGCCCCCTTTGAGTTCCCCGTATTTGCCAGATAGGCTGTTGCCGCCCGACCATCCAGAGCGCGCCTCGCTTGCCGCCGAAGTTCTGGCGCGCGTTCCGGAGCCGCTTTCGGCACCTTGCCGGGCCACGTATGTGGCGGTGCGCATCGAAGCCGAGGCGCTTGATGCCGAGTTGGCGCACATCGCCGCACTATGCGCCAGCCTGGGGCTGAAACCGCCACCCGATCACGCCACCCAATGGACCGCATCGCTAGGCGTGCAGCGCCTGAAGTGGGAGCGTCATGGCGAGTTTTCGAGCTACACCTTTTTTGCCGAAGGGCTTACCCCCGAACCCTACAGCGAGCCAGTGGCCGCGTTGCTGCCATCGGGCTGGCTGGCCGCCGTCCCAGGGCAGACGGTGTTCGCCGCCCACGCCAAACTATGGGTGGCCGATGTGCAGGCCGACGGCGCCACGGTAATACCTTCAGCCGAACAGTTCTCGACCCATTTCGGACAGAACATGGTCGTCGGTGCGCGCATTGGTGACGGTGCCGGCCTGGCGTTCACCGATTTCGTGATCCATGACGACGGCTTCGCGCGCTTC
>WBZP01004794.1_pt1 | contig 13949 bp, 14 predicted proteins | sample 5204301 | NCBI WGS metagenome assembly WBZP01 (sample SAMN12412401, study PRJNA552823) | activated sludge metagenome | isolation source: activated sludge from nitrification reactor of wastewater treatment plant... | place: USA: Pennsylvania | collected 2017 | reverse complement strand
CCACGCCAGTGAGATCGCGATGTACGACGACTACCCGGTGGCCGAGACCATGCGGGACGCCATGGGTTTCGGCCTGCCGCTGGACGCCACCCCGTATCTGGGCTTCCCGGGCGCGATCGCGTTCCAGTGGGGTCCCGGCCTGCGGCTGATCGCCCACGGTCTCGGTCTGAAGATCGACGAGATCCGCGAGCGATTCGACCGGGTCGCCACCGACCGCGATCTGCACGTGGCATTCGGCACGGCCGAGGCGGGCACCTGCGGGGCGCTGCGCACCCAGGCCATCGCCGTGGTCGACGGTCGCGAGGCGATCACCATCGAGCACGTCAACCGGCTGGCACCCGACCTGGGCCTGGAATGGGGCGACCGGGTGGACCGCCCGGTCTACCAGGTGCGGATCGAGGGGGAGCCGGACATCGCGTGCACCATGAACGCCAGCCTGCGGGATCCGGGTGCGTCGGGTTCGAACATGGAGGCCGGCGCGGGTGCGATGGTGTCGACGGCGATGCGGGTCGTCAACGCGATTCCCTATGTGGTGCAGGCGGAACCGGGGTTGCTGACCGCGCTGGACCTGCCGCTCACACTGCCCCGCCACGTGCTGCGCTGACCGCGGGCGCGGCACGTTCGAGGCTACGGTAGGCCCCGAAGGCTCAAGAACCGAAGACCCGCACGCCGTGGCGGGCCTCGACGAGGTCGTCGAGCAGTTTGATCTCGCGCACGAATCGCCGGGCGGTCTTGGTGGGGGCCGTCAGCTGGATTCCCACCAGCACAGCGTGGGTCAACTCGGCGAGTCGACGAGCCTCCGAGCGCGGTAGTTGAAGCGCGATCAGATCGGTGACGACGGTAATGCGCGCCTGGTCGACGCGCTCCTGAACCTGTTGGGCGATCGGCTCGCTGCGGGCCCAAACGCGGATCGCGGCCTCGGCGTCGAGGTTGACCGCCATCGCCATCTTATGCAGCAACCCGCTGCGGGCGGCCGGATCGTCGATGCGGGAGGCCATCTCGGCGACCCGAACGGTGGATGTCTGTTCCCAGTGCGTCAGCAGCGCCTCCATGAAGCCGGGCCAACCCCCGAAGTGGTGGTAGAAGCTGCCCTTGCTGACGCCGAGGAGGTCGCACAGGACCGCGATCGTCAGCGCCTCATGGCCCTGCTCGCCGAGCACCCGGAGTGCGACCTCGAAATAGTCCTGCTGACCCAGGCGACTTCCGCGCGCCGTTGCCTCGGTGTTTTCCTGCTCTGTTGACCTCGTCATGGCTGCCGTAACCATACCGTCCGGATCAGGGTATCGGGGTCGGGAAACTTCTCCGGGTCACGGTTGGCCGACGCGTAGAACAGTATTACCTTCGCGCCGCACGGAATCACCGAGCCGTCGACCTCGTGATCGGACCGCTCACGCTGCCCCGCCACGTGCTGCGCTGACGGCCAGCGCGGCGCGTTCGAGGTAGGGCCAGGCGAGTTCCGGCGGCATTCCGCCGCACAGCGGATGCAGCGGCAGGCTGGCTCCGCCGCGGATCCGGCCGGCCGCCTCATCGACGGTCAGCACCGCATAAGGGCTCGCTGCTGCCCGGATCTCGTCGACCGTTTCAGCACGGGTGATGCTGGCGACCGATTCGTCGCCATGCCGGTACGCCGCGGCCATCCGGGCGTCGTGCAGCACATACGGACCGATCTCGGTCCAGGCGCCAGCCACACCGTTGTTGTCGTCGGCGACGAAAACCGCAGTGGGACTGTGCCCGTCGGGGAACTGCGCGGGGCCGGGCTGATGCCCGTGGGCGATCGACTCGGCCTCGAAGGTTTCCTTCAGGCCGGGCGGATCGGTATAGGCGATGAATCCGAGACCGTGCCGGCCGGCCCGCCGGGCCGCGGCGGCACTGCCGCCGGCGATCATGATGCGCGGACCACCCGTCGTCGCGGGCGCGGGTGTGACGTGGACACGACGCCCGTCGACGTCGACCGGATCACCCGTCAATAGTCGAAGCAGCAACGCCAGGTTCTCGTCGGCGATCCTGCCGCGGCGGCTCCAGTCCACGCCCATGTGCTCGTATTCCTCAGCGCGGTGGCCGATTCCGAAGACATAGTGCACCCGGCCGTTGCTCAGGTTGTCCAGCACGGCGATGTCCTCGGCCAGCCGGACCGGGTGGTAGAGCGGGAGCGCGGCCGCGGCGATCAGCACATTGAGCGTGCTGGTGCGGGCCGCGATCGCTGAGGCCAGGATCAACGGTGACGGCAGGTGTCCGTCCTCGGTGCCGTGGTGCTCCGATACGACGGCCAGCACTCCGCCCCGGGTTTCGGCCCACGCACACATGTCCAGCGCCGCGCCGTACAACGCGGTGGTGGGCGCCCCCGTCGCCGGGGTGCGCATGTCGAACCGAATCGTGAACATTGCTCTATTTGCGGGCTTACCGGGTCTTCACCGGCAGCCTCGCCCAGCCGCGCACACTTGAGGTGTGCGCTCGGGCGGCGTTGTCGTAGTCGACCTCCCAGTCGGTCCAGCGCCGGAGCACCTCCTCGAACGCCACCCGCGCCTCCAGCCGGGCCAGCGCGGCGCCCAGACAGAAGTGGATGCCCTGCCCGAAGCTGAGGTGTCCGCCGGTGCGGTGGATGTCGTACCGGTCGGGATCCCGGAAGTGGCTGTCGTCCCGGTTCGCGGAACCGTTGAGCAGCAACATGTATGAGCCCTCGGCGACGGTGCGCCCGTAGAGTTCGACGTCGCGGGCGACATACCGGGCCTGCACCGGGGACGGCGGGTCGTAGCGCAGGGTCTCCTCCACGGCGCCGGGGATCAGCGCCGGGTCGGCGGCCAGTTCGTGCCGCTGCCCGGGATGCTCGCCCAGCAGCTGGCCCATGGATCCGATCAGACGCGCCGTCGTCTCATTTCCCGCGCCGGCCACCATCGCGGTGTAGGCCAGGACCTCGGTGCGTTCGAGGCGGCGCCGGGTGCCGTCGGGTTCGTCCACCTCGGCGTTGAGCAGATCCGTCATCAGGTCGTCGGAGGGATGCGCGGCGCGCCATTCGATGTAGTCGGCGAACTGTGCGATGGTGTCGGCGAAGATCGTCGGGCTGATATCGGCGGCTTCGTTCGCGACGGTGATGTTCTTGTCATTGAGATCGCGGATCTGCTGCTGTTCGTCCTCGGGGATCCCCAGCAGATACCCGATGGTCCGCATCGGCATGAAGGCGCCGAAGTCGGCGACGAAATCAAAACCGCAGCCGTCCACATGCGGATCCAGTGCGCGGCAGCAGAATTCACGCACCATGTCTTCGACGGCGAGCATCCGGCGCGGCGTGAAGACCCGGGACAGCAGGCGGCGGTGCAGATCGTGCAGGGGCGGATCCTCGAACAGCAGTATCCCCGGGGGCACCTCGATGCCACTGAACAGGATGTCGGCCGTGGTGCCCCGGCCGGACCGGTACGTCTGCCAGTCCGTCAGGGCGGGTGCGACGTCGTCGTACCGACTCAACGCGTAGAAGTTGTACCTGTCGTTGAAATACAGGGGCGCCTCGGCCCGCATCCGCCGCCACACCGGATACGGGTCGTCGTCGATGGCGTGATCGAACGGGTCGTAGTACAACTCCACGGCCGCGCCTTTCATCGGGGTTGATTCGGCACGCCGGGGAGCAGTTGTTCCGTGGGACCCGAGGTCACATAGCCCGCCTGCTTGGTCACCAGATGCGGTGCGAAGACCGCCCCGTACATCAGATGCGCGACGAAGATCATGGCGATGACCGACAGCACCGCCGACTGCGCCCTGCTCCTGGACACCCGGTCGGACCACATCTCGATCACGTTGCGGCCCTCGGCGTCGGTGCGCCCGAGCAGGTAGGTGAAGACCATCATCTGCACGCCCATCGCCAGCGCGTCGTAGAGGGGGTACTGGTGCTTGGTGCCCTCGAAGATCGCCAGCCCGGGGATCACGAGGCCGTAGTGGAAGACCCCCAGCCGGGCCCCGATCACCGCGTTGAAGAACAGCGCCCAGCAGAAGCCGACAATCAGCCCCACGGTCAGCAGCGTGATCGGCCGGCGCCAGCCGAACCGCGCACCCAGCCATCGCCCGAGTCCGGCGCCGATCACCGCCGGCAACACGAAATACGAGATGTAGCCCACCGGCACCGACGACGGCAGCCCGCCACCCCAGGTCATGTTCAACGGCCACCACGACGGCATCCGGGGGAGCGCCGGCGGGAACTGTGCGTACATCGCCCAGTCGTAGGGCGCCTCGATCCACGAGATCGACATCGCCGCAACGCATACCAGCAGCAGGGGATGCAGCCGTCGCTGGCGCACGCTGAGGTAGACAGCGATGACGGTGAACAGGATGCCGCCGCCCCACCCGAAGATGACCGCCGCGGTCAGCAGCGGCGTCAACTCGGTGTTCATCGGTTGCGCGCCTCGGGGTCGAAGTACCAGACCAGCCCGTAGATGAGGGCGATCAGACCGAACAACGTTCCGAGCATGATGAATTGCCCCACGAGTAATAGTGGACACTATTAACAAGCCTCCGTCAATGGGGCTAGGGTGCAAAGCCGTGCCCCAGCGATCCAGCACAGTCCGACGCCCCCGCGGCGAAGCACGCCGGCTGCTGCTCGACGCGGCCCGCGAGCTGTTCGGCCGTCAGGATTACCGGCGCACCACCACCCGGGAGATCGCCGAGGCCGCCGGGGTCAGCGAGTACCTGCTGTTCCGCCACTTCGGGTCGAAGGCCGGCCTGTTCCGGGAGGCCCTGGTCCTGCCGTTCACCACATTCGTCGAGAGTTTCGGTCAGACGTGGCGGGCCGTCGTTCCCGAGGAGACCGACGAGGACACGCTGTCCCGGCAGTTCGTGGGACAGCTCTACGACGTCCTCGTCGAGAACCGGGGTCTGCTGCTCACCCTGATGGCATCCGATGCGCTCAGCGAGGAAGAACTCCAGGACGCCGGTGTCGCCGACATCAGGAGGGCGTTCAAGATCCTCGGCGAGATCAGCGCCGAGGGCATGCGGCTGCGGGGGATGCAATCGCGTCAGCCGGACCTGCCCGCGCATTCCACCGTGGCGATGATCGTCGGGATGGTCGCATTGCGTTCGACGTTCTTCGGCTCCCGACCGCCGTCCCGGGAGACGATCGTCGACGAACTCGTGGCGGCGACGCTACACGGGTTCCTGCATCGGCCGTGATCGGGAGTTCATCACTGAACCCGCGAAGCAAAACAGGGGCTGCGTCATCTGTGAGATTCGCGGCCGGGAAGATGGGGGCATGACCGTACCAAAACGCGTCCGCGAGGAAAACGAACTCAAGCCCTATCAGGTGGAGCTGCTCAAGCTGCAGCGATACCTCGAAGACCACGACCGCCGCATGATCGTCCTTTTCGAGGGCCGAGACGCCGCCGGCAAGGGCGGAACCATCCGGCGCGTGACCCGCTACATGAACGAGAAGCACTATCGCGTCGTGGCGCTCGGCAAACCCACCGAGGAACAGCGCACCCAGTGGTATTTCCAGCGCTACGTTGCCCAGTTCCCCTCGGGCGGCGAGATGGTCCTGTTCGACCGCTCCTGGTACAACCGGGCCATGGTGGAGCCGGTATTCGGCTTCTGCACCGACGAGGAGCATCGCAACTTCCTGCGTGGAGTGGTGGGATTCGAGAAGGACCTGGTCCGCCAGGGCACCATCCTGGTGAAGCTGTACTTCAGCGTCACCAAGGACGAGCAGGCGCGTCGGTTCGACCGCCGCCGCGACGACCCGCTGCGGCAGTGGAAGCTCAGCGAGATCGACGTCCAGGCCCAGGATCACTGGGACGACTTCACCGATGCCAAGTACGAGATGCTGCGGCGCACCAGCACGTCCGAGGCCCCCTGGACCATCGTGCGCTCCGAGGACAAGCACCAGGCCCGGCTCAACGCGATGCGCGTGATCCTCAACGCCGTCCCGTATCTGGAGCGCTCCGATGCGGTGGACTTCGTGCCCGATCCCAACATCGTGGTCCCGGCCGCCCAGGAACTGGCCCTGATGGAGGCGGATCGCATCCGCAGCGGCAAGTTCACCGGGTGAGCGTGGTGGCCTCGGCGGCGCGATAGGAGGAAGGGGACGGTCCCCCCTCGTCGCCGAACAGTAGGCTCGCCGGATGCATGTCGCGGTCACCGGGGGCACCGGTTACGTCGGTGCCCATATCGTCTCCAGCCTGCTCGCCGCCGGCCACTCGGTGCGTCTCCTGGTCGAACCACAGTGGTCCAGCGGACCGCTGATGGAGCGGTTCGACGCCGCCGGCGAGGTCACGGTGCTGCGCGCCGACCTGCGGTCCCCGGATTGTGTCGAGGCCCTGCTGGACGGCTGTGACGCGGTGCTCAACGGCGCCGGCGTGGTCGGTACCGACGACAGCCGCGAGCAGTTGATGTGGGACGTCAACGCGTACGGGACCGAGCGGGTCATGCGCGCGGCGGTGGCGCGGGAACTCGACCCGGTGGTGCTGGTGTCCAGCTACAGTTCGCTGTTTCCCCCGCCCGGGCCGGTGATCGGTCCGGATTCGCCGACGGCCCAGGGCAAGTCGGCCTATGCGCGCACCAAGTCGTATGCCGACCGGGTGGCGCGCGAGCTGCAGGCCGAGGGCGCCCCGGTGGTGGTGACCTATCCGTCCAGCGTCGTGGGTCCGGCGCTGGAGACCCCGCCCGGCATCACCGAGCAGGGCTGGGCGACGGTCGTGCGGTTCGGGGTGGCGCCTAGGGTCCGCGATGCGGGGATGATGATGATCGACGTCCGCGACGTCGCCGAGGTCCACGAACGGGTGATGCGACCGGGCCGCGGGCCGCACCGCTACCTCTGCGGCGGGCAGATGGTGAGTTTCGACGACATGATCTCCGCGCTGGAGGTCGGTTCGGGCCGTCGGGTGCGTCGAATCCCGATGAGCCCGGCCGTGTTCCGGCTGATCGGCCGCGCCTCGGATGCATTGGCCTCGGTGTTGCCGCTGGGCAGCGGGTTCAGCTACGAGGCCGCGCAGCTGATCACCGCCGCGATTCCCACCGACGACAGCGAGACGCTGCGCGATCTGGGCATGACCTGGCGGTCTCCGGTCGACGCGATCCGCGCAACCTTCACGGTAGGTTGACGCCCATGTCCGAATTGGTCGCGGTGGTGACGGGGGCCGGCCGGGGCGCCGGTCGCGGGATCGCCTCGGCTCTGGCGGCTCGGGGCTGGAAGGTGTACGGCACCGGTCGCACGATCACCGAACCCCCGCCGGGCGGGGTGGCCGTGCGGTTGGACCATGCCGACGACGGGGCCGTGGCCGCGCTGTTCGACCGGATACGCCGGGACGACGGCCGGCTGGATCTGCTGGTGAACAACGCGGCGGCGATCTCCAACCGGCTGGTGGATCCGAAACCGTTCTGGGAGAAGCCACTCGAGTTGGCCGACGTGTTGAACGTCGGGTTGCGGTCGGCCTATGTGGCGTCGTGGTATGCCGCACCGCTCCTGGTGGAGGCGGAACGCGCCCTGATCGCCTTCACGTCGTCGCCTGGTTCCGTGTGCTACATGCACGGCCCCGCATACGGAGCCCAGAAGGCCGGGGTGGACAAGATGGCGGCCGATATGGCGGTCGACTTCGCCGGTACCGGTGTGTCGACGGCCTCGATCTGGATGGGCATTCTGCTGACCGAGCAGATGCGGGCCGCGTTCGCCGGCCAGCCCGACGCACTGGCCGGATTCGCACAGCATGCCGAAACCCCGGAATTCACCGGGTATCTCGTCGATGCCCTGTACCGCGACCCGGAGCTCGCCGAACTCAGCGGGCACACGTTCATCGGCGCCGAATTGGCCGCGCGGTACGGCATCACCGACGAGGACGGCCGGGTGCCCCCGTCACACCGGCACCTCGGGCAGCCCCGGGAGCCCAGCGACGTCGTCGTGCGCTGAGGTCACCGGCCGGCCGGGGCGATCAGCGCCCACAGGTCGGATGACGCGCCGGCGAGATCGGCGATCCGCTGATCCCAGTACCGGACCGAGCCGAACTCCGAACGCCAGGCCAGTGCGGCCCGGGTGTACTCGTGCAGCCGGTGTTCGATGGTGGTGCCGATCGCCCCGTGGACCTGGTGGGCGTTGCGAACCACCACTGACGCGGCATGGCCCACACACGAACGCGCAACAGCCACAAGGAATTCGAGGTTCGGGGCCGCCCAGTCACTGAGGAGGGCGGCGTGCAGGGCCGCCTCGGTCGCGGATCGTGCGAGGGCGGCCTCGGCGGCGATGTCGGCGATCAGGTTCTGAATCGCCTGGAACTTGGCCAGCGGCCGGCCGAACTGCACGCGGGATCCGACATGCTCGATAGACAGCTCGAGGGCCCGGTCCAGCGCCGCGCACACCTGAAGCGCACGGATCAGCGAGCCTTTGAGCCGCACCTGCGTCACGAGGGCCGCGTCGACCGGGACGCCGGACAGTGTCCTCGGGTCCGCGCGGACGGTGTCACGGGGCTCGCCGATCGTGTTGGCGCCGTGGCTTATCGCGAGCTGTTCCGGCTCCGCATCGGCCAGCAGATAGCCGTCGGGACCGCGCCACACCAGGACGATGCGCTCGGCATCGTGGGCCCAGGGCACCCCGTCGGCCATCCCGCTATCGTCGAGCAGGGCCAGCGTGCGGGCAGCGCTGTCGTACCGTGAGTCCGTCGCATCCAGCAGCCAGCAGGCCAGCAGGTCGTGCTCGGCCAGCGGAATCCGGACGCCGTGGCGTGCCGCGGCGGTTATCAGTGCGGCCGCTTCGGGCCAGCCGGCACCACTGCCGCCCGCCGACTCCGGGCCGGTCAAGCGGACCAGGCCCAGATCGTCGAGGCGAGACCACAACGCGGTGTCGGGCCCCGTCGCCACACTCGCGTGATTCTCCCGGTGGTCGGCGAAGACCGCGTCCATCATCGCGGTCAGGTCGGCGTCGACCTCATGGCCGGTCATCGCAGCCCCAGTCCGCGCGCGATAACCCCGCGCAGTATCTCGTTGGTGCCGCCGCGCAGGGTGAAACCCGGGCGTTGGTCGACTGCGCGGGTGACCAGATCGGCGAGGTCGGGATCGCCACGCAGATCGGCGTAGTCGGCGATGTCGCCCTCGGTCGTGGTGCCGAGCACCTTGACCACCGCGGCCGGCACGTCGGCGGGCTCGTGACGTTCCAGGGCGCCGGCCACCGCACTGGACATGTGGTGCAGGGCCGCAATTCGGGCCACCAGGCGACCGAACTCGGGTTCGGGTGTCTTGGTGCAGGCCGCCAACAACGGGAAGGTGGACAGGAACCGCTCGGGTCCGCTGCGTTCGAAGGCGAGTTCCGAGGTCACCTGGGTCCAGCCCGCGCCGATCTCGCCGAACACCATGTCGTCTGGGACGAACGCCTCGTCCAGGATGACCTCGTTGAAGTGGTGGGCGCCGTTCATCGAGATGATCGGCCGGATCTCCACACCCGGGCCGCGCAGGTCGACGATGAACTGGCTCAGCCCGGCGTGCCGATGGGCGGGGTCGGCGGGTTCGGTGCGGGCCAGGCCGATGAAGGCGTGCGCAAGGTGGGCGCCCGAGGTCCACACCTTGGTTCCCGTCAGCGCCCAGCCGCCGTCGACCGAGGTGGCGCGGGTGCGCACGCTGGCCAGATCCGACCCGGAGTCGGGTTCGCTCATACCGATGCCGAAGAAGCATTCGCCGCGTGCGATCCGGGGGAGGAACGTCTCCTTCTGGTGCTCGGTGCCGTACTTCAGAAGGGACGGCACGATCTGGCGGTCGGCGATCCAGTGCGCGGCGACGGGCGCCCCGGCCGCCAGGAGTTCCTCGGTGACGACGAAGCGCTCCTGGAATGAACGGCCATGCCCGCCATAGGATTTCGGCACCGTCATGCCGATCCACCCGCGCGCGGCCAGCGCCGTGGTGAATTCTTCGTCCCAACTGGACAGCCAGGTGTCGACGGACGGGGTGAAGGACTGGGTTCGCAGGAATTCGCGGACCTCGGCGCGCAGGGAGGCCAGGGTTTCGGATTCCGTACCGGCCGGCGGCACCAGCCGGGTCAGGCTCGTCATGCGGGCAACTGTAACGACTTGGTCTGCAGGAATTCGTCGGACAGGCGCCACAAGCGGCTGGCGCCTTCAATCATGGAGGTGGCATTCCCATTCGGTCAATATCGCCGACACTCGGTCTGTAGCATCCTGCTACGCTGGTAGCATATTGCTACAGGAAGGAACGCATGGCCGACACCGCTGACCGGGTCACCCGGTTCGCCGCCGATCTACTGGACAGCGCGGCCGCGGAAGGCGCCCGCCAGAGCCGGTCGGCGAAGCAGCAGCTCGACCACTGGGCCCGGGTAGGCCGCGCGGTGTCCAGTCAGCACAGCGCCGCACGACAGCGCGTCGAAGCTGCGCTGGCCGGTGATCTCGATCTGGGGGAACTTGGCACCGAAGAGGGTGTGGTGTTCAACGCCGAGGTCGACGCCGCGATCCAGCAGTCCCTGGCCGGTGCCGACTACGGCGCCACCCTCGCCAATCGCGGCATCACCACCGTCGCACTGAACGACGCGGGTCAGATCGTCGAGCACCGGCCCGACGGCAGTTCGATGGTGCTGACACCCAAGCGTGCGCGTCGCGTGAAGTCGGCGTTCTGACCGGCGGGTGAAGCGACTCGATCTGGTCGTCGGCTCAAACGGCGCAGGCAAGTCGACGTTCGTCGAACTGACGCTCGCGCCCCTGCTGCCCGGCAGCGTGTTCGTCAATGCCGACGAGATCGCCCGGCAACGCTGGCCCGAGGCGGCCGCCGAACATTCCTACGAGGCGGCGCGCGTCGCCGCCGAAACCCGCACCCGGCTGATCGAGCTGGGCCGATCCTTCATCGCGGAGACGGTGTTCTCCCACCCGTCCAAGTTGGAGTTGATCGACGAGGCACACGCCGCCGGCTACACGGTAGTGCTGCACGTCCTGCTGATCCCGGAGTCACTGGCGATCGAGCGGGTACGCCATCGCGTGGCCGCCGGGGGCCACCATGTCCCCGCCGTCAAGATCCGGCAGCGCTATCGCCGGCTGTGGCCGTTGGTGGCCACCGCGATCCGTCGGTGCGATTCGGCAACGGTGTACGACAACAGCACCCTGAAGGGCCCGCGCATCGTCGCCCAGTTTGCCGGCGGATACGTCGTCGGGGTGGACGCGTGGCCGACGTGGACACCGCCAACATTGATATAGCGCCAGGTCAGGACCTTGCCACGCCTTGTCGGGCCCTCGATCTACAATCGTACGTATGTTCGATCACCTCGGTCCGTCGGCCCTCGCGGACGCCGATGACGCCGCGGTGGTGGGTGCGGTGGAGGGGTGGGCGCGGGCGGAGGCCGCGGGCGCGGCGCGGCGGTTGGCGGCGATCGGGGAGTTGGTGGAGCGCCGGTGTGCCCCGGATGGGGATGAGCGCGAGTTTTGGTCGTGTGATCTGTGGGATGCCACCGCTGCGGAGGTGGGGGCGGCGTTGAACATGTCGATGCGTCGAGCGTCGTCGCAGATGTTCCTGGCGCGTTCGTTGCGGGAGCGCTTACCGAAGGTCAATGCGTTGTTCCTGGCGGGTCGGGTGGCGGCGCGGTTGGTGTCGACGATCTCGTGGCGCACGCATTTGGTGGTCGATGATGGCGCCATTGCGGCCATCGATGCCGGGATCGCGCAGGCGGCCGAGGCGTGGGGGGTGCTCTCGGATGCCAAGGTGGACGACGCCATCGATGCGCTGGTCGAGAGGCATGATCCCCAGGCCAAGGAGTGGTTCGAGGCGGCCAAGCAGGGGATGGATGTGCAGTTCGGCAAGCCTGATGATGCGACGGGGACCTGTTCGTTGTGGGGTCGGTTGCTCAAGGTTCATGCGGAGTTGGCCGAGCGGCGGTTGGCCCAGATCGCTCGGTCGGTGTGTGAGGCGGATCCGCGGACGGTCGGGCAGCGTCGCTCGGCGGCGGTGGGTGCGGTGTTCTCCGGAGCCGATCGCATCGCCTGTGAGTGCGGGGCACCGGATTGTCCTAACCCGACCAGCACGGCGTTGGCGGGCACGGTGGTGATCACGGTGGTCGCCGAGCAAGCCACCGTCGATGCCGCCACAGCAGATGCTGCGGGAACCACTGTTGAGAATTGCGCGGCGCCGACCGATGCATCGGTCGATGAGCCGCACGGGCCGGCAACCGAGGCGCCGGCAGACCCGCCGGCGCCGTTGCAGTTCCCGCGGGTGGCGCCGGCACAGCTGACCGTCGGGGGGATCGTGCCCACCCCGTTGCTGGCACATTTGATCCGCAACGGCGCCACCCTGGTGCCGTTGAAGTCCCCGGGTGCGGTGGCCGAGGAGCGGTATCGGCCTTCGGTGGGACTGGCGCGGTTCGTGCGATGCCGCGATATGACCTGCCGTTTCCCGGGCTGCAATGCGCCGGCCGAGGTGTGCGATATCGATCATGCGATCGCCTACCCGGCGGGAGCCACTCATCCGTCAAATCTTCGTTGCCTATGCCGAAAACATCACTTGCTCAAAACATTTCATGTGGGTGAGGGTGGCTGGTCGGATCGGCAGTACCCCGACGGTCGGATCGTGTGGACATCCCCGACCGGGCGAACGTACACGACCCATCCCGGCGCGCGGATCGCGTTCCCCGACTGGGACATCACCACCGCGCAACTGCCCGAACCTCCGGCCGATACGCCCGCCCCGGCCAACCGGGGCCTGCAGATGCCCAAACGCCGCCGCACCCGCGCCGCCGAGCTGGCCACCCGCATCAAGAACCGCCGCACCCACAACGACACCAGCTGACGGCGGCTCAGAGCACGGGATCCGCAGTGGCGCAGAAGCTGTGGCAAACCCGTTCTCGCACAATGTAATCGGTGGTCACGGGGTCGAACCAGCGATCGACCTACCCGGGGACGCCGATGATGCGGACCGCCCGCTCGGCTACCCGCAGGTACAGCGCCGACGGCTCAGGTCCGCTGCCCTCGGCGAAACCGAGCACGCCTAACGCGAGTTTCCGCCAGTGGTCGATATCGGTGGTCGAAACCGTCACATAGCCAAGGCTTTTCAGATCAGTCATCAGGACCTCCCGCTAGATCATCGCCCGCAGCGGTCCCTGCGGATCGACGCCCAGCGAACTGAGCGCCGACGCGTGGTAGACCGTGCCCGGCACGTGGATGGCGTGGGCCTGCCCGACGTGCACGTCGCGCCAGTACCGCTGCAACGGCTTGTCCATCCGGGTGCCGTTGCCCCCGCAGCGCGCGAAGATCTCGTCGACCGCGGACACCGCCCGCCACACCGCGCGCACCTGGGTGCGCCGCCCGGCGGCGCGGTCCTCGAAGGACACCTCGTCACCCGCGTCCACGATGTCGTAGATGCGGTCGGCGTTGGCCAGCAGTTCCTGCCGGGCCGCGTTGATGTCGGCGGCGGCCTCGCCGATGGCGTACATGACGTAGGGGTCGTCCCTGATCGCGACGCCGCTGGAGTTCACCCGCTCGCGCTGGTAGTCCAGCGCCGCCGCCAGCGCGCCCTCGGCGATGCCGATGGTCGCCGCCGAGATGCCCAGCGGGAACATCGTCGACCACGGCATGAGGTACAGCGTCTCGGTCATCCCGGCCTCGCGCTGCGCGGTGCCGTCCATCACCTTCATCGCGTCCATCGTCCGGTACGACGGCACGAACGCGCCGGTGACGATGACGTCCTTGGAGCCGGTGCCGCGCAGGCCCACGACATCCCAGGAGTCCTCGACGATCTCGTAGTCCTGCCGCGGCAGGATCATGTGCATCATCTGCGGCGGCATGACCGGTTTGCCCTCCGCGTCGCCGAGCAGGGCGCCCAGGAAGATCCAGTCGCAGTGGTCGGTGCCCGAGCTGAACTGCCAGCGGCCGTTGAAGATGTAGCCGCCGGTTACGGGCTTGGCGACGCCCTGCGGCGCATACGGGGAAGCCACCCAGGTGTCGACGTCGTCGGCCCAGATCTCGCCGGCCACCCTCGGGTCGGCGTACGCCAGCTGATAGGGATGC
>WBZP01004793.1_pt1 | contig 13951 bp, 9 predicted proteins | sample 5204301 | NCBI WGS metagenome assembly WBZP01 (sample SAMN12412401, study PRJNA552823) | activated sludge metagenome | isolation source: activated sludge from nitrification reactor of wastewater treatment plant... | place: USA: Pennsylvania | collected 2017 | reverse complement strand
ATCGTCCGTGTCGCGGCTGACGATCATACTGACCTGCTTACGCGCCAAGGGCAAATCGCCCGCTCGCAGCGCCGCCGCTACCGCTTCGGCGTGTTCCGCCAGACTACGCGCGCCGATAGCCAGATACAGCAGGCCCAGCGCCACCGCCAAGCCCAGCAATGGAATGACGGACAACAACCAGGCGGCGACGGTGAACGGAACCAGCAGCAGGACCACCGCGCCGCTGCCACGCGCCCGCCGCGCCTCGGCGCTCGATTCCAGCGGACCGTAGCCGAACGCCTCCACCCGTTGCACCAGCCCGCCGAAGCCGACCAGCGGATGCCAGTGGCGCGGCTCGCCTTGCCAGCGGTCGAGCAGCACCGCGCCAAGGCACAGCAGCGCGGTCAGCATCCGGCTTTCCTCCCACCGATCCCCCCAGCGCTACGCGCCACTCCCATTAACGATCTTTCAGCAATCAATCGAATATGCTTCCCCTCCTTTTCAAGGAGGGGTGGCGCGAAGCGCCGGGGTGGTTTGATCCCGACGGCTACCGGATTATTTTGTTGAAGATCATAAAGGGGGAACCAAAACGCCGGCGATCCGGGTTGAATCGCCCCTCTTGCGAAGGGCTTGCAAGTGTAGGTTTTTTTCATATCCCTCCTGCGGGCGCAGCCAAGGGCGGGCTATTGAGGGTGATGGGCCTTGTTGTCGGGGCAAGCCCGGGAGGGGGAAAGGTCGTGGCTGTCTGCGTGGCTTCGGCCTCACCATCCATTGAGAGTAGCCACCATGCAGTGATCGTGATCGCCAATCAGCGGCGAGCGACGCGGACCGGATCGATCATGCGGGTATATTGCCATTGCCACCCGCCGCGCTACTCGATCCAGGCTCTCAACCCGCACCAACAGGACTCGACGGCTTGCGGCGGCAAGGCGGATTTCGCGGAAACGGTGGCGGCTTCACCACACTTTGCAAAAACCCCGGATTGCGCCGGGGTTTCGGATTAACCCATCACGCCGCCAGCTTCACCGTATCGGCCACTTCCCGATACTCCGCCACCTGATCGAAATTCAGGTAGCGGTAGATCTCGGCGCCCTTGGTCCCGATCTCGCCCATGTACTTCATGTACTCGTTAAAGGTCGGGATTTTGCCCAGCAGCGCGCACACCGCCGCCAATTCCGCCGAGCTCAGGTACACGTTGGCGCCCTTGCCCAGCCGGTTGGGGAAGTTGCGGGTCGAGGTGGACACCACCGTCGCGCCGTCGGCGACCCGCGCCTGGTTGCCCATGCACAGCGAACAGCCCGGCATTTCCATCCGCGCCCCAGCGGCGCCGTAGATGGCGTAGTAGCCTTCCTCGCTCAACTGATGGGCGTCCATCTTGGTCGGCGGCGAAATCCACAGCCGGGTTGGGATGTTGGCCTGGCCGTTCAGCACCTTGCCAGCAGCGCGATAGTGGCCGATGTTGGTCATGCACGAGCCGATGAACACCTCGTCGATCTTGGCGCCGGCCACGTCAGCCAGGGTTTTGACATCGTCGGGATCGTTGGGGCAGGCCAGCAGCGGTTCCTTGATCGCGCTGATGTCGATCTCGATCACCGCCGCGTATTCGGCGTCGGCGTCCGGCACCATCAGTGTCGGATTCTTCAGCCATTCCTCCATGCCCCTGATCCGGCGCTCCAGGGTCTTGGGATCCTGATAGCCGTTGGCGATCATCCACTTGAGCAGGGTGATGTTGCTGTTCAAATATTCGATGATCGGCTCTTTGTTCAGCCGCACGGTGCAGCCGGCGGCGGAGCGTTCGGCGGAGGCGTCGGACAACTCGAAGGCCTGTTCCACCTTCAGATCGGGTAGCCCTTCGATTTCCAGAATGCGGCCCGAGAAGATGTTCTGCTTACCTTCCTTCGCCACCGTCAGCATCCCGTTCTGAATCGCGGCGTAGGGAATGGCGTTGACCAGATCGCGCAGGGTGATGCCGGGCTGCATCTGACCTTTAAAACGCACCAGCACCGATTCCGGCATGTCGAGCGGCATCGAGCCGGTCGCCGCCGCGAACGCCACCAGCCCGGAGCCGGCCGGGAAGCTGATGCCGATGGGGAAGCGGGTGTGCGAATCACCGCCGGTGCCGACCGTGTCGGGCAGCAGCATCCGGTTCAGCCAGGAGTGGATGATGCCGTCGCCGGGACGCAGCGCCACGCCGGCGCGGCTGGAAATGAAATCGGGCAGATCGTGGTGGGTCTTCACGTCCACCGGCTTGGGATAGGCGGCAGTGTGGCAGAACGACTGCATGACCAGGTCGGCGGAGAAGCCCAGGCAGGCCAGATCCTTCAGTTCGTCGCGGGTCATCGGGCCGGTGGTGTCCTGGGAACCGACCGTGGTCATCTTCGGCTCGCAGTAGGTGCCGGGGCGGATGCCCGCAACGCCACACGCCTTGCCCACCATCTTCTGCGCCAGGGTGAAGCCCTTGCTGGAACTCCGCGGCACCACTGGGCGGCGGAAAATCGCCGAGGGGCTGAGGCCCATCACCTCGCGCGCCCAGTCGGTCAGGCCGCGACCGATGATCAGGTTGATGCGCCCACCGGCCTGTACTTCGTCCAGCAGCACGTCGGACTTGTACTCGAAGGTCGCGATGACCACGCCGTTCTTCTCGATTTTGCCGGCGTAGGGGTAGAGGTCGATGACATCGCCCATGTTCATCTTGGACACGTCGCATTCGATCGGCAGGGCGCCGGCGTCTTCCTGGGTGTTGAAGAAGATCGGAGCGATCTTGCCGCCGAGACAATAGCCACCGTAACGCTTGTTCGGCACGAAGGGAATGTCATAGCCGGTCCACCACAGCACCGAGTTGGTGGCGGACTTGCGGCTGGAGCCGGTGCCGACCACGTCGCCGACGTAGGCCACCGGATGGCCCTTGGCCTTGAGCGCTTCGATCAGCTTCAACGGGCCAATCTTGCCGGGCTCGTCGGGTTCGATGCCGGGACGGGCCATCTTCAGCATCGCCAGCCCGTGCAGCGGGATGTCGGGGCGGCTCCAGGCGTCGGGGGCGGGGGAGAGATCGTCGGTATTGGTCTCGCCGGGCACCTTGAACACGGTGACGGTGATCTTCTCCGGCACCTTGCCGCGGCTGGTGAACCATTCGGCCTCGGCCCAGGACTGCATGATCTGTTTGGCGAGAGCGTTGCCGGCGTCGGCCTTCTCCTTGACGCCGTGCTTGTAGTCGAACATCAGCAGGGTGTGCGACAGTGCCTTGGCGGCGGCGGGCGCGCATTCGGCGTCGTCCAGCAGATCGATCAGCGGCTGGATGTTGTAGCCACCCAGCATGGTGCCCAGCAATTCGGTGGCGCGCACGCGGGAAACCAGCGGCGATTGGGCCTCGCCCCTGGCGACGGCGGCCAGGAAAGCGGCCTTGACGTAGGCGGCCTGGTCTACGCCGGCCGGCACCCGGTGGACCAGCAATTCCAACAGGATGTCTGCCTCGCCTTGGGGCGGGTTCTTGAGCAGCGCGACCAGATCGGCAGTCTGCTGCGGGCTCAGCGGCAACGCTGGAATGCCCTGGGCGGTGCGTTCGGCGGCTTGTTGGCGATAGGTTTCGAGCACGGAAAACCCCCTTGACGATGGTGCGGCTCCCACGGATGCGGAAGCCGATGTGGTAACCGGAATGGCGCTGCCCACCCATCGCGGGCGGGCGCGCTCCCGGTGCGAAAAAGAGCGCTATTGTAGCGTTTAAGCGCGGCGTCTGCGAACGTTCGCCGTGGTCTCGCCGACGCCTCGCCGACGCCGCCGAACCGCTTACTCCTTGTCGGAGATCGTTAACGCCAGAAATAGCGCGCCGTTGTCACGCTTGATCAGCACCGGGATCGGCCGGCCAGTCGGCAATCCTTTCACCAAGTCAGCAAATTGGTCGGTATTGGTGATCTCGACGTTGTTGACGCGGGCGATGATGTCGCCCGGACGAATGCCGGCGCTGGTGGCCGGACCTTCATCGACATCCTTAACCAGTACGCCTGGATCGCCCTGTTTCCGCTTGCCAGCGGGCAGTTCGGTCACGATCAGGCCGAGCCGGTTGTGGGTAGGCGGTTCGGCGATGGCCTGTTGCAGCTTGGTGTCCTCGGGCAGCTCCGCGATTTGGACGGTCAGGGCCTGCTCCTTGCCATCGCGAATCACGGTGAGTGGCGTGCTGACACCGGGGCGGGTGCGGCCGACCATCAGGGGCAGGTCACTGGAGGTCCGCACCGGCTGACCGTTGAAAGCGACAATGATGTCGCCGGCCTTGACCCCGGCTTTCTGGGCTGGGCCATCGGCCATCACCTGGCCAACCAGGGCGCCACGGGGTTTGTCGAGACCGAAGGATTGCGCCAGTTCCGGGGTGACTTCCTGAATCAGCACGCCCAGCCAGCCGCGCGCCACCTTGCCGCCAGCCTTGAGCTGGTCCACGACTTCCATGGCGACGTCGATGGGAATGGCGAAGGACACGCCCTGATAGCCGCCGGAGCGGCTGTAAATCTGCGAATTGACGCCGATCACCTCGCCGTTGAGATTGAACAGCGGTCCGCCGGAATTGCCGGGATTGACAGCGGCGTCGGTCTGAATGAAGGGCACGTAGTTATCGCTGGGCAGGCTGCGGCCCAGGGCGCTGATGATGCCCTGGGTGGCGGTGCGCTCGAAACCGAACGGCGAGCCGATGGCCAGTACCCATTGGCCGACCTTGACTTTGCTGGTGTCGCCGATTTTGACGGCGGGCAGCGTGACCTCGGGTTTAATCTTGAGCAGGGCGATGTCGCTGCGGCGGTCCTTGCCGATGACCTGGGCGGCCAGTTCGCTACGGTCGCTCAGGCCAACCACGATGCTATCCACCTCGTCGACCACATGGGCGTTGGTGACGATGTAACCATCCGCCGAGATGATGAAACCGGAACCGACCGAGGACTGGGGGCGGGAGGGCATGTCCGGCATTTGCTCGAAGAACTTCTTGAAATAGTCGTGGAACGGGCTGTTTTCGGGAATGGACGGGTGGCCGCGTCCCAACGGATCCTTTTGCTTGGTTTCAGCCTTGGTCTGAATGCTGACTACCGCCGGGCTGTACTGTTCGACCAGGGTGACAAAGTCGGGATAGTCCGCCGCTTGGGCCAGCGCGCCCCACAACAAGCCAAGGGCCGCGCTGGACCAAAGGGGCGTTTTGAGTCGTTGCATCGAAAGCTCTCCTCAATCAAAGTTGGCAAGATTCGCGAAAAAACCGTCGAATTCGTCGGGATTGACCATGGCCGGCCGGCTTGGTTCGGCCAGAACCGTGGGCGATCCGATGCGGCGACGGTCATGGCGAACAGTTCGTATCGTGGTATTCCAACCCTTGCCAATCCTTAGAGGCGCCGACCATGGCCCAAACCGCTTCCACCATGCTTGCCCTGGGTACGCCAGCGCCGGCGTTCAGCCTGCCCGAACCCGCCACCGGCGCGACGGTGTCCCCGGCCCGCTTCCGGGACGCGCCGGCTCTATTGGTGATCTTCATGTGCAACCATTGCCCGTTTGTCAAACATATCCGTCAGGGTTTGCTTCAGTTCGCACGGGATTATCAATCCCGGGGACTGGCCATCGTCGCCATCAATGCCAACGACGTGGCGAACTACCCCAACGACAGCCCGGCGAGGATGGTCGAGGAAGTCCGGGCGTTCGACTACCCCTTTCCGTACCTGTACGACGAGACCCAGGCGATCGCCAAGGCGTATCACGCCGCCTGCACCCCGGATTTCTTCCTGTTCGACGCGGGTCGCAAGCTGATCTATCGCGGCCAGTTCGACGGCAGTCGGCCGGGTAACGAGACGCCGGTGACCGGATCGGATCTGCGCGCGGCGGCGGATGCGGCGTTGGTGGGTGGGGCGGTTCCGTCCGATCAGAAGCCCAGCATGGGTTGCAACATCAAGTGGAAAGCAGGGAACGAGCCGGACTATTCTGGCGTTCATCGCCATTGACGCGCGCGGGTGGGGGCTGGCGACGGCGGAGCGGTTTGCCGGGATGGGGCTTGGCGCGGTCCGGAAACGCCGCCAGGTGGCAAGATGTGGCGATGCGGCGCATAACGGTTAAACTAGCCGCCGATGTTCCAACCGGATAGCGGATATGCATGGTTTCGGGCCGCGGGTGCTGACCCCGCGCGATGGCCGGGATTGGCTGATGCAGGCGTGGCAACTGATGTGGCGGCGGCCGGGACTGTTCGTGGCCGTGGCCCTGTTCGCGCCGGCGGGCACCGCCCTGCTGCTGGTGCTGCCGGTCTGGGAATGGTGGATGCCGCCAGCCAGTGGTTGGGCCGCTCTGTTCGTCATCGTGCTCTGCTACGGCCTGCCGCTGAGCCTGACGGTGACGCTGGCCTGCGGACTGGCCCGCGCCGCCAATCGCAAGAAGCTGCCCGCCGCCCGCCAGTGGTTCAACGGGACCGCCCTCAAGGCGCTCGCCCGTACCACGCTATTCCTGTTCGTGCTGTTGTTGCAGGGTTATCTGCTGGCCTATTGGGTACAGGATCAGTTGCTGCCCGCCGATCTCGCCGCCGTCAGCGGTTCCCCACCGCCGCCACCGGTCAACTTTGGCGTCGCGGGCACGGTGCTGGGGACGCAGCTCAGCGTCTTGGGTAGCGTGCTGTTGATCCTGCAGGTGTTGTTGGCCTGGTTTGCAATCCCGCTGCAACTGTTTCGCGAACTGCCGCTGTCGGTGTGCTGGCGGCGCAGCGCGCTGGCGATGCAGCTTAATCCCTGGCTGTTTCCGCCCCTGGGCCTGGCCGGACTAGCCTTGCTGGCGCTGCCGTTCTTCGAGCTGTTTTCCATCCCCGCCCAAGTGTTGGCGCTGCCGTTGCCGGTCTATCTGGGGGCGTTGCTGTACGTGGCCTGGAACGACGTGTTCCAGGGCGGCGAAGAAGAACAGGAGATCGTGGAGATTCAGGATCAGTGGCGGGCCAGCATCAGCGGCGAACCAGTGTCGCGTCAATCCCACGCAGCGCCAGGTTCAGATCGTCGCCCAGCGGAATCGCGCCAGCGGCGGTGATCGCGTCGGGATAGCGGCCGACCACCTGGCCGCCGACGAATACCGGCGTCGCGACCACCCGGCACAGGGCGGGCAAGTCCCGTTCGATCACCGTGGCGACGATATCCGCCGATCCCGACAGCACGATGGCCTGGATCGCGGCCCGCTCGACCGCCGGCGGCAGTTCCGACAGCGGGGTGTTCGGTCCCAGCATCACCACCCGGTAATCCCGATCCAGCGCCGCCAGCGCGAACAGCAGCAGGCCGACCTCGTGCTGCTCGCCGGGCATGCAGGCCGCCAGCAACCTCGGTCCCCGCCGGTCGCGGTTCAGATGATGGAAGCGCGCGCCCAGCTTGTTGCGCAGGAACACGCTGAAAAAATGCTCCTCGGCGATGCTGCCCAGTCCCTGGGTCCAGCGCTCGCCCAGTTCCCTTAGCAGTGGCACGATCAGCCGGCTGGTGACGATGTCCACCGGATAGAGCGAGAGGACTTCGTTGTAGACCTCGTGCAGTTCCCCGTCGTCGAAGGCGGCGATGGCCCGCAGCAACCGGTCCTGATAGTTCAGCCAGGGACCGGCGTCGAAAGCGGGTTCCCACGCCGGTTCGGGCCGCGCCGGTTCGGCGTCCAGCACTTGCCGCACCTGGCCGATGGACATACCGTTGTCCAGCAGCGTCACCACTTGGTGGATCAGGTCCACGTCGGCCATGGTGTACAGGCGATGACCCTTGGGGGTGCGCACCGGTTTGACTAAGTCGTAGCGGCGTTCCCAGGCGCGCAGCGTCACCGAGTTCACGCCGGTCAGACTGGATACGGTGCGGATAGGGACCAGTCCTTCGCCGGGCAGGCCATGGTGGCCATGGTTTACCTTCATCATGTCGGAGACTCTCCGCGCTTCGAGATGCGGTCAATAGTTGGACAAAATAAACACAAAAAGCTTAAATTTCGCAAAGTTTGCCAGTCATACTTATACCAATTTTATACAAAAGTGCAAATTTTCCTTGAACACGGATCTTAAAACCTTTCGGTTTTTCCCCTCCTAACTATTTGCTTGGAAACCATTGCTCAATCCTCCACCAGGTAGATCGTCACTTTGCGTCAGTCCATCCCCACCGTCTCATTGCCGTCCCAACCGCCAATAAGGCCGGTCCAACAAATCCTGGGATAACCCCATCGGTCGTGGCCGGCACGCGCCATTTTCCGGGGCAGGAGCGAAAAGGAGCGGTAGAATGGAAGGTATGGAACCAACGGAACACGACGCGAAGGTGGGAAACATGCTGGCGAAACTCAAGAAATTCGGCCCGCTCATCAACCTGATTCCGAACACCGCGATCCAGTTTCTGGATTTCGGTTTCAATCTCAACGAGATACGGGTATCGCGGGCCTTTCTTGCCGAAACGGGGGCCGATGGCCGCGCCATCCTGACCGCGCTGTACGCCGACGACGCCAGCGGCCAGTTCGTGACCCAGGACGGCCGGGCGGTCCAACCGGAACAGGTGTATTCGCTGAACGCCGCCAAGGCCGCCGGCATCCTCGATGGCGCCTGGATTCCCATCCCGTTTCTGCGCATCCGGGAACCGCGCCCGGACGGTCATCACCTATTCGACCAGGGGCCGACCAACTGGGCGCGGGCGCGTATCGTCGAACTGCCGGCGCCCGACGTTGAGGGCCACACCCACCGTGTCACCCTGGCCTTCGACACCCAACTGCTGCCGACCCGCGAGGGCCGACCCTACCTCGCCCCCAGTCCGCTGGACATGCAGTCCGGCGAAGAATTCGCCCTGAGCGACGCCGAGGCCGATACCGGCTGGTTTCTGGAGCAGGAATGGGTGCGGGAATGGCTCTACCAGCGGTTTCATGCCTTCGAACTGCGCCGCCGCGCCCCGCGCCGGGTGGATGAAGCCGAACTGCGCAAGAGTCCGGATGCGGCAGCGGCTGGTCTGACCGTGCTGACGCTGCTCAACCGAGCGATCCAGCCGCCGCGATTGCGCTTCACCTTCGTGGACGAGGGGCCGACCGCGCGGCTCAACCGGCCGGTGAACGTGGATCTGGTGCTGGACATCGGCAACTCCCGCACCTGTGGGATGCTGATGGAAACCAGCGGCGACGACCCGGTGGACATGAACGACAGCTACCGGCTGGAACTGCGCGATCTGAGCCATCCCGAGCAGGGCTACGACGAACCCTTCCCCAGCCGGGTCGAGTTCGTCCGAAGCACCTTCGGCGACGAAAAGCTGTCGCGCCGCAGCGGTCGAGCCAGTGCCTTCCTGTGGCCGACGGTGACCCGGGTCGGCTTCGAGGCCCAGGCGCTGTCTTATTTCAGCCACGGCGCGGAAGGCAACACCGGCTTGTCCAGCCCCAAGCGCTATCTGTGGGATACCGATCCCCGCCATCACGCATGGCGGTTCAACGCCGGTCCGGGCGGCGGCGACAGCGGCCCGGTCACCACTGGCCCGTTCGTCGGCTACCTGCGCGAGGACGGCGAAGAACTGGCCGCTGGCGAACCGCCCGCCGTGACCGCGCTGTTCGCGCGCGGCGCGCTGATGAGCTTCTTCGTCGCCGAGGTGCTGTTGCAGGCTTTCGTGCAGATCAACTCGCCGGCCCGCCGCTACGAGCGGGTCTATTCCGACGCCCCGCGCCGGCTGCGGCGGGCGATTCTGACCATGCCGACCGCCATGCCGCTGGCCGAGCGCAAGCTGTTCGCCCGCCGGGTGGGAACCGCCATCCGCCTAAGCTGGCGGGCGCTGGGGCTGGACGAGAGCCAGGCGCCGGAACCCTTTCTGCAATGGGACGAGGCCACTGGCACCCAGATCGTGTTTCTGTACAACGAGGTCAAGCATAATTTCCAGGGCGACGCCGCCTTGTTCTTTCAGGTGTTCGGCCGGGTGCGGGAGGGCTACGGCGAACTGCCCTGCCTGCGGCTGGCCAGCATCGACATTGGCGGCGGCACCACCGATTTGATCGTGACCACCTACCAGTTGGAAGGCGGCACGGCGGTCAAGCCGACTCAGGAATTCCGCGAAGGCTTCAACATCGCCGGCGACGACGTGCTGTGCGGGCTGATCGAGCGCAACGTGTTGCCGGTGCTGCTGGACGCCATCCGCCGGAGCGGCGCGGCCAACCCGGAGGAGTTGCTGGCCCGGTTGCTGGGCGCCAACCGTGGCGATCAGGCCGAGCGCGACCGCACTCTGCGCCGGCAGTTCGCCAATCAGGTGGCGCTGCCGCTGGCGCTGGAACTGCTGCACCGCTACGAGAACGCCGATCTCAGCACCGGCAACGAGGCGCTGACGCTGCGGCTGGCTGATGTCTATCCCTCTGGCGGCGGACCGCACGAGCAGGTGGTGGCCTTTCTGGAAGAGGCGGTGCGCGCCGATGGCGGCCAAGGGTTCAAACTGGCCGAGGTCGCGTTTGCCGCCACCATGCTGGCGCTGGACACCACAGTGCGCCGCATCCTCGGCCAGGTGCTCAGCGATCTGTGCGAAGTGGTGTATCTCTACGACTGCGACTACCTGCTGATTTCCGGGCGACCCTGCCGGCTGCCGGCGGTGCGGGCGGCGATTCTGGCCAAGCTGCCGGCGCCGCCGGACCGTATCGTCAGCCTGCACACCTACCGGGTCGGCGACTGGTATCCGTTCCGCTCGGTCAGCGGCCGCCTGACCGATCCCAAGACCACGGCGGCGGTGGGGGCGATGGTGTGCGCGCTGTCGGAAGGGCAGTTGTACAAGTTCAACCTGCGCAGCCGCGAGTTGGGGATGAAATCCACCGCCCGTTTCATTGGGGTGCTGGAGCAGACCGGCCGGCTAAAAAAGGACAATGTGCTGTTCGCCAATCTGGAGTTGGAGGATCGCAAGACTCGGCTGCCGGAAGCGACCTTCGACTTCTACGCGCCGGTGTTCCTGGGCTTCCGGCAACTGGGCGTGGAACGCTGGCCGGCCACGCCGCTGTATCGGATGACCTTCGCTCACCCGCAGGACGCCCGCGCCCGGGCCTTGCCGCTCAAGGTGACGCTGGAGCGCTCTACCGACGAGAACGTGGACCTGGATTTCAAGGTCGCCGACGTGACCGACGCCAACGGCAACCAGCAACCGGGCGGGGTGGTGCAACTGAAATTGCAGACCCTCAAGGATGAATACGGCTACTGGCTGGACACTGGCATCTTCTCGATCTCCGCCCGCTCCGGTGAGACGCCACGCCGCTGACCGCTTCCCCGCTCCCTCGCCTACATGCGGAAAAGAAGCCGGGGGCGAGGATGTGAAACCCGTTGATTTGGATGACGCCATGACCGATGTTCCCAACACTCCCCTACACCCCAGTCTGCGCAAGCTGGGGGCCAAACAACATCGGCTGATGCTGCTGTTGAACATGTTGCTGTTCCTGACCATTTGTGGCGGGATGATCGTCATGATGGCCATTGCCTTTTCAAGTGGCGACTTGTTCAACCTGCTCCTGCTGGGGGTCGCCGGACTGGTCATGATGCCGGTGGTGGCGCTACTGAGTTGGTTGCTGAGGTATCTGGACCGATGGCTATCGCGACACCTGGACCGGGCCGGCCAGATCATGCGAGAAAACCAACCGCTGACCGTCCGTCTGGCGCCGACCAAGCTGGCGAACCGGACCGGAGCATTAGTGACGTTGCATCCCATGGTGGGAGAACAGGCGCACGCGGATCTCTTTCATGCGCTCATCAACCCCTCTTTTCGCTGGAGCCACCCGCCGCGTCAGGAAACGACCGTCGAATTGTATTGCCAGGAATTGAAGCCGGGCAGCGAGCTGGTTGCGCTTCAGGCCGACGGCGTTCCCCTGCTGGGTAAGGTAGTGGATCGAGAAGCCTATGATCGCCAGCAGCGGATTCTGCGAATCACGGCGCTGGTCGTGCTCGGCACGGCGCTGGCGGGAATCCTGGTTTTTGTCGGAGGAATAGGTCAATCGAACTAACGAAAGAACTCATTGCTCAGTCGCGTGTAATCGCGAAAGGCGAGCGTATCCGGGATATTCAAAGGCTCGTTGAACAATATGGCGGAAAAAGATCAAAATGGGTTAAGAAAAGCAGCCCAGTGTTCGAGAGTGGAGGGATACTGTATGAATACCATTGGTATGAGCACTATGGTGTTGGCAGGTTTGAAACCAAGCTGAAAGTGGTGATTAAAAAATGATTGTAAAGCTGAAGTCAAAAAATAGTGATTACCCCGATCTATCTGAAAATCAGTCCTATTTTATTATAGGGATAGAGGCTGACGATTATAGAATATTGAATGATGCTGGGAAACCCTATCTCTACCCAGCCGAAATTTTCGAGATCATCGATTCGCAGTATCCTTCGGATTGGATAACGGAATTTGGTGAAGATGGGGAGGAGTATTCCTACCCCACGCCATTAAATAAAGTGGGTTTCTTCGAAGATTTTTTTGAACAGAAGCAAGAGCAAATTTCAATATTTTGGCATATTGTCAATCGAACGCTATCAAAGGCGGCATAAGTCCATATTCTTCATGAACCGCGACCAACTCAAGAAGCTTGAAAAAGACCTCTGGTCTGCCGCCGACAAGCTGCGGGCGAACTCGGACCTCAAGGCAAGCGAATATTCCACCCCCGTTCTCGGCCTGATCTTCCTCAAGTTCGCCGACAACAAATACCGCCAGCACGAGGCGGCCATCCTGTCCGAGTACGAGAAGCTGAAGGGCACGCGCTGGGAGCGCAGCCTCGAAGACATCGCCGTCGAGAAATGCGGCTTCTACCTGGAAAGGATCGCGCGCTACGAACACCTGCTGCACCTGCCCGGCGATCAGGACATCATCACGGCGATCCGGGCGGCGATGAAACCCATCGAACGCAGCAAGCCCGAACTAGGCGGCGTGTTGCCGCAGCAGGAATATGACCGCTTCAAACGTTCGGACCAGAGCCAGCCAATATTGCGGGCGCTGCTGAGGCAGTTCTCCGATATCCCCGCCGACGCCAGCGGCGACGTTTTCGGCCAGATTTACGAGTATTTCCTCGGCGAGTTCGCCCTGTCCGAAGGAGCAATAGGAGCAATAGGGGACAGACCACGTTTAATTCCTCCGCATTCTCCATCAGGTTGGGTAATTAAACGTGGTCTGTCCCGGATATTCCTCAACCAGCGGATCAAGCCGACTCCGGGCGGAAAAGCCTGCGGCTTTCCCGCCCTTCGCGGCTTATCCGCCGCCCCGTTAGGCAACCGGAACGTATCGCGTACTCGTATACTGCCGCGGTGCGATTCCGTTGGATCTCGAGGAGAAGAGGAGAGTAGCACATGCCCACGGCAGTAGTCATAGCTGCAGATCTAATTCGGTCCAAAAAGCGCTTCTCGCAACCGGGCGGCTACCACGACATTGTCCAACTGTGCAGCACAATGCGCTCCTTTATCGATGTCACGCTAAAACAGCTGACTAACGGACTAGGGATCACCATTTCGTCGCGCGAGCCGCAAGGTGATGACATTGCTTTTCAGCTCGTAGGAGCAACTTTTTCAGAACTGGCCGATATCTCCGTCGCAACCACAATTCGCACGTTTCTCAAGGGCCAAGGCGGTCGCGATTTTCGTTTTATCCTGTTCACCCTCGAACTCGACGGCACTTACCATCCCCGCATGAAGGAGTTCGGCGAGATTTCCAAAACCGAAGCTGGCAGCATGCATCACTTGGCAGTGGAGCGCCGCATAATTTCGTATGTGAATAAGACCATCTGTAGATGGCTTGAGGCCGTGCCGCATGAGGAGCTACACGTGCCGTTACGCGGAGAATCTCACACAGGATCTCTCTTCGACCTCTACTGCAAAGTGGAGGATTCGCGGACTTACAAACTGTTCCGATGGAAACTTAGGAGCGTTCCAAACAGCACAGACGTTGATGATCATTCAAAGGGGCGTAACCAGTCGAGCGCGCCACTAACTTTTTGAAAAATAACATGGTGGGCATTTTGCTCCCTGGAATTCAGCGTTTTTTGGCCTTCGTAACCTATT
>WBZP01001267.1_pt1 | contig 13956 bp, 16 predicted proteins | sample 5204301 | NCBI WGS metagenome assembly WBZP01 (sample SAMN12412401, study PRJNA552823) | activated sludge metagenome | isolation source: activated sludge from nitrification reactor of wastewater treatment plant... | place: USA: Pennsylvania | collected 2017 | reverse complement strand
CCCAGATGGCCGGCGTCGTCCTGACGGTGCAGACCGGGTTCCTGGGCATCCAGACCGCGTGGATCGACGGCTGGGCGCAGCTCTCGGCCCTGAACACCATCGCCTGGGTGGGGATCCAGGCGGCTGTCGCTGCGCAGATGGTCGCACTGGGCGCCACCATCACCGCCGGTTTCGTCGTTCTGCAGGCCAACTGGACAGCCGGCTGGGCCACCCTGGCCGCCTCGACGACCACCGCCTGGACCACCATCCAGGCCGCGGTCGCCCAGGAGTTCCTGACCCTGCAGTCGACGTTCGCCGCCGGCTTCACCGTGCTGGCCTCCAGCTGGACGGCGGGCTGGGCCACGCTGGCCACCGGGGTCGCCGCCGGATGGGCGCCGATCCAGACCGCCATCGCCGCGCAGTTCCTGACCCTGCAGTCCACGTTCGTCGCCGGCTTCACCGTGCTGGCCTCCAGCTGGACAGCAGGCTGGGCCACGCTGACGCTCGCCACGACGACCGCCTGGGCCTCGATCCAGTCCGCAGTGACCGCGCAGTTCGTCGTCCTGCAGGCCCTGATCGTCGGCAACATGGCTCAGATCAACGCAGTCTGGACTGCCGGATGGACGGCGATCCTCGCCTCGGCGACCGCATCTTGGACGTCCATCACCACGCTGGTCAGCTCCCAGATGATCCAGATCGCGGCGCTGGTCACCGCGGGCATGACGCAGATCCAGACGATCTGGACGACCAGCTGGGCGGCCATGCTGCAGATCGCCACCACCTCACTGACCCAGATCCTCGCGCTGTTCACCTCGACCACTCAGCAGATGGTCTCGATCTGGACCGCCGGGTTCGCGCAGCTGGTGGCCGCCGTCACCAGCGGCGCTCAGCAGATGGTCTCCACCATCACCGCCATGGGCGCCAGCATCATCTCCACGCTGAACTCGGTCGCCGCTGGTGCCTACTCCGCAGGGGCGTCCATCGGGGCCAACCTCGCCGCCGGGATCCAGTCCCAGGTGGCCGCGGTATCCGCTGCCGCCCAGCAACTCGCCGCAGCGGCCACCGCGCCGCTACCCGGCTCGCCGGCCGAGATCGGACCGCTGTCCGGGCGGGGCTACGCCCTGCTACGTGGGCAGCGCATGGTGGAGGACCTGGCCGCCGGCCTGAGCCGGACCACGCCCGTCACGACGGCCATGGGCGACCTCGCCGACCTGATGGCGCTGTCCGTGGCACCGAGCGCCGCCATGAACGCCATCGTCGCGGGGCGCAACGTCCTGGGCCAGGGTGGCGGCGACATCATCGTGGAGGCCGGTGCGGTGCAGGTGAGCATCGGCGACGGCGTCGACCCGGCGGAGGCCCGGGAGGCGTTCTCCGATGCCGGCCAAGAGTTGGCCTCCCTGCTCACGGCCCTGCGCCGCCGGTAGCGACGGGAGAATCCGAGCGTGCCCACTCAGATCACCACCGCCTATCACGGCGACTCCCTGTCCGGCTCCAGCGAGAAGCGCCTCGACATCGCCCCGGACGGCACCCTCTGGCTGTGTGTCGCCGACTCCAACCGCGCGCGCTTCTTCTCCTCGACCAACGGGGGCGCGAGCTGGGCCGCCGCCGCCAACTCCGACCTGACCTATGGGCGCGGGCAGGACACCGGGACGCCGTCCTTCTTCATCGACAGCGAGGGCTACGCACACGTCACCTTCGTGCGCTGGCAGCAGAACCCGCAGACCCTGCTCTACGGCCGCGGCACGCCCCGCACCGGTGGCGGCTGGTCATGGAAGACGCTGGTGCTCTCCCCGGCCGGCGGTCGGATGAACGTCGACAGCGACGTCATCGCCTTCCGCAACGGCACCGGCTGGGTCGCCTGGATCACCTGGTCGTACGGCTCCTCCGGCGGCAGTCGGGTCAGCCGGGTCGACATCTCGGCCTCGGGTGCCCTGACCCTGAACTCGCTGGTGCACGGGCCCGCGTCCGGCGATGCCAACTGGCAGTTCGGGGCGCTCGCCTTCGCCTCGGACTCCAAGGTCCCGCAGGCTTCCCCGCACGTGTTCCTGGTCGCCGCGAGTCAGGCCACCTCCTCGCCGGTCTACGCCCACCGCGCCCAGTACAGCTCGGGCAGCTGGACCTGGGGCACGCCGATCCAACTGGTGGCCGGTGTGACCATCCCCGAGACCGTGATGTGCTGCGCCCACGACGGCACCCGCCTGATCGCCGCCTGGTCGCCGAACAACTCCACGGTCAACGTCAGCCAGTGGGACGGCGTCGCCGGTGCGGCCACCGCGATCAACCCTCCCGCCCTCGGCCTGGGTGGCGTCCGCGGGGTCAGCCTGTCCATCGACCCGGCGACGGCCGACATCTACCTGGTCGCCCACGAGGCCACCGACGGCGACGTGTTCTGGACCAAGTACACCCGAGCCGGCACGTCCTGGTCGGCTTGGGCCTCGCTGGCCTCGCGCGCGCCGAACGGCCAGGATGGCGACGTCCAGCTGGCGCGCAACCCCACCCGCGATGCCGTCGACCTGGTGTTCGCCACCGGCTCCTCGCCGTGCACGCTGTGGTACCAGAAGGTCTCCGGTCTGACCCGGGCACCGGCAGCGCCGCAGCTCATCTCCCCGGCCAACGGGGTCCGGATGGACCTGGCTGCCGGTGGCACGTTCAGCTGGAAGCACTCCAAGACCAGCCCCGGCGACGTCCAGTCCGCCTGGCAGCTGCGACGCAACGACGGCGTCACCACCGAGTACTGGAACGACACCACCCAGGCCTGGGTGGGCACCAGCACGACCTACAACGCCACCTCGGCCGAGCAGGTGACCTTCCCCGCCGCGAAGTGGACCAACGGCACCACCTACTCCTGGTCGGTGCGCACCAAGGCCGCCGACGGCACCGCGTCGGCATTCGCCGCCGACCGCACCGTCATCTCCACCGCCGTCCCGGTGGTCGTCGTCACCGCGCCGTCCGGCATCGTCTACGGCACCTCGACCCCGGTGGTCAGCTGGACCTACACCGCGGCGAACTCCCAGCGCGACTACGAGGTCCGCATCCTCGACCCGGCCGCCGGGTCGATCGACCCGAACGACCCGACCCCGGCGGTGTGGTCCAGCGGCGTGGTCTCCTCGGCACTGGCCCGATCGATCACCGTGACCACCCCGCTGCCGGACCCGGCCGGGACCTACCGGGCCTACGTCCGCGCCACCGACACCAGCGGGACGCCGAGCGCCTGGGCGTATGCGACGTTCTCGCTGTCCGCGGTGCCCCAGCTCGGACCGAGCCTGTCGGCCGAGGCCTACTCCCCGTACTGGACCGGCGTCCCGCGGATCCGGCTGCGGGTGGCCGGCCGCGTGAACTGCATGGCCGAGGCCCAGGCCGCCGGGGTCACCAACTGGGACTCGGTCACCAACGCCACGCTGGCCGTCCAGGGCGAGGATTCGCTGAACGGGCGACTGGCCGGCTTCTCCATCACCACCACGACCTCGGGGACCGCCGAGGTGCGCACCTCGGCCGGCTCACCCCCCGAGGCCCCGTTCGGCCGGCCGGCGCTGTCCGGCCCGCTGGACTTCCCGGTGGTGGCTGGTGCCAAGTACACCGCCATGGCCTCGATGCGCCGTCCGACCGGGACTGCCAACCGATCGGCCAGGGTCTCGATCGAGTGGTACGACGACGAGGACGGCACCGGCGCCCTGATCTCCACCTCGGTCGGCGTCCAGGGCGTGATCACCGACGCCGGCTACACCCAGATCTACGTCCATGCGACGGCGCCGGCCGGGGCGATGCTGGCCCGCGTGGTGCTCGAGGTGCTCGCCACGGCCGCGGCGGCCGAGGTCATCTACGTGGCTCGGGCCTCGTTCTCCCCGGGCATGTCGCTGGAGTGGCGCCCGGGCGGGAACTCCCAGCGGCAGACGGTGCGCATCGAGCGATCGGCCGACGGCGGTACGACCTGGGAGCAGATCGTCGATGCGACCCGGGTCGACTACTGGCAGCGGTTGATCCACGAGGACCGTGTCGCCCCCTTCGGGATCGAGGTCCAGTACCGGGCCTGGACCGACGTCACCGACACCTCGGGCAGGGTGAGCACCTCGGACACCTCCCTGGTCGCCGCCCTGGTCGCCGAGGCCGAGACGTGGACCCTGCGCGATCCCGAGGACGACACGGCCGAGGTGATGCTCTACGTCACCGACTACTCCCGCAGCGAGGACGACGGGGCCGTGGTCACCTACACCGCCGGGTCGACCTACCCCGTCGTGGACAGCGAGGACGTCCGCATCGGTGGTGGCTCGGTGAAGGCCTACGTCAAGTTCGCCCACATCGCCGCCACGAGCTCCGTACTGCGCCGCACCGTCCCCCTGGTGCTCTCCTCGCCGCGCGGCGAGGTGCTGTGGATCCGGGTGCTCGGCCGAGGGTTCGACGCCATCCACCCGGCCAACCGCGAACTCACCATCGACTTCGCCGTGATCGGCGAAGGGGTCCTCTGATGTGGCCGGTGTCGGCGGCCTTCGAGGCCGCACTGGCCGCGTCGTCGCGGCGTTGGCGCACCAAGATCGAGGTGCTCTACGGCGGCGACTACATCACCTCGCTGGACGTCCTGGTCAGTGGCCGGGTGGACTTCGACGACGTTGCGGTGCGACGCAGCGCAGACCTCGAGCTCATCGATCCGAGCGGCACCATCACCCCCGTGGAGGCCACCGACCTGCTCTCCCCCAAGGGCACCGAGCTGCGCCTGTCGAAGGGCCTGGTGGTCGCCGGCGGGGGCGTGGAGTGGGTGCCGCTGGGAGTCCTCGGGATCGAGGATCCGGAGATCGAGGCCCACAACGGTGCGACGAGGATCCAGCTGTCCGCCAAGGATCGGGTCGCCGCGGTACGGGCGCGCCGGTTCAAGGCCGCCTACCCGATCGCCGCCGGCACCAACACGGCCACGGCGATCAAGAACATCGTCACGTCCAGGCTGTCGGTCCCGACGCGGATCACCACGACCGGCAACACCACTCCGGAGATCGTCTATGAGGAACTGTCCGATCCATGGAGTGCGGTGGAGGACCTCGCAACAGCCGACAACTTCGCGGTCTACTTCGACCCGCTCGGCACGCTGGTGGTCGAGCCGCTGCAGACCGAGGTGACCGGACGGCGCTACGCCGACGACGGGACCGGACACCTGGTCAGGTGTACACGCGGGATCAGCTCGGAGAAGACCTACAGCGGGGTGGTTGTCAAGGGCGAGCACCCCGACTTCGATCCGGTCCGCGTGGAGCTGTGGGACGAGAATCCGGCCAGTCCCACCTATCGGCTCGGACCGTTCGGCGAGCGCCCGTACGGCTTCACGTCACCCCTGATCAAGGACTCGACGATGGCCAACGCCGCGGCCAACACGATCCTGCCGCAGGTGACCGGCATGGTGCAGCCGGCCACGATCGAGACCGCCGGCCACCCCGGTCACGACATCGGCGACCTGATCACCATCGACGACAACCGATCCCGCACCCACGGCACCTATCGGGTCGTCGGAGGCTCGGTCTCGCTACGTCCGGGGACGAACACGCTCAAGCTGCGGAGGGTCTGATGGACCTGGTGCTCGACCTCGCGCAAGCGATCGAGGAGTCGGCGCCGTCCGGGGCGGTCAGGCTGCGGATCGCCAAGGTGACCGCGGTCAACTCCGACGGCCGGCTGCAGACCGATCTGACCGGCGCCGCCTGGATCCGACGCAACACCAACGCCGCCACCTTCGCCGTCGACGACCGCGTGCTGGTGCTCCAGCAGGGTGCCCTGGTGGCCGTCCTCTGCCGCGTCGGCGGCAACCTCGGTGAAGGCAACTCGCGCACCCTGACCTTCGCGGCCACCCTGAGTCCCGGCGCCTCGACGTCCTGGGACGTCACCTATCGGGTCACGCTGACGGGGAACGTCACCACGCTCAACGTGCCCACCGGTGGTCAGACCGGAGATCGGGTCAAGTTCATCTTCACCCAGGACGGGACCGGGGGCCGCACGGTCGCCTTCGCCGCCGGCTACAAGGCGAACTGGACCCCGACGACGACAGCGAACAAGATCAACGTGATCGCCTTCGAGTACAACGGGACCAACTGGGTCCAGACCGCCACGGCGACCAACCTGTAGCCCTCTGCGCGCCCCTCTTTCCGCACGTCAGCGCCCCCCTCTCGCCTACCTTCGTGGTGACCGAGCAGCCATAGCTCCCCCCCACATGAGGATGAAGGTGACTACTCGAACCGCTCTCGCGCTCACCAGCGCTCCCGGGGGAGTCGGAACGAAGGAAAGGCCGCCATGTCGAACACAGACACACCCTCCTCGCTCCCGCTGCCGCGTCGGCCCGAGACGATGAGCGATGACGGTGTGACGCTCGGAGAACTCGGCAGGCGGATCCTCGACGTCCAGTCGATGGTCCACGGGCTGGTGGAGAAGCTCGATCGCGACTACGTGCGCACCGAGGCGATGACGTCCCTGACGCGACGCGTCGAGGCCATCGAATCCAACTTCACCTGGCTGTGGCGCACGGTGGGCGGTGTCATCATCGTCGCCCTACTGGGACTGCTGATCACCAGACCCGGGGGCTTGTCGTGAGGTGGGCCAAGGTGGAGGGCGTGGTGATCGGGGTGCTGGCCGTCGCCCTGGTCGCCCAGTGGAACTCAGGTCGTCAGCGAGTGGGGCTGCACTACCCAGAGCAGGCCGTCGTCTCGCGCCTGCCCGGACTGGACGATCCGGCCACCACCTACGCAGTCCCCCTGCAGGTGCGTGGACAGAAATGCGTCCTGGGCAAGGTGGCGATCCCCGTCACCGGAGTCATGTCGTGGACCTCGGTGGACCCGGTCATCACGACGGTCGAGGTATCTCGCGGCGCCAGCGTCAGGGAACCCGGACCATGCCGGGAAGAGGTCTACCTCAACGACATCCCAGCCCCGGTCATCAAGCGGACCGAGCAAGTCCTGGCGGCGTCCGGTGGAACCTGCGTGCGTTGGCGGATCATCGGCAACGAGACCCCGACCGATTCGCGGATCCGGCCGGAGACCTGGGCGACCCAGCCGTTCTGGTTGTGCCGCGAGGCACCGGAGGTGAAGCGGTGATCCTGTACCCCCGAGCCGACCACCGGATCCAGTGGTTCGGCGACGGCGGCCCCGAGGTGACGCCGAAGGTCATCGTGCTGCACACCACCGAGGGGTCGAGCTGGCCCAGCTACGAGGGCGGGGGGGAGGCCCCGCACCTGACCGTCATGCCGCTGATGACCCGCGCCCAGCTGGTCTGGCGCCAGCACTTCCCGCTGGAGCGGTCCGCCCGCGCCCTGGCCCACCCGGCCGGCACCGTCGAGACCAACAACCGCGGCGTCATCCAGATCGAGCTGGTCGGCACCTGCGTGCGGCGCGGCCCCGGGATGCACTGGCCAACGGCGGCTCCCTGGGCACTGCGCGGCCTGGCCCAGATGATCGCGTGGGCCATGGGGCAGTTCCCGATCCCGCTGCTCGCCCCGGCGAGCTGGCCGGTCTACCCTGCCAGCGCCGGCAAGAGCGCCGCCCGGATGACCCCGTCGCAGTGGCTCGCCTTCGAGGGCATCTGCGGCCACCTGCACGTACCGAACAACCAGCACGGCGACCCGGGAGACTTCCCGATCCAGCGCCTCATCGACTTCATCCAGGGGGAAGACATGCCGCTGTCCAAGGCCGACCTAGACCAGATCGTCGGCGCCGTGTGGAACGCCGGGTTCGGCCCCGCCGGCGACCGGGAGACCGCCGGGCAACGGCTGGCCGAGTCGGCGAGCAAGGCAGACCTCCAGGCGCTCGAGGCGCGCCTGACCGCACTGATCAAGGGGAGCTGACCGTGAACATCCTGGTGCGCAACTTCTTCGAGCGCATGGTCCGCCAACTCTCGGAGGTGGCGCTGCCGATCCTGGTGGCCGCCACCGCCAGTGGGCCGTGGCAGATCGACTGGGTGGTGTTCGGCTCGGCCGTCGGGGTGACCATGGCCGTCACGGCAGCCAAGGTGACGGTGGCCCTGCTGGCGGACTGGAAGGCGACCGTCTGGTGGAAGGACCTGATCGATCGCAGCGCCAGCGCCGGCCTGACCACGTTCGTCGGCTACTTCCCGATCTCGGTGGCCAGGCCGGACGCCGTGGACTGGCGGCTGGTCAGCTACATGAGCGTGCTGAGCGCGACCATCGCCGTCGCCCAGTACTTCGCCTCGCCACCCACATATTCGGTCGGTCGGCACGTCGCGGAGTAGCCCCTGACGGACGTGGGGTTGGGGTGGGTAGTCGCATGGCGGGGCGGGGCAAGTCGATGGGGTGCGCGGGACCGGTCTGGGGAGTCGCATGGCCTAGGGGTGGGATGGTCCGACTGGTCGCGTGGCGGGGACAGACAGGGCCTGGCAAGTCGCATGGCGAGGCGGGGATCGGGCTGGCGCGGTCTGGTCTGTCGCTGGGAAGGGGCGAGGGCGGATCTGGCTTGTCGGTCGGGCGTGCTCCGGCTTGGTCCGTCGTGACTGGTCGGGTTGGCTTGTCGTCCCAGGAGCGGATGGGCTCGGCTCGTCGCGTGGTGGGGCGCGGGTGAGGCTGGGCTGGCTTGTCGTACAGGTCTGGCCAGGTCCGGCTCGTCGCGTGGGTAGTCGCAGCGGAGGGGTAGGGCTGGGTAAGTCGCCGGGGTCGGGCTGGCGTGGGTTGGCTTGTCGGCGGGGTCTGGTCAGGTCCGGACAGGGCTGGTGAGGCTGGTCGCATGGTGAAGGGCTGGATTGAGCAGGCTTGTCGCTGGGGAATGGCTCGGATGAGATTGTCGTCGGGGGAGGAGTGGACTGGCCTGTCGCGCGGGTAGGGCTGAGAGGGCTTGTCGTTCGGGGCCGGCTTGGCTTGGCTTGTCGCCCAGGGAAGGTGCGGGTTGGGTAGTCAGGAGATCCGTTCCCAGCGGGTCACCTGAAAGGCGCCGAACCCCTGGGAGCGGTCGGCGCCCAGGCCCTGCTGCTCGGCGGTCACCCACAGGTGGCCCCAGCTGCGCGGCTCGCCGTCCTTGGCGCGCTCGGCGTCCAGGTCCCAGTCGGCATTGACCGTGAACTGGACGGTCGCGTTCCACACCGTCTCGGCGTACTTGATCGCGGCCCCGAAGCGGCTGTGCACGAAGTCCTGGGCCACCTCGTCCACGAAGGTGCGCAGCTTGCCGTTCTCGTCGCGGATCAGGATCGGCGCATCCGGGATGAACACGTGCTCGGCGAACCACGAGCGAGTGCCCTTGCTGGTCGGCCCCCAGCGGCCTTTCGCCCAGCGGATGTTGGCCGCCTCCTTGATCATCGCCTTGATCTGCCGGGCCTCGATGTAGAGCTCGCCGTCCGGCGTCCGCTTGAACCCGTTCAGGCAGCGGGTATCGGCGACCTCGGCGATGGCCTGCTCGACCGCAACGGCCCGGTCAGCGGGTTCCCCCCCGCCCAGGCGAGCGGCGATGGTCTCCTCGACCAACTCGCGAATCACGGCGTCCTTGTCACCGAACTTGGTGCGGATCCACCCTTCCGCGACCTTGGGATCCGAGGGCACCCCGCCGCGCAGGACGGGGACGCTCAAGGTGGCCAGCCACCGATGGCAGTAGACCTGGGCCGCCAACTCGGCGAAGACCGAGCGACCCTCGGTGTAGCTGGGTCGGGTGTCCGGTGCGGGCATGGGGCGCCTCCATCATCTCGGGGGGGTATGTGTGATCGCAGCGCTCACCGTCTCAGAGTTGGCAACCCGCTGTCAACACACACGAGCACCCCGGCCCGATCGGGGGGGGTGAGGGCCGGGGTGCTCTGGGGGGGGGTGCCCTCCCGAGGCGCCGAAGGGGGCGCCCCGGGAGCCGGTGGCCGCCCGGAGTCAGGTCAGGCGGCTTGACCGTGATGTCAGGCTACGACAGGTGCTCGTGCGGGACGTGGATTGGCTGGCCCTGGTGCAGCGTGTCGTGGTGGGCGACCAGCTGGTTGTCGGGGATCTCTTGCGCCGGGTCGCCGTGGAAGATCCACAGATGCGCTCGGGCCACCCCGGGATCCGGCATCGCTGCCAGCGCCGGCACCGGCGGCCATCCACCCTCGAGGGTGGCCGCCGCGAGGTCCTTGACCACGCCGGCCTGCACCACGGCCACCGCGGCGGCGTGCACTGCAGGGGCCTGCTGGACGGTCTCGGCCGCCAGGACGACGCGCTCCACCTGGCTGAACGCCGGTGTCCCGGTCCAGCGGAACCCGTCGTCCACGCGGGTCATGCCCACCGTGCGGGTCGCCGGGTCCAGATACCCGACCTGCCAGCGCATGCAGTCGGTGCCGAGGACGATGTCCCCGACCTCCACCTGTCCCCATCCGATCAATGCCATGTTGCCCTCCTCGTGAATCGCCAGGCCACCGGCGGCGGCCAGGAACGGTACGTGTTGACCACGATCGGCTCGTCGAGATTCGAGCCCGGAGCATGATCCGTGAACCCGAAGACGATGCGCATCATCGAGTCGAGGTCGGTCGGCACCTCGTACTCCTCGCTCACCGGATCGATCTCGCCAGGCGCAGGATGCCCAACGGGACACGGTCGTCACGCACGACGCGGAAGTACTCCGCGATCGGCTCGGGGACGCGCATGTCGGGGTTCGCCGCCAAGATGATCTGGTGCGGAGATTCGACCTGGGTAAGCACTGCCGCGTTGTGCATCGAGGCGATCAACTCGAACGGCGCAGCTCCCCAGGCCACCGCCTGGAACTCCTGGTCGAGCAGGTCCCAGTCGGGTCCGGTGATGCCGGCCACGATCGGCCAGGAGTCGATCCAGACGTGGGCCATGACCCGGTACTCGACACGCGGCTCGGCCGACCTCTCGACGACGCGCCCTCTCCTTCGCAACTCGCTCGCCAGGCGGTCGATCGCCTGGCGCTCAGCGTGGTCCGCGGCGTCGGCAAGGGAGGTGAAGACCTCCGTCTCGGCCATGGCGGCGGATCTCGCCGAGTCGATCACCTGGGTCTCGATGGACAGGTCCGGCTCGGGGGTGGCCCCATCGTCCATACCGAGCCAGTACGTCGCCGGTCGGGCCGTCGGGGATCGGTAGACGAAATATGGCCGCGACGTGAGGTCGCGTGGTGCCCGGGGTAGATCCACGGTGGCTCCGTTCATCTCGACATCATTGACAGACAGTAGTTGACGCGCTGTCAACTGACAAGTATCGTGATCCCCGGATGCGCACACCGACCGGAACTCACGAAAGGTCCCCTCGATGGGCGTTCCCCGTAGATACACCACCAGCTTCGGCATCGTCCTGACCCCGGACGAAGCCGGCGCCGTTCGCCAGTTCGCCGCAGACCGACAGATCTCCAAGGCCCAGGCGGCCAGGGAGGCCCTCGAGGTCTACCTGGACCCCAGGCTGTCGGTGCTGGCGGATACGGTCGGCAAGCCAGTCAGGGAAGTGGCACGCGACGTGCTCGACGAGTACTTCGCGAACCACCCGATCCCCAAGCCCAGAAAGGCGCGAACCCGTCGATGACAGACCTCCTCGCCCCGCGGCCCCTCAGCTACGACGGCATAGAGCGGCCATATCGGGTCGAGGACCACATCGACCGCCAGCAACCCAGCGGGCGGCCCTACATCCTCGTCGTCGACGAGCAGGGCCGCCCGACGGGTGAGCGCACCACGTACACGCGGGTGACCAAGTACATCGAGGGCATCGAGGGTGACCGGCGACGCCTGCACGACTGGATCCTGCGTCAGACCCTCAAGGGCTACACCCTCTCCCCCGAGGTCTATGCCGCCCGGGTGGCCGTCGTCATCGGCGCGCAGGACGAGAGGGACCGGCTGAACGAGCTGGTCGAGGAGATGCAGGAGTTCGCCCGGATGTCCGAGCGGGCACTGCTCGGCACCGCGCTGCACGCCCTGACCGAACGGCACGACCTGGGCATCCCGACGCCCATCTTCCCGGCTCCCTACCGGCCGCACCTGCAGGAATGGATCAGGCTCACCACGCCGTGGCAGCCGTTCGCGCCATGGCAGATCGAGCGGTTCATGGTGAACGACCAGCTGCGCGCCGCCGGCACCCCGGACCGCATCGTCCCGATGCACTGCCAGACGTGCGGCACCTGCTACCGCATCATCGACCTCAAGTCGGGAAGGGTGGACGGGTTTACCTTGCGCGAGATCGAGATGCAGCTCGCGACCTACGCCCACTCGCAGATCTACAACCCCGAGACCGGCGAGCGGTTCGGCATGGATCTCTGCACGTGCACCGCCTACGTCGTGCACATCCCCGCCGAGACCGGCGAGGGCCGGCTGCTCGAGCTGAGCCTGGCCCGCGGCTGGGAGCTGTGCTCGGTCCTCATGCCCCAGATCCGCGAGGCGCGCAAGTACCGGCCCAAGCCGGTGGCGATCGATCCGATCCTGCTGCAGATCGAGCAGGCGGAAACGTACGACCGGATCCGCGAGATCTGGGAATCAGCTCTCGGGTGGACGACCGTCCACACCGACGCGGCTGTGGCGCGACGTGCCCAGCTGCAATCACCACCGATGAACGGAGGCACCACGTGGTAAAGGACATGCTCGAAGGTGGGGGCGGCACCGGCCACCCCTCGGTGAGCTGGGTCGGCGCACCTGTCGGCGCGGCCGTCGAGGGCCGCATCATGCCCCAGTACGACGAGACCAAGGGGACCGACTGCGGCTACCTCTCGGTCCCGCGCCGCGGCATGGACGGCCAGATCCTCAAGTGGGACGACGGCTCCGAGAAGGGCCAGGTCCAGATCGTCGTCCTCACCGACTTCCGCAACGGCGAGACGCTGAGCGGCAAGTTCCGGATGGAGAACCCCGGATTCGAGGACGACGGCTACCGGACGCTCTACATCAGCGGGAAGGAGGAGCTGGCCGACCTCAAGCGCGCCGCGAGCGCTGCCGGCGGACTCAAGCCCGGGTCCTACATTCGGTGGACGCTGACCGAGCTCAAGCCCAATCCGCAGGGCAGCGAGCCCATCAAGATCCGTGGCATCCAGCTGCGCGAGCCGGATGCCGCCTCGCTGGCGGCGGCTGCGGCCTACCGGGCCGCCAAGCCGCGCAAGGCCGCACCGACCGACATGATGGCCGCCCAGCAGGGTGGCTGGGGCCAGGTCGCCCCACAGCCCCCCGCTCAGGGCGGTTGGGGTGCACCGGCTCAGCAGGGTCCGCCTCCGCAGCGGGGCGGTTGGGGTGCTCCGGCTCAGCAGGGTCCGCCTCCGCAGCAGGGCGGTTGGGGTGCTCCTGCGGCGCAGGCCCCGGCGGCGAACTGGGGCGCTCCCCCTCAGGGTCCGCCTCCGCAGCAGCCCCCCGCTCAGGGCGGCTGGGGCGCGCCGGCTCAGCAGGGTCCGCCTCCGCAGCAGGGCGGTTGGGGTGCTCCTGCGCAGCAGGGTCCGCCTCCCGCGGTCGGGGGCGGCTGGGGTCCGCCTCCGCAGCAGGGTCCGCCTCCGCAGGCTGAGGGCAACTGGGGTCCGCCGCCCGCCCAGGCGCAGACCCCGGGCGCCGAGCCGCCGTTCTGACGGTGGCCGCCGCAGGAGTGACCCCCGGCCGGGTGGCCGCCGCGAGACTCGAGAAGAAGATCGCGACAGCGACCGGTAAGTGGGAGAAGGCCCGGGACGCGTTCTTGGCTGCAAGCGCGGTGCTCGAGGACCTCCACGGCCAGCTGGCCTGGGCGACCGTCGGCCAGGGGCAGATGGAGTTCCCGCCCAACCAGTCCTCCCCCGACCTGCTCGAGGGGCTCGAGGAGGTGACCTCCACTCCGGTGGAGGAGGAGACCGAACAGGCCGACGAGGCCTGAGACATGTGGGCGGCCGGGGAGGCGTGGATCTCCCCGGCCGCCACTCACCTGACAGGAGAATTGCATCATGACAGAAGCAACCAGCATCACCCCCGGGGAGCTCACCATCGCCGGGTCGGAGAACCCGCTCACCCCGGAGCAACAACGCGCCGCCGTCGCGCTCGACATCGCCAGCCAGGCGCTCTACCCGCCGACCGTCTTCGGTGGCCGGGGGGCTGGGCTCACTCCCGACGTGAACGCCA
>WBZP01004791.1_pt1 | contig 13957 bp, 13 predicted proteins | sample 5204301 | NCBI WGS metagenome assembly WBZP01 (sample SAMN12412401, study PRJNA552823) | activated sludge metagenome | isolation source: activated sludge from nitrification reactor of wastewater treatment plant... | place: USA: Pennsylvania | collected 2017 | reverse complement strand
CCCGGCGAGCTGGAGTTGCGGTGGTCGATCATCGCCGCCAGGGTGGTGGATTTACCGGACCCGGTGGCGCCCACCAGCATGACCAGACCGCGCTTTTCCATCACCAGTTGTCGCAGCAGGGTCGGTAGACCCAATTCCTCCACTTGGGGAATATCGCCCCTGATGAAACGGATCACCATGGAGACTTCGCCGCGCTGCTTGAACACGTTGGAACGGAACCGGCCAACCCCCTGCAGCGGGATGGCGAAGTTGAGTTCCCACTCGTGCTCGAATTCCTTGATCTGGTCGTCCTTCATGACCGAGTAGGCGATTTCGCGCACCTGCCCCGTCCCGAGCACCTTGTTGCCGATCGGGCGCACCACGCCGCCGATTTTGATGTTGACCGGAGCACCGACGTAGAAGAACAGATCGGAAGCGTTTTTGTCGACCATCAGTTTGAGATAGGGGGTAATGTCCATTGAGATTTCCTCCGCTTCAGGCCAGCCGATTCAGACCGTTGAGCGCCGCTACCCGGTACGCCTCGGCCATGGTCGGATAATTGAATGTAGTGTTAACGAAGTATTGGATGCTGTTGGCAGCGCTCCGCTGGGCCATGATCGCCTGACCGATATGGACGATCTCGGCGGCCTGGTCGCCGAAGCAGTGGATACCCAGAAGTTCCAGGGTGTCGCGGTGGAACAGCAGCTTGAGCATGCCAACCGTGCGGCCGGTAATCTGGGCGCGCGCCAGGCTCTTGAAATAAGCGTGGCCGACCTCGTAGGGTACCCGGGCCTCGGTCAGCTCGCGCTCGGTGCGGCCCACCGAACTGATCTCCGGTGAAGTGTAGATGCCGGTCGGGATGTAATCTACCAGATGATGGTCGCAACTGCCGTTGACCAGATGGGTGGCGGCGAAGCGGCCCTGGTCGTAGGCGGCGCTGGCCAGGCTGGGATAGCCGATTACATCGCCCACCGCGTAGATGTGCGGCAGGGCGGTGCGGTAGTTCTCGTCCACCTTCACCTGGCCGCGGTTGCTGGGCACGATGCCCAATTCCTCTAGCCCCATGTTCGCGGTATTGCCGGTGCGGCCATTGGCCCACAGCAGGACATCGGCCTTGATCCGCTTGCCGGACTTGAAACTCATCATCGCGCCATCCGGCAACCCTTCCACGCCGTCGTATTCCTCGTTGTGGCGGATCATTACGCCCTGGTCGCGCAGGTGGTAGCTGAGCGCGTGGGCGATCTCGTCGTCGAGGAAGGACAGCAGTTGCGAGCGGGTGTCCACCAGGTCTACCTTGCAGCCCATGTTGCGGAAGATGCTGGCGTATTCGCAGCCGATCACCCCGGCGCCATAAATGACGATGGAGCGGGGCGTGGTGGACATGCCGAGAATGGTGTCGCTGTCGAAGACGCGCGGGTGGTTGAAATCGATGTCGCGGGGTCGGAACGGGTGCGAGCCGGAGGCGATGACGAAGGCGTCGGCAGTCAGGACGGTCGGCTCGTTTTGCGCGCCAGCGCGGACTTCGAGCGTGTGGCCGTCGAGGAATTTGGCGTGGCCATGGTAGAGCCGGACCCGGTTGCGCTCGTAAAAATCCCGGCGCATGGTGGTCTGGCGGGCGATGACCGATTCAGCGGAGCGCAACAGATCGGGATAGGACAGCTTCAGGGCGTGGCCGAGCGCGTTGCGGAAGGCAGGGCTGGTGTTGAACTCCAGCACCCGGTTGATGGAATGCCGCAGCGCCTTGGACGGAATGGTGCCCCAGTGGGTGCAACCGCCGCCAACCAGGTGGTACTTTTCGATGACCGCCACCGATTTTCCCTCTTTGGCGGCTTTCATGGCGGCCCCTTCTCCTCCCGGGCCGGTACCGATCACGATGACATCGTGGTTCTGGTCGTTCTTCATTAATCGCGCTCGTCGGTGGTTTTGGCTGAAGATGTGGGGACGTTCCACTGGTTTTTGGTGGCTGACGATTTAGTTTAGTCCCTTTGTGACCGGGGCAAAATGGGGATTGATAGTGGCTGTCACCCCACTCACAGATACCGCAGCGCGAACGGCACCATCTGGCCCAGCACCTTTTGCACCGCCGCGTTGGCCGCCCGGGCCGCGCCGCTGGCATCCTCGCTGGGCGCCGGCTCCACCGCCTCGAACACCTGCGTGCCCAACACATGCCCGCTCTTCATGTCCACCACCTTGATTCGGGCCATCAGCCGCACCCGGCTGGGCTGGGTCATGAATTCCTGTTGCAGCCGGATCACGTCCACATCCACCCGCATATTCGCCAGTCCCGGCGCCGGCGGCGAGACCACCGCCTTGAATGCCCCCGTGGTCTCGAACGCGCGCACCAGAATCGGCAGCAGCATCCGGGCCGGTGCGTCGCTCCACACGCTGTCTTTGTAGTAATCCAGCTTCGGCGGTTGCCGGGTGTAGGCGATGCGGTTGGAGTCGAATCCCGGCGCCGCCTTGGGGACCGTCACCAGCAGTGTCTTGCCGCTGGTACGCCGGGCCGGCGCCGGCGCGAATGCTCCAACCTCCAGCAAATAGCTTTGCGCCGGCGGCGATTGATCCTGCGGCAGCGTACATCCCGCCAGCGCCAGCATCGCCAGCAGCACCCACCCGAACCAGCCCATCCCGACGGTCGGCTGCCATTCAATCACGCGTGTCATGCCCATCCCTCTGTGGTTCATTGCTCGCCAGGTCCCGGCCGACCGCTGGGCTTGCCCAGCAGCAGGGCGCGGGGATTCTGTTCCAGCAGTTCGGCCAGTTGCCGCAAGGTCGTCACCATCTCGCCAGCTTGCGCCAGCAACTCGTTCAACTCGGGTAGGGTGGTTTGCCCCAGCCGCTGCAATTCGCGTTGCCCGTCCTTGGCCATGCCGCTCAGGTCCAGACTGGTTTGGTTGAAGGTATCCGCCGTTTTCCGCACCGCCTGGGCGCCGGCTCGAAAATCACTCAGGGTCGCGCGAAGTTGCCCGCTCAAATCGCCGGAGCTTTCCAGCGTGACCGCTAGTTGATCCAGCGCCTTGCCCAGCCGCTCCGCCCGCTTGGCCAGCGTACCGGTGAAGGTTTCCACATTGGCCAGCGTCTGGCGCAGGCTGTCGGCCCGGTCGGCGACCGTTCCGGTGATCGTGTCGAGATGTTGCAGGGTTCGGGTCAGGGCGATCTGGTTATCGTCGCCCAGCAACCGTTCCAACCGCCGCGACAGGCTGTCCACGTTGGTCAGAATATTGTTGAAGGCGTCGTCCAGCCGCGCCACCAGCGATGGGCCAGCCTGAATCACCGGTAAATTCTGACTGTCCTCTTTCTCCAGCGGTAGCGATTGACCGCCGCCGCTCAACTCCACGGCTGCTACTCCGGTCAGCCCCCGGGTGGATAGCGTGGCGATGGTGTCGCGGCGAATCGGGGTGCCGCGCTCGATGTTCAACACCACATCCACCTGGTCAGAATTGTTGCGATCCAAACGAATGGATTCCACCTGCCCGACCTGGACGCCGCGATAGCGCACGATTGCCTTGGGATTCAGGCCGGCCACCGATTCCCGGAAGTACACCCGGTAACGGTCAAAGGTCTTGCTATCACCGCCCAGCGTCAGCCAGAACACCGAACCCAGCACCGCCGCACCCAGCAGCACCACGAACAGTCCCACCAGGGCGTAATTTACTTTGCTCTGCACACCTGCTCCCGTGCCGCGCGCCCGCGCGGCCCCTCGAAGTAAGCCCGAATCAGAGGGTGTTCCGCCACAGTCAGTTCCCGCATCGGCGCATAACCGATCACCCGCTTTTCACCCAGGAACGCCACCCGGTCGGTGGCGCTCCACAGGGTATCCAGATCGTGAGTCACCATGACGACCGTCAGCCCCAGCGATTCCTTGAGCTGCACCACCAGCTCGTCGAACGCCCCGGCGCTGACCGGGTCCAGCCCAGCGGTCGGCTCGTCCAGAAACAGCAGCGCTGGGTCCAGCGCCAGCGCCCGTGCCAGCGCCGCCCGCTTGAGCATCCCGCCGCTCAACTCGCGCGGCAGCTTGGTGCCGGCGTCGGCGGGCAACCCGGCCAGCGCGATTTTGAGATCGGCGATGTCCGCGATCCGCCCCGCTGGCAGGCGGGTATGCTCGCGCAGCGGCACCGCCACGTTCTCCCGCACCGTCAGCGAGCTGAACAGCGCGCCCTGCTGAAACAGCATCCCGAAGCGCCGGCGCAGCCGGAACGCCGCGCCATCGCCGATCCCGACGACTTCCTGACCGAACAGTTCGATGGAGCCGGCCGTCGGTTGCAGCAACATGATAATCGCCCGCAACAGCGTAGTCTTGCCGGAGCCGCTGCCGCCGACCAGGGCGACGATCTCGCCGCGGCGAATATCGAGATCCAAATCTTCGTGAATGACCGTCGCGCCGAACTGGGTGCGCAATCCGCGCACTGCGATCACGGCGTCGGCCGGATGTGCGCTCAGCGCCATAACCCCACTCCGCCCAGAATCACCGAGAACAGTGCGTCGGCGGCAATCACCAGGAAGATGGATTGCACCACGCTGACCGTAGTCTGCCGGCCGACGCTGTCGGCCCCGCCGCGTACCTGAAAGCCCTGATAGCAGCCGACCAGGGCGATAATGGCGGCGAACACCAGTGTCTTGCCGATGCCGAGCAGAAACGAGGTCGGCGTCACCACTTGCGGGAAGCGGTCGAGGAAATCGCCGAAGCTGACATCCAGCAGCGCCCGCGCCATGACCATGCCGCCGAACACGCTGAGGAGGTCGGCGAACGCGGTCAGCAGCGGCAGGGCGATGGTCAGCGCCAGCAGCTTGGGCAACACCAACAGATCCATGGGCGGAATGCCGATGGTGCGCAGCGCGTCCACCTCCTCGGTGATCTGCATCGTGCCGATTTGGGCGGTGTAGGACGAGCCGGTGCGACCGGCGACGATGATGGCGGTGATCAGCGGGGCCAGCTCGCGCAGCATGGTGAGCGACACCAGTTCGACGATGAAGATGTTGGCGCCATAGGCTTTGAGCTGCTGACCACCCTGATAGGCAATGACAATCCCCATCATGAATGACAACAGGGCAATGATCGGCAGGGCATTGACGCCGGCGGTTTCGATGTTGCCGAACAGCGCCCGCCAGCGGAACCGGCCGGGCCGCAGCGCCAGTCGCCCCAGCGCCGCCGCCGCCTCACCGATAAAAGCCAGAAATTCGATGGCGTGGCGGGCGTGCGCCCCGATCCGCCGGCCCAGCCGTTCCAATGCGCCCTGAGCCGCGGGGGGAGGCGGAACCGCTCCAGCGCTGGCGCGGCGCTCCCGCACCAGGTCCAGGAGCGCTTGATGTTCTTCGCGCAGCTTGACCAGTTGGGCCGGGTGGCCCGCTTTTTCCAGTTCGGCGACGAGATCGAGCAAGCGCAGCGCGCCGGTCGTATCGATGGCCTGGATGCTGGAACCGTCCAGCCACATCTCGCCCGTCGGCCAGTGGATGCCGCGCAGTTGCGGATCCAGCGCCTCGATGCCATCCAGCGTCCAGTCACCCTCGCAGCGGTACTGCCCGCTTTCGCCACGGATGGCGGCGGAGGGGGGGGAGGGGAGGGTCGCCATGGGGAGAATGTCAGCCGGCCCGCGCTTAGCGTGGATTCAACCGCCGCCAGGTCGCGGGGTCTTGCTGGCCACCCGGCTTTTCCCAGATGCCGCGCCGGGCGCGTTGCGCCTCGGCCTGGGCCTGCCGATAGGCCGGCGAGTCGTTGTACTGCTCGTACATCACCGCGCGCCCCTGCCGGACCATTTCTAGTCCGGCATCGCGCTCGCCAGCGAATACCTGGGCAACGACTCGGCCATAGCGGTCCTGATCCATCACCCGCAGGCGAACCGGATCGCGTCGGGGCAGCAGGCTGCGGAATGCCTCGCGCGAGCGGTCGCCCCACGGTTCCTGCTTCATTTCTGGGGCGTCGATGCCGAACACGCGGATCTTGACCTCGCCGTCCGGGCAACTGGCGGTGAGGGTGTCGCCGTCGTAGACCGATTTGACGGTACAGACCAGTTCCGTTCCCCTGGTCACCGCCGAGGACGGGGCTTTGGGTTCGTGCAGAAAGTAACTGATCGCCACGACGGCGACCGCCAGCCCGCCGATCAGCCAGGGCGAGCTGCTCTTGCGGCGCCGGGTGCGGCTCAGTTCACCGCGCAGCGTCTGTTGCAACAGTTTCAGCAGGTCTTGTTTCACGGAGGATGCCGGCGTGATAGGCGAGATGTTCGCCGATGAAAGTGGCGATGAAGTGGTAGCTGTGATCGTAGCCCTCTTGTCGCCGCAGGGTGAGCGGGAAATTGCGGGCGGCGCAAACCCGTTCGAGCGACTCCGGATGCAACTGCTGGACTAGGAATTCATCGGTGGTGCCCTGATCGATCAGCAGAGGAATGGCTTCCGCTCCCGCCTCGATCAATCGGGCGGCGTCGTAGGCGGCCCATGCCTGGCGGTCGTTGCCCAGATAGGCTTTGAAGCAACCTTGCCCCCAGCCGCAGGCCATCGGATGACAAATCGGGGCGAAGGCGGAAACGGAGCGATAGCGGCCCGGCTCCTTCAACGCGCAAATCAGCGCGCCGTGGCCACCCATCGAATGCCCGGTGATGGAACGGGCAGCGGTGACGGGCAAATTCGCTTCCACCAGCGCCGGCAGTTCGCGGGTCACGTAGTCGTACATCCGGTAGTGCCGCGCCCACGGTTCCTGGGTAGCGTTGACGTAGAACCCGGCGCCCTGACCGAGATCGTAGCGTTCCGGCATGTCCGGCACCTCCGCGCCGCGCGGGCTGGTGTCGGGAATGACCAGGGCCAGCCCCAACTCCGCCGCGTAGCGTTGCGCGCCTGCCTTGACCCGAAAGTTGTCGTCGGTGCAGGTCAGCCCGGACAGCCAGTAGACCGCCGGCACCTTTTCCGTTGCAGCCTGGGGCGGCAGATAGACGGAAAAAGTCATGTCGCAGTCGCAGGCTTGCGAACGGTGGCGGTAGCGGTTCAGCCAGCCGCCAAATTCCTTGATCGACTCGATGTGCTCCACCGACGAACGCTCCTAGAAGAGGATGACGGAACGGATGCTCTTGCCTTCGCGCATCAGGTCGAAGGCGGTGTTGATGTCCGCCAGCGGCAGGGTGTGCGTCACCATGCGGTCCAGCTCAATCCGGCCCTGGAGATAGTTCTCCACGTAACCGGGCAACTGGCTGCGGCCCTTGACCCCGCCAAAAGCCGTGCCCTTCCAGGTGCGGCCAGTGACCAGTTGGAACGGACGGGTGCGGATTTCCTGACCCGCGCCGGCCACCCCAATGATGGTGGACACGCCCCAACCCATGTGGCAGCACTCCAGCGCCTGGCGCATCACCTCGACGTTGCCGATGCACTCGAACGAGTAGTCCACCCCGCCGTTCGTCATCTCCTTGATGGCGTCAACGACACTGCCGCCGATAGCGTTCGGGTTCAGGATGTCGGTCGCGCCCAGCGCCGTCGCCATGGCGAACTTGTCGGGGTTGAGATCGATGGCGATGATGCGCCCAGCCTGGGCCATGACCGCGCCCTGAATCACCGACAGGCCGATGCCGCCGAGGCCGAACACCGCGACCGTGGAGCCGGGTTCGACCTTGGCGGTGTTCAGCACCGCGCCGATGCCGGTGGTGACGCCGCAGCCCAGCAGGCAGACCTTGTCCAGCGGCGCGGCCGGGTTGATCCTGGCCAGGGCGATTTCCGGCACCACGGTGTATTCGGCGAAGGTCGAGCAGCCCATGTAGTGAAACAGTGGCGTCCCCCGGCAGGAAAAGCGGCGAGTGTGGTCGGGCATGTAGCCGGTCCACACCGTGGCGGCGATGGACTGACACAGATTGGTTTTGGTGGAGCGGCAGTACTCGCACTCGCCGCATTCCGGGATGTAGAGCGGAATGACGTGATCGCCGGGCTTGAGGCCCTTGACGCCTGGACCGCACTCGACCACTTCGCAGCCGCCCTCGTGGCCGAGGATGCAGGGGAACGCGCCTTCGGGGTCGTCGCCGGACAGGGTGAAGGCGTCGGTGTGGCAGACACCGGTGGCCACCACCCGCAACAGCACTTCGCCTTGCTTTGGTCCTTCCACGCCGATTTCTTCAATGACCAAGGGCTGTTGCGGCTCCCAGGCCACGGCTGCACGGGCTTTCATGGGTGCGATCTCCTCCAATGGTTGTTGGCGTTCCGCCGCCTTTACTTTGCCGCCGCCAGCGCCTGCTCCAAATCGGCGAGGATGTCGTCGATGTGCTCGATGCCGATGGACAAGCGCACCAGATCTTCGCTGACGCCGGCCCGGGCCAGTTCCGTCGGTGACAGTTGCCGGTGTGTCGTGGTTGCGGGGTGGCAGGCCAAGGACTTGGCGTCACCGATGTTGACCAGCCGGGTTACCAGTTGCAGCGCGTCGATGAACTTGGCGCCGGCTTCGCGCCCGCCCTTGATGCCGAAGCTGAGGATGCTGGAGCCGCGCCCACCCATATACTTGTCCACCAGCGGTTTTTCCGGGCTGTCCGCCAGCGCCGGGTAATTGATCCACACGACCTGCGGGTGATCGCGCAGAACCTCGGCGACCTTGACCGCGTTCTCGCAGTGGCGGTCCATCCGCACCGGCAAGGTTTCGATCCCCTGCAAAATCAGGAAGCTGTTGAACGGCGAAATCGCCGCGCCGGTGTTGCGCAGCGGCACCACCCGCGCCCGGCCGATGAACGCCGCCGGCCCCAGCGCCTCGACGTAGACCACGCCGTGATAGGACGGATCGGGCTCGTTCAGCCGCGCGAAACGAACTTTGTGTTGATCCCAGGGAAAGCGGCCGGAATCGACGATGATGCCGCCGATGCTGGTGCCGTGGCCGCCCATGTACTTGGTCAGGGCGTGGACCACGATGTCGGCGCCGTGCTCGAACGGCCGGCATAGATAGGGCGTCGGCACGGTGTTGTCCACGATCAGCGGCACGCCGTGGGCGTGGGCCACCTGGGCCAACGCGCCGAAATCCACCACGTTGGCCGCTGGATTGCCGATGGATTCGCAGAACACGGCCTTGGTCTTGCCGTCGATCAGCCGGCCCATGGCTTCGACATCGCGATAGTCGGCAAAGCGCGCTTCGATGCCAAAGCGCGGCAGGGTGTGGGCGAACAGGTTGTAGGTACCGCCGTACAGAGTCGAGGTGGTGACAAGGTTGTCGCCCGCTTCCGCAATCGTCATGAGGCTATAGGTGATCGCCGCCATGCCGGAGGCCACCGCCAGCCCGCCGACGCCGCCTTCCATTGCCGCCACCCGTTGTTCGAGCACGGCGGTGGTGGGGTTCATGATCCGGGTGTAGATGTTGCCCGGCACCTTCAGGTCGAACAGATCGGCGCCGTGCTGGGTGTCGTCGAAGGCGTAGGAGGTGGTCTGGTAGATGGGAACGGCGACGGCCTTGGTGGTCGGTTCGGGCGTATAGCCGCCGTGAATCGCGATTGTTTCGATTTTCATGGTTTCGGGTTCCATCGGTTGCCAAGGAGGAAAGCAAAAAGAGTCTGAACGCGGGAGTCAGGCAATGTCCAGCAAGGCCACGCCGTAAACCAGGCTTTGCAAACACAGCCAAGCATAGCCAGCGGCCAGCAGGTCATCAAACATGATGCCGAAACCGCCGCTTACCCGCTGGTCGGCCTGCCGGATCGGCCAGGGCTTGAGAATGTCGAACAACCGGAATAGCGCGAAGCCGGCGATGATCCACCACCAGCCCGGCGGCGCGGCAATCATGGTGATGAAATAGCCGATCACTTCATCCCAGACGATGGCGGGATGGTCGTGGACGCCCAGATCGCGGGCGACGCGGTCGCAAACCCACACCCCCAGCGCGAAGCCAGCCACGGTCAGCGACAGGTAGGCCCACAATGACAGTGGTTGTATCAGCAGGTAGAGCGGGATCGCCGCCAGCGTGCCGAAAGTGCCGGGCGCCTTGGGCGCGCAGCCGGAGCCGAAACCGAGGGCGAGAAAATGAACGGGGTCGCGGAAAACGCGAGCGCAGGGCCTTACGGCTCCTGCTCCCTTGGTATGGGAAGCTGGGGATGGGGAGGCAAGCTGATTCATCGTTCTTCTGGCATCCAGATTCCGCAATATCGCTAATGTCTCGGCAATCTTATTTCAAAACCGCCGTTCCGGTCACCGGCATCCACCCCCAGCGTTCCGCGACGAACACTTCGTGCGGATTGAAGCGGGATTTGTAGGCCATCTTGCCGCAGCGTTCCACCCAGTAACCCAGATACACCCACTTCAGTCCCAACCGTCGCGCCTCGGCGATTTGCCACAGAATCGCCTGGGTGCCCAGCCCGCGCGCGTCATGGAGCGGATCGAAGAACGTGTAAACCGCCGACAGCCCGTCGCCCAACCGGTCTACTACCGCTACCGCCAGCAATTCCCGGTCGCAGCGAAACTCGCACAGCCAGGTCGGGCACCAGCGCGAGGCGACGAACGACCAGTAGTGGTCCGGGCTGGCCGGGTCCATGCCGCCGCCGGCATGGCGGACCGCGATGTAGCGGGCGAACAGATCGAAGTGTTCGTCCTGAAACTCGGCTTCCATCACCCGCGCCCGCAGATCCTGATTGCGCGCCCAGATGCGCCGCTGCGCGCGGTTCGGCTGGAACCGTTCGACCGGGATGCGCAGCGACCGGCAGGCCACGCAACCCCGGCAATGCGGCCGGTAGACGTGATCGCCGCTGCGCCGGAAGCCCAGGTCCGCCAACCGGGTGTAGATCCGGCCGTCGGTCGCCGCCGGGTCGGCGACCAGGTTGCGCGCCTGCCGACCCGGCAAATAGCTGCAGGGATACTCGGTGGTCAGGAACATGCGCAGGTCGTACAGCGAGTCGCGGGGATTGCTCATGGCGGTGCAGGGGGAGTCAGCAGGTCGGCGACCAGGTCGTCATCAAGGCGCCAGGGTCCGTCCCGGCCCGGCAGCGGGCAATACCGTTCCAGCAACTGGAGGAAGGTGGCGCGGGGAAGGTCCACCGCGCCCATGCGCGCCAGATGCTCGGTGCGCACCTGGCAGTCGATCAGGGCGAACGCCCAGCGCCGCAGTTGCGCGGCCAGCGCGACGAGCGCCACCTTGGAGGCGTCGCTCGTCGCGCTGAACATGGATTCGCCGAAGAACACCTGGCCCACCGCGACTCCGTACAGGCCGCCCGCCAGTTCGCCCCCATGCCAGGTTTCGATGGAGTGGGCATGGCCGAGTCGGTGCAGCCGGCAGTAGGACCGGTTCATCTCCGGGGTGATCCAGGTGCCGGAGTCCGGGGCGCGCGGCGCGGCGCAGGCGGCGATGACCGCCGCGAAGGCGGTGTCGGCGGTCACGGTAAACCGGCCCCTTTTCAGCGTCTGGCGCAGGCTGCGCGCGATGTTGACCGATTCCGGGAACAACACCAGCCGCGGGTCCGGTGACCACCACAGGATCGGCTGGCCGGCGGAATACCAGGGGAAGATGCCCATCCGGTAGGCGCGCAACAGCCGGCGCGGCGCCAGACTGCCGCCGGCGGCCAGCAGGCCGTTGGGCTCGGTCAGGGCGCGGTCGGCGGGGGGAAACGGCTGGCCGTCGTCACGCGGATCCAGCCACGGCAGGCGCATCGGGCGTTACCTCGTCGCGGTAGGGCGAATGTTGCAGCAGTTCCCGGGCATACTCGCGCACCGCCGGCGTTTCCCGGGTGAGGAAATCGGCAATGGCCTGACGAAAGCCGGAATGGGCGATCCAGTGGGCGGAATGGGTGAAGGTCGGCAGAAAACCCCGGTAAATCTTGTGTTCGCCCTGCGCGCCCGGTTCGAATCGTTGCAGGCCCGACTGGATGCAATAGTCCAGACCCTGATAATAGCAGGCTTCGAAATGCAGGCTGTCATAATCCGCCCGGCAGCCCCAATGCCGGCCATAGAGCGTGGTGGCGCTGCGCAAGCTGATGGCGCCGGCGACCTCGCGGCCTTGCGCGAAGGCCAGCGCCAGCACCATCCGGTCGCCCAGCGTTTCGGCGATGTCCTGGAAGAAGGGCAGGGTGAGGGTTGGGATGCCGCCCAGCCGCTGGAAGGTGGACCGGTAGAATTCATGCAGGGTATGCCATTGCGTTTCGCTGAGTTCCCGGCCGGTCAGCATCTTTAACTCCAGGCCCGCCTCGCGCACCATGCGGCGTTCGCGGTTGATGTTCTTGCGCCGCTTGGCGGTGAAGCTGTCGAGAAGGTCCTGAAAATCCCGGTAGCCGCGATTGCGCCAGTGGAACTGGCAGCCCAGCCGCGGTAGAAAGCCCTGGGCTTGCAGCCGGTCCAGCTCGGTCGATGGCGGAAACAGCCAGTGAATCGAGGACCAGCGCCGGCGGCGGGCCTCCTCCAGCACATACTCGATGATGGCGCGCGCGGTGTCCTCGGGCGCGGGCTGGTCGGGCGCCAACAACAGCCGGGAACTGGTGGCCGGGGTATAGGGGATAGCGCCGACCAGCTTGGGGTAGTAGGGCAGCCCTTGGCGCCGGTAGGCTTCCGCCCAGCCCCAGTCGAACACGAATTCGCCGTGGGAGTTGAATTTCAGATACAGCGGCGCGGCGCCCAGCAACCGCCCCCGTTGGTCCCGACAGACGACGTGCCACGGCAGCCAGCCGGTGTGTTCGCCGACGCACTGATGGCGTTCCAGGGCGCTCAGAAATTCGTGGCTGAGAAACGGGTTCTGGTCGGGAACCAGTGCGTTCCACTCGGCGGCGGGAAGGTCGCTCAAGGCGTCGAGACGTTGAATGCGCATGGTTCGGAATCGGTGGGCAGGGGTCGGACGGGAGGCGTCGGCGCGCGAACATGAATGTCCACCGCGTTGATTGGAACTTGAAACGACGCATCGGTTCGCCCCCGCCCTTCACCTCATCGCCCCGGAATGGGACAATGGCCTTGCTTGACTTCCCCGACGGTCCCGCTGGCGGCCGTATCCATGGCGTCCGATGGCGTCGCATATATTCACGAATTCACGACAGGGATTGAATTTTGGCGCAGGCACATCGAATCAAGACTGAAACGCCCGCGATCCGGGTGGGTATCCTCCGTTTTATCCATGGACTGGTACGGGAACTCGGTTTCTGGGCGCTGGCGGCGGTCGCGTTGGGGATGATCGGCGCGCTGGTAACTTTCAGTCCCGAGGATCCGGCCTGGACCCATACCGCGACGGCGACCCGGTTTCACAATCTCGGCGGCGTGGTTGGCGCCTGGTTCGCCGACGTGACCCTGTACTTCTTCGGCTATGCCGCCTATCTGTTACCGCTGGGCGTGGTGTTCCTGGGCTGGCGGCTGTTCAAACACGGCACCCTGCTGGAGTTGGACGGCGAGATCGTGCTGTTCCGGGTTATGGGGTTTTTGGTGACGCTGGCGATGGCCTGCGGCCTGGTGGCCTTGCATCTGCGCGCGGCGCCCGGAACCGTGCCCGGTCCCGGTTCGGCCGGCGGCCTGGTGGGGATGCATGTCAACCAGTTCCTGATCCAGGCTTTCGATATGGTGGGCGGTAATCTGTTCATGGTGGTGTTGTTGCTGGCCGGCGTGGTTCTGACCACCGGGTTTTCCTGGCTGACCTTGCTGGATTGGGTCGGTCTGGCGGTGTTGAGAACGGTGGACTGGGTCGGTGGTCTGGTAATGGCGCCATTGCGCTGGATGCAGCCGAAGACGACGGGCGGCGGCGACGCCCACCGTGAGGCCGCAGCCGATGCCGCGCCGCCATCCGGTCCGCCGGACGCGACCCCCACGACCGGGACGAGGCCCCTAACCCGGTTTTTTCCGGTGCTGGCGGGGGGACTGGGGCAGACTGTCGGCAGATTATTGGCCGGATGGCGATCCCGCCGGGAGGTCGTCGCGGCGACTGTGCTGGCGGTTCCGGTCGCGCCATCCGAGCCAATGCCCGCGCCGGGTGAAGTCGGTGAGCCGCTGGCGGCCGCGCCCGCTGGCCGGCATGCGGCGCGCATCGAGCCGGTGTTAAGTCTGCCGCCGGGCAACCCGCCGCCGGAGCCGCCCGCCGTTG
>WBZP01004001.1_pt1 | contig 13958 bp, 7 predicted proteins | sample 5204301 | NCBI WGS metagenome assembly WBZP01 (sample SAMN12412401, study PRJNA552823) | activated sludge metagenome | isolation source: activated sludge from nitrification reactor of wastewater treatment plant... | place: USA: Pennsylvania | collected 2017 | reverse complement strand
AGAAGTTTCATACGTCATCCGCCACGAGGCTGAAAACCAAAACTGTCCGAACCATTGTCAATTCAACATTCAACACGTTCAACATTTTCGGTCCTGTAAATTTTCCTGCGATGGCGAGGGTTGGCAGCGCGGGGCTAAGGCTTCGACTTCATCTAACCCATTGATCCTGCTAAGTGACGTTCATTTCACCAGCCCGCCTCACAGTTCCGATCACGTGAAAATTTACAGGAGGATCTCCGGGATAATCACCCCCGGCAACTCTCCGGGATAATCACCCCCGGCAACCGCCGCCGCAACAGCACCCGCCGAAACCAAGTGCCAAACGCCCGCCGCAACAACTGCTGCTCCGGCAGCGCCAGCCACGCCAGCAGATCGTCCACCACCGCATGCAACTCGTTGTAGCCACGGCTCCGATCCAGCCGGAACAGCGCCGCCGCCAAATTCTCCATCCCTTCCAGCGCCGTTCGCGGATAACGCTCTTCATCCAGCAACAGGTAGCGAAAGCGCGGCTGATACCGTTCCAAACCAGTGTCAGCGCGACCTCAAATTTCTCCTCCTGAATTAGTTTTTGTACAGCTCATCAATCCACGCCCGTCCATCAGCGGGCGAAACCACCGACGATCCCCGCCGGAGACCTGGAATTCAGTAAACTAGCCCGCAATCCCAAGATCAAGGCATTCCGCTTTTTTGCATCGTTCTATATGGAACCCATACTGTCGCTGAACGGCGCCGCTCGCCGCCGAATTCTAACGCCGTTGCTGTTCGTGTTGGGCATCCTTTCAAGTATCGGCCTGCTGCACCGGTGGCTGGTGGCGCTGTACGCGCGGCCAGCGGCTGTGCCGACAGCTACTGCACCCCTGCCGGCCGACTTCCCGGACCCGGAACTGATGGTTCCGGCCGGCGACGGCTTCCAGCGCATGGTCCCCAGCCAAGGGCTGCTATTGATCCAGGGACCGCGCCGGCTCATCGGCCAGCGGGAGATATCGCTGTGCGCCCAGCGCGCCGCGGCGTCCGCCGCCGCCACGTTGCTGCCGCTCTACGTCGGCTGGGATTGGGCGCAGGCCCGGGAAGCCGCCGCCGCCAATCGGGCCGCCCAGCCGCCTCGTCCCGCGCACTATGGCCTGAAAAATCCCCTGCTGGACGACGGTCCCGGTGGGGTGGACGTCCCGGCGTTCGCGGTGACGGTGGAACCGGCCGGCGCGCCGTTGCGGCCCTACGCCGACGAGGAGCCGCTGTGGTTGACCGTGCGCGACCGCCGACCGGTGCTGCTGCTGGCGGACACTGCGGCCAGCGGCCCCGGCCCGGCGCTGGCGTTCCGGCGCGATCTCTGGCTGCTGTGGAACGCCGGCGAGTCGGCCGCCGCCGAGCGCTGGGACCATGCGGCGCGGGTGCGGCGGCTGGCGGAACGGGACTGTCCGTTCGGTCGCCTGCGGGTGAGCGTGTACGGCGGGGCCGCGCGGGGCGAAACCGGTTCCGATACGGAGCCGCTGACCGTGCTGTGGTATCCGGGGCAGGGACCGGCGCGGGAATTCCGGCTGGCGCCCGGCCGTTATGTTGCGCCGGCCGCGCCGCCGCCGCGCCGCGAGGATGCCGAACTGTTCGACCAAGCATTGGCTGCCGGTCTGCTGCGGCCGGGCGACGACGGACGGATCGCGGTCGCGCCGGTCGATCTGCCGCTGCGTCGGCTTTATGCCCGCGAACATCCCGAACTGCTGGCGCCGCGCGATGGCGAACCCGACTGGTTGAGCGGGGTTTGGGACGAGGCGGTTCGCCAGCTTCACCGAGCGCTGCATTTCGGCGCGTCCGGCCGCTACCTGCGCCAGCAGGTTGAGGCATTCAACAGCCGGCAATTGCTGGCGGCGGTGCGCTGGCGGCCGGAATCCAGTGTGCTGGGCGACTGGCGGGCCGAGTGGGGCGGTGCGCCACTGATGCTGACCGCCGCCATGCCGCCGCTGGCCGGTCGGCTGTTTGCCGAGATCCCGCGCGGCTGGGAGCCGTGGCGACGGGTGACGCGCTGGCCGGCGCTGGCGGGGCGACCGCCGGTCCGGTTCCGCCTGACCCTGGACCGACCGGCCCGGCGCGGCGCGCGGCTGGAAACGCTGGTGGTGGGCGCGGCTCCAACCGTGATCGGGGCGACGATATTGGCCCGTGAACCCCGCTGTCTGGAGGCGCGGCCTTGCGGCGAGCGCGATGCGGCGGCCTACTGGCTGCGCCTGGAACTGGGCGAAGGCGCGACTGGCCTGGATCTGGATGTGCAACCGTTGCCGGCGTCCGCGTTTCCCGATGCGTATCGTCACGATTTCGCCCACATCCAGCGCGCGGGCGAGCGGCTGGTCTGGCGCGATGCGCCAACAGCGTCCGGCGCCGCGCCGGCCCGACCACCGCCGGCGGAGGTGACGCTGCGCGACCGCGTTGGCGCCATGCTGCTGGAACGCGGTCAGCCGACCGGAGCCGCCTGGGCGCTGGGACTGGCGGCGCTGGTCGGGTTGGACCCGGCGCACGAGGGCGCGGTGGGGAGTACGCTGGCGCGGCTGAGTGGGCAAGGATTGAATGCGGTGGACGCGCGGCTGACCGTGGATGCCGGCATGCAGGCGGCGGCGCGGCAAGCGCTGCGGGCGCGGCTGCCACGGGTGGGTGCGGCGTTTGGACCCACCGATCCCTATCGCGAGGCGCGGGTGGCCAGTCTGGTGGCGCTGGATGCCGACCACGGCGATATTCTGGCGGTGGCCAATAGCCCGGAACCGCCGGAAGGCGTCACTTGGAACGATTTATACAGCTTCGCGATTGGCCAGCCACGCCGCAGTCCGCTGCGGATGTGGGCCTGGCAACACGCGGGCGGCGGGATGTATCCGGCCGGCTCGGCGTTCAAACTGGTGGATGCGCTGCTGTTGGAGCGGGAGGCGGCGCGTCGCCCGGAACTGGCGGCGGTGTTGGCTGGCTCGAGCGCGGACGAACTGGCGCGCGAGCCGCTGGCGCAAACCTACGACTTTGGGGTGGACGCCGCCTGCTACCCGGCCCATGCCGAGGGCTGCGCGCCGTGGGCGCGGCGGCCTGGGATACGCTATGACCGGCCCGCGCGACCAGCGGTGCATAATTTCCGGGGCGCGGCCGGCGCGCAAACCCTGCTGGAGCGGATGCGGCGGCACGGTGACGAACGCTATGGCCTGGCGCAGGCGCTGCGCGATTCACTGAATACCTGGTTTGCCTGGCTGGTGGAAACCACCGATGCCACTCTGCTGGACGATCCGGCCGCGCCAGGGTTGGCGGCGGTCTGGGCGCTGACGCCGGACGCCCTGCGCGGCGCGCGGCCGCTGCTGGACGTGGCCACCGGGCTGGGCTTCGGCGCGACCCAGGATCTGGACGGTGGCCTGTTGCCAGTGGGCTTGATCGAGTCTGGCGACGCGCTGCGCGCCACGGCCTCAACGCTGGACCCGATCGCCAGCCGAACCGAGGTTCGGCTGGCGGCCCTGGGCTTTCGAATGCAGGTCACGCCGCTGCAACTGGCCGAAGTAGCGGCGGCCATCGCCACCGGCCGGCGGGTCACGCCACGGCTGCTGGCGGAGCTGAACGGCCGACCGGCCGGCGAACCAGAAGGCGCGGCGCTGGGCATCGTCACCGACCGCATCCGCCAGGGCATGCAACTCGTGGTCAGCGACGGCACCGCCCGCGCCGCGTTCGCCGACCCGCGCTTCGATGTCCTCCGACCGTACCTGCGGGTCAAGACCGGCACCGCCGATCTGGACGAAACCGGCGTGGTGCAAAATGCCTGGCTGGTGGGCTGGCTGGAGCCGGGTGCGTTGCCGGGGGAATCGCGCCGGCTGGCGTTCGCCTGCCTGATCAGCCATGCCGCCGGCACTGGCGGCGAGGAATGCGGGCCAGTGGTGGCGGAGTGGCTGGCGGCGCTGGCGAGCGTGAAGGACACACCGTGACCTCGGGAATCGACCATGGCGCCCCGCGTAAATCCTGGCTGTTGCTGGTCTGGCTGTTGCCGGCGCTGGCGGTGGGCTGGACGGTGTACCGGGCGCCGGCCTGGCAGGAGCCGCGCGCCCTGACGGTGACGCTGGAACCGGGTCGGAGCGTGGTCCTGGGCCGCGAGGCGCTGTGGGCGCCGCAGGCCGATGGCGAGCATGTGCTGCTGCGCCGCGAGACGGACGGCGGCTGGCGGCTGGCCAACATCGCCTCCGGCAAGCAGGTACTCTGGCGACCGGCCCGGGGCTACGACGACCGACCGACCCGGGAATGGCCGCTGACGGCGGGCGCGGTGTTCGCGGTCGGCGATCAGACCTTCACGGTGCTCACCGCCGGACCGGGCCGACTGACGCTGCAAGCCAGCGACCGGCGCTGGGACTACGACGGTCTCCAACTGCGGCGGGAGGGCCGGCCACTGCCCGAATGCGTCTCCAATGGACGGACGTGGTTGCGCGAGCGGCTGGCGGCTTGGGGCCTGGGCGGGCTGATGCGGCGGCCCCTGCGGCTGGGTGGCGGAGTGTATTGCGCCGACCGGCTGGGTTTGCCAGGCGTGCCGGTGGATACGGCGATCATCGTCCCGACTCGACCGGGCTTCGCGCTGCGGCCGGGCAACGCGGGCCGGCTGGATGGTCAACCGGTGACGGTGGCGGTCGGTACGTCGGCGGCCGAATCGCTGTGGCGGCGCTCCATTCCGCTCGCGGCCGGCGACCGCCTGATCATCGGTCGCACCCACTATCGGGTGATTCGAACCGATCCGGTGCTGGAACTGGCGGTGCTGGCCCGCGCCCAGCGCTGGCCGGCCGGTTCGGATCCACCGGATGCCACGCCGGCGGTGCGAGCGCGCTGGCAAGCGATGGTCTGGCTGCGCCCGCCCGCTCCGGGCAATCTGTTTTGGCCGCTGATGTTGGGAGCGCCACCACTGATGCTGGCGCTGCTCTGGCCAGGGCGACGGCGACTCTGGCCGGAAGGGCCGGTTCGGCGGCGAATCGCGCTGGGGTTGGGGCTGGCCGGGGCCTGTCTGGGCTTGCATCTGGGTATCCTGACCACGCCGGCCTTATGGCCGTATCTGCTGGCCTGGCCGGCGCTGCTGGTCTGGCTGTGGACGGTGCGCTCGCCATGGAGCGCCGGCTTGCTGGCGACTCTGGCCCTGCTGCTGGGCGGTGGATTGACGACCCTGCTGCAATTGGGCGTGGGCGCTGGCGAATCCGGCTGGTTGCGCTACGGCGGGAGCGGCGCGGCGCTGGCGGGCGCGTTCGGCTGGGCGGCTTGGGCGGGGTGGGTGTTCTGGCGCTGGCGGCAACCGGCCCCCTGGCTGAACGCGCGGCGGGCGCGCTGGGGGCTGCGCGCGCTGGGGAGCGTGGGGCTGGCGGGGCTGGCGGCGCAGGCCGCGTTTGGCGACGAGGGCGGCTGGGGCGGTTTCCAGCCGTTTGAATTGACCAAGCTGGCGCTGCTGGCGGCGGCGGCCTACGCCCTGATGCTGCGGGCGCGGCTGTGGGGGCGCGACTGGAGTTTCGCCAAGCCCTCCCTGTGGCTACGCTATCTGGGACCGGTGACGTTGCTGCTGGCGGTGAGCGGCTTCGCCCTGGTGTTCCTGCGCGATTTTTCACCGCTGGTCCTGCTGTTGATCGGGGCGCTGGCCCTGGCCTGGGCCTATCTGCGAGCGCATCCCGAATCGGCCTGGCGCCGGGGTGGGGCCGGGGTCTTACTGACCCTGGCGCTGTTGCTCGCGCTGGGGATAGCCTGGCTGCACAACCGTCCGGAGGATTTTCCGCTGGATTTTCAGACCGATCGCATTCAGGTCTGGGTGGCGCCGGACCGGCATCCCCATTCCGGCTATCAGGTGCGGCGGGCGCTGGAAGCGATCCGCGCCGGCGGCTGGTGGGGCGCGGCCGGAAGCGATGGGGCGAATGGCCGGGCGATGGCGATTCCGGTGGTGGAGAACGATTTTACCCCGGCGTTCTTTCTGAACCGTCATGGCGGCGCGGCGGCGCTGGCGCTGGTGGGACTGCAAGCGCTATTTATTCTGCTGGTGCTGACGATTGCCGATCGCGCCCTGGACTGGAGCGGGCGCGGCGATTACCGGCTGACCGCGTTGGGCAGGTTCGCCTATTTTAGCCTGTATGGCGGCGCGGCCCTGCTCGGCGCGCATATTCTGGTGTCCTGGGGCACCAATCTGGGATTTCTGCCGGTCATGGGCCAGCCAATGCCGCTGCTGTCGGCCGCTGGCAGTCATCTGGTGCTATTCGTGTTACCGATCGTGGCGCTGGCCGTCGCGGTCGAGGAAAAGAGCTATGACAACCCAACCTGATGCGCTGGTCGCTTCCGATTACGTGGTCTGCGCGACCCTGCGCAAGGTCGCGGACGTGTTTAATGTCGAACTGCTATGGGAACGGGTCCGGGGCGGCCAGGAAGGCTTGTTTCTAATGGAAGCGCTCAAGCGCCATCCGCGCGCTCCGCATGGCCGCCAGCGCAAGGAGACCCGCTACAGTCACATCATCGTCCGTATTCCGGAACGGGATTACGTCCGCGACGAGCGGCTGGAGGATGGTTTCGGGCGCCAGGCGCTGCTACGGGAACTGCGGCGCCTGCACGAGCAGGAACTGGCCCGCTATCTGGCGGAACACACCGCGATCCGCTACCAGGTGGAAGCGGACCTGGCGCTGCGAGAGGGCGAGGTGCAATTTCTGTTCGGCCGGGCCATTTATCTACCGGACGAAAACGAGACCCCGGTGTTCCGGATTCAGGCCGCGGCGGAGGGAGCGGGCGACTGGCGGGACGTGGGATCGATCTATCCCGGCCAGCGGCTGACCCTGCTCAACGGCGACCGGCGGGCCAGCAGTTTCGCGGTGGCGGCCTGGCCGTTTCCCGGCGGTGAATCGGTGTTGCTGATGCTGCGGCCGGGAACGCCCGCCCTGGTGGATGTGGTGGCGGAGCCGCCCGGCGGCCTAATCCTGGTGGGCGATGGCGCGGGGGGCTTCACGGCGCACGACCGGCGTGGGCGCGGCCTGCGCTTGCAGGTGGTGACGGCTGGCGAAGACCCGGCTATGGTCGGGGCGTCGGCCACGGTGCGAACCCCGCCGAAAGCGCGCCCCACGCAGCCGGAGGTCGCCGCGCCAGCCCTGCGGGCGGACGAACCGGTCCTGGCGCCGGAACCGCCGATGACGGCGGCCGACCAGACCTGTCCACTGATTGATCCCTGGGGCCGGCGCGAGCCGAAGCTGGGTCTGCCGGTCGAACTCGCCGAACCGGCGGAGCCACTGGTTGCGACGCCGCCCAGCCCGCCGACGGCGCGCGAAATCGAACCATCGCCGCCCGCGCCATCGCCGATCCCGCCGATCCCGCCGATCCCGCCGATCCCGCCGATCCCGCCGAAATCGCCCATGCCTTCTGGTCTGGATCAACACACCTGGATTCCGCAACGGCCGGCGCTTCAGGTGCAAGTGCTGGGGATCGCCCTGCAACGGCTGTCGACCTACGCGGCGGCGGGCATCAGCGACTGGCGGATCGGCTTCGACCGCGCCGGCGGCCTGATCCCGAGCAGTCATCCGGATGCCGCTGCCTGGTTGCGGGTGGACAACGCCGACCGGCTGTTTGGCGAGGTGGTGGGGCTGTCGGCGCCGCTGGAGTTGCCGGGAACCTGGCAAGCCTTTCCGGAACTGCAACTGGAGTTGTACGCTGCGCCACAGCTTATGGCGGCGCATTATTTGGGCTGGGTGCGCCTGCCGGCGCCGCTGACCCTGCCGGTGCCGCGCGAGCGGGCGGTCAGCTTCGGGCGCGGTTCGGAGGCGGACATCGCGCCGCGGCTGCTGACCGACCCGCGCTCGCTGCGCTGGGATGGCAACCCCGCCAAAACGGTGGGGGTCAACGCCGAGTACCTGGGGCTGTCGCGCCGCCATCTGTGCTTGCAGGCTCGCCGCGACGACTGGTGGGTACAACTGGAGAGCCAGAACATGCCGGCCTACCGGCTGACGCCCTCGGGCGAACTGCTGGACGTGCTGAGCCCGGGGGTCAACACTGCCGCTACCGCCAAGCCGGGTGAGTTGCTGGTGGCCGGTGGCTACGTGCTGGTGCTGGGAACGGTGGGGTAGCTATGCCGCGCCGATCAACCCGTCGCGTGGCGCCCGGCGCGGAGACTCTGCGGTGGAGTCGACATCGATTGATTGATGGTGGAACCCCAATCAAGATCATCAATCCCTTCACTGTTGGACAATCCCGTTGATCAGTCGTGTCGCCCAAGGAACCGCCGCCGAGGATCTGGCCTGCCGCTATCTGGAAGCACATGGGCTGACCCTGGTGACACGAAATTTCCGTTGTCGCGTCGGTGAACTGGACCTGATCATGCGCGATGGCGAGCACCTGGTGTTCGTGGAAGTACGCAGCCGCCGCCATACCCGCTACGGTACGCCCGCCGAATCGGTGACCCGGACCAAGCAGCAGCGATTGCTGCGCGCGGCGGCGCTCTACCTGCAACGCCAGTACCTCGACCTGCCCTGCCGCTTCGACGTGGTGGCGATCCTCCAGCCCGGCGACAAGCCGCAAGTGGAATGGATCCAGGATGCCTTTCAACTTTAACCGATGCCTGAAAACCACCTTCCCCCAGCCCGCTCTCCCACAGGAAGAGCGGAGTTTTCGAGATCTCGCCGATGACCGTTGACCGCACCACTGAATTATCCGACCAGCTCGCCCGCCGCATCCTGATTCTCGACGGCGCCATGGGCACCATGATCCAGAGCTACCGCCTGCAGGAAGCCGACTACCGGGGCGAACGCTTCCGCGACTGGCCCAGCGACCTCAAGGGCAACAACGACCTGCTGGTGCTGACCCAGCCAGCCATCATCCGCGAGATTCACGCCGCTTATCTGGACGCCGGCGCGGATATCCTCGAAACCAACACCTTCAATTCCACTTCGGTGTCCATGCGCGATTACGGCATGGAATCCCTCGTACCGGAACTGAACCGGGAAGCCGCCCGGCTGGCGCGCGCGGTGGCCGACGAATTCACCGCTCGCGATCCCGTCCGCCCCCGTTTCGTCGCTGGCGTGCTTGGCCCCACCAGCCGCACCGCCAGCCTGTCGCCGGATGTGAACAATCCCGGCTTCCGCAACATCCACTTCGATCAACTGGTCGCTGCCTACGCCGAGGCGGTGCAAGCCCTGGTCGAAGGCGGGGTGGATTTGCTGCTGGTCGAGACCATTTTCGACACATTGAACGCCAAGGCGGCGCTATTCGCCATCCAGCAGTTTTTCGACGATTCCGGCATCCGCCTGCCGGTGATGATCTCCGGCACCATCACCGACGCCTCCGGCCGCACCCTGTCCGGGCAAACCACCGAGGCGTTCTGGAATTCGCTGTCGCACATCCGGCCGCTGTCCTTCGGCCTCAATTGCGCGCTGGGCGCGACGCAACTCCGGCCCTACGTCGCCGAACTGGCGCGCATCGCCGATACCTACGTCTCCGCTCACCCCAACGCCGGCCTGCCCAACGCCTTTGGCGAATACGACGAAACCCCGGCGCAAATGGCGGTGGTGATCCGCGAGTTCGCCGAAAGCGGCTTTCTTAACATCGTCGGCGGCTGCTGCGGCACCACGCCGGCGCATATCCGCGCCATCGTCGAGGCGGTCAAGGATTTGCCGCCGCGCCCAGTTCCGAACATCGAACCGCGCTGCCGACTGGCCGGACTGGAGCCGTTCAACATCGGCCCGGACTCGTTGTTCGTTAATGTCGGCGAGCGCACCAACGTCACCGGCTCGGCGGTGTTCAAGCGGTTGATCAAGTCCGGTGACTACAATGCCGCGCTGGACATCGCCCGCCAGCAGGTCGAGAACGGCGCGCAGATCATCGACATCAACATGGACGAGGGGATGCTGGATTCCAGGGAAGCGATGGTCACCTTCCTCAACCTGATCGCCGCCGAACCGGACATCAGCCGGGTGCCGGTGATGATCGACTCCTCCAAGTGGGAAATCCTCGAAGCCGGTCTCCAGTGCATTCAGGGTAAGCCGGTGGTGAACTCTATCAGCATGAAGGAAGGCGAGGCGGAGTTTGTCCGCCAGGCGCGGTTGATCCGCCGTTACGGCGCGGCGGCCATTGTCATGGCGTTCGACGAACAGGGTCAGGCCGACACCGAGGAACGCAAGTTCGCCATCTGCCAGCGCGCCTACCGCCTTCTCACCGAGCAGGTCGGCTTCCCGCCGCAGGACATCATTTTCGATCCCAACATCTTTGCGGTCGCCACCGGCATCGAAGAACACAATCATTACGCGATGGATTTCATCGCCGCCACTCGGCGGATCAAAGCGGAACTGCCACACGCGCTGATCTCCGGCGGGGTGTCCAACGTCTCCTTCTCGTTCCGGGGCAACAACCCGGTGCGCGAGGCGATTCATTCGGTATTTCTCTACCACGCCATCCGCGCTGGCATGAGCATGGGCATCGTCAACGCTGGCCAATTGGCGATTTACGAGGACATTCCGGCCGAACTGCGGGAACGGGTCGAGGACGTGATTCTCAATCGCCGCCCCGACGCCACCGAGCGGTTGCTGGAAATCGCCGATCAGTACAAGGACGATTCCCCCTCGCCCTCTGGGAGAGGGGCCAGGGGTGAGGGCGTGGACTGGCGCTCATGGTCGGTGAGCAAGCGGCTGGAGCACGCCCTGATCAAGGGCATCGACGAGTTCGTCGAGACCGACACCGAGGAAGCCCGCCAGCAGAGCGAGCGGCCGCTGCATGTCATCGAAGGGCCGCTGATGGACGGGATGAACGTGGTCGGCGACCTGTTTGGCGCGGGCAAGATGTTCCTGCCGCAAGTAGTCAAATCGGCGCGGGTGATGAAAAAAGCCGTGGCCTGGCTGATTCCCTACATCGAAGCGGATCAGGCCGGGGGCGAACGCCGCTCCAACGGCCGGATCGTGCTGGCCACGGTCAAGGGCGACGTGCATGACATCGGCAAGAACATCGTTGGCGTGGTGCTCCAGTGCAACAACTTCGAGGTCGTGGATCTGGGCGTCATGACGCCGGCGCAGAAGATTCTCGACGCCGCCCGCGAGCATGGAGCGGACATGATCGGCTTGTCCGGGCTGATTACCCCATCGCTGGACGAGATGGTCAACGTCGCCAGGGAAATGAGCCGGCAAGGTTTTTCCATCCCGCTGCTGATTGGCGGGGCCACCACTTCGCAGATGCACACGGCGGTGAAGATCGACCCGCAATACGCCGGTCCGGTGGTGTACGTCAAGGACGCCTCGCGGGCGGTGGGCGTAGCGCAGAACCTGATTGGTCTCGATTCAAGGGATGGCTTCGTCGCCCGAACCAAGGCCGACTATGTCCAGAAGCGCGAGCAACACGCCAACCGCCGCAACCGGGAAGCGCTGATTCCACTAGCGCAGGTCCGGACCAAGCGGCCAACGCTCGACTGGGGTGGTTACCACCCGACCCGGCCCGGTTTCCTCGGCGCGCGGGCCTTCGACGATTACCCGCTGGCGGAACTGGCGGAACGGATCGACTGGACCCCGTTCTTTCAGGCGTGGGAACTGCGCGGGCGCTATCCGGCGATCCTCGATGATCCCGAGCAGGGCGAGCAGGCCCGGCGCCTGTTCGCCGACGCGCGGGCCATGCTGGACAAAATCCTCACCGAACGCTGGTTGACGGCACGGGCGGTCATCGGCTTCTTCGCGGCCAACCGGATGGGCGAGGACGACATCGCTCTTTACACCGACGACAGCCGCGACCGCGTCCTGATGACGCTGCACCACTTGCGCCAGCAAGGTCCGAAACCGGCCGGCAAGCCGCATCACTGCCTCGCCGACTGGATTGCGCCGCGCGAAACCAGCGTGGCCGATTATTTGGGGGCGTTCGCCGTCACCGCCGGCATCGGCATCGACCAGCGGGTCGCGGCGTTCGAGCGCGCTCACGACGACTACAGCGCCATCCTGCTGAAGGCATTGGCCGATCGGCTGGCGGAAGCCTTTGCCGAGCGCTTGCACGAGCGGGTGCGCAAGGAGTTCTGGGCTTACGCGGCGGATGAGACGCTGAGCAACGACGACCTGATCGCCGAAAATTATCGCGGCATTCGCCCGGCGCCCGGCTATCCGGCCTGTCCCGATCACACGGAAAAAGGCTTGCTCTGGCAATTGCTGGATGCGGACCGCAACGCCGGCATTCATCTGACCGAGCATTTCGCCATGACTCCAACGGCGGCGGTGAGCGGCTGGTATTTCAGCCACCCCGAGGCGCGCTATTTCGGCGTGGGTCGGCTGGATCGCGATCAGGTGGCCGATTACGCCGGGCGCAAGGGCTGGACTTTGGCGGAAGCGGAAAGGTGGCTGGCGCCGAATCTGGGCTACGAACCGGAGGAATAGGAGTCGTGCGTGCCGGGCGGCGCGGTTCTTATGGACTTCCCAGTTATTACATCCACCAGGAAACCACCCGACTCTATGTCAACTGCCCGGTCCAACCCAGACGCGCCCCACTTCGCCTCGTCGCCTGATCCGGGGGTGCGCTCGACCGGTTACACCCATTTAGGATAAGACGGCAAGAATATTTCAGTACAGTACCGCTCGGATATCAGTGCCGCCTAAACCATCTAACGAATAAGCGTTAGATGGGCTTTGCTATATCCCGGCGGCAATAGCCGGATTTTCAGGTTCAACCTTACCCTTGGGTTTCGCTGGCTTTATTTTTCCAAGCTACCCAAGGCCCCTTGGCATTGGAGTGGGCCAGTAACCGAAAATTTGAACCCACCACCGGGTCGGTTCGCGCCAGGCTCAGTCAACTTGGCGTCCGAACGAGCAAAAATCCCGATTTAAAACACTGTAACCAAACCAAAACCATGGGAGTCTTATGATGACAATCGCTCGAAAGAGGATCGAAAATCGCCATGACGCACAGTCCCGAGTCCCTTCTCGAAGCCAAATTTCATCCCGCGCTTCATGGCTTGATTTGTGGTTTTTCGCGATGTTGCCCGACCAGCGGATTCAACATCTCACTGGGGACGAATTAGACACAGCGCTCGCCCGATCGAACGCGGTGGTCTGGCTGCACTTCAATGCCTGCGTCGGCCAAGCCCGCAACTGGATCACGCGCTGTGAGCACTTGCCGGAGGCGCCGCGCCGGTTCTTGCTGGAAACCGACGACCGCAGGCGGCTCGAACGAACAGGTGACAGCCTGCTGGGGGTCATCAGCGATATCCGTTACGACTTTGGCCTCGATTTCGATCCAGAACAGATCGCCGCCCTGCGGTTCCATCTGGATCGGGGTTGCTTGACCAGCACGCGCCGGCAGCCATCCAGCGCCGCCGACCAGTTACGCACGGAGATCAACAACGGCCGCCACTTCGATAGTACCGCCAAGCTTCTGATCCATCTGTTCGAGTCGCAGGTGGCCAAGCTCAACGAAACCACGGCACAGGTCCGCGGCATGCTCGATGACATTGAGGATCAGGTACTGGCGGGACGAATGCGCGGGCAACACGCTCAACTGGGCGGTATCCGCCGACTGGCGGTGCGGTTGAACCATCATTTCGGCCCCGAATATCGGATGTTGCAACGTTTGTGTCGACGACCGCCGGAGTGGTTCAGCGAAGTCGATAGCATGGCCTTGCTGGATGTGGTGGAAGAATTCCGCGAATTGGTCGATGACCTAACCGAAACGCAGGAACGCGCCAAGCTGTTGCAGGAAGAGTTGGCCGCCAGGGTGGCGGAGCAAACCAACAACAATCTCTACATTCTGTCCTTCTTCACCGCTCTGCTGCTGCCACCGAGCCTGATCGCCGGCATCTTCGGCATGAATGTCGTTGGGGTGCCTGGAGTAGAGAATGGAAGCGAAATGGCATTCTGGTGGGTGATGTTGGGTATGGTGGCGGTTTCGCTGCTCATACTGCTTATCCTCTATCTAAGAAGCTGTCTAAAAACTAAATAATTGAATTTTAATGAATTATTTGCTAAAATAGGGGGTAAAAATGGGGTAGAAATAAAAAATCATTTTAAGCATAA
>WBZP01004357.1_pt2 | contig 13960 bp, 19 predicted proteins | sample 5204301 | NCBI WGS metagenome assembly WBZP01 (sample SAMN12412401, study PRJNA552823) | activated sludge metagenome | isolation source: activated sludge from nitrification reactor of wastewater treatment plant... | place: USA: Pennsylvania | collected 2017 | reverse complement strand
ATTTTACCGAGCGAGCCTGCACTTAGTTTAATGAGTGTGAATATAAAGAAATACGGCAAAAAATACACCACGATAATCATTATTAATGCTATAAAATCATTCATATTTCTTATCCTCCTGCCGCACTAAGCGCAATCATTACGGCGGCAACCTTACCAAATGTTAATACAGCAATAACAATCGGGAACATCGCCAGTAGTGCAAAAAACATGCTCCACCATCTGTCAAACCATTTACTGGTACTGGGCAATATCCATGCTACTAGTGCAAGTGGCATTATCACTACAAGTGCTAGTATGAGCACGTATCGTAGAGCTATAACTGCAAATGCAACTATCATAGCTACGGTGCCTGTTATTAGGGCGCTTGCAATAATCAATATAACCGCTGGACCTGCAGCGTACGCTGAGCCAGCAGCTGCAGCCATGCCGATAGCGAATATTCCAGTGACCCCGGCGCCGCTCAACTGATCCTGATTAGCAGACTCTGCATATATAGCCAAAACATCCGCAAAGCCAATCCAGCCATCACCTGCTGTATTTAGTGTTCCATTGCCGGCAATTTCTGCATTTACGACCGCTTCAACAGGTGCGGTTATTAATGCCTGAATACTATAGCCCACAGTATTCGATATTGTTACTGCCATAGTGCCTAAAAACCAAGATAATTGTATAAGAATTACGGCAATAAACAATTTAGGAAGCACTTTTCTAATGGTGTATGCGCTAATAAAGTCAAAATTAAAAATTTGACTTGCTATAGCAACAAGCGAAACAAGCACAATAAGTATAGAAGAAATTGTTCGCATACTTTCCCAGATAGCCTTTACCCCACTCGATTCCCAGCTACTTACAGGTATGCTCAATAAACTATATATCCAACCATCGATTAGCTTAGTTGCTTCTGCCGCTAGGCTACCAAGGCCACAGATAATCCAGTTAAAGGCTCCACCGACGTCATTACAATCCGCTCCTGCATCGGCCTGTTGAACATTGGGGGTGTTTATAGTTTTATTTTTTTTGTATTCACCATTAATAACAGCACCACCTTCTGGGCAGTTATAATCTAGATCTTTTTTATTTGCATTTTTTGGTATATCACCAAACCCAGGACAACCGAGTGGTTTGTTTCCATAGTTGAAAGCCGCAGCAATTTTTTTAATGTCTGTCGTAGCGTTCTCGAGATTTATCTCGCCCATAGTGTAGCTATCTTTGGAGCCACTACAGTCTTGACCACCATTACCCTCTTCGTATAACTTAAACTCTTTGTCTGTGCTTATTTGACCTCTAGCATTACTCTGTACTTTTACTCCGTCAATATGTGAACCACAAGTAAAATTTTCACCCGGTTGTTTGTAGTAATCTTCTTGTTGTTGATAGCGTTCGTCTACCTCATTGGTATTTTCTTTATCATAAAAAGCAAAACGGGCACCATTGGTAGCAATGACAGCATCACCGTCTACATAAAAGGTCCAGCCGTCACGATTAACATTTACGTACTCGTAGTTAGCGGCGCGCACCGGTAAGGTTGGCAAAAACGATATTATTAGCAAATTTATTATAAAAATGACGATTGCTAATCGTGCTTTAACACTTCTACTATGTATCATTCTTGTCATTATTTTTGTGAATAATCTTTTTAATTCTTGATAACCACACACAAGATGCAGTACTAATAATATTAAACCATAAGAGGCGATATATAACCATGGCAATTATAGAGTAAAGTGTAAACTTTTATGAAAATACATTTTATGGTTTAATAAGCCTATAGATAAGATATAAAATGAAAAAAGCATTTACCATAGTAAAAACCATATTAGCAGTAGCAACGGTCTCTGCATTTGTTACGTATACTCCACCAGTGGTGATGGCGCAGGGCTTAACACCCCCCGAGCCTACGACTAGTCAATTTAAGTCTGGCGAGCTCAAAGACAACCCAATTATTAAGTGGATAGAGTTTTTTATTAATGTACTTTCTGTAACCATATTAGCTGGCGGTTCAGTTATGATTGCGTGGGCGGGCATACAGTATATGAGTGCACGTGATAACGCCCAAGCCGTTCAGGCCGCTAAGCAAAAGATTTGGAATGTCATTTTTGGCCTCATTGCCTATTTTTTCTTATACGCTTTTGTTCAGTGGATAATTCCCGGTGGAGTATTCTAGTGCATACAACCATAAGAACTTTAACTAAATCTACATTACTATTATTACTACAGTTTTTCGTCATTTTTAGTTTCACTAACGGAGTTGCATTAGCCGCTCAATCATGTCAACCTGGCAGCGGCGGACTCCCCCTGCCAACATGGTATCAATATCTACCTGGTGAAACGGTAAATGGGCAATGTGAAATAAAAACAGATAAACTTGGTGGCAAAGTTGTTATTTTGATACTCATGGGCGTATTTGACATATTGCTGTACGTTGCCGGCCTGGTAGCTGTTGTTATGATTATTTGGGGTGGATTTAAGCTGTTAACTTCTGATGGTGAGCCGCAAAAAATAGCCGCTGCCAGAACGACAATATTTAATGCATTGGTTGGGCTTATTATTGCCGTGATTGCTTCACAGATAGTGGGCTTTATTGCAGGAGGTTTAACGTAAGATGCATAGTAAACATATTTTTAGTGCCATCATCAGCTCTGATTATTTACCAAAAACAAATGCAAACAGTTTTGGCACGATTTTAAACTATGTATTAGCCATTTTTGGTGCCATTGCGGTCATTATGGTGGTATATTCTGGTATCCAGCTGATAATTTCTCAGGGTAATTCAGAAAAAGTTGCTCAAGCCCGCCGAGGCGTTATATATGCTGTAGTGGGGCTACTTGTGATTGGCTTTGCCCAAGTGATTGTGTTATTTGTGTTTAAAAAGGCCACATAATATGAGTTTTAAGGGTTTACTACTATCATTTCTATCAACAATCGTCGCGTTTATGATGATAAGCCCCACAGCTCTAGCGGCGAGTGCTCAGGAAGATTTGACGGAAGTGTGCCAGAAAAACCCAAGCAGCTCGCTCTGCAAAGGCTATAAACAAGGAGAAGAGGCAACTCCGGGTGACAATGCAGTGCTAACACTTATAAAAAGAATTATAAATATTCTTTCTTTTGTTGCGGGGGCTCTGGCTGTTTTTATGGTCATTTTTGGTGGCTTTAAATACATTACTAGTGCTGGCGAATCCCAGAAAGCAGCGTCTGGCAGGCAGACAATACTATATGCGCTTATTGGCATAATAGTTGTTGTGTTAGCACGACAACTGATATTATTTGCAGTAGATAGATTAATAAAATAAAAGGAAGCAATATGAAAAACGTAATTTTGTCCATAGCAGCATTTATCGGTTTTAGTATGTTTCTAGTACCGCTTGCAACAGGCACTATTTACGCTAACCCTGTTACTGATGGTATTGATGCCACTTGCGCTGGTGGCGATTGCCAGCAGTACAATGACAATGGCGAAGAGATAACCGTAGAAACAAAAGCCAACAGTATTGTAGAAGATGTCATAAACATTTTTTCATGGATTGTTGGTGTCGTGTCTGTCATCATGGTTATTTTTGGTGGCTTTCGGTACATTACCAGTGGTGGCGATGCAGGTAAGGTGACGTCTGCCAAAAACACCATTGTGTATGCGTTGGTTGGTCTTGTTGTCGCAGCACTCGCTCAAGTACTTGTACTATTTGTACTTGGCAACGTAACCTAAATAATAAGAAACGTGCTATCGTATTTACAAAAACAATATTATATGATAAAAAAGTATCATACACTTAACATTAAATAAGGAATTTACATGAACAGATTAAAAACATTAATAATAGCCGCGTTTACAGCGTTGGGCATGCTAACACCACTGGCTATCCCTGCTTTAGCTGTTGCGCAAAGCGATATTCAAAGTGGGTTGTGTGGCGGTGCTAATTTGCAAGCGCCGAACAAAAGTGGCGATTGTACAAACATTAATGACGACGCATCTGAAGGCGTTAATGACACAGTAAATCTTATCATAAACATTTTTTCATGGATTGTAGGCGTTGTATCTGTCATTATGATTATCTGGGGTGGCTTTAAATACATTACCAGTGGTGGCGATGCAGGTAGTGTCACATCAGCCAAGAATACAATCTTGTATGCAATCGTTGGATTGATTATCGTAGCACTAGCCCAAATTATTGTTAAGTTTGTGCTTGGGAATGTTACAAATACAGTAAATTCATAATAGAATAATCACTTACAACTTAAAACCGCCAATTGTATGGCGGTTTTTTAATTATGCGTGCGGTAGATAGTATATAAACAGCTCCACTTTTTGGAGCTGTTTATATGAAAATCGATAGTTAATTATAGAACTTGAATTTTCTTAACCGTGTCTTGCTGAACCTTTGTAAAGCTAATAGTTAGTACGCCATCTTTTAGAACGGCCTCAATCTCATCTTCTTTAACAGGTACTGGTAGCACTAAGCTGCGAGAAAACTCGCCCCAATAGCACTCTTGTAGATGATAGTTTTCTACATCTTCTTCCCCGCCAGCAGACAGTGTGCCGCGAATACTAAGAGTGTTGTCTGCAATGCTAACATCAAGATCATTTTTGTTAACACCAGCGGTACGTGCCTTTACGACAAGCTTTTCTTTAGTTTCGTACACATCAACTGCCAATTGACCTAAAATTGGCTCGTTTTCATCCCACTCTTCTTCCTCGGCTACTGGTTGCGCTGGTGCAGCGGCAGGAGATGCGAGATCTTCGTCGCCCAAAAACGCAGCAGTTAGCTCTTCTTCCATCAACAGATCATCGTCTGCCGTGCGTCGTGCCATGTTACCCTCCACGATTATTTATTTGCAGCTATTTTTAGGATTTGATTTTTTATCTTTACATGAGATTATAGCTGACATAGATAACAGATAGCAACGACAGCATCTATATTTACAACATAATTAATACAACATGAACATTATCGACACTGCACTTAGCATCATTGCACCCCATATATGTCTTGGTTGTGGTGCTGAAGGCGCGGTTATCTGCCAATCGTGTGTTCTTTTCTACCCTACTCTACCAAGCATTTGTTATATATGCGCTCGTGGCACCACGGGGTATGCTCCTTGTGCAAGCCACCAGTCAAAATATGGACCAAGGCGTGTTTACATTGCTGGCGAGTATTCTGGTGTACTACAAGATGCTATACGCAACTATAAGTTTGAATTTAAACGTTCTGGCGCAAAAGACATAGCGTTCTTTTTAGACAATGCTGTGCCATACATAGAAGAGTATGTAGTAAGCTATGTGCCGACAACAGGTATTCATATTCGAGAGAGAGGCTTTGACCATACCAAAAATATTAGTAAAGCTTTTGCCCGCATGCGTTCTTTGCCGTACGCAGAAACAATGGTGCGTGTGTCTATTGTTACTCAAAAAGGTGCAAATAAGCACACACGTAAAAAACAACTCATAGGAGCCTTTAGAGCACTACCGCAGAGGGTTTCAGGTAAAAAGATATTACTTATCGATGACGTTATTACTACCGGCGCTACCATAGAAGAGTGCACAAAGCAGCTTTATAAAGCTGGAGCCTGTATGGTTGATGTGGTCGCAGTTGCGCGTACACCGTAAATAAGACATATACGACCGCTTTGAATATAGCGAGAATAGCTGCTATAATTCTTAGCTGTTAGCCACCCCGCAATACGGAGGAGTACCCAAGTGGCTGAAGGGGACGGTTTGCTAAATCGTTAGACCGGGGCAACCTGGTGCGAGGGTTCGAATCCCTCCTCCTCCGCCAATAAAATAGCCTCAGTTTATCTGGGGTGATTTTATTGGTTGATTGTAGTGCATTCGAACCCGATAGGGTGAGAGCCGCCAGTGGCGGGTCGCAAGGGAGTCAACTCTTGAAAACTTGTTTTCTAAGATGTTGCGACGGGGTCGCGGAACGTGACCGAATCCCTCCTCCTCCGCCAATTTAAGATCCCCACATTTAAGGAGTTTTTAAATTGCTGTGATACGTAGATTAAAACCCGAGCAGAGTGTTTAGAATTCTGTCAATCTGATCATCCGACGAATTGTACAGAATTTTAGTTAGATGTTGGTAGAGCAAAGCTAGTCTAACATCGTGCGTTCATTCCTCTTCTTCTAAAAACAAAAATACCTATAATTGTAAGTTATAAATTATACTAGAATCATGTTTGACACCAATGAACAAGATGTGCTTTCAAAGTTAGAACACTGGGGCGCCCAAAACGATAATGTAAGAGCAATGATATTGACTAGCTCTCGAGTCAGCAAAAGCTCAAAACCAGATAAGCTATCAGATTATGACGTAGAATTAATCGTAAAAGATCTACATTTATTTAACAATGATGATTGGCTAGACTATTTTGGCAAAACATTAGTAAAGTGGCCACTTATGCCAAGAAATGCTAGCTTTGCTCTGGGTAGTCTTACAAGACTTGTTGTTTTTCAAGACTTTCCTAGGGTTGACTTTCAAATTATTGATAATCAGCACTTTGATAGCACAGGCTATGATAACGGATACAAGATAATTATAGATAAAGATAATATAGAATCTAAAATAGTACGCCCTACTTTAAAAAAATACATAGTTACCAAACCAACTGAGATTGAATTTTATGAAACTGTAGATGGTTTTTATTGGGATTTACCCTATATAGCAAAAAGCTTGCGTCGTGGAGAAACGGCCTTCGCTAGGTATATGCTACTAAGTGCTATACGATATGAATCATTCGAACGAATGCTTTCATGGTATGTGGGCCTTAGTAACAACTGGAGCATTAACTATGGCGTTCATGGTAGAAATCTAGAAAAGCTTACAAATTTCGAATTTGCAAAAGAGATAAATAGTATTAGTGCAGCTAACGCAAAAAAAGAAATATGGCAAGCAACACTTAGTATGGTTGATGTATTCGATAGAATGTCACAAGAAGTTGGTACTCAGCTTGGCTATACAAAAGAACTTGTAAACAAAAAAGCAGTCATAGTTTTATGTGAAGATATGCTTAATCTAAATCTATAACTAAAATATAACCTTCTGTTGAGCTACTCGTCTTGAGCTTACCATCCCCCACCCTAATGCCCGCAACTATCGTCGGTAAATACGCATATTATGCGCGGACGCTCTAAATATGTGTATTTGATATTATGCTTTAGCAACAACATCACTTTTGTTATACTTACTATCTGTACGGAGAGATGTCCGAGTGGTTGAAGGAAACGGTCTTGAAAACCGTCGTGCCGGCAACGGTACCGTGGGTTCGAATCCCACTCTCTCCGCCAATTAAAAATCCCCACCGCTATAGTGGGGATTTTTAATTGGCATATGCCTAGTACTTAATCATTAACACCTTCTTCATCGGGTGATGCAATCATGCTTAATTCAAGTGCTACGGTTTCAAATACTTTCTCAAAACCTTCCCCATAATTAGAGTTACCGCCATAACCCTCTGTTTTTAATTTATTCCAATCTGACTGGGCGTACTCTAGAGAATCCTGGGCTGATTTTAGAAGTTGTTCATATAGTTCTTTTGCGTTGGGATTTGCCTTAGCCTTCATAACAATATCGAGCACTTTTTGCCAACGGTTGGACAGGTGGTCGGCAGTAGCATCTCTATGCCATCCAGTAGGGCCATATTCCTGTTCTTCTGGTGCTTTGAGTAGACCGATATCACTAGCTTCTATGAATTCATCAACATCACCCTGCTGAGCATGCTCGTATAGTGCGCAAAGTTCTTTGGTCATGGGCGATTCCGCAAGCCCAACGTGCTCAAGTCCTGTAACGATGCCCTTGCCGTATACAACAGTTTCAATAAATGATTGTTCATGATTCCTATTCTTAATGGCATCGGTAACTTCGGCAATTAGATCAGCCACTACGGTGGCTATGTTTTCACGTAGTTCTTCGTCTATATTTTCAGGGCTTATCGATAGCAAGAAATTGCTAAACTTAGACCCGTCAGCCATCTGTAAGCGAACCTCCCCAACTATTTGTTCTCCTTGCGAGCCAACTATTGTACCTGTTTGGCGCAACGGAGACAGAGCCAGGCCCGCAGACTCCAGAGCATGAGCATTCGTTATTCCAACAATTGAGCGACTCATTTGCTCCTCTTCGCTTAAGGGTAACTCTGAACTGTCTACGAATACTACCGTCTCCTCAGCCTCTTCTGGGCTGGCTCCGGCATCAATAAGATCTTGTGTTCGTTCTTGTCTCTTAATGTGGTCAATCAAGACTCTTGCCACCTGTTTGCCGCTTGAGAATTGTTTATTATGTTGTTTGATAGCATCAACTGCTTGGCTGAAAGCAATTACATCTCCCAGTTGAGAGCCGAACTCGGGTGCAGCTGCCATGTTTTCACTCATGTTTTTTGCCTTTTTATTTTATTTAAGTATGCTAATAATAGCATGGATATAGTAAATTGTCAAACTACTTTGGGCCGTATATTAAGTGGCTAGTGCCTTATCAAAACATAAAAAAAGCCTCTGAAGAGGCTGTAATTTCAAATTGGTACACCCGGCGCGATTCGAACGCACGACCTTCAGTACCGCAAACTGACGCTCTATCCAGCTGAGCTACGGGTGCATAAATGCAAAAGCAACTATAACAGATTAACGCAATTAATTCTAGCGCTAAAAGCGTATTCTACTACTAATTTTGTCGGCAATATCACGCTTTTTTTGATCGTATGGTACAAAATTGCCAATAATTTCAGCTAATTGATCAATCTGATCAGGTGCTGCATAGACAACAATAGGAACACTCAATCTTTTTTGCAACAAGAGCTGTATATAGGGCATGCCCTCTTCTTCGATTACAGAGTAGCTTTTAATCGTGTTAAACGGATGATACTTTTCACCTATCTGCACACCATTTTTAGAGACGCTGTAGTCTAGTGTGCGCGGTTTTGCCGAAGCATACACGGCAAACAGAAGCGTCATAACTGCAACCACAACAACAGATAGTATTTGGCGTGTTAGAACAAAAATAATCGCCGAAAGTACCACCGCACTAAAGCCGAGCACTACGTACCATTTTGTAGTTTTATCATGGCTTACAAATTCAGATGCAGTCCATTTTGCAAGAATATCGTTTGACGTGTCTGCGCCTTGTTCTGCTGATTGGTCAAGCAGTGTGTTTTCTGTCAAGTTACCAGAAGTATACGTCCAGCCTGGCTGCGCATCCTGACTATTATTTTCTTGTGTTGGATTCATCTTATGCTTATTCTACAACGTGCTCTGTTAAAAAAACACCCCAGTAGGCTTTTAAGTCTATATTTTGGCGGAGAGGGAGGGATTATAGCTTCAAGCCATGTTTGCCATATTTGTTGAGTGGCAAACTTGGTTTCATCATATAATTTCGTTAATCACTCAATTATCTGAACCCTCTGCTCGGGCTCTAATCCTATCTTATGCCATAAAAAACCACCCCAATGGGTGGTAATTTCATGGCGGAGAGGGAGGGATTCGAACCCTCGATGATGTTGCCACCATACTGCATTTCGAGTGCAGCGCACTAGACCAACTATGCGACCTCTCCTTGGCTGTTAATTATTCGCTGTTATGCCAAATATTTCAAGCAGGTCTACAGTAAGTGATACACTGTAACCATGAAACAAATATACTGCAGTAACTGTGGCGCGGCATCTACCCAGAATGCCAACTACTGCACTGCATGTGGCGCGGCTCTTCATGGGGTTGAAGCTTCGGTATACAGGGCGCAAGATCCCGCGGTAGAAAACCCACAACTCGTACGTCATCTACCTAAGCAGGCACTTCATGATCAAACCGAATACATCCCCCGCCAGCACTTACCCAGCGACGCAATTCTATTTTTCTTCTTTAATTTTATTGGCAAAAGTTCGATTATATTTTTACTCGTTCTTGTCGGCGCGGTATTACAGCCAATGCCATTTGCGTTTGGGTTGATTGGGTATTTTGTGGTTGTTTTATTAGTGACGCTGTTTGTTTATAACAATTTTATGTATGAGATTAACGAAGATGGTCTAAAAATAGAGTCCGGAGTTATTCATAAACATTCGGTATCTTTGCCATACGAACAGATTCAGAATGTAAATATCGAACGAACCCTGCTAGATCGTCTGTTGGGTTTTTCAAGAATTAGCATAGAGACGGCTGGTGCATCATCCGCACAGACTACCGGCACCGGAGTTTTAAAGTCAAAATCAGAAGCGTTCATTCCAGGACTGCATATCAACCAGGCAAAAAAAGTGCATGATTTGTTAATTGATGGTGCGGATGGAAGTATGGAAGATAACAATGCAAGATAGTATTTTTACAAAAATCATTAAAGGCGAAATACCGTGTCATAAAGTATATGAAGATGATAAAACGATTGCCTTTTTAGATATCTACCCTATACAGCCAGGGCACGTGCTCGTTGTATCAAAAAAGCAGCAAGATCATTTCGATGATTTAGCAGACACTGACTATCAAGCAGTGTTCGCTACGGTACGGCGTGTCGCAAAACGTGTCAAAAAAGAGCTGGGTGTACAGCGCGCTTGTTTGCGCATAGAGGGTTTTGACGTACCACACGCTCACGTACATGTCATACCATGTCGTGTACCAGAAGATTTTTATAATCCAAATAGAATGAAGCACGAACCTGACCATGGGGCATTGGCTACGATGGCGCAACGTCTATATATAGAAAGCGAGCAATAGAATGCCTTCCTGGATTGCAGCCTTGTTATTTGCTGTTGGGGGGAGTGCTTGGTTGTATAGTGTGATAATGAAGCAGACTGGCAGCAACACAAAAGCATCCCTCACCCTAACAGTCATTGGCTTTTTATTTTTATTTGTTATTTTTTGGTCTGTTTTTGATTTTATTGCTGGCGCGGCTAATTAAATAATGAAAATATTGATAATTTCTGTTGGCAAACGACATGATGCCGCTTTTAATGATGCGATACAGCAATATGAGCAGCGTCTGCAGCCTACGGCGAGTATTGAGTGGCGATTGATTACCCCAAGTTCTTTACACGAACAAATGGCGCGCTCTACGGAATCACGTAAAATTATGGCTACCCTTAAGCCAAGTGACATGGTGTGGTTGCTAGACGAGCGAGGTGAAGAAGTTACCTCCCCTGCTCTATCCAATAAACTTGTCGTATTAAAAACTCATGCAATTAGCCGACTTGTAATTATAATCGGAGGTGCATTCGGTGTTGATGAGTCTGTTCGCACGCGTGCGAACTGGATGTGGTCACTGTCGCCCTTGGTGTTTCCGCATCAAATTGTACGCTTATTACTTATTGAACAGCTTTACAGAGCGTCACAAATAGAAAAAGGTACCGGCTATCATCACGTTTAGTTACGTAGATTAATTGAGGGCTCTAATCATTGTGAACTAGTGTGCCGCGTGTGGTGTCACTATTTAGTAAAGCCAAGACATCTTGTGGGTTTGGCTTGCAGATACCTATAGTGATGCCTTTGTCGGCTGCAAATGCTAAGGCAGCACGGTCCATTACCTGAACATGTTCATTAGCAAGCGCTTCTGTATAAGATATGTGATCATAGCGCATTGCATCGCTGTGTTCATGTGGATCTTTATTGTACACACCATCAACTTTGGTTGTTTTTATAACAATTGGACAATGAAGCTCGAACGCTTGCGCCACAACGCCTGTATCGGTTGTGAAGCCTGGTTTGCCAAGGCCACCAGCAATTAATACAACCCCGCCACTTGCTAAATGTGATTCGGCGCGCTGGTAACTAAAACGCTCACATACAGACTCTACGGGTATATTGCTGTAAAGTCGGCAATTCTCTACCCCCTGCTGCTTTAGAGTTTCGGCTAAAAACAGACCATTTTGCACCGTTGCGAGCATGCCCATTTGATCAGCAATGACCTGGTTAGTAAACCCATTTGCGTGCAGTTTGTTCCCACGAACAATATTTCCGCCACCCATTACGCACGCAACCGCATGACCTGCCGAGGTCATGGCTGTAATCACGCTCGCTACACGCAGTGCATAGTCCATATCAAAGTTATATTCATCCGATCCTAGCTGTTCACCAGATACTTTTAGCATCACCCGTTGCATTATACGCACCTCATTTCTAGCCATAATAGTAACGAATCAACCTTACACTCAGCAATAGCCTGTCACTTTTACCAAATTATTACGTACGTACAAATTTGGTAATTATGGGTAATGAGCCCTTTTTATTAGCCTGATTCGGCTAAAATATATAAAAACTCCTTTATTACTAGCCATATCGTGCTAGAATTAATAGTAATGTCAGAGGTGGGAATACATCAAGAAAAAGTCTTAGCGCAGGCGATTGCAGCAGCACGTAAAGCTGCAGGCTTGACGCAGCAAGAACTGTGTAATGTGGCCGGTCTATCATATAGTACGCTTGCCAAAATAGAGCGTGGTGCCATTAAGACGCCAAGCGTTTTTACAGTAGCAACAATCGCCGCCGCAACAGGCACCACTGTCGAAGCTTTAACGGGCATTGGTAACGCTCTTGTCGCTACCACCGCCCCTTCTAAAGCTTATAAGACTGCACAGAGTGGCGTAACAAGTGTCTTTTTTGATGTAAACGGTGTTCTGGTACGATTTTTCCAGCGGGCATTTACCCAGATTGCCGCCGACACTGGTGCATCACCAGATAGTGTAGAGGCTATGTTTTGGCACTATAACGATGCGATTTGTAAGGGGCAGATGCCAACCGAAGAATTTAACTCAATTTTAGCGAAGCGGGTTGGAGTTGACGCTATTGACTGGGGTGCCTATTACTTAGACAACATCGAACCAATTACAGAGATGAAAGTATGCGTTGAATGGGCGGCAGAACATTATAAAGTCGGGCTAATGACAAACATCATGCCCGGTCTAGTGCAGCAGATGCTTACAAAAGAGCTGCTACCCAATATTGCCTATGACGTAATTATTGACTCATCTGAAGTGGGCTACATTAAGCCCGAGCAAGAAATCTACGAAGCCGCACAAAATCTTATGGGCTGCACCCCGGATCAACTACTCCTTATTGACGATAGTCGCCCTAACCTAATGGCGGCAGAACGGCTTGGCTGGCACGTACTGTGGTTTGATGATTACCGCCCAGACGAAGGCGCACAACGCGTCAAAGAAGCCCTCACTTTTTAGTAATAACAATTGATAATTATGCAAATTAAGTATATAGTAATTTTTTATTGATAACTATTATTAAGGAAGTACGCATGACGTTACATGAAGAATTACAGGTAGAGGCGGGTGCCGGTCGGTTTACGGCTGCAGAACAACTAGAACAAGTGGCGACTGGCGAGATAACGCTATCACCCATTTTGGAGCTCGTTGGTGAGTATAACTCGGTTATTGATAGACGGTGTTTTGATCACAAAACAATAATTATTACCGCTATTCGTCGAGCATTAGACAGTGGAGTGGCCATTGAAGAGATCAAGAAATGTCTTGATATTAAGATTTCAGAGTTCGCAGGCTGCGTTGCGTGTCGCTCGGTAAGTAATTAGCTATCAACTAAGATTGACTCAGTGTTTCAAAGGCAATTAACTCTTTACTGAGCTTGACGAGCAACTCGTTTTCACGTGAAAGTTGATCTTTCGTTTGCTGCACAACGTGTTTGGGTGCTTTATCTGTGTAAGCCTTATTATTCAAGCGTAGCTCGAGTCTGTCTATAAGTGCCTGTTTCTCCTCTTTGGCAACACGTAATTTTGTTGCATACACCTTGGCGGTATGCAAATCTATATCTAGCCAACAATCATGGTGTGTATTTGTTAAGTGGAGCCCCCTGCCCGATTCAACTTCTGCCACTCGTGTTAAGCGAGCAAAACGGGCAATACTATCGGCGTTGTCTTTAAGAAAACTATTATTGGTGAAGTACAAACTTGGGTTTTTGACATCGAGCGCTGTACTGATATAGCGGATTTCACTTACGATGGTTTTAATTTCGTCAAAATCGGTGGCTATTTTTTTATCGT